>Ga0210389_10001050_pt1 | contig 23105 bp, 16 predicted proteins | sample IncBWH28OmetaG_FD_160127 | JGI IMG/M metagenome (GOLD analysis project Ga0210389, IMG submission 160127) | Forest soil microbial communities from Barre Woods Harvard Forest LTER site, Petersham, Massachusetts, United States - Inc-BW-H-28-O ...
TCACCGTCCCACCCACCACGGCGCAACAAGCCGATGACGCCATCGCCGATGCGGCGCAGGCATTTTCGACGTGGCGGTGCACGCCGGCCCCGGTACGCGGCGCGCTGGTGGCCCGGCTCGGCGAGCTGCTCACCGAACACAAGAACGACGTCGCAACGCTGGTGACCCTCGAGGTGGGCAAGATCACCTCCGAGGCGCTGGGCGAGGTGCAGGAAATGATCGATGTCTGCCAGTTCGCCGTCGGCTTGTCGCGCCAGCTCTACGGCCGGACCATCGCGTCGGAACGTCCCGGGCATCGTTTGCTGGAGACCTGGCATCCGCTCGGCGTGGTGGGCGTCATCACGGCGTTCAACTTCCCTGCAGCGGTCTGGGCGTGGAACGCCGCGGTGGCCCTGGTGTGCGGGGACACGGTGGTGTGGAAGCCCTCGGAGCTGACGCCGTTGACGGCCCTGGCCTGCCAGGCGCTGGTCAGGCGCTCCGCCGCCGACGTCGGTGCCCGGCCCGCGCTGAGCGGCCTGGTCCTGGGCGACCGCGAGCTGGGTGAACGACTGGTGGACGACCCCCGGATCGCGCTGCTGTCGGCGACGGGTTCGGTGCGGATGGGCCAAGTGGTCGGTCCACGCGTGGCCGGGCGCTTCGGGCGGGTGCTCTTGGAATAGGGCGGCAACAACGCGGCCATCGTGACACCGTCGGCCGACTTGGAGCTGGCCGTGCGCGCCATCGTGTTCGCCGCCGCCGGTACCGCCGGCCAGCGCTGCACGAGCCTGCGCCGGCTGATCGTCCATCAGTCGGTGGCCGACGTGGTCGTGGAGCGGGTGGCGGCTGCTTTCCGGCAGCTCCCGATCGGCGACCCGTCGGCGGCGGGCACGCTCGTCGGGCCGCTCATCCACGAGACCGCCTACCGCGACATGGTCGGAGCTTTGGAGCAGGCACGCGCCGACGGTGGCGAGGTCATCGGCGGCGACCGCCACCACCGATCGGGACATCCGGGTGCGTACTATGTCGCGCCGGCCGTGGTCCGCATGCCCGCGCAGACCGCCATCGTGGCTGCCGAAACGTTCGCGCCGATCCTGTATGTACTGACCTACGACGACCTGGATGAGGCGATAGCGCTCAACAATGGGGTGCCGCAGGGGCTTTCATCGGCCATTTTCACCACCGACCTGCGGGAGGCCGAGCGTTTCCTGGACGGATCCGATTGCGGCATCGCCAACGTCAATATCGGCACATCCGGTGCGGAGATCGGCGGGGCGTTCGGCGGCGAAAAGCAGACTGGAGGCGGACGGGAATCCGGCTCGGACGCGTGGCAGGCCTACATGCGGCGCGCCACTAATACGGTGAACTACTCCGGCGAGCTACCGCTGGCCCAGGGCGTGGAGTTCGGGTAACCGAAGCAAAGCCAAGCAACAGCGCGCGTCGTCCCCTCGGCTCGGCGACTCCCACCCCTTGCGGGCGGTAACCACGCAGCCAAATCGTCTGCCGCTAGACACCGGTCGAGCTCGGCCGGATGCGCACTCCTCGTCAGCCCTCGGGGACCCCCGATTTGCCCTACGCTAGAGGCGAAAATGGGGTCCCAACGTCATCGGGGGAGCACGGGAGCGCCGGGACCACCTCTTGGGGGACTACCGCAACACGGATCGGGAGGTCCGACGTGACGGAGGACGAATGGATCTCTCAGTTCGCAGCACGCAGCCGGAAGTGTTGGATGACGAAAATGTCGACATAGCCGACTATCAGCGGTGCTTGGCAGAACTTGCCGTCATCAATCGCGTCACCTTCACGCACCGCCCCGCATTGCGCTGGCTGGCGCATGTAACAAAGGCATTGCCCGTCGGTGCGACATTCTCCGTGCTGGACGTCGGATACGGTGACGGCGATTTGTTGCGCGCCATCGCACGCTGGGCAGATCGGCGCGGGCTCAAGCCCCGATTGTCAGGCATCGATCTGAACCCCCGCAGCGCTGTCGCGGCGCGCAGCGCAACGCCACCGAATATGAGCATCGAGTATCGAACGGGCGACGTATTTTCTTACACCCCGGACAGGCCCTTCGATTTCATCGTCAGCTCGCAGTTCACGCATCACCTCAGTGACGCGGACGTTGTCGAGTTCCTCATCTGGATCGAGACGAATTCCGTACACGGCTGGCACCTCGCGGATCTCCATCGCCATCCGTTGGCGTATTACACCTTTCCAATTCTGGCCGGGCTGATGGGTTGGCACCAAATCGTGCACTCTGACGGCATAATCTCCGTCGCCCGAAGTTTTCGCCGTAGCGATTGGCAAGCGTACCTGGAAAAGGCGAACTTGCAGGCAACAATTTCCTGGTACGCGTTCCGATTCTGCGTGTCCCGGATCGATGAACGATAAGGATTCGCAATTGTTTCGGGTCGCATCACTTATGCGTGGCAATCGGCTTTCATCCGACGTGATCCATTGGGAAGCGACTCTCTCCGCGCCGGTGTCGTCGGGTTCATGGACGGAGCGCCGCGGGGAGCCCACGCCGGTAAATAATCACAGTAGGAATTACGACTCCGCCTCCGTGGGTACTATCTGACACATGCCAACAGCTAGAAGGCGATTGTCCCCGGAGGATCGCCGAGCTGAGCTGCTTGCTCTGGGGGCGGAAGTCTTTGGGAAGCGGCCGTACGACGAGGTCCGCATCGACGAAATCGCCGAGCGCGCCGGAGTGTCCCGCGCCCTGATGTATCACTATTTCCCTGACAAACGGGCGTTCTTCGCCGCGGTCGTCACCGATGAGGCGGATCGCCTCTACGAGGCCACCAACCAGCTTCGCCCTGCCGGCATGACGATGTTCGAAGAGATCAGACTCGGTGTGCTCGCCTATATGGCCTACCAACAACAGCACCCGGAGTCCGCGTGGGCGGCGTACGTCGGTCTCGGCCGGTCCGACCCAGTGCTGCTCGGCGTCAGCGACGAAGCCAAGAACCGCCAGATGGAACACATCATGGGCCGGATCACCGAACTGGCGAACACCGTCCCGGGAACGGGCCTGGAAGCCGACGTCGAGCGGCACATCCGGGTCATCGTCCATGGCTGGCTCGCGCTCACCTTCGAGATCTGCCGTCAGCGGATCATGGACCCGACGACCGACGCCGACCGGCTGGCCGACGCGTGCGCGCACGCGCTGATAGACGCGATCAGCCGGGTCCCCAACATCCCGGACGGCCTGGCCGAGGCCATGGCCACCGCGCGACTGTGAGTTGTGTCGGTATCCCTTGGCACGATGTTCTAGGTGAGCAACCCTAGCCCGTCGCCGCAGGCGCTAGCCCGGTTCAGCGAGATCACCCGCGACTGGTTCAACAGCACCTTCGCGGCACCGACCGCTGCGCAGGCACAGGCCTGGGCCGCCATCGCCGAGGGCCGGAACACGCTGGTGATCGCCCCGACCGGATCCGGTAAGACGCTGGCGGCGTTCCTGTGGGCGCTGGACACCCTGGCCCATCGGGAGGCTATCCCGTCCGGACCGGATCGGCCCGGAGGCACCCGCGTGCTGTACGTGTCACCGCTCAAGGCGCTGGCGGTCGACGTCGAGCGCAACCTGCGCACCCCGTTGGCGGGGCTGACCCGGCTCGCCGAGCGTCAAGGCCTGCCGCCACCCAACATCAGCGTCGGCGTGCGTTCCGGCGACACCCCGCCGGCGACCCGCCGCCAGCTCATCGCGCAGCCGCCCGATGTGCTGATCACCACCCCGGAGTCATTGTTTTTGATGCTGACGTCGGCCGCGCGCGAGACGCTGGCCGGAGTGCAGACCGTGATCGTCGACGAGATCCACGCCATCGCCGGCGGCAAGCGCGGCGCGCACCTTGCGCTGTCGCTGGAGCGGCTGGACGATCTGCGCGACGAACCGCCCGCGCAGCGGATCGGACTGTCGGCGACCGTGCGTCCTCCCGAGGAGCTGGCGCGGTTCCTGTCCGGGCCGGCGCCGAGGACTCCGACAAAGATCGTGGCTCCCCCGTCGGCCAAGACCGTCGAGCTCAGCGTTCAAGTGCCGGTGCCCGACATGGCTAACCTGGATAACAACACCATCTGGCCCGACGTCGAGGCGCGGCTGGTCGACCTGATCGAATCGCACAACTCGACCATCGTGTTTGCCAATTCGCGACGGTTGGCGGAGCGACTCACCGCACGGCTCAACGAAATCCACGCCGAACGCTCCGGCGTCCAGCTGTCGTCGGACACCAACCCGCGGGTCGGCGGTGGGGCGCCGGCGCACGTCATGGCCAGCGGCCAGACCTTCGGCGCGCCCGCGCTGCTGGCCCGCGCCCATCACGGTTCGGTCAGCAAGGAGCAGCGCGCCCTGGTCGAAGAGGACCTCAAGCGCGGGCTACTCAAGGCGGTAGTGGCGACGTCGAGCCTGGAGCTGGGCATCGACATGGGCGCGGTCGATCTGGTGATCCAGGTGGAGGCGCCGCCGTCGGTGGCCAGCGGGCTGCAGCGCATCGGGCGGGCCGGACATCAGGTGGGCGAGATCTCGCGGGGGGTGCTATTCCCCAAGCACCGCACCGACCTGATCGGCTGCGCGGTCAGCGTACAGCGGATGCTCGCGGGCCAGATCGAGTCGCTGCGGGTGCCCGCCAACCCGCTCGACATCCTGGCCCAACACACCGTGGCCGCTGCCGCGCTCGAGCCACTGGACGCCGACCGCTGGTTCGACACCGTGCGGCGCAGCGCCCCTTTCGCGACGCTGCCGCGCAGCGTCTACGAGGCCACGCTGGACCTGCTGTCGGGCAAGTATCCGTCCACCGAGTTCGCCGAGCTGCGACCGCGGTTGGTCTACGACCGCGACACGGGCACGCTGATCGCGCGGCCCGGCGCGCAACGGTTGGCCGTCACCTCTGGCGGCGCCATTCCCGATCGCGGGCTGTTCACCGTCTACCTCGCTGGCGAGTCCGAAAAGCCTTCGCGGGTGGGCGAACTCGACGAAGAAATGGTGTATGAGTCTCGCCCTGGTGACGTGATCTCGCTGGGGGCCACCAGCTGGCGGATCACCGAGATCACCCACGATCGGGTGCTGGTGATTCCAGCGCCCGGCCAGCCGGCGCGGTTGCCGTTCTGGCGCGGAGACGCTGTCGGCCGCCCGGCCGAACTGGGGGCCGCACTCGGCGCGCTCACCGGCGAGCTCGCCAACCTGGATCGCGAGGCTTTCGGCACGCGTTGTGCGGCTTGGGGTTTCAACGACTACGCGGCCGACAACCTGTGGGGGCTGCTGGACGAGCAGCGCACCGCCGCCGGTGTGGTACCCACCGACACCACCCTGCTGGTCGAGCGGTTCCGCGACGAACTCGGCGACTGGCGGGTGATCCTGCATTCACCGTACGGGCTGCGGGTGCACGGCCCGCTGGCGCTGGCAGTGGCGCGGCGGCTGTGCGAGCGCTACGGCATCGACGAGAAGCCGACCGCTTCCGACGACGGCATAGTGGTGCGATTGCCCGACACTGGTTTGTCTCCCGGGGAGGACGCCCCACCGGGTGCCGAGTTGTTCGTCTTTGACGCCGACGAGATCGACCCGATCGTCACCGCCGAAGTGGGTGGTTCGGCGCTGTTCGCGTCGCGGTTCCGAGAGTGCGCCGCCCGCGCGCTGCTGTTGCCCCGCCGTCACCCCGGCCGCCGCTCGCCCCTGTGGCACCAGCGCCAGCGCGCGGCCCAACTGCTGGATGTGGCGCGCAAGTATCCCGACTTCCCGGTGGTACTGGAGGCCATCCGCGAGTGCCTGCAGGACGTCTACGATGTCCCCGCGCTGATCGAGCTGATGACCGGCATCGCGCAGCGCAAGGTGCGGGTGCTGGAGACCGAGACCGCCAGGCCCTCCCCATTCGCGGCCTCGCTGCTGTTCGGTTACGTCGGCGCGTTCATGTACGAGGGCGATACGCCGCTGGCCGAGCGCCGCGCCGCGGCGCTCTCGCTGGACAGCACGCTGCTGGCCGAGCTACTCGGCCGAGTGGAGCTGCGTGAGCTGCTCGATCCCGACATCATCGCCGCGACCGGGCGCCAGTTACAGCACCTGTCGGACGACCGAGCCGCCCGCGACGCCGAAGGGGTCGCCGATCTGCTGCGACTGCTGGGCCCGTTGACCGAGGCCGAAGTCGCCAAGAGGGCTAGGGTCGCCGACGGCATCGACGTTGGCGGCTGGCTGGAAGGCTTGCGCGACGCCAGGCGCGCGCTGACGGTATCGTTCGCCGGCCGCAGCTGGTGGGTGGCCGTCGAAGACATCGGCCGGCTGCGCGACGGGGTTGGCGCCGCGGTTCCACCGGGCGTCCCGGCGACCTTCACCGCAGCGGTGGCCGACCCGCTGGCCGAGTTGCTGGGCCGCTACGCGCGCACGCACACCCCGTTCACCACCGCCGAAGCCGCCGCCCGCTTCGGCCTGGGACTACGGGTCACGGCGGACGTACTGGGCCGACTGGCCGGCCCGGCAACTTCGGGAGGCAGGCTGGTTCGCGGTGACTTCGTCGCTCCCGAAGTCTCCCCTGGCGGGGCGGGCGGGGCGGGCGGCGAACAGTGGTGCGACGCCGACGTATTGCGCATCCTGCGGCGCCGTTCGCTGGCAGCGTTGCGGGCCCAGGTGGAGCCGGTGAGCACCGCCGCGTATGGGCGATTCCTGCCGGCCTGGCACCGAATGACACCGTCTGGCCAGTCCGGTCAGGCGGGCCTTGACGGACTGATGTCCGCGATCGATCAGCTGGCCGGCGTTCGAATTCCGGCCTCGGCGCTCGAACCTCTGGTGTTGGCCCCACGGGTCCGCGATTACTCCCCGGCGATGCTCGACGAACTGCTCGCGACGGGCGAGGTCACCTGGTCGGGCGCCGGCTCGATCTCGGCGAGCGACGGCTGGATCGCGCTGCACGCGAGCGACTCCGCGCCTTTGAGCTTGGCCGCACCCGCGGAGATCGACGTCACCGACGCCCACCGCGCGATCCTGGACACACTGGCCGGAGGTGGCGCGTACTTCTTCCGCCAGCTCGCCCACCAGGAAATTGGCGAGGCGGCGCTCAGGGCCGCACTGTGGGAACTGATTTGGGCCGGCTGGATCACCGGCGACACGTTCGCACCGGTGCGTGCCCTGCTCAGCGGCGTCGGCGCGCGCAAGCGTTCCGCCCCAGCGCACCGGTCCCATCGCCCGCCGCGGCTGACCCGCTACAGCGTCGCGCACCCTCAGCTTCGCAGCGCCGACCCGACCGTGGCCGGGCGATGGTCCGCCCTGCCGACTCCCGAGCCGGATTCCACAGTTCGGGCGCACTATCAGGCCGAGTTGCTGCTGAACCGCCACGGTGTGTTGACCCGGGGCGCCGTGGCGGCCGAGGGCCTGCCGGGCGGGTTCGCGATGCTCTACAAGGTGCTGGGCACGTTCGAGGAGGCCGGTCGGTGCCAGCGCGGCTATTTCGTCGAGTCGCTGGGTGGCGCCCAGTTCGCCGTCGCCTCGACCGTGGACCGGCTGCGCAGCTACCTCGACGGGATCGATCCGGAACGGCCGGAATACCGGGCCGTCGTGCTGGCGGCTGCCGACCCGGCCAACCCCTACGGCGCCGCACTGCCCTGGCCGACATCCAGCGGTGAAAGCCCCGGGGCGCGGCCCGGCCGCAAGGCGGGGGCGCTCGTAGTGTTGGTGGACGGCGAGCTGGCCTGGTTCCTCGAGCGCGGCGGCCGGTCGCTGCTGACATTCACCGACGATGCCGCGGCCGACCATGCCGCTGCCGCGGCACTGGCCGATTTGGTCGCGGCGCGGCGCGTCGCATCGATTCTCGTCGAACGGATCGACGGGACGCCCGCATTGGAGCCACGCGCCGGCGGGCCCGGCCCCGTCGGCGCGGCGCTCTCAGACGCCGGCTTCGTCCGCACCCCGCGCGGAATGCGGCTGCGGTGACCTGAGGTGACTAATGCCCGAGGGTGACACCGTCTGGCACACGGCGGCCACGCTGCGGGAGCATCTGGCGGGGCAGACTCTGACGCGCTGCGATATCCGAGTGCCGCGCTTTGCCACCGTCGACCTCACCGGGCAGGTGGTCGACGAAGTGCTCAGCCGGGGAAAGCACTTGTTCATCCGGGTCGGGCCGGTCAGCATACACTCGCACCTCAAGATGGACGGCACCTGGCGCGTCGGCGGCCGCAAGGTACGAGTGGATCATCGAACACGAATCGTATTGGAATCAAACGATATTCGTGCGGTTGGCACCGACCTGGGCGTACTGGAAGTCTTGGAGCGCGACCGGGACGGCGATGCGGTCGCGCACCTGGGACCCGATCTCCTCGGACCGGACTGGGATCCCGCGCGGGCCGCCGCCAACCTGACGGCGCGCCCCGATCGGCCGGTCGGCGAGGCGCTGTTGGACCAGCGGGTGCTGGCCGGAGTCGGCAATGTCTACCGCAACGAACTGTGTTTCGTCTGCGGGCATCTGCCGACCGCGCCGGTCGCCGCCGTCACCGACCCCCTTCGGCTGGTCTCTCGCGCCCGGGACATGCTGTGGGCCAACCGTTTCCGCTGGAACCGCTGCACCACCGGCGACACCCGGGGAGGCCGGCAACTGTGGGTGTACGGGCGAGCGGGCCTGCCCTGCCGCCGCTGCGGCACCCGCATCAAGTACGACGACGCCGGCGAGCGGGTGACGTACTGGTGCCCGTCCTGCCAGCGCTGAACCCGGCTAGTTGCGGGCGTGCGCCAGAAAAAACTGTGCGATGACTTCCGAGGCGTCCAGCGCACGCGAAGTGCGCCCGATGATCGCCTGGGGCAGATACTGCTTGCCGCCCGGCCAGGTGTGGCCGCCGTTGTCGATCTGGTAGAAGACGACTTCGCTGGACGCCGCACACGCGACGGAGTCGAAGCGGTGGACCACGGTGCCGTCCCCGACATTCGGCAGCACCTGCACCGACGGATCGCCCTGGCACCCGTTCGCCCCGCGCCACTTGTTCACGATGCCGTTGGCCGAGATGGAGTGGCTGACTCCGCCGCGGCCGCGCACGTCCCCGCCGTTGAACGGCACCAGCGGATCGGCGGTTCCGTGCGCCTGCAGGACGGACACCGGCCGCGACGGATTGCAGGCGACGCCGGCGCCCAGCGTCCCCGCCACCGGCGCGATCGCCGCGAAGATGTCGGCGCGGTCACACGCCAGCCGGTTGGACATAAAGCCCCCGTTGGACATGCCGGTGGCAAAGACATGTCCGCGGGCGATGCCGTAATCGCTTTGCAGCTTGCTCACCAGCCCGACCAAAAAACCCACATCGTCGACATGGTGGCGATCCGCCGGAGACGCACCCCGCCCGTCGGCCCAGCTCTTGTCGTAACCGTCGGGATAGACCACCAGCAGGTTGTTGGCGTCGGCAACCGCGTCGAAGTCGGTCAGATCACGCTGCCCGCTTCCGCTACCCCCACCACCGTGCAGGCTGAGGACCAAGCCGACGGGATCGCCGGGCGGCACGTGCAGCGTGTAAGTCCGGTCCATGCCGCCGGAACGAAACGTCCCGGGCAGATCTCGAGCGCTGGCCGCCGACACATCCCGCATGCCGCAGCCGGCCACGCAGACCGCCAGAACGGCGAGCGACAACCAGCGAACGTACGACATGCCGCCAAATTACCGATCCCGCGCGCCGATCGACGAAAAGCGGGCCAGGTCTTGGTGTCGAGGACACCGCGCCGGTCTCGGGCGGACCGAGGGACTTTCACCCGTCCGGTTGCGGCATGTCATGATCGCACTATCATCGGCACGGCTTGCCGTCATCACAGCGCAGCGGGGAGGTTCCAGCAATGACGACTCGCCGCGCGCGCTTGCCCAGACCCGTGCGATCGCTATCGGCCGGCCTAGTCGCGTTGGTCGCGCTGCTCGGCCTGCCCGAAGTGGCGATCCCCGCCGCGCACGCCGACGCCATCGACAACTCCTTCCTGTCGGCGATCAAAGCGAAGGGCATCTCCTTCGCGTCACCAGAAGACGCGATCGTCGCCGGTCACGAGGTCTGCGACGAACTCGATCTCGGCAGGCAGAAGTCCGATGTCGCGTCCGAGGTCATGAACAACGCCAAAATGGACGACTATCACGCCGGGTTCTTTGTCGGCGTCAGCGTGGCCGCCTACTGCCCCAGGTATCGCTAATAGAGCTGACGCATTCAACCCGTAGACCATTCGAGACGGGCACGCCTAGACTCAAAGTGACTGATATCACAGGGAGCCGGCAATGTTCACGAAAGTGTTGTTGAGTGCCATCGTCGGGCTCGTTGCGGGGGTGGTGGTGGCAGCGCCGGCCGGCGCTGACCCCAGCGTGTTCAGCACGCTGAGCTGTAGCTGTACCGACGGACACACGGTCTCGAATTACGCGCCTTCCACCGTCGACCGAATCAACCAGGGGATCCAGAGCGGCCTGTCGGCTCTGCCAGACGTGCCGCAATAACCGCGGCAGGCCCAAAGCCGCCTCACCTCACGAGATGGCGTCGATCGCTGTCGACAATCGCGACTTGAACTCCTGTGGAATCGGGATATAGCCGTTGTCCGCCAAGCCATCCTGGCCGGCGCCGATCGCGCTTTGCAGGAACGCCTTCACCGCCGCGCCGACCTGTGAATCGGGGTACTTCGAGCACACGATCTCATAGGTCGCCAACACGATCGGGTAGGAGTCGGGCTTGTTTGGCCGATAGAACGAGATCGTGTCGAGGGCCAGGTCGTTGCCCTTCTTGATGAACCAGGCGGCAGAGATCGTCTTCCCGACCGAGGCTGCGCTGATCGCCACCGGGTCCGGACCGGCCGACGTGATCACACTGGCCATGTTCAGGTGCTGCGTCTGGGCGAACGACCATTCGACGTAGCTGATCGACCCTTCGACAGTTTTGACGGCCGCGGCGGCGCCGTCGTTGCCCTTGGCCCCCTCGCCGACACCGCCGTTGAACTTCTTTCCCGCACCCTTGGACCACGCGCCGTTGGAAGCGCTGTCGAGATATCTCTGGAAGTTGTCCGTGGTGCCGGACTCGTCGCTGCGGAACACGACGCGAATCGGCTCAGCCGGCAGGGTGGCACCCGAGTTCAGCGCCTGGATCTGGGAATCGTTCCAGGTGGTGATGTCGCCGTTGAAGATCCCGGCTGCGGTTGGACCGTCGAGGCTCAACGAGGTCACACCGTTGACGTTGTAGGCGATGGCGATGGGGCCGAACACCATCGGCAAGTTCCACACCGGCGAGCCACAGCGTTGCTGGGCCCTGCCGTACTCGTCCTTGCTCAGCGGCGAGTCCGAGCCACCGAAATCGGTTTGGTTGCCCACGAATTCGCTAATCCCGGCGCCGGAACCGTTCGGCGTGTAATTCAGCGACTGCCCCTGGCAGGCTTGCTCGAAAGCCTTGACAAACCGGGTCATTGCATTTTGCTGGGCCGTCGACCCGCTCGCCGTCAAAGTCGGCTTTCCTCCGCATGCCACCTTCGCCGACGACGTGCCGGTCGTTGCACTTCCCCCGGTTGCGTTGTTGTCAGCACCACACGCCGACAACATCACCGCACCAGTGATCAGAAGACTCAGCGCGGCGCCAAATCGATTGCGTTTCAATTCAATTCCTTTGAATGGTACAGATGAGATGGTCGCCGCCGGCGTAGCCGCACCCCGTCAGGCTGCCGTCGTTGTCGCAGCCATGAGGCATAGTAACAAGATCGCCGTTGGGCCGATAACGCGTAGCTTTAGCTACAGATCGCCGGATTCAGAATCTCGGCCACGGTTGCTCGAACTTTTCCGGGCCCTGGGGATCCCTGGGTCCCCGCAGCAGGCCGCGAAGTTAGCCACCGCACGCGCGGATCCCCGTGAGCGGGCAAGTCAAGCGGGTGGCCGCCGGGAACCGGACTTTATGTTGCGATGTTCGCAATATCGGCGATCATTAGAGGATGCCAAGCCGTAACCTACTGGAAACGTTCGCGGCCGACCCTACAGTCGTCAAACAACGGATCTTCTGTCCCATGGGGGTATCAGAAATGGCGAATACCCGCACCCGCAAAACCAGCCTGCTGCGATCGCTGTTGGCCGCCGGTTTCATACCGGCAGTCGCGCTGCTTGGCCCGCTGGCAGCAGCCCCGACCGCGCACGCGGACGGCACCGATGATTCTTTCATCGCGGCGCTGCACGCCCACGGGATCGACCACGAGTCACCCCAATCGGCAATCGCGGCCGGTCATCTGGTGTGCCATCAGCTGGCCATGGGCAAGACGCAGGAGCAGATCGCGACGGACGTGATGAACAGCAGCACCCTGGACGGCGACAACGCCGGGTTCTTTGTCGCCGTTGCCGAACGTGCCTACTGCCCGCAGTACGCGGACGTCACGTAGCCGGGCGCCGCCGCCGAGTCCGACGGCATCGGGGACTGCTGCGGCCCTCACTGGGTCAGCTGCCGTGGCGGCGACGCGCGCGGTGGTGGCCGATGTTGCAATCATCGCGATTCCAGCGGTCATTGGATCGCCCGAAACTATTTCGGGTCACCGGATAGGCCGTAATCACCGGTCACGACGTCTGCGATAAGCCGGCTTCTTCGTCGGCGCGGACCTACGTGTGTACCGCCCGCCGTTTGCCTCGTAACGTGACTGCAACGTCACGCTGATAGGCCCGAGACAGGCCGCAGGTATATTTCGTCCAGCCACTCTTACGAAAGAACTGCGGGTGATTACGAAGATATTGTTCAGCGGCGCAATCGTTCTCGGGACTTCCCTTGGATTGGCGGCGCCGGCCGGCGCCGATCCCAGCGTGTTCGGTGTGCTCAGCTGCGACTGCCGCGGTGCGGTTCCCCCTGACAGCCCGGTTCTCACGGACGCGCTGAATCAGGGACTGCAGCAGGGCCTCAACGAGGGAATCCGGCAGCCGCGCTGATCCCGGATCCCGCGGCTGATTCGCCCGCGATCGCCGGACTTCAGCCCGCGGCGCCCTGTCCGACGGTTTGGATGGCTGCATGTTCGTGCAACGCCTTTTCGGCGTCGGGGTGAACAGGTTTGAGGTCGAAGACGACCTCCTTGACGGTTCCGGTGAACGTGTAGGGCGCCCTGTCCTCGTAGTCACGGTCGACAACCAGCCCGTTGTCGCGGCTGATGTCCATGCCGGCATAGGACGTGAAGGCCAGCGGCACCGTGTTGGCCATGGCGCCCTCACCGACCAGCCGATCGTCGGCCCACAGCGTGACCCGACCACCTGAGCCCGGCACCGGTTGGTCGGATTCGAACAGCATCCGCACCGTGACCTCACCGGTGGGGATCGGCTCGGTGGATACCTGCTTGTAGGTGTCCACCCCGAGATAGGAGTAGGTGTGGTGCAGTCGGCGCCCCTCGTCGACCCACAGCGCGAAACCGCCGATGAAGTCGCCGTTGGCCACGATCACGCCCTGCGCGCCGCTTTCGGGGATCACCAGCCGTGCCTCGATCGCATACGAGCGACCGAAGATGCGTGGGACCATGCCGCGCTGAACGTTCTGCACGTCGCCTTTGAAGGCGAACCGTGTGGTGGTGGGAAGCGGCGGCAGGCTGCCGAACAACACCGCGATCCCGCCCAGCAACGGCAACACCCGGTTCCGCTCGGCTTCCCGCCACCACAGCCGGGTCAGCTCGGCGAGCTTTTCGGGATGCTCGGCCGCTAGATTCCGGGCCTGAGCGAAGTCGTCCGGTAGGTAGTAGAGCTCCCACACGTCTTTGTCAGGGTCGTATTTCCCGGGCGCGAACCGCTGCAGTGTCTCGGGAGACAAGTCCCAGGGTGCCTTGTCCAGCCGCGCACAGGCCCACCATCCGTCTTGGTATATGGCCCGGCTGCCGAAGTTCTCGAAGTATTGGATCGTGTGGCGCTCTTCGGCCGCCGCATCATCGAAGGTGTGCAGGAAACTGGTGCCGTCCATGGGTTCCTGATCGATGCCGTCCACGTGGGTCGGCTCGGGTAAACCGATGGCTTCCAACACCGTTGGCGCGATGTCGACGCAATGCGCGAACTGGGAACGAACTTTGCCGTCGGGCCGGATGCGGCTCGGCCAGGCGACGACCATCGGGTCGCGGGTGCCGCCCAGGTGGCTGGCCATCTGCTTGCCCCACTGAAATGGGGTGTTGTTGGCGTGCGCCCACGCGCTCGCGAAATGCGGTGCGGTGAACTCATCGCCGAGTGCCTCGATGCCACCGTAGTGGTCGATGAGTTCCAGTTGATGGTCCGCGTCGAGAAGCAGGCCATTCAGGAACGTCATCTCGTTGAACGAGCCGGTGATGGTGCCCTCCATGCTGGCGCCGTTGTCACCCCAGATGTAAAAGACCAGTGTGTTGTCGGCTTCGCCGAGGTCGTCGATCGCGTCGAGCAGCCGGCCGACATTCCAGTCGGCGTTTTCCGAGAACCCGGCGAACACTTCCATCTGCCGGGCATAGAGCTTCTTTTCGTTGTCCGACAGGCTGTCCCACGCCGGGAACAGGTCGGGACGTTCGGTCAGCTCGGCGTCCGGCGGAACCACCCCCAGCTTCTTCTGCCGTTCGAGTGTGTTGCGCCGGTAGACATCCCAGCCCTCGTCGAATTGGCCATGGTACTTGTCAGCCCATTCCTTGAAGACGTGGTGCGGAGCGTGGGTGGCGCCGGTCGCGTAGTACATCATCCACGGCTTCTCGACGTCCTGGGCCCGCACGCCGTGCAGCCATTCGACGGCCTTGTCGGTCAGGTCATCGGGGAAGTAGTAAGGCTTGCCGTCTTTCCCCTGCGGTACGCCGATGACGGTGTTGTCCTGGGTGATGATCGGGTCGTACTGGCCCGCGGCGCCGGTCAGAAACCCCCAGAAATGGTCGAATCCCCAACCCAGCGGCCAGTTGTCGAACGGCCCCGCCGCTCCCTGGACGTTGTCCGGAGTCAAATGCCACTTACCGAAACCGCCAGTCACATAACCGTTGTCGCGCAGGATACGGGGCAGTGACGCGCAGCTGCGCGGCCTGACCGTCGAGTAGCCGGGAAAGGGACCGGGGAACTCACAGACCGATCCGAAGCCCACCCGGTGATGGTTGCGCCCGGTCAACAGCGCCGCCCTGGTCGGCGAACACACCGCGGTGACGTGAAAACGGTTATAGCTCACTCCGTTCTGCGCAACTCGGGTCAGTGTCGGGGTGCGGATGGCGCCGCCGAAGGTGTCGGGGCCGCCGAAACCGGCGTCATCGATCAGTACGATCAGCACGTTGGGTGCGCCGTCGGGCGCCTTGGGTCCGGGGACGATCGTCCAGTCACCGACCGAGTCCGCCATGGTGCGTCCGACGGTGCCGCCGAAGCTGCGTTGCGGCAACGGCAGCCGGGTGCGGTCGGGGTTGAATTTGCCCATCGCCTCTTCCAGCGCCGCACCCAGACTTCGCAGCGTCGAATGACTAAGCTCCGCAACCGATTTCATCGGCGAACCGGCCAATGCCTGCTCCACGGCCAGCCGGCCCTGCGGCGGCGTCACGGCGATGATCAGCCCACTACCCGCGGACAGCGCCTGCCCGATCTTGTCGGCCAGTCCGCTTTTGATCCGATGGTTGGCAAAAGTGCCCACCAACGCTCCGGCCGCGGCACCCGCCGCTGCCCCAAAAGCCCCAGCCAGCAGCACCGGCGAGAATAAGCCGACCGCCAGGCCCGCCCCGGCGCCCCACGCGGCGCCCCGCCGGCCCAGATGATTGCCGGTGTCGACCACGACCGGGGTGCCGTCGGCGTCCTTGCCGACCAGCACCGCGCCGTGCACCGCGATGCGCTTGGCTTTGGTTTGTTCGGTGAGGATTTCGAAGTCACGGCGAGCCGAATCGAGGTCCTGATAACCGGCGACGATGACGAGCGCATGATCTTGGCTCATAACCAAACTCCCTGTTGGACGGTTAGCGGGGTTGGACACCTACGGGTCGGACGGAGAGTACGTCGGCGCACGCCGTCGGCGGGGCGACATGCCGTCGATGTCGTGAAAACGTGCGCCGCGCCGCCCGATGCGTCCGGCGGACGCAGCTGAATGCGTTGTCGAGACCGTCGCCGGGCCCCGCTCAGTGGATGGATTTCTCCCCTTCGGTCGGGATGACGCCGCCGCCCATGAAGATGACGCGGCGTCCGATTTCCACGGCATGGTCTGCGAAGCGCTCGTAGAAGCGACCCAGCAACGCCGCTTCGACACCCGCGGAGACGCTGTGCTTCCACTCGTGATCGATCAGCGCGCTGAACAACTGCATGCGCAGAGCGTCCATCGCCTTGTCTTGTTGGTGAAGTTCAGCCGCTTGTTGCAGGTCGCGCGACGTCAGCACCTGTTTTGCGCTGTCGCCCAATGTGATTGCCACCCTGGCCATTTCGGCGAAGCACTCGCGGACGTCCTCGGGCAGCACCTGTTTCGGGCACTCGCGGCGAACGATCTTGGCCACGTGCACAGCCAGCGCGCCCATCCGCTCCGTGTCGGCGATGATGTGTATCGAGCTGAACACCGCCCGCAGTTCCCCGGCCACCGGTTGCTGTAACGCCAGCAGTGCGAACGCTTCCCGTTGGGCCCGCGCGCGCATCGCGACGAGCTGCTCATGCTCGCGGATCACCAACTCGGCGACGGAAATGTCGGCTTCCAACAACGCCTGGGTCGCGCGCTTCATTGCCACCCCGGCCAGGCCGCACATCTCTCCGAGCTGCGCGGCCAGCCCGTCCAGCCGCTTGTGATACGCCGTTCGCATCGGTGAACCCTCTCTGGAGCCGGGTGGTCGCGCGCTTCCGCACCGCAATCATCGGCCATGGCGGGCCCGTACAACAGAGGTTTGACCAGTGTCGATGATCGGGGGTAAGCCCAAAGTGGTTGGAGCCACCCGTCGTTCACGACCGGTACACGCTGCGGCTACCTGCACCGGCTTTCCGCCCGAGTTCGGCACTCAAGCGGGCAGGCGGTCGAGGCGAACCGGGAAAATCGGTTGCGGCTCAAGCACTATCGGTCTGCCTGCACGACACCCCCGGCGAAGTCGAACTCGAGGCCTCATCCCGCCGATGGCGGGCGGGGCATGAACGTGCCCTTGAGCTCCAGCCCGTACTCGATGTCGTCGTAGTCTCGGCCCTCGCGCCGCCGCTTACGCGTCGCGGCCCGCGGCGGCATCATGAACGGGGGCATGGGAATCGAGGGCAACCCGAACTCCCCCACGGGAAGCGGGGACACCGCCGACGCGAGTTGGACGGGCGATTGCGAAGCGGCCAGCAGCCCTACCACGGCGGGCGGCATGATCAGCTTGCCCATCGACACCCCAACGCCCAGGGCGGCCGTGGGGGCCGATCCCGATCCAACCCCCCTGATCGCACCGGCCAGATCCGCCGCCGCCCCGCCCAGGGCCGCGCTGCCCTGCGATAAGCCCTGCCCGATTTGGCTGCCCACGCTCTGCAGCGTCTGGGCCTGACTGAGCTGCGCCAAATAGCCGAGCAGGTTAATCGGGATTCCACCTGCGATGAATTGGTTGCCGTACAGGGCGGCCAGTCCGAACCAGCCCTTTTGGGGATTGAACCCGCCCGGGGTGCTCAGCAGCGACGTCAACAAATCCCCCAACGCCGATTGCGCCGGAGTGGCGGCAGCAGCAGCGGGCACCGAACTGGCCTGTGCGGCCGCCGCCGCCGGGTTGGCAATCGCCGGCGGCGACGAGAACTGCGGAAGCGCGAGAGCTTGTGTCGCGGCTACCTGATACCGAAACATCGCCGCCGAGTTGTTCGCCCACACGCCCACGTACTCGTCTTCGGTGGCGGCGATGGCTGCAAGGTTGCTGCCGAACCAGTTGGTGGCCAGCAACTGCGCCAGGCGCACCCGGTTGGCGCTGACGAATGCGGGCGGAACCACCGCCGTGAAGGTCGAGTTGAAGGCCGCCGCAACCGCCTGCGCCGACGCGAACAGCTGTTCGCACTGCTGCGCGGTGGTGCGCAACCATGCGAGGTAGGGCTCGACGGCCTCAGCCATCGCCGCCGCGGACGGACCGCGCCACCCCTCGGTCATCGACGACAACACCGAGGTATAGCCGCTAACAGATTCCTCCAACTCGACGCCCAGCTGCCGCCACACACCGGAAGCCTCGATCAGTGAGTGCGCGCCGGGTCCGGAGTGAATCAGCGCCGAAGTGATTTCGGGGGGCAACAGTCCAAAGTCCATGACGTATCACCCCGGAAAAGAGCCCGGGCAGGGCACCATGCTCGACTCTCATCCCGCCGACGGCGATCGGGGCATCACTGTCCCCTTGACCTGCGCGCCGTATTGGAGGTCTTCGTGATTCTGCTGCTTCCGCTTACGCCAGCCACTGCCGGCCGAGATTGGCGGCGGCATCAACGGCGGCAGCATCGGGAACCCGAAATCCCCGTCAGGGAGCGGGGACGCCGCCGACGCGAGTTGGACCGGCGTTTGCGAAGCGGGCAACAGCCCCACCACGGCCGGCGGAGCGGTCAGCCTGCCCACCGACACTCCCACGTTCATCGCCGCCGTGGGGGCCGATCCAAGGCCCCTGACCGCGCTGGACAGATCGGCAGACACCCCGCCCAAGGCCGACTCTCCCTCGGATATGCCTTGGCCCACTTCGCCGCCCACGGTCTGCAGCGCCTGGGCCGACATGTACTGCGCCAAATAGCTGAGCAGGTTAATGGGAAAGCCGGACGAAATGAACTGGTTTGTATAGGTATTCGCCAGCCCGAACCAACCGGCGTTGGGGTCGAAGCCGCCGGGGGTGGTGAGGATCGACGTCAAGAAACTCCCGATTGTCGATTCCGCCGAAGCGCTGGTGGCGGTGGCGGGCACCGCACTGGCCTGAGCAGTTGCCGCGGCCGGATTGACGATCGCGGGCGGCGCGGTGAACAGATTCGTCGCCTGAGCTTGTGCCGTGGCCGTCTGGTAGCGATACATCGCCGCGGAGTTGTTGGCCCACATGCCCTGGTACTGGGATTCGGTTTCGGCGATCGCCGCGAGGTTGTTGCCCAACCGGTCGGTCGCAAGCAGCCGGGCCAGTCGCGTCCTGTTGGCTGCTACCTGCGCGGGAGGAACCACCGCCGAGAGGGTCGAGTTGAATGCCGCCGCGGCGGCCTGCGCGGACGAGGCCAGCTGTTGGCACTGCTGGGCGGTGGTGCGCATCCAACTCAGGAAGGGCTCCACGGCCTGCACCATCGCCGTCGAGGACGGACCCTGCCAACCCTGAGTCAGCGAAGACACTGCCGACGCATAGGCGGGAACGGTCTCCTCCAACTCGACGCCCAGATGCTGCCACGCACCGGATGCCTCGATCAACGATTCCGCGCCAGGTCCGGAGTGAATCAGCGCCGAGGTGATCTCGGGCGGCAGCGTTGAGAAGTCCATGACCGTCACACTGACCCCCTTGCAATAGTTCGAGGTTAAGACTGAGCAAACCCGTGTTGACCACGCCACGAACAGCCCCAAAACACCGCGCGTCGGCGCCTCAGGTGTGCACCAGCAACTCAAATATGGAACCGGACATGTTGGTGTGCTTCCTCGTTGGGACGCTTCGAGCGTACCGCGATGATGTTAGCCATGGCCTCTTTTACCCAGCCCCCGCTGCTCAGAATTGGGGTGCCAACGTACGGCCAGTGACGAACTCACGGCGCGCGCCGGAAAACGGGTCGTCGAACCCGATGCGCTGCGCCAGCAATTGAAGCGGCGCGCTGAAGTCGTCGGGCGGTACGTCAATCACGTTGGGATACAAGGGATCGCCCACGATCGGCAGCCCCAGCGAGGCCATGTGCACCCGCAGCTGGTGGGTGCGACCGGTACGCGGCGTCAGCCGGTACAGGCCGGGAGAGATCTCAGAGAGCTGCTCCACCCGCGTCTCGGCGTTGACAACACCGGGCTCGCAGACCGCCTGCAGGTGGCCCCGTCGTTTGACGATGCGGCTTCGGACCACGCACGGGAACACCAGGGCCGGATCGACGGCCGCCCGCGCAAGGTAGGTCTTGCTGACCGCACCGCGGGCAAACAGCGTCTGGTATGCGCCACGCAGCTCGCGACGGGTGGTGAACAACAGCACCCCGGCGGTCAGCCGGTCCAGCCGATGCGCCGGGGTCAGCTCGGATACGTCCATTTCGCGGCCCAGTTCCCGCCGCAGCCGCACCAGCGCGGTCTGCGCGACATGCCGCCCCCTGGGCATGGTGGCCAGAAAGTGCGGCTTGTCGACGACCACGATGTTCGCGTCCCGATAGAGCACCGGGATGTCAAAAGGTACGGGCACCTCATCGGGCAAGTCGCGATAGAGGTAGACGGCCGAGCCACCGGGTAACACCGTGGCCTCATCGATCACCGCGCCGTCGGCGTCGACGACCTCGCCGGCCAGGAGCTTGGCCCTGGCCGGGGCGCCGAACCGGGCGGTCAGTTCGGCCAGCACCGGTCCGCCGCGCAACCGCACCCGGGCGGGACCCAGCCCGTCCCGCACGGGAAGGGGCGCGCGCCTCAACTGAGCGGTACCGGCTCAAGGATCTCGGCGCGCGCCTCCGGAGCGCTGGCCCGCAATTCGTCCGCCGACACGTCGTCGGGCTGGGCCTGTGACAGTACTTCGGCCTCCACCCGCGCGATGTAGTTGGCGACCTCACGTTCGACGTCCTGGGCGGTCCAACCCAACGCGGGCGCCACCACGTCGGCGACCTCGCGCGCGCAGTCGACGCCACGATGCGAGTACTCGATGGAGATGCGCATGCGACGGGCCAGGATGTCCTCTAGATGCAGGGCTCCCTCGGCGGTGACGGCGTACAGCGCTTCCACCTTCAAATAGCCCGGTGCCTCCTTGATCGGGCTGAGCAGTTCGGGACGGCCGGCTGTCAGGGCGAGGACATCCCCGATCAGCGAGCCGTAGCGGTCCAACAAGTGGCGCACCCGATAGGGGTGAAGTCCTTGCAGCGCGCCGACGTTTTCGGTTTGGTTGATCAACGCGAAATAACCGTCAGCGCCCATCAGCGGCACTTTCTCGGTAATCGACGGCGCCACCCGCGCCGGGATGAACTCGGCCGCGGCGTCGATCGCATCGTCGGCCATCACTCGGTAGGTGGTGTACTTGCCGCCCGCGATTGCCACCAGGCCGGGCGCGGGGACCGCTACGGCGTGCTCGCGGGACAGCTTGGAGGTTTCCTCGCTTTCCCCGGCCAGCAGCGGCCGCAGCCCCGCGTACACGCCGTCGATATCGGCGTGCGTCAGCGGGGTGGCCAGCACGGTGTTGACGGTTCCGAGGATGTAGTCGATGTCGGCCTTGGTGGCCGCCGGGTGCGCCCGGTCCAGGTTCCAGTCGGTATCGGTGGTTCCGATGATCCAGTGACTTCCCCACGGGATGACGAACATCACCGATTTTTCGGTGCGCAGGATGATCGCGACGTCGCTGACGATCCGGTCCCGCGGCACCACGACGTGCACGCCCTTGGAGGCGCGGACCTGAAACCGCCCGCGCTGCTTGGACAACGCCTGAATCTCGTCGGTCCAGACCCCGGTCGCGTTGACCACGACGTGACCGTGCACCTCGGTAATGGCGCCGTCCTCGGAGTCGCGGACGCGCACGCCGGTCACCCGATCACCCTCGCGCAGCAACGCGACAACCTGGGTGGAGCACCGCACCACCGCGCCATAGTGCGCCGCGGTGCGCGCGACCGTCATGGTGTGCCGGGCGTCGTCGACGACGGTGTCGTAGTAGCGAATACCACCGATCAACGAGCTGCGCTTCAGGCCCGGGCTCAACCGCAAAGCACCCGCGCGGGTCAAATGCTTTTGCGGCGGAACGGATTTCGAACCGCCGAGACGGTCGTAGAGGAAGATGCCGGCGGCGACATAGGGACGTTCCCACCCTCGCTTGGTCAGCGGGTACAAGAACGGCATCGGCTTGACCAAATGTGGTGCCAGCGTGGTCAGCGACAGTTCACGCTCGTAGAGCGCCTCCCGGACCAGGCCGAATTCCAGTTGCTCGAGGTAGCGCAATCCGCCGTGGAACATCTTCGACGAGCGACTCGACGTGCCCGAGGCGAAATCGCGGGCCTCGACGAGCGCTACCTTGAGCCCGCGGGTGGCAGCATCCAACGCGCACCCGGAGCCCACCACCCCGCCACCGATGACCACCACGTCGAACTGCTCGCTGCCCAGTCGCTCCCAGGACAGCAAGCGCTGCCGGGGTCCCAGCGAAGAAGCCGCCCAGCTCTGAGCGCTCTGTGGTGCTTGAATCGGATTACTCACGGCAGAGGACTCCTCACTTGGGGAAACTCCTGTCGGTTACTCGTCAGTAGGACTGTGCTCCACCAAGGCTAGTCTTTACCGGATCATGCCAGCGTCCGGCGATCGCGCCGTTCAGTCCAGATCGTCGTGGGCCATCAGCCGGCGGGCCGCCTCGGTGATCGAACCGGACAACGACGGGTAGACGGCCAACGTGTCGGCCAACTCGTTGACGGTGATGCGGTTTTGGACTGCCATGGCGATCGGCAGGATCAGCTCGGAGGCGATCGGAGCCACCACCACGCCGCCGATCACCACGCCGGTAGAGCGCCGGCAGAAGATCTTCACGAAACCTTGCCGCAGCCCCGACATCTTGGCTCGGGCGTTGGTCCGCAACGGCAGCATGACCGTGCGGGCCAGCACCGAGCCGTCGTCGATCATCGACTGCGGCACACCGACCGCGGCGATCTCAGGCCTGGTGAACACCGTTGCCGCGACCGTGCGCAGCCGGATCGGGCTGACGCCCTCGCCCAGCGCGTGGTACATCGCGATCCGGCCCTGCATCGCCGCGACCGACGCCAACGGAAGCAGGCCCGTACAGTCGCCCGCGGCGTAGATGCCAGGCACCGACGTCCGCGACACGCGGTCCACGGTCAGGTAATTGCCCCGTCCCAACTCGATGCCGACCCGTTCCAGGCCGAGGCCGCTGGTGTTGGGGACCGACCCGATCGTCATCAGGGCGTGGCTGCCCTCGACGGTGCGGCCGTCGGTCATCGTCACCAGGACGCCGGTGTCGGTCCGGGTGACGGATTGCGCACGGGCGTTCTTGAACAGCCGGACCCCGCGCTCGGAGAACGACTCCTCCAGGACCAGCGCGGCGTCGGCATCCTCGTAGGGCAGGACGTGGTCCTGGCTGGCCACCACCGTCACCTGCACGCCCAGCTCGGTGTAGGCGTTGACGAACTCGGCGCCGGTGACTCCCGAGCCGACCACGATGAGGT
>Ga0210389_10001051_pt1 | contig 23105 bp, 23 predicted proteins | sample IncBWH28OmetaG_FD_160127 | JGI IMG/M metagenome (GOLD analysis project Ga0210389, IMG submission 160127) | Forest soil microbial communities from Barre Woods Harvard Forest LTER site, Petersham, Massachusetts, United States - Inc-BW-H-28-O ...
ATATCCGGACCCGCAAGCTCGCCGATACCGTTCGGTTCTATGAGGATGTTCTCGGGCTTGAGAAAGGGGATCGGCCGAATTTCGCCTTTCCGGGCGCCTGGATGTACAGCGAGGGCAAGGCGGTGGTTCATCTGGTCGATATTTCGCCGACTGAAGAGGCGCAGAAGGTCGATTCCGGCGTGGTCCATCACGTCGCATTCGTGAGCCGGGGTTTTGACGCCATGAAAGCGCGGCTGCAATCCAAGCGCATGCCATTCGAGGCGCGGCAGGTTCCGGGCGGCGATCTCTGGCAGATCTTCGTCAACGACCCCAATGGCGTGATGATCGAGCTGAACTACGAGGCCGCCAAGGAGCAGGTCGGATCGGCGCCCAGCGAGCGGGCAGATGATGTCGGGAGAAGCTAGTGGTCCGATTCTAACATTCGCATCCCTTCTCAGCGGCCACTTTGCGAATGTTAGAATCAAAGGACCACTAGCAAATATAGGTTTTTAGTGGAGTCTAGGATTTGACATTCGCTTTCCGAAACGCGCGGCTGGGTTGGTAGCGAATGTCAAATCCACTCCACTAGTAGCCTTTTGAGCAGGATCACTCTATGCCTGATAGCCGAGGGTGAGAATAAAACGAGGTGAGATCAGGTTGAATCGCTTTGTCAGCGGGCTCGGTTCACCTCTCCCCATGGGGGAGAGGTCGGATCGCATCGTTAAGATGCGATCCGGGGGAGGGGGCGGTGCTCTCACGATAGACCGTAACCCCTCACCCCAACCCTCTCCCAGAGGGAGAGGGGGGGGCGCCTTTATCGTGGTTACAGCTCGGATTAATTTCATCGTACCTTGGGAGATGCGCCGTGGGCGTAACGCAGCAACAGGTTCAGGATGCCCTCGGCAAGGTGACTTCGCCCCGCGGCGTCGCATTGACCAATGCCGGCGTGCTGTCGGCGATCACCGTCAATGACGGCAAGGTGTTCTTTTCGATCAACGTGGAGGCCACGGAAGCCCGCGCCTGGGAAAACGTCCGCGCGGCTGCCGAGGCAGCGGTGCGCGCCATTCCCGGCGTGGCGGTGGCCATGGTCGCGCTGACGGCCGAACGCAAGCCGGGGCCCGCGGCAGCACCGCCGCCGCACCGGCATGCGCACGGCGTGCAAAACGTCGCCGCGCACCGGCCGCCGCAGGGTGGTGCCGCTTCGCCGATGTCAAAACAGGCGGAAATTCCCGGCGTCGCCGCCGTCATTGCGGTGGCCTCCGGAAAGGGCGGCGTCGGAAAGTCGACGACCGCGCTCAACCTGGCGCTTGGCTTGCGCGACCTCGGCTTGCGCGTCGGGCTGCTCGATGCCGACATCTACGGACCCTCGGTGCCGCGATTGACCGGAATTCGCGAGAAGCCGCAGCTCAATGACGAGCGGAAGATGATGCCGCTTCAGCGTTTCGGTCTTGCGATCATGTCGATCGGCTTCCTCGTGGAGGAGGAAACCGCGATGATCTGGCGCGGGCCGATGGTGATGTCGGCGGTGACCCAGATGCTGCGTGACGTCGCCTGGGGCACGCTGGATGTTCTGGTGGTCGATATGCCGCCGGGGACGGGCGATGCGCAACTCACGCTGGCGCAGAACGTTCCGCTCAAGGGCGCAGTCATTATTTCGACGCCGCAGGATTTGTCCCTGATCGATGCGCGGCGGGGACTGGCGATGTTCAAGAAGGTCAACGTGCCCGTGCTCGGCATTGTCGAGAACATGAGTTATTTCCAGTGTCCGCACTGCGGCACCAAGTCGGATATTTTCGGCCATGGCGGCGCGCGCCACGAGGCCGAACGCCTGGGCGTGCCGTTTCTCGGCGAAATTCCGCTGCACATGTCGATCCGCACCACATCGGACAGCGGGACGCCGGTCGTCGAAAGCGAGCCGGATGGGCCGCATGCGGCGATCTACCGGGCGATCGGGGCCAAGGTCCGCGACCAATTGAAGGGCGCTATCGCGGCTGCATAGACCAGGCGCATATCAGACTTTCGTTTAATCAACGTTTTCATGCCTTTGTCCGGTTTTCGCGCAACCGGCTTCCATGTTAAAGCCGCTCCAGTGCCTGCTAGAGCCAAACGAAGAGCTCCGGTGATTTTCGGGAAATGCCCTACAAGGAGATGCCTTAATGAAGCGTCGTGATTTTTTGAAGGTTTCGGCCGTGGGAGCGGCGGCGACTGCGGTGGCTGCGCCGGCGATCGCGCAATCCTCGCCCGAAATCAAATGGCGTATGACGTCAAGTTTCCCGAAGTCGCTCGACACGATCTACAACGGCGCCACGGAGTTCGCCAAATACGTCGCCGAGATGACCGACAATAAATTTCAGATCCAGGTTTTTGCCGCTGGCGAAATCGTACCTGGTCTGCAGGCGCTCGACGCAACCAGCAACGGCACCATCGAGCTCTGCCATACCGTCTCTTACTATTATGTCGGCAAGGATCCGACCTTTGCGATCTACGCGTCGGTGCCGTTTGGCCTGAACGCGCGCCAGCAGAATTCCTGGTGGTATCAGGGCGGCGGCATGGAGCTCGGCAACGAGTTTTTCAAGAAGTTCGGCGTGATCGGATTTCCCTGCGGCAACACCGGCACCCAGATGGGCGGCTGGTTCCGCAAGGAGATCAAGACCGTTGCCGATCTCTCCGGCCTGAAGTTCCGCATCGGCGGCATTGCCGGTCAGGTGCTGCAAAAGGTTGGCGTCGTGCCGCAGCAATTGGCAGGCGGCGATATCTATCCGGCGCTGGAAAAGGGCACCATCGACGCCGCCGAATGGGTCGGTCCCTATGACGACGAGAAGCTCGGCTTCCAGAAGGTCGCGAAATATTACTACTATCCCGGCTTCTGGGAAGGCGGCCCCACCGTGCACGCGTACTGCAATCTCGAAAAGTGGAATTCGCTGCCGAAGAACTACCAGGCCAGCGTGACCAATGCCGCGGCAAACGCCAATAGCTGGATGGCCGCGCGCTACGACATGCAGAATCCGTCGGCCCTCAAGCGTCTCGTTGCCGGCGGCACCCAGCTTCGGCCGTTTACCAACGAAGTGCTGGAAGCCTGCCTGAAGGCGACCAACGAATTGTGGGCGGAAATTTCGGCCAAGAATGCCGACTTCAAGAAGTCGATCGATGCTATGCAGGCCTATCGTTCCGACGAATACCTGTGGTGGCAGGTGGCCGAATACACCTTCGACAGCTTCATGATCCGCTCGCGCACCCGCGGCTAATTGTCCATTTAGGCGTATCCAGAGGCCCGGCATCGCAAGATGCTGGGCCTTTTGCGTTGCGAGATGAGAGATGGGCGTGGAAATTCCAAACCGGATGTTCCATGCTGCGAAAAAAAGAAACTGACACAGATCATCACGAGCCACCACGAGGGGAGGGGAATCCGAATGAAGCGTCGCGATTTTATCAAGGTCACCGGAATAGGGGCCGCCGCAGCGGCCAGTATTGCAGCCCCGGCCATCGCCCAGTCGATGCCGGAGCTGAAATGGCGCATGACGACGAGCTGGCCGAAATCGCTCGATACGCTGCACGGCGGGGCCGAGATCATGGCCAAGGCTGTTGGCGAAGCGACCGACAATAAATTTCAAATTCAAACCTTCGCAGCCGGTGAAATCGTGCCGGGCTTGCAGGTGCTGGACGCCGTGCAGAACGGCACCGTCGAGATGGGGCATACCGCGACCTACTACTACTTCGGCAAGGATGCGACTTTCACCTTTGGCTCGTCGATCCCGTTCGGACCCAACTCGCGCCTTAACCAAGCCTGGTATACGCTCGGCGGCGGCAAGGAAATCCTCAACGAATTCTTCAAGAGCTACAACGTCACATCACTGCTCGCGGGCAACACGGGCTGTCAGATGGGCGGCTGGTTCCGCAAGGAGATCAACACCGTCGATGATCTGAAGGGATTGAAATTCCGCATCGGCGGCTTTGCCGGGCGCGTCATGCAGAAGCTCGGTTGCGTGCCGCAACAGCTCGCCGGTGGCGACATCTATCCTGCGCTGGAAAAAGGCACGATCGACGCGGCGGAATGGGTCGGTCCCTATGACGATGAAAAGCTCGGCTTCTACAAGGTCGCGCCGCACTACTACTATCCCGGCTGGTGGGAGGGCGGCCCGATGCTTCTTTCCCTCGTCAACCTCGACAAGTGGAACGCGCTGCCGAAGTATTATCAGAGCATCCTCGAACAGGCAGGCCACTACGCCAACAACTGGATGATGGCGAAATACGACGCGCAGAATCCGCTCGCCTTGCGCAAGCTCCTGGCCAGCGGCGCCAAGCTGCACGCCTTCCCGCCCGCGGTTATGGAAGCCTCCCTCAAGGCCGCGAAGGAGTTACACAGCGAAGTCTCGGCGACCAATGCGAATTTCAAGAAGGCCTACGATTCGCTGACTGCGTTTACAGCCAACGGCTACCAGTGGTTCCAGGTCGCCGAAGTCGGCTACGACAACTTCATGGCGCGGCACGCGCAGAGCTAAGCCTTGCCTGACCAAATCAGAGTTGATGAAAGACAAAGCCCCGAAGCAGCGCTTCGGGGTTTTGCGTTTTACCGACAGGGAAAGTGCTATTGCTTCGGCGGAGGACCGAAATCGAGCGGCGGCAGGTCCATCTGCGGGACGTCGATCTTGATCTGATTGAGATCGACGTTGAGCGGCTTGTCGAGCAGGCCGGTCACCGTGACCGGGAAGGCTATCACCAGCGCCACCATGATGGCCTGCAATCCGACCCAGGGCAGCGCACCCCAATAGATGTCGGAGCTCTTGACCTCCTTGGGCGCGACGCCGCGCAGGTAGAACAGCGCAAAGCCGAATGGCGGGTGCATGAAGGACGTCTGCATGTTCACGCAGAGCATGACGCCGAACCAGATCAGCGCCGCGTCCGGGCCGACCACGGGCGCGAGGATCTTCTGCGCGATCGGCGCGATCATCGGCAAGATGATGAATGCGATTTCAAAGAAATCCAGGAAGAAGGCGACAAAGAAGATAAACAGGTTGATGAAGATCAAGAATCCCCAGACGCCGCCCGGCAACGAGGTCAGCAGGTGCTCAAGCCAGACACCGCCGGATACGCCGAGGAACACGACTGAAAAGCAGGTCGAGCCGATCAGGATGAACACCACCATCGTCGTGATGCGCATCGTGGTCTCGTAACCCTGTTTGATCAGGTCCCGCAGATCGGGAATGCGGACCGCCTCGAGGCAAATCCACAACACCGCAAAGTAGGTCACGGCAAAGGCGAGCTTGAAGATCAGCCCTTCGGTGGCAAATATCCCCACCATCGTGCCGATGCCGCCGGCGATCGCGCCGATGATGAGGATCTTGCGGCCGGTGGTCGAAAAATCCTTGCTGTGAATGGCCGCAAGCACGATGGCGCCGACGGCTCCCATGGCGCCGGCTTCCGTCGGCGTGGCAAGGCCCATCATCATGGTGCCGAGCACGACAAAGATCAGGACTGCGGAAGGGATGATGCCGATCAGGCATTTCTTCCACAATGCCCAGCCGGTCAGCGTGCGCGCTTCCTTCGGCACCGGCGGCACATGGTCGGGCTTGAAGATGCCGAGCAGGAACGTGTAGCCGGCAAACAGCGCGATCTGGAACACCGACGGTCCCCATGCGCCGAGATACATGTCGCCGACTGACTTGCCGAGCTGGTCGGCGAGCACGATCAGCACCAGCGAGGGCGGCACGAGCTGGGTGATCGTCCCGGATGCCGCCAGCACGCCGGTGATGTAACGCATATTGTAGCCGTAGCGGATCATCACCGGCATCGAGATCAGCGCCATGGCGATGACCTGCGCCGCCACCGTGCCGGTGATGGCGCCGAGGATGAAGCCGACGATGATGACGGAGTAACCGAGGCCGCCGCGGATGGGGCCGAACAGCTGTCCCATCGAATCGAGCATGTCCTCGGCCAGACCGCATCGCTCGAGGATCGAGCCCATGAAAGTGAAGAAGGGGATGGCGAGCAGCAGCTCGTTGGAGAGCACGCTGCCGAACACGCGGCCGGGAATCGCCTGCAGGAAATTCAGATCGAAAAAGCCGAGATGAATGGCGAGAAAGCCGAACGAAAGTCCGACCGCGGCCAGCGTGAAAGCGACCGGGAATCCGATCAGCATGGCAAGTACCAGGCCGCCGAACATCAGTGGCGGCATGGCATCCAGCGTAATCATTGCGTCGGCCTCTCGTATTTTGCGTCGATCGTGAGTTCGCCTTGCAGCGCGGCGATGCGTTTGATCACCTCCGAGACGCCTTGCAGCGCGAGCAGAACGAAGCCCGACGGGACCACGAACTTGATGGGCCAGCGGATCAGACCGCCGGCATTGCCGGACATTTCGCCGACGGCATAGGCCTGAAGGAAGAACGGCCAGGACAGATAGGCGAGCAGGAGGCAGGCCGGTATCAGGAAGAACAGCGTGCCGATCAGATCGAGCCAGAGCTGACCGCGCTCGGAGAGAAACAGATAGAAGATCTCAACGCGGACGTGCTCGTTGCGCTTGAAGGTGTAGGACGCGCCGAACATGACCAGGATGGCGAACATGTACCACTGCAATTCGAGCCAGCCATTCGAGCTGTAACCGAAGGCATAGCGGATCATGGCGTTGGCGGCGCTGACGATGCAGGCGGCGAGCACCAGAAAATTGCAGATGTAGCCGATCTTTTCGTTCATGACGTCGATCGCTGTGCTCAACGCCAGCAATGGACGCATCGCGCTCTCCCCGGTGGTCATCAAACCTCGCCTGGCGCTTTTGCGGACGTCAGCGTGGGCCTAGGGCTCGATTCCGGCAGTGATGGCAACGACAATTCTCCCCCCAACCACGCTTCCGCCGTCTTGCCAGCGGCTTTTGAAGCGCAAAAATCAACAAAACCGGCCGCACCATTTCAGCGTGCCGCGGCGCCGTCAATTGGAAAATGGACAAATTGACGAGGGATCAAGCGGTTGCGGGGTAATGCGCGGGGGGCGTTTTCAACCGCCGGTAACGCTCATGTGCCGGCTGACGCTCGGCCGGTTGTGTCGGCGGTCGATGATGAAATCGTGGCCTTTCGGCTTCAGCCCGATGGCGCGGTCGATGGCCGCGGCCAGAAGCACGTCGTCGGCGGCCGCGCGAAGCGGCTTGCGCAGATCGGACGCATCCTCATGTCCGAGACACGTATGCAGCGTTCCGGTGCAGGTGATGCGCACGCGGTTGCACGCCTCGCAGAAGTTATGCGTCATCGGCGTGATGAAGCCGATCTTGCCGCCGGTCTCGTGGACGCGAACATAGCGCGCCGGCCCGCCGGTCGTCTCATCGAGATCGGTCAATGTATATCGCTGGGCGAGGCGGGCGCGGACGACGGACAGCGGCACATATTGATCGATCCGTCCCGCGCCGATGTCGCCCATCGGCATGACCTCGATCAGCGTCAATCCCATGCCCTTGTGGTGGGCCCACTCCATCAGCGAGGGGATCTCGTCCTCGTTGACTCCCTTCAGGGCCACCGCATTGATCTTCACCGCAAGCCCCGCCGCGCGCGCGGCTTCGATGCCGGCCAAAACCTTGTCGAGATCGCCCCAGCGGGTGATGGCGCGGAACTTGGCGGGATCGAGCGTGTCGAGCGATACGTTGATGCGGCGCACGCCGCACTCCCTAAGTTCCTCGGCGAAACGGGCCAACTGCGAACCGTTGGTCGTCAGCGTCAGTTCGTGCAGCGCGCCTGATGCGAGGTGGCGCGACAGCGAGCGCACCAGTGACATCACGTTTCGCCGAACCAGCGGTTCCCCTCCGGTCAGGCGCAGCTTGCGCACGCCCTTGGCGATAAAGGCCGAACAGAGCCGGTCGAGTTCCTCCAGCGTCAGCAGGTCCGCTTTGGGCAGAAAGGTCATGTCCTCGGACATGCAATAGAAGCAGCGCAGATCGCATCGATCCGTGACCGATACGCGCAAATAGCTGATCGTCCGGCCGAAAGGGTCGGTCATCGGGCGCGACAGCGATGCAGGCGAGGGAGACAAAGCTACAGTCATCTAATGCTTTCGGGCTTACAGCCGCCAGTGTGGCAGCTAGCGTTGCTTCGGGCTTGCGGCCACGAGCAAGGAAGCGTCACTGTAATCTAAGCACGTTGAGTACCCTGCGCAATCTGCCGGCCCCGCCCTATCGTGCGGTGCGGTCAGCGCTGGGGCGGGGCGCCCTGACCGGAATCGGCTGCGTCGGCGGGAGCCTGCGCGGGTTTCGTCCGCTTCGGCCGCATCGGCTTGCCCGGCTTCGGCGGCGGGCCGACCGGCTGCAGTTCGGCCATGACCGGGTTCGGCTCGACTTTCACGGTCCCCGACGAGAACATGCCGCCATCGGCGCGGATGACATTGACCGGCACGCCCGCCGGCTGTTTGCCGGGCATCGAATAATTCACCAGGAAGCTGGTGACGCCATCACCCGGCGTCACGCTGACGGAGCAGGGCGTCTTGCAGCCTGGCCCGATCGAAGTGCGCGCCTCGGCGCCGGGCGGCGTCGATTCAAGCTGCAGTTGGACCGCCGGCGGGGCCGACTTGTAGTAGTCCAACTTCAAATAATCGGGCGTAGCCGAACAACCGGCCAGACTTACTGCCGCTGCGGCAATCGCAATAACACGACGCATGATAGACCCGTCACCTCAGGTCACGATCCGATTGGGTAAGGTCGGACCCGTGATCCCATTCTGGATTGTCGTGGGCATGTCCGGCGCACGAACGCCTCGCGGATATCGCGAGGAACCAGTTCGCATCGTCCCAAGATCATTCCACCGATGCGGCGAACTGCCACATTCCCCGGCGCGACCATAAGAGGCTCGGCACAGCCACGCAACCGGGATGGTTAATTGTTGGTTAACGCGCGGTGCGACGGAATGAAACATGTTTTGAATCAATGGTTTGAACCGACGGGCGGCACTAAGCCATGAGGTCCTTAATCGCCGCGCCGAGCTCGCTCATGTGATGGATCACGCGATCCGGCTTGAGGTCGGCGATGGGAACTTCGGTGTAGCCGAACGAGACGCCGATCACGGGAATGCCGGCGCGACGGGCAACGCCGATATCCGGGCCTGCATCCCCCACCATGATTGCCGAGGATAATTCGCCGCCGGCACGCGCCACGGTCTGGCGCAAGATACCGGGGTCCGGCTTGGCGATCCCGAACGTGTCGGCGCCGCAAATCGCGGCAAATCGCGCGCTCAGATTGAGCCGGTCCAACAGGCGCTTCGACAGCCATTCCAGCTTGTTGGTGCAAACGGCCAGGCGATAGCCGAGGCCTGCGAGATCATCCAGCGCGCGCTCGAGGCCCTCGAAGGGGCGGGAGCTGTCAGCGATGTGTTCGGCATAGCGGCTGATGAAATCGTCGGTCATGCGGGTGATGTCGGCGGGCGTGGCGCTGCGGCCGTCCAATTCCAGCCCGCGCTCGATCAGCTTTCGGGCGCCCGCGCCGATCATGTTGCGCGCGGAATGAAGCGGAACGGGCGGCAGGCCCTCGCGGTCGAGAATGAAATTCAGCGCGTTGATCAGGTCGGGCGCGGTGTCGACCAGCGTGCCATCCAGATCGAAGACGACGGTGCGGGGAGAGGTCATCCCGGATCGCTAGCCGTCGATCAATCAGGAGGCAAGTATTTCCGGCCGGAAATGCTCCGATTTCGGTCTATAGCGCTGTTCCTCCCGGCAAAACGACGCTAGATAGTCCGGCCGATTGGGCCGGACGAGCGGCGGTCGAAAGGGAACGTTAGCAAGTGAGCTTGGATGAACTGAAACGCCAGGCGGCAGCGCGCGCGGTTGAATTCGTGCGGAGCGGCATGAAGCTTGGTCTCGGCACCGGATCGACCGCGAAGCATTTTGTCGAGCTGTTGGGTGAGCGGGTCCGCGACGGGCTGGATGTGATCGGCGTGCCCACCTCGGAGGCCACGCGCAACGACGCCCTCCGCTGCGGCATTCGCCTGACCACGCTGGACGAGATCGACCGGCTCGACCTCACCGTCGACGGCGCCGACGAGATCGATCCCGCGCTCAATCTCATCAAGGGCGGCGGCGGCGCATTGCTGCGCGAGAAGATCGTGGCGGCGGCCTCCGACCGCATGATCGTGATTGCCGACGACTCGAAATGGGTCGAGGCGCTGGGCCGTTTCCCGCTGCCGGTCGAGGTGATCCCCTTCGGCTTAAGCGCGACGCGCCACGCGATCGAAAAGGCGTTCGCCGATTGCGGCGTTTCCGGCCAAATAGTGCTCCGAAAAGGCCGCGACGGTCACGTTTTTGTCACCGATGGTGGCCACTGGATCGTGGACGCCCATCTCGGACGGATTTCGAATGCGCCGCGCCTTGCGCAGTCGCTCAGTTCCATTCCGGGTGTCGTCGAGCATGGGCTGTTCATCGGCCTGGCCAGCACCGCGATGCTGGCCGGCTCCCAGGGAATTCGTGTTGTTGAGCGGCCATAGCGGCTGCGATCGAGGAGAAATAAAAATGAAACGTCCATCGGGAATCCTGCTCGCCGCGGGCATTGGGTTGGCTCTGGCATTTTCGCCCCTGTCGGCGAGTGCCCAGCAGCCCGCGGCTCCGCCGGCAGCACCCGCCAAGCCTATCCCGCCATCGGCGCTCGCCGCGGCAAAGGATCTGCTGGCAGTGAAGAACGCCGCAGCGGTCTATGCCAGTGCGGTCCCCAACATCATTCAGCGCGTCAAGGATCAGCTGCTGGCGAACAATCTGAGCTATCAGAAGGACCTCAACGAAGTTGCCGTCTCCGAAGCCCAGGCGATGAACGGGCGCGAAAAGGAAATCGGCGAACAGTTGGCCAGGATCTATGCCACCGATTATACCGAGCAGGAGCTGAAGGACCTCACCACGTTCTACAAGTCGGCGCTCGGCCAGAAGCTGCTGGCCCAGGATCCGAAAACCGATCAGACCGTCATTGCGTTCCTGAACCAGTGGGCGCAGGGCTTTTCGCAAGCCGTCGCCGCCGATTTCCGTGCGGCGATGACCAAGCGCGGCAAGCCGCTCGGCGGCTGATAGCAAACGCGGTCTTACCTCTCCCGAGGGGAGAGGTCGGCGCGGAGCGCCGGGTGAGGGCGTAAGTTTTCTGGATGGACCGTAACCCCTCACCCCAACCCTCTCCCAACGGGAGAGGGAGCGCACTTCCCTCGTGGCGATCGGTCACCTACCTTATCTCTTGAAGCCAAACCCTGATCCACCAGGAGCCACATGGCCGAATTCGACACCGATCTGTTCGTCATCGGAGGGGGGTCGGGCGGCGTTCGCGCCGCCCGCATCGCTGCGGGCCATGGCGCGCGGGTGATGGTCGCCGAGGAATATCGGGTGGGCGGCACCTGCGTGATCCGCGGCTGCGTGCCGAAGAAGCTGCTGGTCTATGCCTCGCATTTCCATCAGGAGTTCGAAGATGCCGCCGGTTTCGGCTGGACCGTCGCTCCGCCTGTCTTCGACTGGCCGACCCTGATCGCCAACAAGGACAGGGAGATCGCGCGGCTCGAGGCCGCATACACCACCAATGTCGAGAAATCCGGCGCGCGTATTCTCAAGACGCGGGCGGTGCTCGAGGACGCGCATACGATCCGGCTTGCGAGCGGCGAGATCGTGCGTTCGAAATATGTGCTGATCGCCACCGGCGGTGCGCCGAACCATGGCGCCGCCATCCCCGGCATCGAACACGTGATTTCCTCCAACGAGGTTTTCCATCTGCCCTCGCTGCCGCGGCGCATCCTGATTCAGGGGGGCGGTTACATCGCGCTCGAATTTGCCTGCATCTTCGCCGGCTTCGGTTGCGACGTGACGGTCGTCTATCGCGGCGACAATGTGCTGCGCGGGTTTGACGACGACGTCCGCAGCCATGTGCGCAGCGAGATGGAGAAGGAAGGCATCACCATCCTCACCGGCTGCACGGTCGCGCGGGTCGACAAGCACAGAAACGAATTCACCTCGCATCTGTCGAATGGCTCGAGTGTCGCCTCCGACCAGGTGATGTTCGCGGTCGGGCGGCATCCCAACATTACTGGTCTCGGGCTCGACAAGGCCGGCGTCGCCATCAATCCGGAGAACGGCGGGATTGCGGTCGACGGCTTTTCGAAAACGTCCGCGCCCAACATCTATGCCATCGGCGACGTCACCCACCGCGTCAACCTGACGCCGGTTGCGATCCGCGAGGGCCACGCCTTTGCCGACACGGTGTTCGGCAAGCGCGAGGTCAGGGTCGATCACGCCGATATCCCGACGGCCGTGTTTTGCCAGCCTGAGGTAGGCACCGTCGGCCTGACGGAAACCCAGGCCTGCAACCAGTTCAGCCATGTCGATATCTACAAGGCGACGTTCCGGCCGATGAAGGCGACGATGTCGGGCCGCGATACCAGAATGCTGATGAAGCTGGTTGTCGATGGCGCCACCGATCGGGTGGTCGGCTGCCACATCGTCGGCGATGGCGCCGCCGAAATGGTGCAGATCCTCGGCATCGCCGTCAAACTGAAAGCGACCAAGGCCGACTTCGACGCCACCATGGCGCTGCATCCGACCGCGGCGGAAGAACTCGTGACCATGCGCACGCCGAGTGCGCGGCACGTGCGCGCGGCAGCGGAGTAGGAGCGTCGTCGCCGGCGGCAGCCTGACGCTGCGACACGCGAGCTCGCTTGGGAACGATGAAGGTCCGTCCGGCTTGTTGAAGAGCAAGATCGGATGTGACCATGGACGTTCCCGCCACCGAAAAATTGCCGGGAGGCAAGCCGCGCGGCCTCTCCGCGCTGTGGCGATCCTACGCCGCGGATTTGCGCGGATGGGCGGCCAGGCTTGCCGCGGGCTACGGCGTTGCGGCTGCGTTGCTGGTCGGCGGTATCCTGGCCGTGTTCGGCGCCATCGCCGTGGGCGCGATGGCGCTGTTCCATTTCATCGAGCTCCGCTACGGCGCAAATACAGCTTTTGCCGTGCTCGGTGGCGGCTTGCTCGCGCTGGGCGCAATCCTGCTTCTCGCCGGGTGGGTCATGCTGAGACGGCGAGCGGCGCCGCTCCCGAGACCTCACCGGCAATTCCGCGCCGCGAAGCAGATGCTGGCCGGATCGACGATTTCGCGCGCGGTCACGGCATTCCGTGGCAACGAAGCCGCAAAGCCCGACGCGACAACCCAGATCTTGCTTGGCGCCGCGGCAATCCTGGCCGCGGGCTGGCTCGTGGCCACCCATTTTGGATCACGGGGGCCAGCAAGCAAGGTGCGGCGGTGACCAGACGGCCCGGTCTTTTTGCAAGCGATCTCGCTCTTGTTGCGAGCACGGTTCTCGCGACGCTGGCCATTCAAAGGCACCTCGGAAGGGATGCCGGGACCCGCTCGATCGATCAGGACGCGCCTCCGCCAGTCGTGCGCGCCGGCAACCCGCTGGCAATCATTTCGTCGCGCTGGAAGGAAATTCTGCTCGGCACCTACGACCGGATTGGCCGGGACCGCATCCTGGCCGCAGCCGCGGGCGTGGTCTTCTACGGATTGCTCGCGATCTTTCCGGCGATCACGGCGCTGGTTTCGAGTTATGGGTTGTTGGCCGATCCCTCGACGATTTCCGAGAACGTACAAAGCCTCGCTTTGATGTTGCCGAGCGACTCCTTCACGATCGTTCACGACGAGATCGAGCGCGTCGTTGCGAAGGGAAATTCCTCGCTCAGTTTGGCCTTCTGCGTTGGGCTGCTGCTCGCCATCTGGAGTGCGAATGCGGGCGTGAAGGCCGTTCTCGACGCGCTGAACGTGGCGTATGAGGTGGACGAAAAGCGCGGGCTGATACACCTCAATCTGGTTTCTCTTGCTTTCACCGTCGCTGGTCTTGCGGCTATCCTGGTCATGGTCGGTGCCGTCATCGGCGTGCCGCTCGCCCTCGAACGGTTGGGCCTCGACCAGGGTGCGGAGCACCTCGTTCAGATCGGCCGCTGGCCGGTGTTGGGCCTGGTGTTGCTGGCGGCTCTGCTGGCGCTTTATGGTTACGGGCCGAGCCGCGCGAGGCCCAGGCTGCGCTGGCTGGTCGCAGGCGCCGTTCTCGCCATCGTGTTGTGGCTGATCGGCTCGGCACTGTTGTCCTGGTATCTGTCGAACTTCGGCAACTACACGGCGACATACGGCTCGCTGGGAGCCGCCATCGGTCTCATGACGTGGATGTGGTTGTCGGCCATCATCGTGCTCGCAGGCGCCGAACTCAATTCGGAGATCGAGCGACAGGCCCTGCTCGAGGCAGCCCGGCCGGCGCAATTTTAATGCCAAATTAACCATACTGGCGCACTGTCGAAACCATGGTTCGACGGTTCAAGCACGCTCTGACGCCGTTCAAGATCATGCTCTCGCTTCCCTGCGCCGCGGCTCTCATCATAGCGCTGGCAGGCGCGACGCTGATGCCGGAAAGCGCGTGGCCGGCTGATCTGCGTCTCCAGACAAAGCCGGATGAGCAACAGGAGACGCCATCAGATCGGCGCAAGCGTCTCTTTGAAGAATTTCTCCGGTATCTCCAGAAACAGAATCGATAGCGCCTCGGCGCTGGCGAATGAGGGCCGCCCTCGAGTGCCTTCACGCAAGCATGTCCGCGCGGCCATGCGCTTCTCTCACACCGAGAGCAGATATCTCTTCTCTACCGACGGGTGATCTACCGGTAGAGACGCCGCCAGTCATCAAGCCTTCGTGAAATGTGAAGCGGACCACACACGCTTCCGGGCGTGCAGGCCATGTTGGACGCAATTGATGGGGCGGGTTTTGTCGCATCAAGACGCAACGTACAGAGCGAGGGGCACATGCCTCAAATGTCCAACAAATGGAGACGACCATGCGGAAGACAGCTCTTACCATCGTTGGCGTGCTGCTGATCTCAGGATTGGCGGTTCAAATGGCAGCCGCGGCATCCGGGCACCACCGCAGCAAGGCCTACTTCGGCCGTGACCTGTCGGATTTTCGCGGAGCCTACAATCAATTGAACGGGCCGATCATTGTCGCCCCATCAATGCTTGATCGTTTCGACCCGTCGAGGCCCGGCGGCGAAGACCCGGACCTGAAGCCCTCTGGAAGCTGATGTCCTGAACGATACCCCACCCCTGTTGGTCTCATTCTAACATTTGCATCCCGGTTTGGCCGGCATTTTTGCAAACGCTAAAATCAAAGGACCACTGGCAAATATGGGTTTCTAGTGGAGTTTTGGATTTGACATTCGCTATTCATGAATTCCCGGCAACGGGGTGCCGAACGCCAAATCCACTCCACTAGGACGGGTGGGGTAGTTCAAAGGCAAATTCGATCATTCAACCCTGCATTCCGAAAGTCGATGAGCGTTCGGCTTCCGCTGTTCGCGGATGCGATTATCGCATCGGCGATCCGCTTGCGAACGTCCTTGGCATCCTTGTCCGCTGGAATTTTCTTGCAGACGTGTTCAAGCGCCGCAGTCATGTTGGCAATCGTATTCTGATCGAACTCCGTCAGCATTTCGCGCGTGGCCTGGAGTCTGTTTTAGTCAGAGGCGGCGAGCCGCGATTCGACTATGGCGACGTCGATCTCGTCACCAAATATGTCTCTGATTGAAACCTCTTCCTTGCGCGATGCCGCCATTTTGCGCAGCGTATCCAGGGCTTCTTTTTCATTGGCGACGATTGCAATAGTTGTCCCCGCTCTGACCTGATAAGGCATTTCCGCTCCCCAAAAAAATCGTTTCCAACTGACGATTGAAATCAGTCCCGCACAAATCGCCACGTGCCGCTTGAATCGGCGCCGACCGTGTCAAGCGGCGCGCTTCATGTGCGATTTCCCCGGTGCAAGCAGAGAAGCCAATCGTGGCTGCATTTCGATCCAACCAGGAAGACACAACGGCAAAACGCCGCAGCTTAATGTCGGGAATATACGGCCCGTTCAGGAATACGGGGGTCCAGGACTGCGTCCGTTTCCGCGCTCGGCGTTGAGTTCACAAGTGCACAGATCGTCGTTTTGCTGACTGGACGCGGCCTGCAGCCGGCTCAATTGAACGCTATATTCACGCGGAAACAGCGGGAGACAATCAATCGTCGGTGGTCTATAGTTCGGAAAATAATTTCAGGACGTTAGAATTTAACAGGAGTGATCGTATGTTTTCGCGATCGCGTTTGAAGTTGGGATTGTTGGCGTGTCTCACTGTGTTTGGAGTTACGACCATCCTCTCGCATGAGGGACGGACACGCCCGTTCCGTGAAGGAGAAGCCATCTTCCTTCTGGAGAGCGGATCAGCGGTTGGGGCGCTGGCGATCTCGATTGCCCTGATAGCGACGATCTAGCGGCTACACCCCACACCCGACCCGGTGATTTATGGGGCGCCACGGCAAAAACTCAATGGTTCTACCTGTCGTGGCCGCTATCCAGAATCCGCCAGATAGGAGCGAAAACAGGATCACGGCAAACTGCAAAACAATCATCGGCTCCTTTATCCTGCCGGACGATGACTAGCTTGCCGCCAAGAACTCGACCCCGCGCGCTAGCGATTGCGTTGTTCAATTATGACGTTCGGCGCTGGCTGTAACTGATACCTTGCAATCGCCGGATCATTAGGTAGCAGGCACTTGAAGGTAACTGTATAGCCGGTGGTGGTGTTTTGATTCATCATCCCTGCGGTTTGACCCATGTTACTTGGGACGAATTGACGCCCTTGCTGGCTACAAAATTCGTTTGCTTTGGTCAGGACAGCGCGCTCAGCTTCGTCACTTCCGCCTCGGATCGGAGAGTATCTTTCGGAAATAGTGTAAGTGTCGGGACCGGCTGGAAGTATTCCCGTGCTTGTTGCACACCCGCCCAGCGCGGCGCCTAGCGCCACGGTTCCCAAAATACGCATTTTGTTGATCCCCCGATCCCGCTAACATCCAAGCGCAACCGGAGGTCGAACGCAAGGGAGAACACGCGAAAGCCCGTCACCTCGAGGCGCGCGAGCCGAGCCACAGTCCGACAAAGGCGCCGACGCCGCTGAGCAGCACTCCCGAATAGGAAAGCATGTCGGCACCCCAAAGCGCGGGAATAAATCCACCGATCGTGGAGCCGATAAAAATCCCTATCCAGATCGCGGATCGCATGTGTGTAGATACCACGGCCCGGAGCACGTCCACGCGCGAAAGCCGGCTTGGGAGTGCCTTGCAAAAGGGGCCCGTCATTCGCGACGGGCGCAAGTCCAGGGAGAAACGCCGTGTAGAGACGGCATCACAACGTTAGGCTGATTCGCCTGCTCAAGATGTGCCCCAATTCACACAATCGCGGCAAAGTTTTGGGTGGTAGCGGCAGGGCCGCCGCGCAGCGATGGCGCGGGTGGGGACTTCCGCAAGCCTGGGGAATTGTCAAACCGGCTAGCTCTCGAATTCCACGAAGAACGTACTTCGCCGCGACCGCCGAGGCCGATTTCGACGTGAACATGGCGCTGCATCCGACGGCTCGACAAGTTACTTCGGGCGACGCGGTTCGTCGAATACCACTATTCGCTTGTTCATAACCCCTTCGCCTATCTGGCAAACAGTTCCCCTTCTCGTAGCATCCAGCACTACGGACACTTCACGCGACCAAGGCCCCCAGAAGCCCCATTTTACCTGTTAACGTACGCCATTGCTCCTACGCCTTACGGCTTCCAGTATTTGCCAGCAGGTTTCCGCGCTGCAATTTCATCGTTTAAAGATGCCGAACTTTCCGAAGCAGAGAAGCAGCATCAAGCAAACTTTCCGTTTGTGAAGCAAGCTTATGAACTGTCATTAGAGTTATCCCGAGGTCTCTCTGAAGCGGCCACCGCCACGCAGCAGCTCGCTGCTTTCGAGACGATTTTGGAGAAGTGTCGCATTTTCTGGGGCTCTCGTCCTGCCCTTGTCGCCGCTGAAATCCATTGTGTATCACAACGTCGGATAAGGCCATCCGTAGCCCCGTTTGATTTTTTCGCCCGGCAAGTATCGACAACGCAACGCTTGAGAGCGGCAAAGGCGCGAAAAGGTCAATGCGACTGGTGGCTTCAATCGCTCGAAAAATCTAAGTCTGAGCCCAAATCTCTCCGCTTGCTACTTATCGAAGCGCTTTTGTTGCTTTGTCCAACGGACACCGTGGCGCGTTGCGAAACTCAACTCGCGGAAGTACTGGATGGTATGACCGACGAGGAATGGACCTCCTTAGCTCAAACAGTCGCGACCCTGAATGGTGTGGTAAGACGATCGGAAAATAAAGAAGAGGCGCTGGCGGAAGCCGGCTTTAAATTCGACGCTGTGAGATGTTCTTATCTGATCGCTTTGAGAGAGCCGGACCGCTTTGGAAAATCGGTCTTCTTGAAGTTCTTCAGAGGCTACTCCGGCACGGCGCCGATGTATCTCGAATTCAGACAGGTGCAAGCTTTGAAGTGCGCAATTGCGGGCTCGCTGCACTGGAACGAAGCGTTGGAAACAGTCAGAGATGGCTACGCGCGCGGCGTTCACGCCACCGAGCTTGACTATCATCTCCGCAACTCCGCGATGGAGATTCCACAGGAGGTTTATTCGCAGGTGCTATCAAATCCGCAAATTTACCCGGTTACGCTTTGTGATACCGCGGAAGCCGCCGGGTCCCGTGCTGCTCGTAAGGCGGTAAAGCCCGTCTCAACCATTGCCAAGTCCGAACGCTGGTTCGCGTTTGATAAATAAGTCGGGACTTTGCGCGGCTATACCGTAGCGCCTGGCGAGCGCACCAACCGGCGATCGTCACGACAAACGGAACGACTTTGATCATCGCTGCTTCTGCAGTTGAATGAGCATCAACACTCCATAACAAATTTAGGCTGGTCGTTGCGAAATTGACGCGCCTACCCAATCTACCCGACGGGCAAATCACCTGCGCGTCCCAAACCTTTGTCCTGTCCTGTCCAGCCCTTCCGGCAAAAATATTTCCCTTTCGCCGTCGAGCAAATCATCTTTAGGGATTCGCGCCATCCCGGCCCGCATGAGGGGCGCTTCGCGATCGTCACGAAACGTTGGGCAGGGGATGCGGTGGACGCTGGCCATGTCGCGACGACGACTGGCTCGCGGACGGCGAAAGCGCGTGGTCCTGACATCCCGACGCTGATGTCAAGCCAGCGACAATGCTTTCGCATTGCGCTGGTGATGGTGGCAAACAAGCCCGGCTCACCAGGGAGAGCGCGCCATAGGCCGTTAAAACCATTCGCGTGCGGGAATGCCGGGTATTCCGGCGGACTCGTGGTGGCTAACGCGTGTGCTTTCTACTTTTACACACGCGGCTGCGGGTGCGCTGTCGCACCCGGCATTCCCCACGCCCTCTTGGGCGGACGGTTTTTGTTCAACCCGGGTGCTATCCGCGCCGCGGGAAGGTAGAGGTGCGTTCTGTTAGACAGACTCGTGGCCGTGGTTCGGACGCTTTATCCCTCCCCCGCGAAGCGCGGGGAGGGAAGGCCGAAGCGAAGCGAAGGCCAGGGTGGGGCGGACTAGTTTCGTCGAGACAGGTCAATACCGAGCGTGATTTTTTGAAACCCCCACCCCGATGCTCTCCGGACGGCGCTTCGCGTCGCCGGGATCACTCGCCATAGCCGAAGCTTTGCTTCGGCGTCGCTTAAGACGGCCGCCCAAGGCGGCCTATGCCTCCCCGCAAGGGGGAGGGATAAGAGAGCGCACACGCTGGCTCGCGCTATCCCTCCGCCTCCAGCCACTCCGCAGCACCCCGCCACAGCGTGTCGCGATGCTCGGGACGGAAGAAACCGAGATGACCGATTGTGGTTGCGTCAGCATCCGCGGGCGTAATGGTCAGAATCTCTGGCGTTGTCGCCGTAAAGCCCGAGGCCAGCAGTTCAACCGCCGGCCGCGTTGCCCAGGGATCGTCGGAGAGGCAGAGCGAGCGCAGCGCGCCGGTGTACTTGGCGAAATTCTCCAGCGTCTTGAGATCGGGATCGTCGAACAGATAGCGTTCGCTCATCACCCAGCGCGTCCATTGCTCGAACACGCCTTTCGGCAAATCTTCGCCGATGCCGACCCAGCCCGGCATGTAGCCGAGAAGCCGGGTGAGAGGCATGCCGGCAAAATTGAGCAGCACAAAGACACGATAGCGCTCCGGCGAGGCCATCAGCTTCCAGTAGCCGGCTTGCGCCGCGATCAACAGCGCGCGCTTGACCTCGGTGTTATTGGCGAGAAGCCCGAGCGCCTGGCCGCCGAAGGAATGGCCGACATAGGTGAGCGGCAGCGTGTGATAGCGCTCCCGCATCCAGGCGACCGCAGCGGTCATGTCGAGCGCCGCCCAGTCGGCCATGGTGGCCTTGAATCCGACCAGCGACTTCGGCTTGAAGTAGCCGAGCAGCGCGCGCTGCCGGGAATCGCCGATGCCGCGGTAGTCATAGGTCAATACCGCAAAGCCCCGGCGGGCGAGGTAGCCGGCAAACTTCCGGTAGATCTTGCGGGGGACGGCGGTCGCCGAATTGATCAGGACCGCATGCTGCTTGGCGCCGCGCGGCAGAAACAGCGTCGCGCCAAGCGCGTATCCGTCCGCGGCCGGAAAGGTGATATCGTCGATGAAAACGTCGTCGAGCTCCGCCTCAAGCACCGCGAATTCCCCCTCAACCTCGCGATGTTATAAGCAAATGCGAATTCGGCTTTTACCGCAAGGGGTTGTCGTCGGCGCTGCGGCTGGAGCTTTAAGGCGTGCCAAATATGTGGCACTGGCGGTTAGTTACAGGCGTGTGTATATAGCGGCCCTTCGGCTGCCCCGATAAGTAGCGGTTTTTACTCAGGAGTTAACGTCATGTCCAAGAGTTGGACACCCGATAGCTGGCGCACCCGCCCGGTCAAGCAAGTGCCCGAATACCCCGATGCGAAGGCATTGGCGGATGTTGAGGCGCAGTTGGCGACGTTTCCTCCGCTGGTTTTTGCAGGTGAGGCCCGCAACCTGAAAAAGGCGCTGGCGCGCGTGGCCGCCGGCGAAGCTTTCCTTTTGCAGGGTGGCGACTGCGCCGAGAGTTTTGCCGAACACGGCGCCAACAACATCCGCGATTTCTTCCGCGTGCTGCTGCAGATGGCGGTGGTGCTGACCTATGCCGGCGCGGTGCCGGTGGTGAAGGTCGGCCGCATCGCCGGCCAGTTCGCCAAGCCACGCTCCTCGCCGACCGAGAAGATCAACGGCGTCGAACTGCCGAGCTATCGCGGCGATATCGTCAACGACATCGCTTTCACGGCGCAGGCGCGCACGCCCGATCCGCAGCGCCAACTGATGGCGTACCGCCAGTCAGCGGCGACGCTCAACCTGTTGCGCGCGTTTGCCACCGGCGGTTTCGCCAATCTCGGCAGCGTGCATCAGTGGATGCTGGGTTTCCTGCGGGATTCCCCGCAGTCGCGGCGCTACAAGGAATTGGCCGATCGCATCTCGGACGCGCTGAACTTCATGCGCGCCTGTGGCCTCGACCTCGAGAGCCATCCGGAGCTGCGCGCGACCGATTTCTACACCAGCCACGAGGCGCTGCTCTTGGGTTATGAGCAGGCGTTCACCCGCGTGGATTCCACGACCGGCGACTGGTACGCCACCTCGGGCCACATGATCTGGATCGGCGACCGCACGCGCCAGCTCGATCACGGTCATGTCGAATACTTCCGCGGCATCAAGAATCCGATCGGGTTGAAATGCGGCCCGTCGCTGAAACCGGACGACCTGTTGAAGCTGATCGACGTGCTCAACCCGGACAACGAGCCGGGACGGCTGACGCTTATCAGCCGCTTCGGCGCCGAGAAGGTCGGCGAGCATCTGCCGGCGCTGGTTCGCGCCGTGAAGCGGGAAGGCCGCGTGGTGGTGTGGTCGTGCGATCCGATGCACGGCAACACCATCAGCTCCAACACCGGCTACAAGACCCGGCAGTTCGACCGCATCCTCTCCGAGGTGAAGGCGTTCTTCAGCGTTCATGCCGCCGAGGGCACGCATGCCGGGGGCGTTCATCTGGAAATGACCGGCCAGGACGTCACCGAGTGCGTCGGCGGCGCGCGCGCCATCACCGACGAGGATCTCAGCGATCGCTACCACACGGTCTGCGATCCCCGGCTCAATGCCGAGCAGTCGATCGACATGGCTTTCCTGATCGCCGAACTGCTCAAGCAGGAGCGCGCCGGCAAGGTCAGGCCGATGCCGGCTGCGGCGGGGCTCTAAGCCTTGCTGCGGCTGTGGCGGGCCACGATCAACACGCGTAACGGCCTCGCTTTTGCGATTCGCTCCGAGCAGGCCGTTCGCGAAGAGCTCGTTGCGCTCGTGATCTCGCTGCCGCTGGCCTGGCTGATCGGTACCTCGACGATGCGCCGCATCGAGCTGGTGGCGGCCGTGGTCATGGTTCTGGTCGTCGAATTGCTCAACACCGCGATCGAAAAGCTCGCCGACCGCCTGACCACCGATCACGACCCGCAAATCGGCCGGGTCAAGGACATGGGTTCGGCCGCGGTCGGCGTGGCGCTGGTCACCGCGGGCCTGTTCTGGCTGTTCTCGATCGCCGAGCGCATGGGCGCCATCTAAGCATGGGCGCCATCTAAGCATGCAATTGCAGTTTGCCCGCACGCGAGGCACGATCCACCCATGACCGAACGCGCCGATCAGTTTTCGATTACGCTGGCCCAGTTGAATCCAACCGTGGGCGACGTCGCAGGCAACGCCGCGAAAGTGCGCGCCGCCCGCGCGAAGGCGCGTGCCGATGGCGCCGACCTTGTCGTGCTGTCGGAATTGTTCATTGCCGGCTATCCGCCGGAGGATCTTGTCCTTAAACCCGCCTTTCAAGCGGCCTGCCGGACGGCGGTCGAGGAATTGGCGCGCGACACGGCCGACAGCGGCCCGGCGGTCCTGGTCGGTACGCCCTGGGTCGATGACGGCAAGCTCTACAATGCCTGTGCGCTGCTCGACGAGGGCCGCATCGCGGCGATCAGGTACAAGGTCAATCTGCCGAACTACGGCGTGTTCGACGAAAAGCGCGTGTTCGCGCGCGGCCCCGTCTCCGGCCCGTTGACCATTCGTGGCGTGCGGGTAGGGGTGCCGATCTGCGAGGACACCTGGCTCGAGGAGTCGGAGGATTATGAGAACGTCGTCGAATGTCTCGCCGAGACCGGCGCGGAAATTCTCGTGGTGCCGAACGGGTCGCCCTATGCCCGCGGCAAGGGCGACATCCGCCTGTCGGTTTCGGTGGCGC
>Ga0210389_10001052_pt1 | contig 23096 bp, 17 predicted proteins | sample IncBWH28OmetaG_FD_160127 | JGI IMG/M metagenome (GOLD analysis project Ga0210389, IMG submission 160127) | Forest soil microbial communities from Barre Woods Harvard Forest LTER site, Petersham, Massachusetts, United States - Inc-BW-H-28-O ...
GGAGGCGGGAGGCGGGAGGCAAGTGCCGGGAGGCAAGTGCCGGGAGGGGCGGGAGGCCTACGGAGCGAGGCGCGGCGCGGGCGCCAGGGCCGGGAGAACCTCACGCGCGGATCGCGAACTGGGAGAGGTGGGCCAGGAGGGACTGGTGGGCCTCCCAGCCGTCGGGGAACTTCACCGGGACGTTCAGGTGGACAGGTTCGACCGAGGGGTGCCGGTCCAGCAGTTCCGGGATGCCCTCGCGCGCGACCACGACGCACGCCTGCCGGTGCCGTGACGTCAGCACGCACAGCCGGCCGGTCTCCAAGTGGAACGCGGTCGCGTCCTGCCGCCCGGACAGCGGGTGCAACACGATGACCAGCTCGAACTCCCGGCCCTGGAGCCGGTTGGCCGTGTCCACCGTCACCCCGGACACGCCCAGCGACGCCAGCGCGGCCCGCACCGCCGCCGCCTGGTCCCGGTGCGCGGTCCCGATCGCGATCCGCTCCGGCGTCACGCTGGCCGCGCCGTTCTCCGACTCCGCGACCCCGCCGCGCCGCAGCGCCCGCGCGGCCAGCTCCGCGCACGCGGCCACCGCCTCGCGGTCGGTGCGCAGCGTGTGCCGGTGCGGCAGCTGGTACAGCGCCCAGCCCGCCTCGGCCGCCAGTTCCAGCGCGTCGTCGGCCGGGGTTCGCGCGAGCGATGCCGCCGTCCACCGCAGCTTCCGCTCGCCCGCGTCCGTGGCCGACGTGAACGGGGTGAACGGGTAGAACGCCCGCGACACCACCGGCGCCGCCGAGGCGGGCAGGCGCCATGACACCGGCAGCGCGTGCACCGGCACCACGTCGGCGTTGTGCGCCAGCATGACCTCGACCGCGCTCGACATCGGATCCCAGGACAGGCCCGTCCAGCGCTGCGTCTCTACGGTCGAGAACGGGTCCAGCTGCCCGGGGTCGCCCACGAACAGCGCCTTGGCGAACAGTCCCGCCACCCGCAGCAGCAGGTCCGAGCGCATCTGGTACGCCTCGTCGACGATCGCCCACGGCCACTTCCCGGCGTCGCTCACCGTGGCCCACTTCGCCGCCGTCCCGATCACGGCCGGGCGCTCCTCCAGGTCGGCCGGGTTCGTCTCATGACGGACGTTCTCGTGCGGCATCAGCCGCTCGGGCCGGGCGTAAGCCTGCGCGGACAGCCGGCCGATTTCCATCTCCGGGTGCGCCACGGCCAGCCGGACCGCCAGGTCGTCGACCTGCTCGTTGGTCTGGGCGATGACGATGACCCGCTCCCCCGCGTCCGCGAGCTCGGCCGCCGCCCGGACCACGAGCGTCGACTTGCCCGCGCCGGGCGGGGAGTCCACCACGACGCCGCGCGGCGCGGTCTTCAGGTCCGCGAGGATCGCCTCGGTCGCCGCCTTGGCCCTGGCCGCCGCTACCTCGGTGCTCACGACCATTTCCCCTTCACGACCATGCCTCTCCCGCATCTTCGTCGTTCGGGACATACTCGGGCGGCGGGCCGCCGTGCGTCCACGGCGTCTCCTCCTTCTCCGGCCACTTGGGCGAGGGCTGGAAGTCCCCGGTCAGCGTCGTGGCGATGAGGAACTCCCCGACCGCGGGGACGCCGCCCGGCTCCGGGGTCTTCTTGCGCCCCATGCCGCTGGTCAGCTCCACGGTGACCGCCGTCGTACCGACCCCACGCTCGGCGCCGGCCTCGTCACCGGGCTCGACGATCCGGACGATGGCGTCCTGCCGCGTCCCGGTGGCCCGCACCACCTTGACCTTCTTGCCGACCTCGATGAGCACCCCGTCGGCGGTCGCGATCGTAACCCACGGGCGGGGCACGGTCCGCTTGCCGGTGTCGTCGGTCCGGTCCGCCAGGACCTCGACGGCGCTCCCGGCGAACGCCTCGCCGCTCATCCGCTGCTCGGCCATGACCAGCGGGTCCTCGAACGCGGCCTGCACGTCAATGAACTGCTGGTCGCGTTCAAGGGAGCTCAGCCGCTGCGCCGCGCGGACCGCGTTGTCGCGGCGCGCCTGCGGCGCTCCGTCGTCGGCCAGCCGCCGGACGTGGCCGCTGAACGACCAGCGGTCCCGTTCCCAGCGCTTGCCCAGGTAGTCGGCCTCACGAAGCCCGCGCAGCAGTTCGACGCCCTGCCACATCAGGGACCACGTCGGCTCCAGCTGGGACCGCAGCGCCGCCGCGAACCCGGCCTGCGCCCGGTTCAGCCCGCCCTCGTCGCCCGCGTCCGCCGCGGAGCGCACCGCCCGGACGCGCCCCTCGAGGACGTCGTTGTCGAAGTCCGGGTGAGTCGCCGGGCCAGCCGGGGGCCACTTCCCCGGATCCTCCGCCGCCAGTGCGGCCTCCGCTCCGGTCATCCCGGCCGGCGGGTCGATCCAGGCCAGCAGGGCGGCCAGGTGCCCGTCCTCCATCGCCGACTGGCCGGTCGCCCAGTGGGCCGTCAGGGCGTCGGTCATCGACAGGATGAGCGACGAGGCGGGAACCTCGGATCGTTCCGCGAAGAAGGTCAGCCACCGGCCCAGGAGCGGCACGCTCTCGGGGACCGCGTACTCGCCCTGCGTGCGGCGGAAGCGAGTCGAACGGCCGAGCAGGCGGGTGAACCCCAGGCCGCCCGGGTTCGGGACGAGCAGCTGCGGCGCGTCCTGGTACGCCTCGTCCTCGCCGATGTCGGCGTCGGCGAAGCTGTCGATGTACGGCAGGACGATGGCGGCGAGGTCGGCGGCCCACGCGAACCGCTGGGTGCGGTTACGCGGCTCGCTGATCGTCAGCAGGTGCGGCTTCTCCGGGTCGTCGCCGACCAGGGCGGCCAGCGGGCCGTTCGCCTCCCCGGCCAGTTCCAGCGGGATGAACACCAGCGGGCGCGGCGACAGGTGCACGTGCCGGACGGTGCGGATGAGCTCGGCGCGGCCGCGTTCGGCGGCCAGCGCGCGGGCGAGCGAGGTCAGCATGGTCATAACGTCTCGCCGAGGATCTCCGTCCTGAGTGCGGAGCCGTGGCGGAGCTGGGCCGCGACCTCTTCCCGGTCCGGCGCCGGCGCCGAGCCCCGCGCCAGGTTCAGCGCGCTGGCGACGAACTCGATGCCGCCGAAGTCGTCGCGCACAGTCTTGCCGAGCGCCGCCGTCGTGCCCCTGGCCTCGTCCCGGCACAGGTAGCACAGCTCGCACGTGCTGAGGCACTCCGGCGCGTAGCTCGCCTCCACCTGCCTGACCGCGCTGAGCAGATCGTCCGGATCGCGGCGCGGCGCGGCGTCGGCGCCCGGGGCCGGGTCGAGGTCGAACGTGAGGTCCTCGGGGAACTTCTCGAGCAGCTCGTCGATCCGGCCGATCCGGGCCAGCTGCCGGCTGATGACCGTCAGCTGCTTGCGCACGTCGATCCCGGTGACCACGGGCCGGCTGGAGAAGTTCTCCGGCGCGACCAGGACTGTCTGGTGGTGGACCTGCTCCGGGTCGCCGCCAAGCAGGTCGCGCAGCGCGTGCACGTAGACGGCGCTCTGGATCGCCGCGGCGGCGACCTTGGCCGGGTCCGCCTGGCCGTCGATGACGGAGAAGCTCTTGATCTCCACGATGTGGAACTGGCCGTGCAGCTGGAAGGCGATCAGGTCCGGTTCGAGGTAGGCGTGGCGGCCCGCGATCTTCAGGCGCAGGAGCGGGTGATCGAACAGCGTCCCCTGGTTCTTGTCGGCCGACGTGAGCACCTGCCGCGTCCGGGCGTAACGGACTTCGTTGGCGTCGTTGCCGAGGGCCTCGTTGAAGTCGTGGTACCCGGCCTCCTCGATGGGCAGGCGCAGGTGGTCCCGCAGCAGCCCCAGGAGCGGGGCCGCGCCGTTCTCCTTAACCTGGGACTCGAAGGCGTTCCCGCGGATGATGGCGAAGTTCGACTGCCCGAACGGCGCCTTGTACCCGGTGTGCTCGGCGATGAGGTTCTTGTCGGCGCCCGAGGCGTCCATGAGCGCCCGCCGCGCGCAGCCCGGATTGGTGGCGAGGGCGGAGATCGTCCGCGCGTTGTGCCGCCTCGGGTTGGCGCGGCCGCGCAGCCGGTCCAGGCGCGCGTCCACCGGGTCAGGCACTCAGCACTCCGGGGGTTCCGGTAGCCGGGTTTCCGCTGGCGCTGTCGCCGCTCACCCGGCCGGCGGGTCCGCTTTTGGGCGCGCCGAAGAACTGCTCCGCGTCCCCGAGCTGCTGGCGCGCCCGCTCGGCGGCCGCCTTGCGGGTGGCCGCGTCCTTGTCCTTGTGCACGCTCAATTCTGCCTCCGCCGCTGCCTTGACGGCCCGCGGGTTCGCGTGGTTGGTGGCGTCCGACGCCCCCGGGATGCTGGCGGCGAACCGCAGCAGCAGGCGGCGGGCGGCGGGCACCGGCGCCGGAATCCGCTCGATGGCCTGGGCGACCCTGATCGCCGCCTCGAGAAAGTCCACGCGCGGGGACAGCGGCCCGATGACACGCTCTTCCATCGGCCACGTGGAGACCGCGAGCAGGCCGCGCGACGGCGACAGGTAGTCCGCGGTCAGCGCGGCGCAGATGTAATAGGGGCGGGCGAACGGCGCCGTGCGGAAGGACCGCTCCTCGTCCCGGCGCAGGCTGGTGACCCGCTGCGTCGGGAAGGTCGTGGCGAAGAACGCCTCGTGCACGGTCGCGATGAGCTTCGGCGCGGCGGGCACCTGCAGCAGGCTGAGTGCCTCATACACTTGCTCGCGCAGCGGTAGCAGCGGCGCGCCTGGGTCGGCCACCGGGCCGGGCGCCTGATCGTCTTCCGGATCAGTCGCCGGGGCGGCGTCGGCGAGTGCGTCTTCCCACGCGTCCTCGGCCGCCCGCAGCTCCGTGCGCAGCTGCCTGGCACGCGCCTGCTCGCTGGCCAGGACCGCCTCGCGCACGGCAACGCGCAGTTGGTCGATGCGGCGCTCCAGCGCCTCGACGGTCTCGGTCATACATTCAGTTTACAGGCGACTTCACCACTATTCCAGCAACTTCCAGTATGAGTTTTCGATGGTGACCGGCCTGCGACGTGATGGATCCGCTATCGAAGTCAGAGTCAACTCTGAGCGGCGGCGGCCCCTTCGCACCCGGGAATGTCAATAGCCTGATTTCATGCTGAAGCAAGCCATGTCCCTCGCGCGTCTCGACTTCGCGCCGCGCCACGACCAGCCCACCGCGGTGCGGCTGCTCGCGGCGACCGTGATCTCCGTCGTCGGGTCGCTGCTCGTCGACGCGATCCTCGTCGTGATCGCGCAGGCGGTCTTCCCGGCCACCAAGGGATACGCGCACTTCCAGCTCTCCGACTACGGCAAGCTCACCGTGATCGGCGTCATCATCGCCTGTATCGCCTGGCCGATCACCACGCGCATCACGTCCCAGCCCCGTTGGATGTTCTTCCGCATGGCGATCCTGGTGACCCTGGTGCTGTGGCTGCCCGACGTGTACATCCTGGTCAACGGCCAGCCCGGCGACGCGGTCGCCTTCCTGTTCCTGATGCACCTGGCGATCGCGGTCGTCACCTATAACGCCCTCGTCCATCTCGCCCCCGTGCGCGCGTGGCAGCCGGACGTCCAGCGGCCGGGTACGGAGCCGGTCCGCCGGTAAGATAACCTAGGTGAGTTACTGAGGCGTATGTCCTTGCGTCGCTCGGGGAGAGCGATTTAGTTTCCACGGACCTGGCGCCCACCACGACTACGTGACCATTCAGGTCAGCGCGCGTCAGTGTCCTGAGACAGGGCCCACCTTCTGGGCAGCACCGTCTGGTGCAACACTGCGGAGCGCGCGGCCGCCTACGTCCTGGAGACGATTTTTTTGACTGCCGTACCCGCGGAAGACACCCTTGCCCGCGGTCTTGTCGCCGTGACGCCCGAGACGACGTTCGCGTCGCTTGGCGTGCCGGCGCCACTTGTCGCCGTGCTCGACCGGGGCGGCATCACCGCCCCGTTCCCGATCCAGGCGGCGACCCTGCCGGACGCGATGGCCGGGCGTGACATCCTCGGCCGGGCCCAGACCGGTTCCGGCAAGACCCTCGGCTTCTCGCTGCCCCTCGTCGCGCGGCTGGCCGGCGGGACCACGTCGGCGCACCGCCCGCGCGGCCTGATCCTCGTGCCAACGCGGGAACTGGCCACGCAGGTCGAGGACGTGCTGGTGCCGCTGGCCCGCGCGCTGGGCCTGCGGGTCACCACCATCTACGGCGGCGTCTCCTACCGGCCGCAGATCATCGCGCTGCAGCGCGCCACCGACATCCTCGTCGCCTGCCCAGGCCGCCTCGCCGACCTGATCGGCCAGGGCGAGTGCGACCTGTCCGACGTCGAGGTCACGGTCATCGACGAGGCCGACCAGATGGCCGACCTCGGCTTCCTGCCGGTCGTCCGGCGGCTGCTCGAGGACACGCCGTCCGACGGGCAGCGGCTCCTGTTCTCCGCCACGCTCGACAGCGCCATCGACGTGCTGGCGCGGCGGTTCCTGAACAACCCGGCCCGGCACTCGGTGGACGAGAACTCCTCCCCCGCCGAGATCGAGCACCACGTCCTCACCGTCGAGTTCAAGAACCGGCTTGAGGTCCTCGGCGCGCTCGCCGGCGGCGCGAAGCGGACGCTGATCTTCACCCGTACCAAGCACGGCGCGGAGCGGCTCGCCCGCCAGCTCACCACCGCCGGCATCCCCGCCGCCGAACTGCACGGCAACCTCCGTCAGGGCGCGCGCGCCCGGAACCTCGCGGCGTTCTCCACCGGCGTGGCCAACGTCATGGTCGCCACCGACATCGCGGCGCGCGGCATCCACGTGGACGGCGTCGAGCTCGTGATCCACGCCGACCCGCCGGCCGAGCACAAGGCCTACGTCCACCGGTCCGGCCGGACCGCTCGCGGCGGCGCCGACGGCATCGTGGTCACCATGCAGACCTCCGCCCAGGCCCGCGAGGTCCGCAGGCTCATGCGCGAGGCCGGCGTCACGCCGCAGGTCGACGAGGTGACCCCGGAGTCGGAGATCCTGCGCGAGATCGCGGGCGAGCCCGCGCCCCGCGTCAAGCTGACGAAGTCCGTCACCGACATGGTCAAGCTGCCCAGCCGTCACCCCGCCCGCCAGCCGGGCGATGACCCCCGCGGGCCGGGCAAGCGCCGTCCCGGGCAGGCCGCCCGCCGCCGTGACCGGGACGCCCGCGACGGGCGCGCGCCGGAGCGTGACCGGCCGGACCGCTTCGAGCGCGGCGACCGCCGGGAGCGGCCGGCGCGTCCGGTACGCGACGACCGCCAGCCACGTGATGACCGCCAGCCACGTGATGACCGTCAGGGACGCGACGACCGCCCGGAGCGGTCCAGCCGCGAGTTCCGGCCCAACCGCGACCAGGGGCGCTCCGATTGGGCGCCGCGCGGCCGCGGCCAGGGCGGCGACGGCAACCGGGGAAACTGGAGCGACCGGCGTGATGGTGACCGGCGTGATGGTGACCGGCGCGACGACCGGCGGGACGGCGATCGTTCGCCCAACGACTGGTACCCGCACGAGCGCCGCGACTCCCGTCCGAACGGCGGCGGCGCCGGCCGCTCCTGGGGCGGCAACGATCGCTCGTGGGGCGGAGACCGCCGTCCCGCGCGTGCCGGCGGCCCCGCGGGACGTACCGGCGGCCCGAGTCGCCGCCCGTCCGCGCCAGCCGGACGACGAGCGGACGGCTCCGCCCGTACGGAATTTTCCGGCCACCGGAACGGCGGCGGAAACCAGCGGAAGCCCGGCCAGGGCAGGAATTTCTGACCGGCGTGGCCCCCACGACACTGCTTGCTTCGCCTCCGCCCCGTTAAGTTGCGGACGCGCTACGCATGATGCGGTAGATTGACCTCGGCTGTTGTCGGACTTTGCGATCGTGAAAATACCTGCGGCCTTGGCAATCAGGTGATTTACCGATCTACCATATGTTTCGCACGGCGGCGGGGCATCCCGCAGTAGATCCGCGTGAAGTGCGCGGGTCTCCAGCTAGTCTCGAAGGATATATAGCAAAATGGCTCAGGGGACCGTAAAGTGGTTCAATCCGGACAAGGGTTTCGGCTTCATCGCGCCTGACGATGGCAGCGCCGACGTCTTCGTCCACTTCTCCGCCATCCAGTCGAATGGTTACCGTACGCTCGAAGAGAACCAGAAGGTCGAGTACAACGTGACCCAGGGCCCGAAGGGTCCGCAGGCCGCGGAGGTACGCGCCGTCTGACGACGGACACATCCGGACCTCCACAAGAGGTCCCCCATATCGTCTGACTTCTGAGAAGGCGGCGGGTCACGCGCGAGGCGCGAGCCCGTCGCCTTCTTGTCTTTGGCTTTCCGGCGCGATTCCCGATGGCGTGCCCGAAATGGCCGCGGCGGGACAAGCAAGATGCCATATCCGGAATGTCGCGCCCGCCATTCCGGGCCGCCGACCGCGAATCCGCGATCCGCGATCGGGAGCGAGGGACCCGCGACGTGATCGAACGCGAATTTGGCCACCCTGGCGCTAGGCGGAGGTCGATGATAGCGTGTTCGCATGAGTATCGCGGTACAGGACTCTCTGCTGGATCTGTGCGCCGCCCCGGCGACCACTCCGCTGCGCCCGCGGCGGACGTCGCTCACCCACGGTGCGTGGGTTGACCTGCAGCGGGGCTGGCTGGACGGCTCCGCGGAGCTGTTCACCCGCCTGGCCGAGCGCGTGCCGTGGCGAGCGGAACGGCGGAAGATGTACGACCGGACCGTGGACGTACCCCGGCTGCTGTGCTTCTACCGCGAGGACGCTCCGCTGCCGGACGAGGCACTGGAGGCGTGCCGCCGCGAGCTCAGCGAGTACTACCAGGCCGAGCTGGGCGAGTCCTTCGTCACGGCCGGCCTGTGCCTGTACCGGGACGGCCGGGACAGCGTCGCCTGGCATGGCGACACGATTGGCCGCGGCAGCACCGAGGACACGATGGTCGCGATCCTGTCCCTCGGCGCGGCCCGGCCGCTGCTGCTGCGCCCCCGCGCCGGCCTAGGCCCGGACGGCTCCCCCGGCCCCGGCACCCTTCGCTACAACCTCGGCCACGGGGACCTGATCGTCATGGGCGGGAGCTGCCAGCGCACCTGGGAGCACGCGGTCCCGAAGACGGCGCATAGCACGGGGGCGCGAATCAGCGTCCAATTCCGCCCGCAGGGCGTCCGCTAGCGCGAGTTCCGCCCGCGACGACGGCTCCTCCCGTATTATCACGCTGAGTAGTGACCCATGCGCAACGGGATACCAATCCAGTAACAGGGGGAGACAATCGTGAGGGCAAGGGCAACGATCGCGGTGGCGGCGGGCACAGCCGCGATACTGGCGGGCTTCGCGCCAGCGGCGGGCGCGAGCCAGGCAGCCGCCGGCGGCCGGGCCGTCAGCGCCGCCGCGGCGCCGCTCGTGCACATCAACGGGAAGGCGAAGTACCCGGCGGCGTACACGGCCACGCAGCTCGCGAAGAAATATACGCAGACCACGTTCACCGTGGCGGACGGCAAGCAGCGTTACACCGACACGGGCGTCGCGCTGAGCACGATAGTCAGCAAGGCCGTGCCCAAGTATCCGTCCACGATCACGACGACCCTGAACGAGCAGCTCCGGGTGACGGTGACCGTCACCGGCGGCCACGGCTACCAGGTCACCTTCGCGCTCGGGGAACTCATGAAGGGGTACGGCAACCACCCCGCGTACCTAGCCCTTACCCAGGACAAGAAGCCGATCGCCGGCGGCCCCGAACTGGTCGTCCCCGGGGACTCGTCCACGGCGCGCTGGATCCACGGCGTGCAGGACGTGACGATCGGTGTCGCGACCGGGGCCCCCACCGACACCAAGCCGGCGGCGGGCAGCCCGGTGGAGGTCATCGACGGCAACCACACGGTGACGGTCACGGCGGCGCAGATCGCCCGTCTCCCCGCCGAGACGCTGCACATGTCGATCAGCGCCATGCACGGCATGGAGAAGAAGACGGAAACCGGGCCGTCGCTGCTCGCGGTCCTGAATCTCGCGGGCGTCAAGCCGGGCCCGGACACCTGGATCAACGCCGTCGGCGACGACGACTACGCGGCGGCGGTCACGCCGGACGAGCAGCTCGTCGGCGGCCGCAAGCTCCAGCTGTCGCAAGTCGAGGACGGCACCCGGCTCCCGCGGCCGCGGCTGGTTCCGTACGGTGACTTCTACGCGGACCGCTTCGTCTACGACGTAGTCGACCTCTACGTGGGCACTGGCCCCGCGGACTGAGCGCGGGGCCAGGCTGACGGCCTTCGGTCTCAGGAGCTGACGGGGGTGCCTCCGACGGTGACGTTCTCGACGACCAGGCTGGAGATGTACTGGGCGGAGTTCGCCACGGTGGACGTGCCGACCGTCATGTTCTCCAGGGTCGCGGTGCCCACCGGGTCGCTGGCGGAGGCGCCCACGATCGACCACAGGCCCTCGCAGGTGTCCACCGTCCAGTCGTTCAGCGTGATGTCGTTGATGTCCGGCGGGAAGTCGCCGGTCTGGTCGTCGTAGTCGCCGTCGATCAGCAGCAGCGGCCCGCCGACCGTCCCGGCGGTGACGCGGTAGACGTTGGTGTTCAGCGCGAACCCGCCCCGCAGCGTGTTCGTCTTGATCCGGTGGCCGGCCTCCAGGTTGGCGCTGTTCATGGTGAGGTCACGGGCGTAGACGTTCCGCACGCCGCCGGTCATCTCGCTGCCGATCGTGATGCCGCCGTGGCCGTTGGCGAAGTCGCAGTTCTGGATGACCACGTTCTGGCACGGGACGTTGACGCGCCGACCGTCGGCGTCCCGCCCCGACTTGATCGCCATCCAGTCGTCGCCGGTGTCGTAGGAGACGTTCTGGACGACGACGCCGTCACAGGACTCGGGGTCGCAGCCGTCGGTGTTCGGCCCGGACGAGGTGATCGTCAGGCCGTCGACGGTGACGTTGCCGCACAGGTTCGGGTTCAGGTGCCAGAACGGGCTGTTGATGACCGTGACGTCCTCGAGCAGGACGGTGTCGGTAAGGAACGGCTGGATCATCTGCGGCGGCAGGTAGTGCCCGGCGCCGAAGACCCGCTGCGACACCGGCACGTTGTCGTCGGCCATCTCCTCGAGCAGGTCGAAGTCGTTATCCTCCTGGGTGCCGGCCCAGTTCCACCAGTGGGTGTCGTCGGCCTGCCCGTTCAGCGTGCCCTGCCCGGTCACGGCGACGTTGCGCTGCCCGTAGCAGTAGACGAACGGCGAGTAGTTCATCAGCTCGATGCCCTGCCAGCGGGTGAAGACGACGGGGAGGAAGTCGTTCAGGTCCTGGCTGAACAGGATCGTCGCATCCTCCTCCACGTGCAGGTCCACGTTGCTGCGCAGGTGGATCGCGCCGGTGAGGAACGCGGCCCCGGACGGCACGATCACGTGGCCGCCGCCCGCCCGGTTGCAGGCGGCGATCGCCCGCGTGAAGGCGGCCGTGTCCAGCGTCGTCCCGTCCCCCCGGGCGCCGAAGTCCGTGACCCGGAAGAACCGGTCGGGGAACCGCGGCCGCCGGACCGAGGCGACGATCCGGTCGGCCTCGATGTCGGCCGCGTTCCGCGTCCAGCCCGCGGCCCCGCTCTTGCCCCCTGAACGAACGGTGGTGGCTGCCCTTGCCACTTGTGCTCCGGCGGCACCGGCGGCACCAGCGGCGAGGACGCCCCCGATCGCGCCGAGGCGCAGCAGCGTGCGGCGATCGATCTCGTGAGACATCTTTGTCCTCCTGAGTTTGGGTCGGTCAGTTCCGCTCCCCGAATATCAGGCCACGGTGACGTTAAGTCCGCGATACCGCGGCGTCAATGGCCCCGGGGCACGCGCGCTGTTCGACGGGGTCCGGCGAGCGGTTAGTCTTCTTGCCCGTGCGAAACATCCCGTTGCCGGCGCAGAACGTCCCCCGGCTCGTAGCGACCGACCTCGACGGCACGATCGTCCGCCGTGACGGCACGATCTCGCCGCGCACGGTGGCGGCGTTCGCGCTGGCCGAGAAGGCCGGCGCGCTGGTCGTGTTCGTCACCGGCAGGCCGCCCCGGGTGATGCCCCCGGTCGCGGAGGCGTTCGGCCGGCGGGGCATGGCGATCTGCGCGAACGGGGCGCTGACCTACGACCTGAGCACCGGCGCGGTGCTGGCCGGGCGGCTGATCGAGCCGGAGCACATCGCGGCGGCGGCGCAGGCCCTGCGGAAGGCCATCCCCGGCATCGGCATCGCGGTCGAGTACGCCGACGGGCACGCGGCCGACGACGTCTACCAGGCGGCGACCTGGGAGGTGAACACGTCGATTCCCCGGCCCGGTGACGACGAGCTGTTCGCCCGGCCGGCCGCGAAACTGCTCGGCCGGCACATGGACTACACCCCCGATGAACTGCTCACCCTCGCCACCCCGGTCCTGGACGGGATCGTCTTCGTCTCGCACTCCAACGGCAAGAGCCTCATCGAGGCCAGCGCGGCCGGCGTAAGCAAGGCGAGCGCGGTCGCCGAACTGGCCGCGACCCACGGGATCCTTCCGGCGGAAGTGGTCGCGTTCGGTGACATGCCGAACGACCTGCCCCTGCTGTCCTGGGCCGGCACCTCCTGCGCGGTCGCCAACGCCCACCCTGACGTCCTCACCGCCGCGACCCACGTCATCGGCCCCGTCGCCGATGACGGCGTCGCGGTCTACCTGGAAAGCCTCTTCGCCTGAACGCTGCGGTTAGCCCCGGCCGATACACGACTTCGCCTAGTCGACGGGGCGGCCCCGGTAACACGGGGCGACTCCGGCAACACAGGCCGACCTCGGTTACGCGGGCCGACCCCGGTAACACGGGTGGTTCGGGGTTTCATGGGTCGAACGTGTTCATGGGATCGAACGTGTTCATGGGTCGAACGCGGGAGGTGCCAACGACCCAACGGGTTAGGCCTGGCGAACCCACCGGGATTGGCCCGGCGACCCAGTAACCGAGAACGCGCCCGGGCCCTCGGCGGGTGATAGCGACCCCTGTCCAGTCACGTTGATAACGTCTGTTATTAATTTTTTTCTTCATTCTGTCGAAGTCTTGCAGAAGTACGTAGCTCTAGTTACGGTGAAATCGGTTCGAGCCGCCATCCATACCAACGGGGGTACCGGAAGGAGCAAGGAGTGCATCCTGCACCCGTTATGGACGGCTTGACCAGCCGTCGCCGTCGCCACCGTCATCGCCGGGCCGGCGCGACCGCCCTGGCCGCGTTCATCCTCATCGTCGCGAGTTTCGTCGTTTCCGCCGTCGCCGGGCCGGCCTCGGCCGCGACCACTCCTCACGCCAAGACCACCACTCACGCCAAGAGCGCCCCTAACGCCAAGACCACAGCGCACACCACGACCGCAGCCTCCCGGGTGCAGTCACCGCTGGCCGCCACCGCCGCGAGCGGCGAGGGCGCCTCGATCAACGGGCAGACCGAGTACGAGGCCGTCGACGCGGCCACCAACGGCTCGGTGATCGGGCCGGATTACACCCAGGGACAGCTCGCCACCGAAGCCGTCGGCCGTGAGGCAGTGCAGCTCACCGCGACCGGGCAGTACGTCACGTTCACGCTGACTGCCCCGGCCAACGCGTTCGACCTGAGCTACGCCCTCAACCAGGGCGCGTCGGGCACGCTGTCGGTCCTCGTGAACGGCACCAAGCTCAGCAGCGAGCTCAGCCTCACCTCGCAGTACAGCTATATCTCCACCCCGGACATCACCGGCAGCGACACCCATCACTTCTTCAATGACGTCCGCATGATGCTCGGGCAGACGCTCAGCGCGGGGTCGACGGTCACCTTCGAGGTCGGCGCCAGCGACACCGCGGTGCCATACACCATCGACGTGGCGGACTTCTTCGACGTGCCCGCCGCGGCGACCCAGCCGGCCAACTCGGTCTCCGTCGTCTCCGAAGGCGCCGACCCGACCGGCACGAACAACTCAACCGCCGCGTTCAACACGGCCATCTCCACCGCGAACGCCGCGGGCGAGTCCGTCTGGATTCCGGCGGGCACCTACCTGATCAGCTCCCCGCTCAACATCACCAAGGGCACGCTCGAGGGCGCGGGCGACTGGTACACCACCATCGATTCCGACGAGCTGATCGACAACACCTCGGCCGTCGCCGGGCCGATCAACCTCAGCGGGTTCGCGATCCAGGGGAATACCGTCGGCCGGCACGATGACAGCACCCAGAACGCCATCGACGGGTCGCTCGGCAGCGGCTGGACCGTCAACGGCCTGTGGATCCAGGACACGAACGTCGGGTTCTGGCTGCAGTACGGCAACAGTAACTGCACAGTGGAGAACAGCGTGGTCCTGTCGACCGACGCGGACGGGCTGAACTTCAACGGCAACGCGACGAACTGCACCGTCAACAACAACTTCATCCGCAACACCGGCGACGACGGCCTGGCGATCTGGTCCTACCCGACGGCCGACTCCGGGATTACGTTCAGCGACAACACCGTCGAGCAGCCGAACCTGGCCAACGGCATCGCCGATTACGGTGGCTCCAACAACACGATCACCGGCAACGTCGTCGCGGACACCAACGCGCTCGGCAGCGGCATGGACATCTCCAACGAGGCCTTCCTCACCCCGTTCAGCCCGCTGTCCGGCACGATCACCGTCACCGACAACACGCTGCTGCGCACCGGCGCGTACAACCCCAACTGGGATCACCCCATGTGCGCCCTCCAGTACGACTCCTACAACTCCGCGTTCTCCGGCGTGACGGTCAACGACTCCGGCAACGCCATCGACAACAGCCCCTACTGCGCGTACGAACTCGTTTCCGGCAACGGCGACGGATACGCCGTCAGCGGAGTGAACATCAGCGGCGACACGGTCAACGGCACCGGCACCGTCATCTTCCAGGCGGAGACGCAGGGCTCGATCTCGGTCAGCAACGTCACGGCGAGCAACATCGGCGTGGCGGGCATCTACAACAGCGCCTACCCGGCGGGCAGCGGCACGTTCACGCTCAACGCGGGCACAGGCAACTCCGGCTGGTCCGCCACACCGGTCCTGACATCGTTCCCGAGCCCGGTGACACCGGGCGCGCTGACGGCGTCGCCGACCGCCCTGACCTTCGGCGACACCAACACCGGATCCACTTCGAGCGCCCAGGCCGTGACGATCACCAACACCGGCAGCAGCACGCAGACGATCTCCTCGATCTCGGCGAGCGGCGGCTTCGCGCAGACAAACAACTGCGGATCGTCGCTGGCGGCGGGGGCGTCCTGCACGGCCAGCGTGACCTTCTCCCCCACCGGCAGCGGTTCCGCGAGTGGCACGCTGACCATCGACAACAGCGGCCCGACCCCCACCGTGACGGTGAGCCTGTCCGGGTTCGGGGTCACGTCCACGACGAACCTCGCGCTGGGCGCCACGATGACGGCCAGCGGCTCGACCTCCGGCTTTCCCCCGTCGAACGCCAACGACGGCAACACCAGCACCTACTGGGAAAGCACCGACAGCGCCTTCCCGCAATGGCTGGAAGCCAACCTCGGCTCGGCGCAGGCCGTCGGCTCCATCACACTCGATCTCCCGCCATCGACGGCCTGGGGCACCCGCACCCAGACCCTCTCCGTACTCGGCAGCACCAATGGCTCGACATGGACCACATTGGTCGCGTCGGCCGGGTACACGTTCAACCCGTCCACCGGCAACACCGTGACGATCAGCCTGCCGTCGACAGAGAACGTCCAGTACCTGCAGCTGGACTTCACCGCCAACACCGGCTGGCCCGCCGGGCAGGTCTCCGAGTTCGAGATCTTCCCCGGTGGCGCGGGCAGCAGCGGCGGCGGCGGGGGCACCGGTAGCAGCCCCACGAATCTGGCGCTGGGCGCGACGATGACGGCGAGCGGTTACACGCAGACCTATGTCCCGTCGAACGCGAACGACGGCAACACCAGCACCTACTGGGAAAGCGCCGACAGCGCCTTCCCGCAGTGGCTGGAAGCCAACCTCGGCTCGGCGCGGGCGCTCGGGTCCATCACCCTCGACCTGCCGCCGTCGTCGTCCTGGGGCACCCGCACCCAGACCCTGTCCGTACTCGGCAGCACCAACGGATCCACGTGGACGACGCTGGTGGCCTCGGCCGGGTACACGTTCAACCCGTCCACCGGCAACACGGTGACGATCAGCCTGCCCGCTGGGACCAGTGACCAGTACCTGCAGCTGGACTTCACCGGCAACACGGCCTGGCCCGCCGGCCAGGTCTCCGAGTTCGAGATCTTCGCCTCAACCTCCTGATCCCCCCGTCCTGGCCCGCCCGCACGCGTGCGGGCGGGCCAGGCCCCCGTCCCCCTCCCCCGTCCCCCCTCCTCCTTCCCCCCTCCCATTGGCGCGTTGGCGCCATCGGACCAATCAGATTGGCTCGATGGCGCCAACGCGCTGAACGCCTATCCGGACGGCCGCGGGGCGCGGGACACCGAAGCGCCGGACGCGTCCCGCCAGCGGGGGCGGGACGCGGGGGCGACGGGAGATCCTGCGACGTGATGGATATGCGGGTTAGCGCAGCCAGACGGCGGTGTCGGGGGGCAGGGCGCCGGCCGCGAGCGGGCCGCTGGCGAGCAGGACGGTCGCGTCGGGCGGGAGGCTGACCGGGGACGCCGACAGGTTCACGACGCAGCGGGCGTCGCCGCGGGCGAACGCGAGCACCCCCTCTTCGGCTGGCCGCCAGGCCAGGTCCGGCGCACCGGACCAGTGCGCGCGGCGCAGCCGCAGCGCCGTGCGGTACAGCTCGAGCATGGATCCCGGGTCGCCGTCCTCGGCCTCGACCGTCAGGTCGCGCCATTCCTTCGGCTGGGGCAGCCAGGGCTGGGCGGCGGAGAACCCGAACGGCGGTTCGGCGCCGCTCCACGGCAATGGAACCCGTGCCCCATCACGTCCCGGGTCCTTGCCCTTTGTCCGGTAAAAGATCGGGTCCCGGCGCCGGTCGTCCGGGATGTCCTCGACTTCCCACAAGCCCAGTTCCTCGCCCTGGTAGATGTAGACCGCCCCGGGCAGCGCCATGGTCAGCAGCGCCGCCGCCCGGGCCCGGCGGGTGCCGAGGACCAGGTCGACCGGCTGGCTGTGGTCGCGGGCGTCCAGGTCGAAGGAGCTGTCCGCCCGGCCGTACCGCGACACGTGCCGGTCGACGTCGTGGTTGGACAGCACCCAGGTCGCCGGGGACGGCGTCGCGTCGATGACCGCACGCAGCGCCGCCGCGTCCCAGGGGCACGACAGGTACGGGAAGTTGAACACCGAGTGCAGTTCGTCCGGGCGGGTGTAGCGGGCCAGGCGGGCGGCGTCGGGCAGCCAGATCTCGCCGATCAGGACCCGCTCGCCGCCCGTACCGGAGTACTCGTCGGCGATGCGGCGCCACGCGCGGTAGATCTCGTGCACGTCGTCGCGGTCGGTGTAGGGATGCTGGCCCGGCGCCGTGTCAGCGTTGCCGGTGTCCGGCAGTGCGGGATCCTTGGTGAGCATCCCCGCGGTGTCGATCCTGATCCCGGCCACGCCGCGGTCGAACCAGAACCGCAGGATGTCCTCGAACTCGGCGCGCACGTCGGGGTTTGCCCAGTTGAAGTCGGGTTGCTCCGGCGCGAAGATGTGCAGGTACCACTCCCCGTCCGGCACCCGGGTCCAAGCGGGGCCGCCGAACCGGGAGCGCCAGTTGTTCGGCGGCAGCTCGCCGGCCTCGCCCCGGCCCGGGCGGAACCAGAACCGCTCGCGCTCGGGTGCGCCCGGGCCGGCCGCCAGGGCGGCCTGGAACCAGGAATGCTGGTCCGAGCAGTGATTGGGCACGAGGTCGATAATCGTCTTGATGCCGCGGGCAAGCGCGTCGGCGATCAGCTCATCGGCGCCGCGCAGCGTGCCGAAAGCGGGGTCGATGTCGCGGTAGTCGGCGACGTCGTAGCCGGCGTCGTTCAGCGGAGAGGGGTACCAGGGGGTGAACCAGATCGCGTCGATGCCGAGGCGGGCCAGGTACGGCAGCCGCGAGCGCACGCCGGCCAGGTCGCCAAGGCCGTCGGGAACGCCGCCCGTGCCGTCGAGATCGGCGAAGCTCTGCACGTAAAGCTCATAGATTGCGGCGGTTCGCCACCATGAACCACCCGCGTTGTCGCGCAAGGCATACCTGCTTTCTATGTCTGTGACTGTCGGCCCGGGATCAGCCCCGGATACCGCCTGACGTCAGGCCGGCCATGATGTTGCGCTGGAAGACCAGGAAGAAGACGATGGTCGGCACCGCGGCCATCGCGGACGCGGCGAGGATGAGGTTCTCCGGGGTTGTGGTGGCCTGATAGATCCCCACGTTCAGGGTCTCCTTGGTCGGGCTGTAGCCGTTCTCGACCAGGAGCGGCCACAGGAAGTCCTTCCACACGGCGACAAGCCCGAAGATCGAGACCACGGCGAGGATCGGCCGGGAGATCGGGATAACGATGCGCAGCAGCGTGCGCAACGGCGAGGCCCCATCGACGGCCGCCGCGTCCAGCAGCTCGCTCGGTATCGAGTCGAAGAACCGCTTCAGCAAGAAGATGTTGAACGCGTTCGCGACGGTGGGCAGCCAGATCACCTCCGGCGTACCGATCATGTTGACGTGGATGATCGGCAGGTCCGCCACCGTCAGGTACTGCGGGACGAGCAATACGGTCGCCGGGATCATCAGCGTGGCCAGCATCATGGCGAAGATGACGTTGCCGAGCGCCGGGCGCAGCCGGGAGATCGCGTAGGCCGCGGACACGTCGAAAATCAGCTGGAAGACCAGCGCGCCGCCCGCGTAGATGAAGGTGTTGAGGAATAGCGAGCCCATGCTCAGCTGATCCCACGCCGTCACGAAGTTGCCCAGGTGGACGTGATGCGGGTAGTACGTCGGCGGGTTGGAGATCGCCTCCAGGGTGGATTTCGTCCCGTCGGTGAAGAGAAAGTACAGCGGGCCGATGAAGAGCAGCGTGAAGCCCACGACCACCACGGTGAGGACGACCCGGTAGATGATCCGGTTGTGTCCGCGGTTCAGCTGCGCTGGTGAGATGAGCGAACGGGTGGCGGCGCTGGTCTGCTGCCGGCGCTCCCGCGCGCCACGCAGGCTCGTGCCAAGGGAAGCCATCTAACCTCCTCTCCCGGTTGAGCCACAGGTAGCCACCGGAGAAGGCGGCGAGCACGCACAGCAGCACCACGCCGAGCGCGGAAGCGGAATTGAAGTTGGCTGAGCCGCTCATCGCGAACGCGTACTGGTAAATCAGGTAGACCAGCGATTCGGTGTTGTTGTTGACCCCTTGCCCGCCGGTCAGGATGAACGCCTCGACGAACATCTGCATCGTCGCGACGATCTGCAGCAGCAACAGCATGGACAGAATGAGCCTGGTCTGCGGGATCGTGATGTTCCTGATCTTCGACAGCAGGCCGGCCCCGTCCAGTTCGGCCGCCTCGTACAGCTCGCCCGGGATGTTCTGCAGCGCGGCCAGGTAGATCAGCGTCGCGCCGCCCATGTTCATCCAGGTGGAGGCGATGACCACGGATATCATCGCCATGCTGATGAAGCCGGTGCCCGAGGACAGCGTCCATTGCGAGGTCGGCAGGTCAAGCGCGTGCAGGATGTGATTGAACAGGCCGTAGGTCGGGTCGTAGAAATACAGGAACAGCGTCAGCGCCGAGATGGGCGGCAGCATCACCGGCAGGTACACCAGGCAGCGCAGGTAGCCCTTGGCGTGCCGCATCTCGTTCAGCAAGATCGCGGTGAAGAACGGCAGCGCATAACCGAAGATCAGGGCGAGCAGGGTGAACTCCACCGTGTTCCGCGCGGCGGTCCAGAATTGCGGATCGTCGAAGATGCGCCGGTAGTTCTGCAGCCCCACCCAGCTGGTTTCCGGCACCCCGGTCGCCAGATTGAGGTGCTTGTACTGGAAGCTCATCACGATCTCCCGGATCATCGGATACCAGGAGAAGACCGCGAAGCACACCACGGCGCCGATCAGGAACGACCACGCCACGGCGTTGCGCTTGACGTCGAGGATCACCTGTGAGCGGGACCGGCCGCCACGGCCCCGCCCGTTTCCAGCGGGGCCTCGCCCGGCCCCGGCGCGGTTACGCGCCGGGGCCGGGCGGAGGGTCGCACCGTCACCGGTGGCCAGATCAGCCGCCATTGGCATCGTTCAAGACGGTATTGACGTTGGTTGCGGTCGTCGCGAGCAGCTTGGAGATGTTGATGTTCGGATCAGTGAGCACGGCCAGCATCATCGGGTCCATCTCCTTGTACAGCGCCTGGTCGTCCACCGGCTGGCCATCCGGAGTCTCGGGCGTGTCGATGTACGCCTTGTAGTAGGACTCGTTGATCGTCGTGTACTTGTCCAGCAGAGCCTGATACTGCGTCTGCATGGAGCCCTGGAACAACTGCGGCTCGTAGAACCCGACCGGCAGGCCGTCAGCCTTGTTCCGGGCGAGGTTGAACTGGCCCGTGCCCAGGGTCAGGTCCTCGAAGTTGATCCACTTGAGGCCGGCCTCGATCTGAGCGGGGGTGTCCCGCTTGGCGAAGGCATAGAAGTTACCGCCGGAGAGCGTGCCCGCCGGGGTGCCGCTGACGCTCGGCAGCGGGCCCATGCCGATGTCGTTGATGTTGCCGCCGTCCTGCGGGACGATCACGCCGTAGATGTCGTCGGGCGCCGCGATGTACATGCCGAGTTTCCCGGCCGCGAATTGCTTTTGCAGCGTGCCCCACCCCAGGGCCTGGGTCGGGCTCATTGCCTTATCGACGTAGCGGAGAGTATGCAGCGCGTCGAGCACCTGCTCGCCCGCCGTGTCGTTGAAGGACGCGACGGTGCCCGCGGAGTTGGTGATGGTACCGCCGTTGGCGTCGATCTCGGAGGCGAAGTGCCAGCCGCCGTTGTTGTCGGCGCTGTAATCGCCGTAACCCCAGATGCCGTTGCCGAGCTTGGTGATCGCCGTGGCGTCTGTCTCGACCTGGGCCCAGGTCGTCGGCGGGTCGTTCGGGTTCAGGCCGGCCTCGCTGAAGAGCTTCCGGTTGTAGACCAGGCCCTGGGTGTAGTTGAAGTACGGAATCCCGTAAACCGTGCTGCCCGCGGTGACGGCCGCCTTCGCGCTCGGCACGATGTCGCTCCAGGCCGGCACGTCGCCCGCCTTGATGTACGAGGTGATGTCGGCGGCCTGGCCCGCGACGAGCGCCGTGTCCAGGCTGCCGAAGTAGACGCCGTAGACGTTCGGCTCGGTGCCGGCGGCGAACTGCGCCGTCTGCGTCGCCGGGACGATGCACTGCGTCGCGTAAATGCTGTCGATGGTGATGTTCGGGTTCGCCTTCTCGAAGATGGCGACGTCTTCGTTCCATTCCTTGTACTGCGGTTGCTCAGAGGACGTCGGCGCACAGGCGACGGTGATCGTCACGTGGCCGCCGCTGGCGGCGCCGGCGGAACTTGAGGAGGAGCCGCCATTGGAACAGGCGGCAACCGAGGCGAGCCCGACGAACGCTACGACGCCGAGGCCGATTGTCTTGCGATAACGGATAGTGCTGCGTGGTCTGCCGAGATATCTGCCGAGGCGTCTATGCATCGACTGATCCTTCCTGCGATGCCGGCGTGAGGCTGGTGTCCGGCGGGATCTGATGGAAGATATCGATAAATCAACTTACGTAAGCTGACTAGAGATCGCAATATCTCGACGAAAATTCGCAAGGACACAGCTTTATCACGGCAACGTTGTCGTCGGAACTTGGTCCCGTTACCTTAATCGCACATGTCGGCTCTTGCGGCAATGGTTTCGGGACGTTTCGCGTGACGAGATGGTCCCAGGCCGACCTGGCCGGACCCGTATCGGGTGCCTGCACTGCAACGCTTGCGACAGGATGTCGTATCTTTGCAGCATGACAAGGACACCACCAGCCCGGCGGCTCTCCGACGTGGCCCAGAAGGTCGGGGTGAGCGAAGCCACGGTCAGCCGCGTGCTGAACGGCAAGGCCGGGGTCTCCGCATCGACCCGGGAGGCGGTGCTGTCCGCCCTCGACGTGCTCGGCTACGAGCGGCCCACCCAGCTGCGGCGTGGACGCGCCCGGCTGATCGGCCTGGTCCTGCCCGAGCTGCAGAACCCGATCTTCCCGGCGCTCGCCGAGGTGATCGGCGGGGCGCTCGCGCAGCGCGGCTTCACGCCCGTGCTCTGCACGCGCACCGCCGGCGGCCTGTCGGAGGCCGACTACGTGTCGATGCTGCTGGAGCAGCAGGTCTCCGGCGTCGTTTTCGCGGGCGGGCACTACGCCGAGCAGGCGGCGCCGCACGACCACTACAAGCTGCTGCGCGAGCGCGGCATACCGGTCGTGGTGTTCAACGCGGCGATCGAGAACCTGGAATTTCCCTGTGTGTCGACCGACGACATGACGGCGGCCGAGCAGGCGTTCACCCACCTGGCCTCGCTCGGTCACCAGCGGATCGGGCTGGTCGTCGGCCCCGAGGACCACATGCCCTCACGGCGCAAGCTGGAGTCCTTCGCGTCCCTGGCCGCCGCGGCCGGCTTCGGCGTCACGCCGGTCGAGCACGCGCTGTTCTCCCTGGAGGGCGGGCAGGCGGCGACCGCCCGGCTGCTGCGCCACCAGGTCACCGGGGTGATCTGCGGCAGCGACGTGCTGGCCCTCGGAGCCGTGCGCGCGATCCGCCGCGCGGGGCTGTCGGTGCCCGGCTCGGTGTCGGTGGTGGGCTACGACGACTCGGCGTTCATGAACTGCACCGACCCGCCGCTGACCACGGTCCGCCAGCCGATCGAGTCGATGGGCAAGGCGGCCGTCGCGCTGCTGGTCAACCAGATCGAGAACGTGGCCGTCCACGCGGAGGAGCTGCTGTTCGAGCCCGAACTCGTGGTCCGGGGATCGACCGGGCCGGCGGCGGGATAAGGGCCGGGTAAGCGCCAACCCTCAGGGCCCTGGTGACACGGATAGTTCGGGGTTTCATGGGTCGCTGGTGCCACGGGGCAGGTTCAGCCGTCCGGACGCCGAGCTCCCGTTCCCGGGTCACCAATGCCCGATATTCGCACGCCTGGCTCTGGCTCTGGCCCTGGCCCTGGCTCTGGCTCTGGCCCTGGCTCTGGCTCTGGCTCTGGCTCTGGCTCGTGTATTTCGTGATGGTCACGGCCGTGTCGCGAGCCGGGCTCTGGCTCGATGGCGCACGAGATCCAATAGAGCTGGTGCGATGGCGCATCCGC
>Ga0210389_10001053_pt1 | contig 23092 bp, 20 predicted proteins | sample IncBWH28OmetaG_FD_160127 | JGI IMG/M metagenome (GOLD analysis project Ga0210389, IMG submission 160127) | Forest soil microbial communities from Barre Woods Harvard Forest LTER site, Petersham, Massachusetts, United States - Inc-BW-H-28-O ...
ATCGCGGCATCGTGGCCGGACATGCCGTGCTCGATATTGTGCGCGGCGCCCTCCACCACGACGATGGCGTCGTCGACCACGATGCCGATCGCCAGCACGATGGCAAACAGCGTCGACAGGTTGACCGTGAAGCCGAGCGCAGCCATCGCGGCGAATGCGCCGATGATGGTTACCGGCACTGTGGTCGCCGGCACCAGCATCGCGCGCCAGTCCTGCAGGAACACCAGGATCACGATCAGCACCAGGAGGCCAGCCTCGATCAGCGTCTTGTAGACTTCGTTGATCGAAGCCTGCACGAACTTGGTGGTGTCGAACGGGGTGTCGTATTTGATGTCCTGCGGGAAGGCCTTGGCGAGTTCCGCCATCTTCTTCTCGACCGCTTTCTCGACCTCGAGCGCGTTCGCGCCCGGTGACTGGAATACGCCGATGCCAGTGGCAGGTTTCTTGTTGAGCGAGAAGATCTGACTGTAGGTCTGCGCACCGAGCTCGACCCAGCCGACATCGCGCACGCGCGTGACGTCGCCATTGCTGCCGGTCTTGACGATGATGTTCTCGAATTCGGTCTTGTCGTCGAGGCGCCCCGCAACATTGAGCGTGTACTGGAACGCCTGGCCGGCCGGCGTCGGCGGCGCGCCCACCTGGCCTGCGGTGACCTGCTGGCTCTGCTGCTGGATGGCCTGGATGACGTCCTGCGGCATCAGCCCGCGCACCTGTAGCCTGTTCGGATCGAGCCAGACCCGCATCGAATATTGGCCCGCGCCAAACACCGTGACATTGCCCACCCCCGGCAGGCGCGACAGTTCGTCGCGCAGATTGATGGTGGCGTAGTTGCTCAGGAACAGGCTGTCATAGGTCGCCTTCGGCGAAGTCAGCGTCACGAACAGAAGGATCGCGGTGGACCTCTTCTGCACCGTGACGCCCTGGCTCTGCACCGATTGCGGCAATTGCGACAGTGCCGCCGACACGCGGTTCTGCACCAGGACCTGCGCGAAGTTGAGGTCGGTGCCGATCTTGAACGTCACCGTCAGCGTATAGGTGCCGTCGGCGCCGCTGTAGGACTGCATGTAGATCATGTCCTCGACGCCATTGACCTGCTGCTCGATCGGCAGCGCCACGGTGTCGATCACGGTCTTGGCGCTGGCGCCGGGATACCGGGTGGTGACTTGCACGGTCGGCGGCACCACGTCGGGATATTGGGCGACCGCGAGGTTGAACAGCGCCACGCCGCCGATCAGGATCATCAGGATCGCGATGACGTTGGAAAGGACCGGACGCTCGATGAAGAATTTCGAGATCATGGCCGGTTCCTACTTCGCTGCCGTGTTGCCCAATTCGATGTTCTTGAGCTGCGGATCGACTTTCTGGCCCGGGATGGCGCGCAACAGCCCGGCGACGACGACCTTGTCGTCCGGTTTCAGTCCGCTTTCGATGACGCGCAGATCGCCTTCCAGCGGACCGACCGTCACCTTGCGCTGCTCGACGACATTCTCGGCATTGACCACCAGCACATAGCGGCCGGCCTGGTCGCTGCCGAGCGCGACGTCCGGAACGAGCAGCACGTTCTCATTCTGATCGAACGGCACGCGGACGCGGACGAAATAGCCGGGCAACAGCACGCGATCGGGGTTTTTCAAAATGCCGCGCACAGCGAGCGTGCCGGTCGACTGGTTGACCTGTGGCGAGACGTAATCCAGCGTACCCTTGTGCGGATAGCCGGTCTCGGTCTGTAGCCCGATCTCGACCGGGAGCTGGCGCAACTCCTCGATGGTCATGCCGCGGCGGCGCGCTTCCTCGCGCACCCGCAGCACGTCCTGTTCGTTGACATTGAAATTCACATAGATCGGGTCGAGTGCGACAATGCTGGCGAGTTGCGTCGGCGACGCCACGCCGACGAGCTCGCCGACCGAGACGAGATGCGCCGTCACGATGCCGTCAAACGGCGCGGCGACATTGGTGTAGCCGTAATTGACCTCCGCGATTCTGGTGTTGGCCTGAGCCTGCTGAAGGTTGGCCTGCGCATTGTCGCGGTTGGACGTGGACGTATCCAGCGTCGACTGCGACACGGCCTGCTTCTGCACCAGGTCGACCTGACGCTTGTAATCGTTCTCCGCCTGCTTCAGCGAAGCCTGGGCGCCCGCTTCCGCCGCCTGCGCCTGTTCGAGCTTGAGCTTGTAGGTCTCCGGCTCGATCGTAAACAGCGTGGTGCCTTCCTTTACGGGACTACCGTCCTTGTAGTTGATCGCCTGCAAGAAGCCCTGCACGCGTGCGACCAGATCGACCATCTTGATCGGCGCGGTGTTGCCGGTAGCATCGAGGTAGCGCGTGATCGATTTCTGCGCGGGCGTGGCGACCTCCACCTTCAGCGGCGGCGGCGGTACAAAGGTATTTTGCTCGCAGGCACCTAATATTGCGAAGGCGGATATGACCAGCGCAATACGCGAGGCCGTCGCGGCGTTGTGCAAACGCGAAGACTTCATTCGAGTGCCTCAATTGCGATCTGCATCAGAAAAAGACGCTTATCAAAATGCAATTTATTTCAGGAAAGGCGCTTATCGAAGAGGCGTTCTGTCACCCCTTGATAGCAATAATCGGCTTGCAGTGGAATCGAAAACCGAAAATGATTTGGGTTTCTTGGAAGAGCTGAAGAATTGAAGCGTTAGCTCCAGCGACAATTGAAGAGGATTTACGCGACGAGGCTTATTCAAACCGACTTATTCGAAAGGATTTTCTCAAATGTTCGACACGTTGAGACGTGACACGGCCCTTTGTGCGGTTCTAACCGCGGCAATTGTGGCCATCGCAACACCATCGTTCGCGCAAGGCCCGAGTGAGGCGCAAAGGGAAGCCGTCAAGTCAGCCTGCCGCTCCGACTATATGACGCATTGCTCAAGCGTACCGCCGGGCGGTGAAGCGGCGCTGCAATGTCTCGCCAAGAACATGTCGAGCCTGTCGTCGGGATGCCAGAGCGCGGTGCGCGCGATCGAAGCTTCCGCGGCGCCGAAGAGCGAACCCGCCAAGACTGAGGCTGCCCCTGCTGCCGCGCCAAAGACCGAGACGACCACGGCGAAGCCCGCGATTGAGCCAGAGAGCGGATCCAGACCTGCGGCGACAACGGCGGCGAAGAAGCCGAGCGATGCGCAGGTCTCCGCGATCCGCAGCTCCTGCCGTGGCGACTATCCAAAGGTTTGCGCAGGCGTTCCGACCGGCGGCGCGCCAGCGCTGGAATGCCTGGAGAAGAACAAGGCCAAGGTCTCGGCGGCTTGCGGCAAGGCACTTGCGGCTGCAGGCGGTGCCGCGGCCACGCCAGCCACGAGCGGCGCACCGGCAGCGGCCGGGGCGACGCCAGCGGCTGCTCCGACTGTGATCGTGCTGCGGCCGATGCTGCCGCGCGAAGAGCTGTTCGTGATGCGCTCGGCCTGCGGCGCCGACATCCGTGCCCTATGCGCAGGTGTCGCACCCGGCGGCGGCCGCATTATGCAATGCATCTCCAACCGCGCGGCCGATCTGTCCCCGACCTGCAAGGAGGTACTCGCGCCGTTCGTGGCGCGTTAGCTCGCTTCGGCGGTCGCTTGCGGCTAGGGTCCCGATTCCGAAGTTCGTATCGACTTGCGGCCCCACGTTTACGAACTTCGGAATCGAAGGGACACTAGCGAACAGATTGATCTAGTGTGGCTTTGGTTCAGTAGTCCGCATGACGAACTCGCGGCGACGATGATGCGGACTTCTGAACCGCCACACTAGCGGTCATTCGCCACGAAACGCGAGGATGAGCTGGATCAGGCGGGCCGACAGCGCGATGTAGAACACCGACATCAGGATCTGCCATGCCACATGCCAGTTCAGCTTCGCGAGCTTCGAGAGGCCGTCGATGAAGTTCAGAAGCAGGATAATGACCCCGACCAGCATCACGCCGCGGCCGATCAGGCTGTGGCGTAAGTAGCCGAACAGCTGGATCGCCGGCTCGTCGCGCGACACGTGGGCGCCGGCCGAGACGATCAGCGTTCCGATGATCATCTTCTCGACGTGTGAAACGATCTCCTTGTAAACCGGCTCAACATTCTCGGCATAGAAGGCAAGCCATTTGCCCCTGAGTTCCGCCATGAGTTCTCCTTTGCGAGAGGGATCGGTAGACCGAAATCGGCGCAAAGCGATCAATACAACCGGTCTTCGGCCATGAAGCAAGCTGGCGAAAGACCGACCAAGAGGGGAACGGGCTTCAGAAAAGGATGGCGCTGCTACTGAGCTGATCCGGCCGAGGGCCGAAATTTCCGATAGCGTCCGCGGATCACGGGAGCTACATTGGCCGCCAAATTGTAAGTATACTGCCAATCAGGGAGGGCATCGTGCGTATCGCCGTGATCGGCGGAGGCCCGGGCGGCCTCTATTTCAGCTATCTCTGGAAGACGCGTCATCCGGACGCCCGCATCGATCTGCTCGAACAAAACCCCACCGGCGCCACCTGGGGTTTTGGCGTGGTGTTCTCCGATCAGGCGCTCGAGTTCCTGCGCGCCGATGATCCCGATACGGTCGAGGCGATCGCGCCGCGGATGGAAAGCTGGAACAACATCACGCTCAACCTGCGCGGCGAGAGCGCTGAGATCGACGGCGTCGGCTTTTCCTCGATCGGCCGGCTCGAGCTGCTTGGGATCTTGCAGGCGCGTGCATCTTCCGCGGGCGTCGCGCTGCATTACGAGACGCCAGTGTCTTCCGTCGATCGACTGGCCGGTTACGATCTGATCGTCGCCGCCGATGGCCTCAACTCGCTGGTACGCCGCGCCTATGAGGGCGATTTCGGCACGTCCTTGTCCTATTCCAGTAACAAGTTTGCCTGGTATGGCACGACCCAACGGTTCGAGACGCTGTCGCAGACTTTTGTGGCGACCGATCGTGGCAGCTTCAACGCCCATCACTACCGCTACTCGCCCAACATGAGCACGTTCCTGGTTGAGTGCGATCTGGCGACCTGGCAGGCTTACGGCTTTGCGGACAAGACCATCGAGGAATCCAAGGCGATCTGCGAAGGCGTATTCGCCGACGCGCTCGGCGGCCACGGACTGATTTCGAATAAATCCGTTTGGCGGAATTTCCCGTGGATATGGAACGAGCGCTGGTCCTTCGGGAACGTGGTGCTGATTGGCGATGCCTTGCATTCCGCGCATTTCTCGATCGGGTCGGGAACGCGTCTTGCGATCGAGGACGCGATCGCGCTCACCAAGGCGCTCGAAGCCGAGCGCGACGTTGCCGCGGCACTCGCCCGTTACCAACGCGAGCGCGAGCCGATCGTGAAAAAGCTGGTGACGGCGGCGCGCACCAGCGCCGACTGGTACGCCAACTTTCCCGAGCATATGAAGCTCGATCTGATGGATTTTGGCTACAGCTACATCACCCGCTCCGGGCGGATCGACGATGCGCGCCTGCGCGCGATGGCGCCTCGCTTCATGGCCCGCTACGAGGCATCGCGGCCACGTGCGGCGGGCGGAGGCGGAGCATGACCGGAACGAACGAGATTGCCGATCAGGTGCCCCGCGACTGCGACGGCGTGCGCGAGATCGGCTTTTCGATTCCGACAAACTACAATGCGAGCCGAATTCTCTACGACAATCTCGGCAAGGATCACGGCGACCGCCTGGCGTTGATGGGCCCTTTGGGTAGACGGAGTTACGCCGAGCTGTGCGCCGAGGCCTCGCGCTGGGGCAATGGCTTTGTCTCGCTGGGGCTCAAGCGCGGCGACCGCGTCCTGATGTTCCTCGACGACACCCCGGCTTACCCGGCCGCCTTTTTCGGCGCGGTGCGGGCCGGCTTCGTGCCGTTGTTGATCAACACGCTGACGCCGCCGGACCTGCTGCAATTCTATCTTTCGGATTCGGCTGCCACCGTCGCGGTGGCTGATGCCGAGTTTTGCGCGCGCTTCAATGAAGCGGCCTGCAAGGACACGACCTTGCGCACGCTGATCGTGGTCAATGGCGAGGCGTCAAGTCACGCGGTGGCGACCACGCTGACCGCGCACTTCTGGCTTGCGGGCTTCCCGGCCGACCTCCCTGAAGCCGGTACCCACCGCAACGAGATGGCGTTCTGGATGTATTCGTCGGGATCAACCGGCCGGCCGAAGGGCATCGTCCACCTGCAACACGACATGGCCTATAGCGACAAGGCCTTCGCACACAACGTCCTCAAGCTGACGCCCGGTGACATCTGCTTTTCCGTGCCGAAGATGTTCTTCGCCTACGGCTTCGGCAACTCCATCACCTTTCCATTCTCGGCCGGCGCGGCGACCCTGCTGTTGCCGGGCCAGCCCAAACCGCAGGCGATTTTTGAAGCGATCGAGCGATACCGCCCGACCGTTTTCTTCGGATTGCCGACGCTCTACACCTCGCTGACAAAGGCGGAAGGAGCGGCAGAAAGCGATTTCTCGTCGTTGCGGATGGCGCTATCGGCCGCCGAAGTGCTTTCCGCTGACGTTTTCCAGGGGTGGAAGCGGCTGACCGGCCTTGAGATCGTGGAAGGGCTCGGCTCCACGGAAGTGCTTCACATCTATCTTTGCAATCGCGCGGAAAAGAAAAAACCCGGCGCTGCGGGCCTGCGCGTCCCCGGTTATGAGATTGCGCTAAAAGACAGCAATGGGCGCGATGTCGCCGACGATGAAGAAGGCATTTTGTGGGTGCGCGGCGATTCCAACACGCCGCTCTACTGGAACCGGCCGGACAAATCCGCCGAGACCATCCGCGAGGGCGGCTGGATCTATACCGGCGACCGTTTCGTGCGCGACAAGGACGGGTTTTATTTCTTCCGCGGCCGCGCCGACGACCTGATCAAGATTTCCGGGCAATGGGTCTATCCGCTGGAAGTCGAGCTTTGCCTCGTCGAACATCCCGGCGTGCGCGAATGTGCGGTGTTTGCCGTCGAGTTGCCGGACCGGCGGATGACGCTCAAGGCCGTCGTCGTGATGAACCGCGCCGCGTTCGACGCCGGCGAGACCGCGAAAGCCTTGCAGGATTTCGTGAAGGCGAAACTGCTGCCTTACAAATATCCGCGCGAGATCACCTTCATCGATGAACTGCCGAAAACCGGCACCGGCAAGATCGATCGGCAAGCGCTGTTGAAGGTGTGAGACGCTTGCACCGCCGCGCTCCCTCTCCCGCTTGCGGGGGAGGGCTGGGGTGGGGGTATTGGTCGAGCAATAGGTGTCAAAAGCTTTGAGTAGCGCATCCCCCACCCGCCGCGCTCTCTCGAGCGCGTCGACCTCCCCCGCAAGCGGGAGAGGTGAGCAAGCACAATCACTCTCTACTCCCCCAACCCCGTCCCGCCGTAAAGCCAGGCGAAATCACTGTGCCACTCGTCTTGCGACTTCGCGCTCATGATCGCGTTGCGGATTCGCGCGTGCTCGCCGGAGGGGTGATAGATGTGTTCGCCGATGGCGCGGGAGAGCAGTTGCACGCGCGCGGTGCGCGGGAAACGCTGCGCGCGATATCTTTCAAGCGCACCGGCGTAATCGCTCGCGTGGCTGCCCAGCATATGCGACAGGCACACGGCGTCTTCCATCGCCTGGCAGGCGCCTTGCGCGAAATATTGCAGCATCGGATGGGCGGCGTCGCCGAGGAGCACGACGCGGCCGTCGATCCAGCGTACGGTCGGATCGCGGTCGCACAGCACCCACAGCTTCCAGTTGGTGCCGTGGCGGATGATGGCCTGCGCCCGCTCATGAATGTGGGCAAAGCCGCGCATTACTTCGTCTTCCGGCACCGGCTTGCCGGCCACGGGTTCCGGCGCTTCGTTGTGACAGGTGACGACAAGGTTGAAAACCTTCCAGCCCGAGAGCGGGTAATGCACGAGGTGGCATTTCGGGCCGGCCCACAGCGTCGCCGCGTTCCAGCGCAGATCTTCCGGCATCTGTTCGGTCGGAATCACGGAGCGGTAAGTCGTATGGCCGGAAACCCGCGGCGCGCCATCTCCAGCGACCTGCTTGCGCACATTCGACCACAGCCCATCGGCGCCGATCAGAAGCGAGCCGGTGACCCGATCGCCGGAAGCCAGGCGCGCGGTGACGGATGAGCCATCCTGATCGTACCCCACGACCTCGGCGCTCACCCGCAAGTCGATCAGGTCGCTGTCCCGGCAGGCTCTCAGGAATACGCCGTGCAGATCGCCGCGATGCACCACCGCATAGGGGTTACCGAAGCGCTTCCGGAAGCCCTCGCGCAGATCGACGTGGCAGACTTCTTCTGATGTCATCGCGTCCATCAAACGCAATTGGTCGACATAGACCGCCATGCCGCGCGCCGCTTCGCCGACGCCGAGATAGTCGAAGGCGTGAAATGCGTTCGGCGCGAGCTGGATGCCGGCGCCAATTTCGCCCAGGGCCGCGGCCTTTTCCAGCAGGATCGAGCGAATGCCTTTTTGCGCAAGCCCAAGGGCCACGGCGAGGCCGCCGATGCCGCCGCCCGCGATCAGGACAGGTTGTTCGCTCCTGCTACCCATCAGCTCGCCTTGCCTGGTGCGGCGGATTTGACCTTCGCTTCGGTATCACCGCGAGTCCTCGTAGCGAATGTCAAATCCAAAGCCGCACTAGAATATTTATGTTGCTGGTGTCCCTTTGGTCCAGACATTCGTAAAAGCTCCTGCTGCGACATGGTACGAATGTCAGGACCGGGACACCAGATGTTCGAGCGCATCCTCGGCGCGCAGCGGCACCCGTGACGCCTCGTTGTTGAGATCGACAAGCTGTTCGAGCAGCGTCAGTAATGTTTTGCGGTCCGCCGGCTTCAGGGGTTGCAGCATTCGCGCCTGCGCACGATCGACCGCGGGCATGATATCGCGCAACAGGCCGACGCCGGTTTTGGTCAGGTACAGAAGCTTTACCCGCTTGTCCTCGGGCGCGGGTTTGCGCTCGATATAGTTCTTCGCCTGCAGCCGCTCGATCACGCTGCCGAGCGTCGAACGGTCGAAGGCGATCACCGCGGAGAGCCGGGTCGCGTCAATGCCGGGATGGGTGCGGATCGCGATCAGCGCCGCGTATTGCACCGGCGTCAGATCGAAAGCTTTGCACTCCTCGATGAAAATCGCGACCGCGATCTGCTGCATCCGGCGAAAGAGATAACCGGGCGCGGTGTAGACGGCATCCATGGTGACGGTATCAGATCTATTCGGCATCGGGCTGCCGCTCCGGTGCGGCGTCTGCGAACGCCTTGAGTTGTTTGGTGGCCGCTTCCGCCTTGAGCAGACGCGGAAAGGCCGCAACATCGACGCCGAAACGGCGCGCGTTGGCGAGTTGCGGTACGAGACACAGGTCAGCGATCGTCGGCGCATCGCCAAAGCAGAACGGCCCGGCCTCGCCGGCGATGAGCTTCTCGCAGGCCGAAAGCCCCTCGCGGTTGGCCCACGCCGCCCAGCCCGTCACCTGCTCTTCGGAGAGGCCGAGTTCGCGCAAGTGTGCCAGCACCTTGAGATTCTGGACCGGATGGAGGTCGCAGGCGATCGCTTGCGCAAAGGCGCGCACCTGGGCGCGGCGCAGCGGGTCCTTCGGCAATAACGGTGGTTGGAGATGGGTCTCATCCAGCCATTCGATGATGGCGAGCGACTGGGTGAGGACGATGTCGCCATCACCTTGCAGGGTGGGAACAAGGCCCTGCGGATTGATCGCGAGGTATTCGGGCGCGCGCTGCTCGCCCTTGCGCAGATGGTGGCTCAGGTGTTCCGCGCTTAACCCTTTCAGGTTCAAAGCTATTCTGACCCGATAGGACGCGCTGCTGCGGAAATAGCCGTGCAGCTTCATGTTCACCCTCCCGTCGAATTTTCTTGAGCCGGTCCAAGCCGGCCATCATTGACGCTAGCCATATCGGCAGTATACTGTCAATCTAGAAACTAAAACGAAACAATGGGAGGTTGGCCATGGAAGCCGTTATGAAGACGCCGGAACGCGAGGCGTTTTACAAGAAGATCGACGGCGAAAACCTTTCGGCGCTGTGGAACGTGCTCGGCGATTTGATCACGCCCGAGCCAAAGAGCGCCTGCCGCCCGCATTTGTGGAAGTTCGACGCGATCCGGGCCTATATGACGGAGGCCGGCAAGCTGATCACGGCCAAGGAAGCCGAGCGGCGTGTGCTGGTTCTGGAAAATCCGGGACTGCGCGGGCAATCAAAGGTCACGACGTCGCTGTTTGCCGGCGTCCAGATGGTGATCCCGGGCGACGTCGCGCCGGCACATCGTCACAGCCAGTCGGCGCTGCGTTTCATTCTCGAAGGCAACGGCGCCTACACGTCGGTCGATGGTGAGCGCACCACCATGTCACCAGGCGACTTCGTCATCACGCCCGCAATGACCTGGCACGATCATTCCAACGAGACCTCCGAGCCCGTGTTCTGGCTCGACGGCCTCGACATTCCGATGGTGCAGTTCTTCGATGCGTCCTTCGCCGAGGGCCTGAAGGAAGACCAGCAGAAGATCAGCCGCCCGGCCGGCGACAGCTTTGCGCGCTACGGCCACAACCTTTTGCCGGTCGACGAGAAGCGAAAATCCAAGACCTCGCCGATCTTCAACTATCCCTATTCCTATACGCGCGAGGCGCTGGAGACCGCCAAGCAGCGCAACGAATGGGACGCCTGTCACGGCCTGAAGCTGAAATTCTCCAATCCCGAGACCGGCGACTTCGCGATGCCGACCATCGGCACCTTCATTCAATTGCTGCCGAAGGGTTTCAAGACCGCGCGCTATCGTGCAACCGACGCCACCGTGTTCGCGGCGATCGAGGGCAAGGGCCGCACGCGGATCGGCGACCAGACCTTCGAATGGGGGCCGCGCGACCTGTTCGTGGTGCCGAGCTGGCAATGGGTCACGCACGAGGCCGACTCGGACTCGGTGCTGTTTTCATTCTCCGACCGCCCGGTGCAGCAGAAGCTCGATCTGTTCCGCGAAGACCGCGGGAATGCGTAAAGATATTACTTCGCTCTATCCTTCGTCATGCCCAGGCTTGACCCGGGCATCCATGTCTTACTTTTTTCTCTTTTAAAGCAAAAAGACGTGGATGGCCGGCATAGGCGAGCGTAGCGACGCCGTCCTTTGGACGGCTATGCCCGGCCATGACGGCTGTTGTTGCAGCGCGCATCTCACCGCCAGTGCAACAGCCGCGTCTCGAGCGCATTGATCAGCCGCCCTACCGCGAGCCCGAACAGCGACAGGATGACAACGCCGGCCAGCAATTGATCGGTCTGCATCAGATTGCCCGCCTGCAACACGAAGGCGCCGATGCCGTATTCGGCCCCGATCATTTCCGCGCTCACCACAAGGAGCAGCGCAACCGAGGCGGTGATACGAAAGCCCGCGAGAATCGACGGCAGCGCGCCCGGCCAGATCACGCGGCGGATAATGGCGGAGAACGGCACATTGAAACTCTGCGCCATCCGGATCAGATTGCGCGGTACCGCATCGACCCCGCTATAGACCGAAATCGCGGTCGAAAAGAACACGCCGAGCGCGATGGTGGCGATCTTTGGCTCTTCGCCAATGCCGAGCCACAGGATCAGCAACGGCAGCAGTGCGATTTTCGGAATCGGAAACAGCGCCGAAATGAACGTGATGCCGACGGCGCGCGCCAGCGTCGACAGCCCGATCGCAAAGCCGACGGCGGTGCCGGCAACGGTGCCGAGAAGCCAGCCTGTTCCGATCCGCAGAACCGAATACGCCAGGTGTTGCCACAGCGCGCCGGACAATGCGAGTTGAACGAGCGCGCGTAGGATCGCAAGCGGCGTCGGCAGAAAGACCGGATTGACCAGCGCGAGAGTCCCGGCGAGTTGCCAGAGGGCGATCGCGAACACGAGCGCGGCCCAGCCGGCATAGCGCGAAGTCTTCGGCGAAAAACCCCCACCGCGAAAGGCGACCTTGCGCGAGCCTGCGTCGTCGGGATGCGCTATCTCATCACCGGCGCGCTCACGCATGCTGGACCTCGCGTTCGGCGTCGATCGCTTCGGTCCGGATCAGCGACCACAGTTCGCTTTGCAGCGCGAGCAGTTTTTCCCGCGCCTGGATGTCGCCGCGCTCGGCGCGCGTCATCGGGATGGTGACGACCTCGCGAACGCGGCCGGGCCGCCGCGACAACACCACGATGCGATCCGCCAGCCGCACCGCTTCTTCCAGATTATGCGTCACATAGACCGCGCCCATCGCGCCGTCAGTGAGCAGCCGAACAAAATCCTCCATCAGGAGTTCGCGGGTCTGCGAATCGAGCGCCGACAATGGCTCGTCCATCAGCAGGATCGCGGGCTTGACGGCGAGCGCGCGTGCGATTCCGACGCGCTGGCGCATGCCGCCGGAAAGCTGCTTTGGATAGGCGCTGCGAAAATCAGCCAGGCCGGTGCGGCGCAGCGCGTCCTCCACCACCGCACGGCGCGTGGCCGAGTTCGTGATCGCATGCTGCAGAGGGAATTCGACGTTCTCTTCCACCGTGCACCAGGGCAGCAGCGCAAAATCCTGAAATACGAAGGTCAGCGGATTGAGGCTGTCGGGCGGCGGCGCCCCGCGCAATTTCGCTGCGCCGGCGGCCGGCTCCAATAGCCCGCCGAGGATCGACAACAGCGTGCTCTTGCCGCAACCGGAGGGACCGACGATCGCGACCACCTCACCGGCGCCGACCGTGAACGACACGTCGTCGAGCACTTCAAGGGCGCCGAAACAGTGCGAGATATGATCGGCGATCAGGTCCATCAGGTGTCCCGCTTTGAAGCCTAAAGTCACGTCATTCCGGGGCGCATCGAAGATACGAACCCGGAATGACGGAGTACATCACTCCGGCTTAACAAAATCCCTGGCAAGGATCGCGTCGACACTGACCCCCTTGTCGACGAAGCCCTGTGCTTGGAACCACTCGATCTGGTTGGCGACATTTTTCACATCAAGCCTGCCCTCGGGATCGATATAGGCGCAGTTGCCCACCACCTGTTCGAGCGGAAGGTTGGTGTATTTGGCGATGATCTCCAATAGCGGCCTCGTCTTGTCGTTGATCGGGGCCTGGCCGTTCACGACAGCGGCCAAAATCACATCATGATATTCGCGGTCGGCACGCGCCAGCGCCGCGAGCAGCTTTGTCACCAGCGCCTTGTTCGCAAGCGTCTTCGGTGAAGCAAACACCGCCCCCACCTGCCACGGCGTCTCCTCGCCGACCCAGCCCAGCCATTTGATGCTGCCGTCGTCCATCAGCTTGCGCGCGGCCGAGACCGGCAACAAGGCGGCATCGACGGTCTCGCCCTTCAAGGCGGCTGCGACATTCGACAGCGACTGCATCGGCAGCAACCGCATCTCACCGAGCTTGAAACCGTATTTGTCGGCCAGCAGCCCGAGCGAATAGTGGAAGCTGGAGCCTGTTTGCGTGATCGCAATGCGTTTCCCGGCCAAATCCTTCGGTGTCTTGAGCCCCGCCGCATAGGCCTTGCCGGTGGCGAAGTAGCCAATCAGCGGATAGCCGGCCTTTTCGTGGCTCATGCCGCCGATCACCTTCAGCGTGCCCTTGCCGGCGAGATTATAAAGGCCGGCCGTCAGGGCGGTGACGCCGAAGTCGACATCGCCCGAGGTCGCGGCCACCGCGATCGGCTGGGCGGCGTCGAAGAATTTCAGGTCGACATCAAGCCCCGCCTCGCGGAAATAGCCCTTGTCCTGCGCGATGAAGACAGGCGCCGAAGACGACAGTTTCAAAACGCCGACGCTGGCTTTGAGCGTCTCGTCGGCGCGCGCGCACTCCGCAACATTCAGCGCCAAAAATCCGGCGAGCAGGCTACCGACAAGCCTCGTCACGGCGTGGAAATGTCGTTTAGTCATTCCCGGAACTCACCCATCGAACACATTCATGCTTCGGGTGGGGGATTTTCGTCATCACGTCAAGGCTGGCGAATGAACGGTAGCCATGACATTGGCGGTGCTAACCGAGCGAACCGGCCGGTTGCACTACGGCTCAAGCTTGTGGAGACTGGCGCTCCGATCGTTTGCACCCCTGACAGGAACTCCTCCCATGCGAATCTGTATCTTCGGCGCGGGCGCCGTTGGCGGCCATTTCGCGGTACGGCTCGCGCTGGCAGGCCACGACGTCTCCTGCGTGATGCGCGGGCCGCATCTGGAAGCCGTAAGGGCCAATGGCCTGACGCTTCGCGTGGGCGATGATGCGTTTTCAGCGCGCGTGAAGGCGTCGGATCGTCCGGCATCGCTCGGTCCGCAAGATATCGTGATCAGCACGCTGAAGGCCAACGCACTCGAGAGCCTCGTCATCGGCCTGCCACCGCTGTTGCACAAGGATACTTCCGTCGTCTTTGCCCAAAACGGCATTCCCTGGTGGTACGACATCGGGCTTCCGCCCGATCATCCGCCGATGCCGGACCTTGGCTTTCTCGACCCCGGCGGCCGGTTACGGTCCATCGTCTCGCGCGAGCGGATCATCGGCGGCGTGATCTTTTCATCGAACGAGGTCGTCGCGCCCGGCGTGGTCGCCAACGTTTCCCTCGATCGCAACATGCTGGCGGCCGGCGAATGCGACGACCGTGTGAGCCCGCGGATCGAAGGTTTGCGCACCCTGCTCGAACAGGCGTCGATCCAGTCGCCACCGGTAGCGCGGATCAGGGAGGCGATCTGGTCGAAACTTCTCACCAACATGTCGATGTCGGTGCTGTGTGTCCTGACTGGACAGACCGCCAGAGCCGTGAGGGACGATCCGGCCTTGCGCGATGTGGTGCCGCATCTGCTCGATGAAGCCAACAGCATCGGCCAAAGCTGTATCCCGGACGTCAAGCGCGTCACCCGTTCCGGACCCGCGCCCAACCACAAGCCTTCGATTCTGCAGGATTACGAACTCGGCCGCCCGATGGAAATCGATACGCTGGTCCGCGCGCCACAAGCCTTCGCGCGCGCCGCCGGGCTTTCCACGCCGATGCTTGATTTCTTGGCGGCACTTGTCATCCGCCAGGCGCGTGACAAGGGACTTTATCAGGCTTGAACGGGATTTTTATGTTGCGATAGGATTTCATGCCGCCCATTCGCGACATTGGGACCTATTCGGCAGAATTGGATCGCCTCCGGTCGCGGCACTTCTGCGCGATCGGCAACCGCCCAATCCCAGACCGGTGGCCGTCGGCTATCGAATTAGACATCAATATTTGATGTTGGCCTTCATCAGCTCGGTTGCGGGATAAGTTACCATGTATCTGGTACACTTACCCTTCGCATCACCATCGAGCGTAACCCCGCGATTGCTGGCGTCTGTCTGCGCGTTCAGCCTTTGCTCTATATTTTCGAGGATGAGCCTGGTCTGATTGAAACGAGGATCGCCCGGCGGAACGGCCTTCGCGATCACGGCCTTGACACTACGGACGTTTGAGAAGTCCTCCTTGTAGACAAAGGGAGCCACGCGCGAGAGCATGCCGAGAAGATTCGCCTTGGCGTTGATCGCATAATCGGCAGTATCCAGCTCCGGATCCAAAATCTGGACCAGGGGCACGCACGCAAACCGTTCGTCGATAGTGTTGCCGAGGACAAGGATCGAGGTGAGACGCATGTCGTAGTTGTCGCTGCGAGCGCCTGTTGTCAACGCCGCAAAGACCTCGATCGACTGAACCTTGCGGAATTCAGCCTGGAACATCGCGATTGTATCGATGTTCGGATTGCGTTGGCCTTGCGGCAACTGTGCGTTTGCATCCTCTCCGGCACCGATCTTGGTCGCCATCGCACGGATCGCGCCGGTTGCGCTCAGGTACTTCGCCCGGAGCGGGGCGCCCACGGAGCCCGATTTCATCGTGTCGTTCATGCCCGCAACAATGGGGACGAGGCAGGCCAACGCGGTCCTCCAGTTCGTCAGCAAAGCGTCGGATACGACAGGCACCGTGCCAGGTGCGCCGGCCACGACGGCCGCGTTATAGGCGGCACACAAATCCGTACCCTGGGCCGTGACATCGCACACGGGAAACAGAGACAAGATAGCGGCCAACGTCGGTGCGATTACGATCGATTTCATTGTGCCTCTATCACAGCCGGTGGGAGATTCGTTTTTAACTTATTTATTGCAGCAGAGTCACCGATCTCTCGCCGGTTAACAGCCGCGATGGCAAGGTCAACCTGCTGCAGATTCACGCAAATCCGGACCGGATACCTCGGGTAGTCGATTCCCCCGTCGTTGCTCCGGAAAATGCTCTGGTCGAGACGGACCATGAACTCCGAATCAGCGCGCGGAAGGAGGGCATCCGGATTGGTGCCGGCGTCTGTGCGGTAAAACCGAGCCGAGACCATCTTTGTCGTTGCGCGCTGGTCGAGACTTCGCAGGGCCTCGCGATTTTCCGTCGTCGGACACATTCCCTTGTCATCAACCTGCAACGCAGGTTGCGGTACTGGATTCGGCGTCGCGGGCTTCACGATCTCATACGGAAGGTACGGGATGTACACTTCGACGACATTCCGCGCCTTAACAGCTGCCGGAACCGCGACGCCGTCGATTTCGAACGTCGACGCATACTTCGCGATGTCGGTCACGCCGTCGCCTCCCTGAACCAGCACGCGAACAAATTTGCGCTCGGGCTGGAACGCATCCCGCATATCCGTCGAGTATTTGATGATGCCGTATGCGACGATGAATGCAACGACGCCCGCGCCGCCTGCGATCGCAATGTTGTATCCGGCCCCGGCCCCCGAAGTGAACTGGCCCATGCCTTGCGTTCCCGTCCCGTACAACAGGAGGGCTACACCGAGGACGACCAGTACGAAGGTGATGCCTGCATGATTGGTCGACATGCGGTCCTGAGCAACGAAAAGCAGAGCGCCACCCAGGAGAAGAAAAAAGAAGCCGCTACTGAAGAACGAGGCTATGCGGCCAGTCAGGGTTCGATCGGGCGGTGGCGTAACCAGTGTTGCAACCCTGTTTTCGAGCTGCTTGACGCGTGTGTCGATTGAGGCCATCAACTCTTCAGGGGTCGGCCCTGGTCTCGAGCCTGAGGCGTCGCTCTTCTCGTCCATATGCGGCTCCTGCAGTATAGCCTGGAAAAAATCCGAACCTTAGGTTGTCTAGCACTAATTATATCGACGCGGTATCTTTGTCACGGTATGCCGAACCAATTTCCCAATCGCCAAAAATTCCCGTGGGGGCGTCGCATCGTGCAATTGAAATATAGCGTCCACCATGTCGTTGGGACGATGGGCCTGCTTCTTGGTTGCGTCCTGCTCGCGCTCATGCTCGGTGCGGCTCCCGCTTCGGCCGTGGAGCAATGCCGTTTCATCCAGGCCAAGCCGGAGCGGGAGGCTTGCTACCAGCGGCAGGAAGCCGAGCTCGCCGCGAAAAAGAAGCCCGAGCCGCGCCGCGACAAGACCATGGAAGCGCTCGAGGAAATGAAGCACGAGGACGCGGCGCTGGACCGGCAGATCCACAGCATCTGCCGGGGATGCTGAACTAGATCGCGCCCGCCCACGCGGCAAACGCATCGAGGATTTCGTCCATCACCTCGCGGTCGTTGCGGCCGGAGCGCGCCAGCACATGGAAGGAATGGTCGGCGCCGTCGACGAGATGCAGCGTCGCGAGCGCTCCGAGGCGCTTCACCACGGGCTCGATCAGCGCCACTTCGGCCAGCGTGTCGCGGCTACCTTGCAGGAACAGCATCGGAAGCTCGATCGCATCGAGATGATCGGCGCGGTCGGTCGAGGGCTTGCCCGCCGGATGTAGCGGAAAGCCGACAAACGCAAGTCCGCGAACGCCGGGCAGCGGTGCAGCGGCCTGCGCCTGCGAGGTCATGCGGCCGCCAAACGACTTTCCACCCGCGATCAAAGCAAGGCCCGGAAAGATCTGTCCCGCTCGTTCCACCGCGGCGCGAACGGCGGCTTGCGCGATCGCAGGCGCGTCGGGCCGCTTGCTGCCCTTCTCCATATAGGGAAACTGATAGCGCAGGCTCGCTATGTCGCGCTCGCAAAGCCCGTTCGCGAACGTCTCCATGAAGGAATGCGTCATGCCGGCGCCGGCGCCATGCGCGAAGACAAAGCACGCGCGCGGTTTGTCAGGGCGGAGCAAAAGTGCCGAGACCGGGCCCGCTTTACCCGTTTCGATCGTCAACCTCTCGGATGCGTGGACTGTCATGCAACCTCAACCACGGCGGATCAGCGCCGAAATATTGCCGGCATCGATCTTTTGCCGAATAGTGCTCGGCAATTCGAGCGCGTCCAGCGCCTTGATGGTTTCGCGCACCAGATAGCTGCCGCCCTCGGCGTCGAACGGGAAGTCGCTCGCGAACACCACCTTGTCGGCGCCGAAATAATCGAGCCCGCATCGCGTGGCACCAACGGCGCCGGAGAGCGCGGTATCGGCAAAGAACATCTTGAAATAGTCCTCTGGACGACGTTGCAGCGGCCCCGGCAACAAATCGGCATCGGCGGGAGGCGTGCGCGCGCCCATCTCCAGCCCCCAGCCCTGCGCGATGCGGCCTTCGAAGTAAGGAATCATCGCGCCCATGTGGTGGGTGATGATCTTCAAGTCCGGATGGCGGTTGAACAGGCCGGAAAATACCAGCCGCGCCATGGCGACGCTGGAATCATAGGGCCAACCGAAACACCACCAGATTTCGTAGCGTGACTTCTTCTCGGTCAGATAATCCGGCGCGGGCCCACGGATCGGGTGCAGCCAGATCGCGAGGTTACGCCGGGCGATCTCGGCAAACACCGGACGAAAACGTGGATCATCCAGGGGAATGCCGCGCATATGGGTGCAGAGCTGAAAACCGGATGCGCCGATCGTCTCGGCACGCGCGATCTCGGCCACCGCGGCATCGACGTCGTGCAGCGAAAGCGCGCCGGCGAATGCGGGAAAGCGATCGGGATGATGGCGCACAAGTTCGGCAAGCCCGTCGTTCATCAGCCGCATCAGGTCGACCGCGATTTGACCATCGGCCAGATCCTCGATCGGCGGCATCGAGGGCGTGAGCAGTTGACGGTAGCCGGCAAAGCCATCCATCAGGCGAAAGCGCTGATCGAGATTGTAAAGTGGCTTCAGTTCAAGCCAGCGCTTGAGCGGCCCCGCGGCTGAGCCCATCGTCTGAAGCCTCTCGAAATAGGCCTTTGGAAAGATATGGGTCCAGGCGTCGATCCGGTCGGACATAACAAGGGGCTTTCGAGAAAATTAGTCCCGTCAGCCTCTCATAGCAGTACGCGATAGAGGACTCCGGAACCGAGCGCAAAGGCAGAGCTCGACAGGATCGCCTCCGCCGGAGACGGGTCTTGAGACCTGGCTGATCCGCGGCGGTTCCGCAGGCGCAGCGCTCTACAACTTGGCGATCCCGGCATGACTCGAACATGCGACCTACGGTTTAGGAAACCGTCGCTCTATCCAGCTGAGCTACGGGACCGGCGTTTTCCGCCGCTTCGGCGGTAACCGGCGGCTTCATATCAGAATGAACACGCGCTCGCCAGCCCTAGAACGGACCGCGCGCGCCGGCCGGTGAAGCGCCTTGTACCCCGAACTCGTTCTGGGCAAAGCGACGGCGCGGCATCAACCATTCGTCTGGCGATCGTCTTCGCTCGAAGAATATAGATTACGGGTTGTCGCGCTTTTCTCCGCGGCGCTCGGGCCATGGAACGTGCCGAACACGCCATCCAGTGACGGATTGCTGACGCCGAACCAATGCTTCTCGCTGATGAAGTGATGCCGCAAATGATATTGCTTGATCCAGCGACCCAGTCGCGTGCGCGGCTGGTAGGGAATGTGGGCGACGTAATGCACCCATTCATAGTGCAGGATCGCCAGCATCATCCCGAACAACGCCGACATTGAAGCTTCCGCGCCAAAGATCAGCGCGAGCACGCCGGTGGCGATCGCGAGATTCGGCACCAGAAACCAGATCGGCAGGAACAAGAGGTCGAGCCGGCTGGGCTCGACATGGTGATCGTAGTGCAGACGGTGCTGCAATTGGCGCGCCGGCCGCCATGGCAGCGGCGGCGCATGAAAGGCAAAGCGGTGCATGCCGTATTCACTCAGGTAAAACAGCAGTGCGCCGAGCAGGATCAAGAGCGGACTTATCGTGAGCAGGCCCAACAGGAAGGCCAGCGCCGCAACCGCCACGCCCACCGCGAGCGCCGCGACACTGCCGTGGCGAAGGAACACGAGGAACATCCTGCCATCCCCTGAATTGGACGAAATGGTCGCGGCGCAAAGGGTACGAGGGACGCTCGGCAAATTCAACATCGCGTCAATGCGACAATCCCGGTCTGGCCCGTGCAATACCGGCCGCGGTACGATCGGGACACACCAGTTTTGCGGGCGCCGGAAATGAGATCATGGGCAGCGACAAAGACGTCTGACACGGCGATATCAGGCCTTATCCGGCCATCGCAGCTGATATCGCTTTTTGCCGCCGTGATTGCCGGCGCAGGAGTTGCGCCCGCCGCCGGTCAGTCCAGCCCGGTGACCGGAAGTGCGGCATTCGGTGATTGGCGCACCGACAAACCGGGGCTTGCGCGCCTGATCAAGTCGGCCGATCTGCCAAAACCCGGCGCGACAGATTCTTCCGCCAACTTCTCCCGCGTGGTGCCCCGGCCAGCCTCGGCTCTGCCCCAGGTCCCCGCCGGCTTCAAGATCGAGCTGCTCGCCAAGGGACTGAATGGACCGCGCGAAATGCGCGTGGCGCCGAACGGCGACATTTTTGTCGCGGAAACCGATGCCGGGCGAATTCGCGTGTTGCGCCTGTCCGAAGACGGCTCAAAAGTGGTGAAAAATCAAATTTTCGCAAGCGGGCTGAAACAGCCCTTTGGAATGGCATTCTTTCCGAGCGGCGACCATCCACGATGGCTTTACGCCGCCAATATCGACAGTGTCGTCCGCTTTCGTTACCAGGACGGCGACCTGAAAGCCGCCGGCAATCCCGAGACCGTCGTGGCGGAGCTGCCGCACGGGCCGGGACATTCGACCCCAAACATCGTCTTCACAAAGGACGACAAGCAGATGCTGGTATCGGTCGGATCGGCCAGCAACGACGCCGAAGGGATCCGTGGCGCGCCGAGCAAACGCGCAGCAGCGCTGGGCGCGAGTTCGGGAACTGAGGAACGGCGCGCGGCGGTGCTCGCCTTCGATCCGGACGGAACCAATCCCAAAATTTTTGCGACGGGCATTCGCAATTGCGTCGGGCTAGCGATTCATCCCGATAGCGGAGATGCCTATTGCTCGACCAATGAACGCGACGGCTTCGGCGACAATCTCGTGCCTGACTATGTGACGCGCGTGCGCGAAGGCGCTTTCTATGGCTGGCCGTGGTTCTATATCGGCAACCACGAGGATCCTCATCACCTGGGCGAGCGCCCCGATCTGAAGGACCAAGTAACCACTCCCGACGTCCTGATCCAGGCGCACTCGGCTTCCCTTGGACTTGCGTTCTACACCGGCAACGCGTTCCCGGCGGAATATCGGGGTGACGCATTCGCCGCCGAGCATGGCTCCTGGAATCGGTCAAAGCGCACCGGCTACAAGGTGATCCGCATCCGGATGCAAGACGGCGCGCCGACCGGTACCTACGAGGATTTCGTGACCGGCTTTGTCGTCAACGATTCCAATGTCTGGGGGCGTCCGGTTGGCGTGACGGTCACCCGCGACGGCGCCCTGCTCATCTCGGAGGACGGCAATGGGACGATCTGGCGTATCACGCATTAGATATTCACCGACCGCTGCCCGGCGAATGGACCTTGCGGGTCGCAGCGCCAGTCTCCGCTGGCATGCCCGCAACCCACGGCTACCAAAATCAAGGTGAAATCGAGTGCCCAACGACGAGGCGGAGATAGGTCGATTTGTCAGCGGCGGAAGTTAGCCTCGTTCGAACCGGAAGATCGGAAAAAATAAAGCGGATACTGCTTGCTTTGTTGTCTCGTGGTTTGATCAGATAGAGGCCTAAAAACCGGAGGCTGGGCACTTTGTCGGAAACACTTCGAACATTCCTCGAATCCTTGAAGCAAAGTGGCAAGCTCCTGACGGTCGAAAGGGAAGTTGATCCTCATTTCGAGTTGAATGCGGTGGTGCGCAAGATTCAATCCGAGATGAACTTGCCGGTCATCTTCAATAAGGTGCGCGGAACGCGATACAAGGTCGTCAGCAACGGCCTCGGCAACTACGGCATCATCGCCGCTTTGATCGGTGAACAACGATCGGGCGTCGCCAGGAGGTGGAGCGAGCTGACTTCCGCGAGGGATAGTCAGCAACTTCCGGAGTTTCCAGCCGTTGCGGCGGAATATGAGGAAATTTCGCTGGATGAGATCCCTCACATCATCTTCTCCGAAAAGGATGCCGGGCCCTACATCACCGCAGGTGTCGTCACCGCGCGCGATCCGGACACAGGCGTCGTCAACCTCTCCTACCACCGCATGCAGATCGTCAGCGCCACCGAACTGCGCTGCCGCCTTTCGACATCGGGCGATCTCTACCGGATGCAGCAATCGGCGGAGAAGCGGGGCCAGCCGCTTCGCGCCGTCGTTGCGATTGGCCTTCCGCCGGCCGTGATGATGGCCGCAGGCTCCACGATCGGCCCGACCGTCAGCGAGTACGACTTTGCCGCGCGAATTGCCGGCGGCAGATTCCCGCTCAAAATGCTCGATGGCGAAATTCCTGTCCTGGATTCGTCGGAGTTTCTGATCGAAGGCGAGATCCTGCCGCATGAGCGGCGAAGCGAGGGGCCGTTTGGCGAGTGGATGGATTATTATGTCCAGCCGATGGATAACCACGTGTTCGTGGTCAAGCGCGTGTTGGCCCGCAAGGATGCGCTGTTCTACGCGATCAGCGCCGGCTCCAATGAAGAGCTCGCCATGACGGCGGTTCCGATCGCGGGCTCCATCTACGGCGCGGTTCGAACCTGGGTGCCGGCGGTAAAGGACGTTTCCTGTTTTCCGCTGCTGCAGTTCTGCGCCATCCAGATCGGGCCGCATACCGAGGGCCAGCCGAACCGCGCGCTGTTGGCGGCATTCGGCGCCGAAATGAATCGGGTGCTGTATGGCGTCGTCGTCGATGAAGACGTCGACATTCACAATTGGAACGACGTGCTGTGGGCCATCGCCACACGCTGCCGGCCGGACCGGGACGCATTCATCGTCCCGGGCGTGCCTTCGTTCGCGCGCGATCCCC
>Ga0210389_10001055_pt1 | contig 23061 bp, 20 predicted proteins | sample IncBWH28OmetaG_FD_160127 | JGI IMG/M metagenome (GOLD analysis project Ga0210389, IMG submission 160127) | Forest soil microbial communities from Barre Woods Harvard Forest LTER site, Petersham, Massachusetts, United States - Inc-BW-H-28-O ...
TTACACCAGCACCAACGGCCAGGTCTCGGGGGTCCCTGCCGTCTTCAGCCAGGTGCGCACCATCCCCCTACAGGTCGGACGCTGGATCAATGACGAGGATAACGACCAGCGTCGCCGCGTCTGCGTCCTCGGACGAGAAATGACCCGAAACCTCTTCCCTGGCCGTCCCGCCGTCGGCAACACCATCCTCCTCAACGGCGTTCACTTCGAAGTGATCGGCATGCTCTCCATGATCGGCAACGAAGAACAGAACTCCACCAACATCCGCATCTTCGTCCCCTTCAACACCATGCGCGAACTCTTTCCCCTTAAGGGCGATAACTCAAAAGAAGGCAACGCGATTTCATTCATCAACTATCAGCCCCGCACCTTCGATGAAAACGAAGCCGCCAAAGACGAACTTCACCGCATTGTCGCCCGAAACCACGGCGGCTTCAATCCCTCGGGAAAAGATATCTGGGAGGAGTGGGACACGGTGAAGAATCAAAAAACCATGAGCAAAATCTTCACGGCCATGGACTGGTTCCTCGGCGGCGTCGGCCTGGTCACGCTCGCCCTGGGCGCGATCGGCATCATCAACATCATGCTGGTCGCGGTCACCGAGCGAACTCGCGAAATCGGTCTGCGTAAAGCCCTGGGCGCGACCACTCGCAACATCCTGTTCCAGTTTTTTCTGGAAGGCGCATTCCTAACGCTCTTGAGCGGCGCACTCGGAGTTGGCGCAGCCATGCTCGTCGTCCACTTGCTTTCGGGAGTCAATCTACCGCAGGGTTTCGACACACCGCGTATCGTTCCTCTGTCCGCGATCGCTGCGGTGCTTTCTCTCGCTTTGGCCGGAATCACGGCTGGCCTTTACCCGGCCCGCAAAGCCGCCATGCTCGAACCCGTGGAGGCGCTCCGGCAGGAGTAACCGGATAGGAGCTTTTATGACGAGCGACCTGCTGAAAGAAGCCATTGGGGCAATGCAGTACAACCGCCGCCGCACCGCCCTCACCATGCTTGGCATGGCCTGGGGCATTGCCACCGTGGTGATCCTTCTCGCCTTCGGCTCGGGCTTCCAGCAAGCTATCGGGATCATTTTTAGCTCATGGGGAATCGATGTGATCGGCGCTTTTCCTGGCCGCACTTCCCTGCAAGTCGGTGGAGCCAAGGCGGGCACTGAAATACGTCTGCAGATCGCCGATGTCGATTACATCCGCAACGAAGTGCCCATGGTCAAGAGCGTCACTCCCATCTTCGACAAATATAATGGCGTGACCATCCAGCATGACACCCGTACGTTCACCAATCTTTTTCTGACCGGCGTCTATCCCGTCTACGAGCGCATCCGCGGCTTCTCCGTCGCCGCCGGACGCGGCCTCAGCGAAGAAGACCAACTTCAGCGCGCCCGCGTCGCCGTAATCGGCGACGAAGCCCGGCGCAGACTATTCTCGGGCGAGGTCCCGCTCGGACAATCCATCCGTATCAATGGCCTAAGCTTTGAAGTAGTCGGCGTTTACCAGCGCAAGGTCCAGGACGGAGACAATAACGACAACAGCTTCGTCGTCATCCCCTTTAGCTCCATGGGCGATCTCTACAACACCAAATACATTACGGGCATTTTTATGGATTACGAAGGCGAGAACCACCAGCAACTCACTCGCGTAGTCCGCTCCGTGCTCGCCGGACACCACAACTTCCGCCCTGATGATCGCCGCGCCGTATTCATGGCCGACTTCAAGCAGGACTTCGACGAGTTCAGCGTTGTAACTACTGCCCTCAAAATTTTGCTGGCATTCATCGGCGCGCTCACATTAGGCATCGGCGGCATCGGCCTGATGAACATCATGTTGGTCTCGGTCCAGCAACGCACCCGCGAAATCGGCATCGAGAAAGCTCTCGGCGCCCACAAAAGCCACATCCTGTTTCAGTTCCTCGCCGAGGCCATGGCTATTACCTTCGCCGGTGGTCTTGCCGGCATCGCCATTGCTTACATCATTTCCTGGACCGTCGGCGCGCTCCCCCTCATGAGCGCCTTCGGCGACAATCTCCAAGCCGGAGACATCCACCTCAACATCAACCTGAGCAGCCTCCTCGTAGCCACGATCATTCTGAGCGTGGTCGGCATCATCAGCGGCATGGTCCCCGCCATCCACGCCGCCCGCCTCGACCCCATCGAGAGCCTGCGCTACGAATGATCCGCCACCTCTTCCCGGGGGCTCCTGCAGAGACGTAGCTTGCTAGTCTCGGCCACCACTTGCGCACCCTCAGTTCCCGAATAGACGGCTATTCGTCCCGATGCACCGTATCCACGGAGAAGGCTGGCAAGCACACGGCAATATATTCCGCCCCACCTTCATGCGGAGTCGAGTAACGAATCCATTCGCCCGCATGCGCAATCACCGCCTGTCCCTCAGTGACTTCAATCATCCCGCTTTTATGTTCCACGCGCAGCGTCCCTTTCAGAACGACGGTGAACTCGTCAAATGCCGGAGTCTGCCCCGGCTCAAGCCATCCCGCTGGACTGCGCATGTGGGCCACGCTCGCAGCCGAGGTTTTAGAGTTGACCCGCCCAATATATTCATCGATGAGCTTCGGCTTGTTTCCGGCGGATTGAATTCGAGTGGCTTGCGCTATCAGGGTAGGCATGAGCTTGGATTTACGGCACTAGCCTCTGAGTGTAACGCGACGGAGAGCACGAGCAAAACTCTCCGCCGCGAGAAAACACTTTTACTCAAATTACGGGCACGGATGCACCACTGGCGGCGTTGCCGGGATCCCGGGTATATGCGTCGACGGCGTCCCCGGTGAGTTGCCGATCGCGGGCGTTCCGGGAATATCGATGTCCGGCGTCCCCGGAGTTCCCGGCGTGTAGCAAATTCCTGAATTATTCCCCGGCGGCATCCAAACCTGCGGCCGCGACGCGACCGGCTGCTGCGGCGCCGGATGCTTCCCGGCGTCACGAACTGCTTCCGCCACCTGATCCTGCTCAAGCGAAAACGAATTCTGCAACACCACATCGACCGGCGAACCTACATCCAGGAAAAAGTTATGCGTATTAAACAGCAGCGTAATCGACGCAACAGCCCCGGCGGCCCCACCCACCATTGCTCCAATCGCCGTATCTTTGCCTGTGTCCGGAGGCCCCGTCACACTTGACGACAGGCACCCCGGCGGCGGCCCCGTGCACCCCGGCGGCAGCGTGCTGGTTATCGTTGTGCCCTGCGAACTGGCCATCGAGTGTCCAATCAGAGCCCCCAGCCCAAGGCCCGCAGCGGGCAGCGCGAATGCTCCCACCATGCGCCCCTTGCCCGGATCTCTGATCGCATACCCGTCCCCGCTCTCTAGAGTCATCGGTCCCGCGATCGGCGCCACGTAGCCATCCGGGAATGTCACCGACATCGATTGCAGATGGAGTTCCGCGCGGCCTCCATTCCTCAACAGTTTATCCACTTTGCCTTGCACAAACGTGCCCGGCGGAATCACCACTTCATCTCCCGCGACCACCGGGGAAGTGGTCTGCGCGTAGATGTCGTCCCCACGATGCACGTACCGGCTCTGAATGGGATGCATCAGTACCAGAGCAATCCGGGCTCCGGCGGGCACTGTGATGCTAATGGCACCCGACGCCGGATTCGCCGACGCAACTGCGTCCTTCGATTGCGAATCTGGCTCCGCTCCCGATGGTGGTTGTGCCACGCATTGCACTGCGACGAAGATAATTGACGCGAGCATCACACCGGCCAGCCCAACGCTCTGTTGAATTTTTGTTTTATTTACAACCAGGAAAGGGCGAAGACGAAGTTTCGGAGACATCAGTGACACCTCCTGAAGGCGAGAGCCTTTCCGTCTATCGCGATATGCAAAGCCCGGAATCGGCTCGCATCCGTAGTGAACCGCAAGCCGGCCAATAAGTTGTATAGAAATTAATGCAGAATTGAAAATATTCACCAAGTTTTGTAAAGGTGCCGCACAGAGGTGATCCGGCTCCCGCTCGAAGCTTCCTGGCTAATCTCTCCGCCCCGCCATCGTTTACAATCCTCGCTTATGTTCTATCGCTCCGACAATCGCACGACTGAACAATTGCGGCCGGTTTCCATCATCCCTGAGTTCATCACGACCGCCGAAGGTTCCGTGCTGATTGAAGTCGGAAACACCCGCGTCATTTGCACTGCGTCAATCGAAGAGACCGTCCCACAATTTATGCGCAATACCGGCAAAGGATGGATCTCCAGCGAATACGCCATGATTCCGCGCGCCACCTTGACCCGCACTTCGCGCGAAGTTTCCAAAGGACGGCAGAGCGGCCGCACCCATGAGATCCAGCGCCTGATAGGCCGCTCTCTCCGCGCCGTCACCGATCTCACCCGCCTTGGTGAGCGCACCATCTGGATCGATTGCGATGTTATCCAGGCCGACGGCGGCACCCGCACCGCTTCCATCACCGGCGCCTTCGTCGCCCTAGGTCTGGCTCTCGAGAAATTGGTGCAGGCCGGAACCCTGACGTCAGTTCCCCTGAAAGATTTTGTCGCCGCCGTGAGTGTAGGAATTGTCGATGGAGAGATTCTCCTCGACCTGTGTTACGAAGAAGACTCGCGCGCCGACGTCGACATGAATTTTGTCATGACCGCTGGACACAAAATGGTAGAAGTACAAGCGACAGCCGAACGCCAGGCATTCGACGAAGCCCAGTTCGCCAAGATGATTGCCTACGCCCGCCAGGGCGTGCACTCCCTCATCGCTAAACAACAAGCGGTCCTGAGCGCCCTAACCCTGCGCCAGTAGTCCGAACCAACCACGAACCTCTGTCATGCTGAGCGAAGCGCAATCGTCTGAAAGCCGAACCCGCAAAGTCGAAGCATCCACCGCGGATGCCACTCTTCGCCCTCATCGAGGCTCTGCCTTTGATGCTTCGCGTGCCATTTTTTTTCGCCGTGACCTCGGGCTCTCGTCCCCGGACTCCGCCGCCACCTGCGCCGGAGTCTTTCCCAGAGACGCGCCGATTGCCTGTTCCACAGCCCGCAACTGATTCTTCTTGCCTAATCTTCTTGATCGTTTGCTCATGCTTCCATCATGGCACAACCTTGCCTGTGTGGAACGAACGGCAAGAAGCCAGGAGCGTTCTTCCTCACTCCCACTCAATCGTCCCCGGAGGTTTCGACGTAATGTCGTACACCACGCGATTCACGCCCTTTACTTCATTCACAATCCGCGTGGAGATATTTTTCAGCACTTCGTGTGGCAGGGGAACCCAGTCGGCCGTCATCCCATCTTCCGAACTCACCGCCCGGACCGCGCAGGTGTAGGCATAGGTCCGCATATCGCCCATCACGCCCACCGACATCACCGGCAGCAGCACCGCAAACGACTGCCATATTTTTGTATACAATCCGGCACTCTTGATCTCGCCAACCACAATATCGTCGCACTCCCGCAGCAGCGCCAACCGCTCCGGCGTAACTTCTCCGAGGACACGCACCGCAAGCCCTGGCCCGGGAAATGGCTGCCGCTGCAAAATCTCTTCCGGCATCCCCAAGTCGCGGCCAATCTTGCGGACTTCATCCTTGAACAAATCCTTCAGCGGCTCAATCAATTTCAACTTCATTTTTTCCGGCAGGCCGCCCACATTGTGATGCGACTTGATCACCTGCGATGGCCCCCGCACCGAACGAGATTCAATCACATCTGGATACAGAGTTCCCTGCACCAGATAGTCAACCTCTCCCTCTTCCTTCGCGATGCGATGCGCTTCGTCCTCAAATACCGCAATAAATTCATTGCCGATAATCTTGCGCTTCTTTTCCGGATCGCTGACGCCCTTAAGCTTGTCGAGAAAACGATCGGTTGCGTCGACTGCATCCAGTCTCAGCCCAAGCTTGTCGCGCAAAGTTTGCTGAACTTTGTCGAACTCGTTCTTCCGCAGCACGCCGTTGTTCACGAAGATGCTGGTCAACCGCGACTTGCCGCTGGAATCGCGCAGCGCTCGGTCCACCAGCACGGCCGCAACCGAAGAATCTACTCCGCCCGAAAGCGCGCAAATCGCGTTTCCACTTCCCACTTGTTGCCGCACTTGTTCCACTGTGGAGTCAATAAAGTGCCGCGGCGTCCACAACGGTTTCGCTCCGCAAATCTGAAATACAAAGTTGCGCAGGATCTCCGTGCCGTTGCGCGTGTGATGTACCTCGGGATGGAACTGCACCGCAAACCACCGCTTCGCGACGTTCTGAATTCCTGCGACGGCATGCGCGGTCTTGGCCGTCAGCTCGAAGCCCGGAGGCAACTCCAGCGCTTCGTCGCCATGGGACATCCAAACCGCCTGCCGTTTCTCCATGCCCTGGAACAATACCGACTCGGCGACAATGTCGACCTCCGCGTGGCCGTATTCCCGCTTGTCCGCGGGCCGCACCTTGCCGCCCAGCGTATGCACCATGAACTGCAACCCATAACAAATCCCCAGCACAGGCAGGCCCAGCTCAAAGATGCGCGCATCCGCCGGGGGAGCATCTTTGTCGTAGACCGACCACGGCGCTCCCGAGAGCACAATACCGATCGGCGCATAGCTTTTGACCTCATCAAGCGAAGCGGTGCAGGGCAGCACCACGGAAAACACATTCTGTTCACGGATGCGGCGCGCGATCAGTTGCGTATACTGCGCGCCGAAATCGAGGATGGCGATAGATTGATTAAGAAGGGATTGGGTTTCCACCAATGAGTTTCTCAAATCGTATGCTCTGTGTAAAGCGCCCCGCGTTCGGTTGGAGGGTTTGCACCGTCTCCGTCAGGAGAGTATCGAGAACATCGAAAAACTCTCGAACACAGAGCAATCTACGTTTCTACGGCAAGATTTGGAATGTCACTTAGGATTGGTTCGTCGCGATCGACCGCACTGTCAAGTCGGAGCATGTTTCCTTGCGGCGCTGAGGAGGGATCGGGCGAAGTCGTCACCACGGCATCGGGCATTTCGGCTATACACACATAGCCAGCGAGCCGCGCCATATAGAGCCAGTCTGCGACGGCGAAATAGCCGAGCGTAATGAGAACAATACCCACAATCACGAGGCGCGACGGCGCGACACGAACCAAAGCGAGTGGCATCGAAACCGCCGTCGTTGCCACGCTGAAAGCCACCAGATGCGCCAGTCCAGTCCAAGTGCTCACTGCGAAAACCGAAGCCGTGCGCTCCCGGAAGAGAGTCACCGCTGAAGAAACCGCTCGTAGCGCGTCTTCGCCATCGCGGACTGCGAATATTCCCGCCAGAGACAACCACCAGTTTAGAGTCCAACCCGCCAGGCAGACCAGCAGGGCAAGCGGGACAAAAAGAATGAAGCTCAGCCCCGGCCGCGGATGTGCCTTGGTTGAAACCATGCTGACGAGAATTGCGGCACCGGCAAAGCCGAGAATCATCGCCAGAATTAAGGCGGCGCGCAAGAAATTCAGATCGATCAAAGCGCGCACGGGCCGCGGCTTTTCCGTTGCGGAGACCCTGTAGTCAGGATCGCGGCGGAAGTATTCGAGCAGAGCTCGTACTGTAGCGAGACGTCCTATGGAAGCCGCCACCATCCATAGCAGAGAAAGCGCCAGCGCCGCCAGCACGGCAGCTAGCACTGCACGATTCAAACTGCCACGAAGGATATGCGCAATTGCTTTTCCTACAAGTGCAGGTTGTCGGGTCGAGAGCAGAGCCGAGTCGGCATTAGTCACAGGCAGCGTATCGAGATATTCGATGCAATAGAAAAGGAATAAGGCGGCGGTCGTTGCACCGATGATCCATCGCCACGCGATTTCTGCGAACGTAAGCGATGGACGGCGGAAAGCGGCGCGAAAACCCTCGACGGTGGGTGAGACCTGCGACATCCGTGCACTAATATATCCCAAATCGACCGATTTGCAGCCCTACGAAAGCAACGATCAAATTGACCCTTCGCGCCAAAGAAAACCGCGCAGGATGACAGGCTGCTTGTAGCTTTTACTATCTCACCGCAGCACGATATTCACGAGTTTCCCTGGGACAAAGATCTTTTTCACGATCTGCTTGCCCGCGATGAAGGATTGCACTTTGTCGTCGGCAAGCACGCCATCAAGCACAACCGACTCGGGAGCATCGGCGTTTACAGTGATTCGGCTGCGCAATTTGCCGTTGATCTGCACCGGGATTTCGAGTTCGTCTTCCCTGGCCAGAGCCGCGTCGTATTTTGGCCAAGCGGCTTTGAGCAAATTTCCCTTTTCCCCCAGCATCTCCCAGAGTTCGTGGGCGAGATAGGGCGCGAAAGGAGCGAGCAGGAGGACAAGATCCCGCTGCACTTCAGCGAGGAGAGCAGATGAGGCGCCGCTGCCCGCTTGAGAGTCAGAGGCTGCAATCTCTTCGTAGGCGTGGAGCGCATTCACCAGCTCCATGATTGCCGATATGCAGGTGTTGAAGTGCCAGCGTCCCTGGAAGTCGTCGCTCACTCGCTTGATGGTTTGGTGGAGTTTGCGTTGAATCTGACGCTGGGCGGGAGAGAGAGACGTCGCAAGCAACGCTTGCGCGGAGGTATCCGAAGCGTTCGCGGCGTTCCTTCTAACAAAACGAAAGACCTTCGCCAAAAATCTTTGGATGCCCGCGATGCCGGAGTCCTGCCAGTCGAGATCGCGGTCGGGCGGTGCGGCGAAGAGGCTATAAAGGCGCGCAGCATCGGCACCATAGCGCGCGACCATCTCGTCCGGACTGACAATGTTGCCCTTACTCTTGGACATTTTTGCGCCATCTTTGATGACCATACCTTGAGTGAAGAGGCGCTCAATAGGTTCGTCGTTGGAGATGAGGCCGAGGTCGCGCATGAATTTAGTCCAGAAGCGCGAGTAGATCAAATGCAAGATGGCATGCTCGACCCCGCCGATGTATTGATCGATGGGAAACCAGTACTGCGCGGCTTCGGAGTCAAACGGAGCTTGGTCATTATGCGCGTCGGTGTAACGGTAAAAATACCAGGACGAATCAACGAAAGTGTCCATCGTATCGGTTTCGCGACGCGCGGGCCCGCCGCATTTGGGGCAAATCACATTGACGAACTCGGGCAAACCGCCTAGCGGTGATCCAAGAGCATTCGCGATATCCATGGCCTCGGGCAAAATCACGGGCAAATCTTTTTCCGGCACGGGGACGATACCGTCTTTCTCGCAATAGAGCATGGGAATTGGCGTTCCCCAATAACGCTGTCGAGAGATCCCCCAATCTTTCAGACGATAAGTAACGGTGGCCTTGCCGAAGCCTTTTTCCTCCGCATATTTCGACATCTTCATGATGGCTTCGGCGCACTCCAGGCCGCTGTAAGGACCTGAGTTGATCAACATGCCGTCGTGTCCAACGTAAGGAAGCGGAGGTTCGGTCATGGTTTCTTCAGGATCGTTGGAAATGGGAAGAACAACCAGACGGATTTCTAGTTTGTATTTCTCTGCGAACTCGTGGTCGCGCTCGTCATGGGCGGGAACGCTCATAATGGCGCCGGTGCCGTAATCCATAAGGATGTAGTTGGCCACCCAGACAGGAATTTTTTCAGCGTTGAAGGGATTGATGGCGTAGCGGCCCGTGGCCACGCCGTGTTTTTCAATTTCGCCGATGTCCCCCGCTTCTTTCGCTTTGCGTTGCTCCGCGATGAGTTCGTCGACTTTAGCGCGAAGCTCGGGATTGGACGCGGCGAGATCGGCGACGATGGGATGCTGGGGCGCGAGCTGCACCGAAGTGGCGCCGAAGATGGTGTCGACGCGCGTGGTGAAGACGCTGATGGTGGCGCCAGCCGGGCCGAAGCCGCTGTGTTGCGGCTGGGAGTAGTCAAGTTTGAAATCGATCAGCGTACCTTCGCTGCGGCCAATCCAATTGCGCTGCATGGTACGAACTTTTTCTGGCCAGCCAGTGAGCTTTTCGAGGTCGCGCAATAACTCGTCCGCGTACTTGGATATCCGCAAGAACCATTGTTCCAGCTCGCGCTGCTCGACGAGAGTATCCTCGTGGCGCCAGCAGCGGCCATCAACGACTTGTTCGTTGGCAAGTACCGTTGCGCACTTCGGGCACCAGTTCACTCGGCTGTTCTTGCGATACGCCAAGCCCTTTTCGTAAAACTTGAGGAAGAACCACTGATTCCAGCGGTAATAATCGGGCAGGCAGGTAGTGACTTCTCGGGACCAGTCATAGGCAAAGCCGAGGCGATTCATCTGCGCCTTCATTTTGGCGATGTTGCCCAGAGTCCACTGGCGCGGCGGAGTGTTGTTCTGGATGGCTGCGTTTTCCGCGGGCAAGCCGAAAGAATCCCATCCCATGGGATGAAGAACGTTGTAGCCGTTCATCCACATATAGCGCGCTAGCGCGTCGCCGATCGAGTAGTTCCGAACGTGCCCCATATGCAGCACACCGGAAGGATAGGGCAACATCTCGAGGACGTAGTACTTCTTCTTGGAGGAATCGACCGGCTCGGCCGCGTAGAGCTTCGGATCATTTCGCCAGCGCTCGAACCATTTGGTTTCGACAAGCTGGGGGTTGTAGCGATCGTCGATGCGGTCGTCGGTGCCAGACCTTAATTGTTCTTCCTGTGGCATAGAGAATAGAGAAATGCTTCGCCAAGTGAATAGGTTGTGATTCTACAATAGCGGGGTCACGTTGATTTTGTCATGTCCTTCCTTAAAGCATATCGTGAGAATGCACCGGGCCCATTTTATGTTGAGCACGACCTCTGCATTCTCTGTGGCCTACCTGAAGCGGTCGCGCCTAATCTCGTGGGCATGAACTCGAAGCATTGCTATTTCAAGAAACAGCCCGAATCCGCGGAAGAGGTCAAGCAAGCAATTCAGGCAGTGGAATCTTGTTGCTGTGGGGCCTGCCGATATTGCGGCACTGATTCAACGATGATTCAGCTACTGGGAGAAGAGGTTTGTGATCATTCAAGAGAACACTGACTTGTTCAACCCTAGCGATACACGTCTTTCCAGTGGCCCAACTCTAGCACCCAGATTGTAATCTTCTCATCCTGAATATCGCAGGTCAGGCGATAGTCGCCGACGCGATAGCGCCACAGGCCGCGCCTCTCGCCTTGCAAAGCTCTTCCCCATTGCCGCGGGTTGTCGGCGGGCGCCAAACGCTCGCGCATAAAGTTCAGTATGGATTTCTGCGCTTGGTGGTCGAGCTTTGTAATCTGCTTCGTCGCGGTGCGGGCGATGTCAATCCGCCAGGCCAAGACGGCGCTCCAACTCTTCGAGCGTGATGGTGGGCTCGCGGCGCTCCAAGGCGGCAATGCCCTTCAGGTAATCCTCGCGGTCTTCAAGAAATTGCCGAATCGCTTCGCGGGCATAGTAACTCTTGCTGCGGCCCGTCTCTTTGGCAAGAGACTCCAGCTTTTCTTCGAGTTCGGGTTCCAGCCGGATACCGAGCATTGTTTAACAAGTTTAACATAGATTGGTTTCGCTTTCCCCGTTTGGCCGGGGTTTCCGGACCCCGCCCGGCAGTTTGCTGTTTTCGGCAGCGCCCGGCTAGAGCTGCGCTCCGAGGAAAGCCGAAGGTGGCTGTTCTCCATTTATTTGTCAGAGAAGCGTTTCCCGTGCTGGCCTTCTGAGCGATTTTTGAGTTTATTGTAGTCGCGAGTATGGACGCGCAGACCGTATTCTTGTGTGCTCTTGGTGTATCCAGCGACGAGTTGTTCCTGATAGTGGTCGAGAAAGAAATCAAACGGGTCGCGCGGATCCATGTCGATCATCACGAGGTCCGCGTCGTGCATGGTGAGTTTGCCGAAGTGCAAATCGCCGTGGCGGAAGGCCATGTAATTACCCGGTAGTTGAGCAACGAAGTTCGTAGTTTGGGCTGCACCGAAGACTTGCACGATGTCATTGCCCTGTATGCGAACCGCAGTCACTTTTCCCCGAATATGCGGAGGAGGAAGAATCTGTTCGGGGTCGAGGATCAAATCGTCCTTCTCGAGGGTAATCCCGTGAACCGTGTTGGTATTGACGAGGCGGGCGAGCTCGACGCCCAGCAGATCCAACAGACCCTTGACCGGCAGATGCGCGGCTTTGATGTGATCGGCATGGAGGCGTATCCGGCCGTCGGAGTCGGCGGAGATGGTTCCCGTGGTTTCAAAGGTGACGTTGGCTTTTGGGGGGAGCTTGCCTTTGATGATCAACTGGTTGTCTTTGCTCTCGATGCGCAAGTCCTTGATGGGAGCATTGACGGAGGAAAAAACGTTTTCATTCAAGACCTGCGCCAATGAATCGCAACTGATCGCGATTTCAGCGGATGTAATAACGAGGTGGAAGGAATTCTTGTCGTCAAAGACTACGATGTCGCCGGATTTGATTGGCGTAAGTTCGCCTTGAAGCCGAATGATATGGACCCCGATGGGCTCGGTGTAGTGATACATAACATTCTTCATCGCAACCTGTACGGCAGAAGTATCCGACGGCTCGCTGGACTGAGCTGACGCATGGTTCGCCAAGACGCCGCTCGCCAAGACACCGCTTGGCAAGACACCGTTCGGCAAGATAGTGAAAATCGCTGCGAGGAGGGCGGAGAGCGCACATCGGCGCGGGAACGTGGTCGTCATCATGAGTCTAGGATGCCACGATGTCGAAAATGGTCGAGCTAGGCTACGAGCTTCTTGAGCGCGTCAATATTCTTGCGGTCGTCGCCAGGACGGTCGATGGGAGTCTCAGCGATGAAGGCGGCATGGGCGAGGCGAAGATCGTTGAGCAGGATCCGGAAGGGCTCCGTCCCGATTGTTCCCTTTCCGATTTGTTGATGGCGGTCAAGCTTCGATCCGCGGGGTGCCTTGGCGTCATTACAGTGGATGACTTTTACGTTGTTCAGTCCGACGGCTGCGTCCAGCTGTTGGAGGGTCTGGTAGATCCCCTCTTTCGAGACAATGTCGTATCCGGCAACGTGGGTGTGACAGGTATCGATGCAGGCGGCGATGGGCACTACGCCGCGAAGGCAGTTGATGACTTCGGCGACTTGCTCGAAGCTGCCTCCGAGGGAGTATTCGGCACCCGCAGTATTTTCGATAAGGATGGTGAGTCCGGCGGTTGCGAGGTCGAGATCCCGGGTGGAGGCGGCGATGGCGGCGGCCGTTTGTAGCAATCCGGCTTCGCGATTAGAGCCGCGGAATGAGCCCGGATGCAAGACGAGATAGTCGGCGCACATGGCGAGGGCGCGTTCAACTTCGCCGCGAAAGGCTTCGATCGATTTCTTGAGGAATAACGGGTTGGTGCTGGCAAGATTCACTAAATAGTTTGTGTGAATTACGAGAGGCTTCAGATTGTACTTGGCGCGGAGGCGAAGCATTTCGTCGCACAACGGATGGCTAAGCTCGTAGGGCGCCCACTGGCGCGGGCTGGTGGAGAAGATTTGCAGAGTGTTGCAGCCAAGACGGTATGCGCGTTCGGCAGCATTATGGATTCCTCCGGCGGTGGAGGTGTGGATGCCAATGCGGCGCGAAGTGAGGCGGGGCAGGCGTTTGGGCGCAGGCTGGGCGAGGATGTCCTGTTCGCGGGCGATGGAGCGGGGCATGGGAAAAGTATAAGGGAATGCATGCCGCTCATATGGTCTAGTGTTTGCCGAGCACTAGCGGCGAAGGTAGACTTGAGAGTGGCGTCTAAGGAGCGAGGAAGCGAGTCGAGCGTGGCTCGACCTGAACGGGCAAGAGTGCCCCTTCCCACGGAATATCGCCTAGGCAGTCCAGTGAGGAGAATACATGTTAGTCGTAATGAAGGCGCACGCCACCGAAGAGCAGGTGCGGAGCGTCTGCGAAAAAATCGAGAAGCTGGGATATCGCGCGCATGCCATGCCGGGAGCGCAGCGCACCGCGATTGGCATCACCGGGAACAAGGGCGAGGTGGAGCAGGGCACGCTGGAAGAAATGGCGGGCGTGCAGGAAGTAATTAAGGTCTCCAAACCCTACAAACTGGTGAGCCGCGACCTTAAGGAAGACAATACGATCATTCGTTTTCCGGGGACGGCTGCCACTATTGGCGGGCCCGGGCTGGCGATTGTGGCTGGTCCGTGCGCCATCGAAAGCCGCGAGCAGGCATTTGCCGTCGCCGAGCGGGTTCACCGTGCTGGAGCGCAGTTTTTTCGGGGCGGAGCATACAAGCCGCGGACTTCTCCTTATTCGTTTCAGGGCTTGGGCGAGGAAGGTCTGCGGATCATGGGAGAGATTCGCCGGCAGTATGGGATGAAGATTATTACCGAAGCAATTGATAACGAATCGCTTGATCTGGTGGAAGAGTATGCGGACATGATCCAGATCGGGGCGCGGAACATGCAGAATTTCTCGTTACTGAAGCGCGCCGGACGGGCAAAGAAGCCGGTGCTGCTGAAACGGGGCATGTCAGCTACGCTGGAAGAATTTCTCATGGCGGCGGAATATATTTTGAGCGAAGGAAACTACAACGTGGCGCTATGCGAGCGCGGGGTACGAACATTTGCAGACCACACGCGCAACACGCTCGATCTGAGCGTGGTTCCCGCGGTGCAGAGGCTGAGTCATTTGCCGATTTTTGTCGACCCCAGCCACGGCACGGGCAAGCGAAATAAAGTTACACCGTTGTCGCGTGCGGCGGTTGCGGTGGGCGCAGATGGCTTGATGGTGGAAGTACATAACAAGCCCGACGAGGCGATGTCGGATGGTCCGCAATCGCTGTTCCCCGATCAGTTCGATGAGCTGATGACACAGGTGCGGCAGATTGCAGCAGTCGTGGGGAGAACGGTGCCGGAGATTGGGGTTCGGGAGACGGTGGGGGTTGCGAAGTAGTCTTCCAGACCGTCAAGTGCCTTTCGTCGCGGAGCGTCACATGAAGAACCTACGGCGGGCTCTCAGAAATGGCTTTTGCTGGTTGGCCGCGATGGCAACTCCCCTTGGTTGTTTGCTCGCGCAGGAGTCGCCTCATGCAATCGATGGCGCTGCTCCGAACGTCCCTCCCTGCTCGATAGAACACTCTGTGCGGTATCCCGAGCACATGGTAGCTCCGAAATATCCCAAACAAGCTCTTGCGTCTGGCGTCGGAGGTTCTGTAGAACTGGCCGCTCAGATTGGCGCGGACGCGAGAAAGAAAGACGTACGTGTGATTAGCGGCGACCCTGCTCTGGTAAGCTCGGCCTTGGGCGCGGTGCGGGAGTGGCGATTCCGACCGATGCTGGTGAAGGGTGTACCTGTCGATACGACGTACAGGATCAAGATCAGGTTCAACCTCCTGCTGCAGGAGGCAATTAGCGAGGTGGAGGTGGAGTCACCGCAGGAAACTGTCCCTGTCCTAAACACTGTACAGCACGAAGATGACCCGCCCGAGGTTGAGGTCTATAAGCTTGGCCAGATGGGAGTTGTCGGGCCGAGGCCGATTTACTCGCCGGACCCCGAGTTTTCCGAAAAAGCGCGCCAGGCCGGAGAACAGGGTACCGTGACCGTTTCGCTGATCGTAGGTAGCGACGGCCAACCGCAGCACGTCAGAGTGGCCTGCAGTTCCGTCCCGAACCTAAACGAGAATGCAATCGAAACGGTCAAGACTTGGAGATTCGACCCCGGAACAAAAGACGGAAAGCCGGTGGCCGTGCAGATTGCCGTGGAGGTTGATTTCCATTCGTACAGATAGCTGCAATCTGCGTTACGTCCTCCAATGTATTCGTGCAACGAAGGCGCTTTGACTGTGCGACAACTCCTTCGTCTTCCTTTTCCTGAGATCCAAGTCGGCGAGCTGTTCGAGGCACGCCCCTATTAGCACCTTGGCCTCTTCTGCTTAATCTGATAATCTGATTTTATGAGAAAGACGCCCATTTCGGTCACGGAGGCTGCTCGCAACTTCGCCGATTGCGTTAACCGCGTCCATTATCAGAATATGACCTTCGTTCTGCTCAAGAACGGCACGCCCGTAGCGCAGCTCGCGCCGGACCACGAAAAACTATGCCTGGGCCGCGACTTGGCCAAGATTCTCCGTAAGGTGGAATTGCCCGTGGACGAGGCAAAGACGTGGAATCGCGACCTGCGGGCCGCCCGCAAAATTCTCAAACCGCCAGCAGACCGCTGGCGATAACGGCGAGACGAGATCCATGGCTATCATTCTGGATACCGATGTGATCATCCGGGGCGAGAAAGGAACTTTCGATCTCGCAACTTGGTTGGAGAATCGGCCCAACGAGCCCTGCGAGATCGCCGCCATCACGGTAGCGGAGCTGTGGCATGGCGTAGAACGATCCTCGGGGGCGCACAAGATCAGACGCGAACGGTATTTGCGAAGCATTTCCGAGGCTTTGCCGATTCTCCCCTACACGGAGGCGACTGCCCTCGAGCATGCCCGAATTTGGGCTAGCTTGGAGTCCAAGGGCAAGATGATCGGTGCCCATGACCTCATCGTGGCGGCAACCGCTCTGGAACGCGGAAGCATGGTGGCGACCTTCAATCAACGTCACTTTGCCCAAGTCCCAGGGTTGAAGGTAATCGAGCCAAGATGAGTGGGCTGCGGTCGTAAGGCCAAGAATCGACACGCTTGCCGGCCCTGTAGGGCGCATCTTGGGGCAATCCTCCGGGCTATGCAAAGAACTGTAAAGTTTGTGGCGTTTTTTGCGCACCTGAGCCAAGCTAGAATCGCCGAAGGGCAATACCTTCTACAGGTTTGCTCCGCAGGTTTGCTCCGCGCAAGCTTTCGACAAGATGAATGGGATTAGGGGATACAGTAGCTTAGTGAGAGACTGGCTTATGTTCCGTCGGGTGAGCAGAGGTTCAAGAGTGAAGAGAATCGTTTTAGGGGTGGCTCTGTTGGCGTATCCGTGCGCGATGTTTGCCCAGCACGGCGGCGGTGGTGGGCGCATTGGGGGTACGGCCGCGGGCGGTGGCGGATTGAGCGGGGGCAATCGAGCGACTGGAATCGACACGAAGGACGATTTGCGAGACTTTCATCAGATCATGGCGGTGCAAGCCAGCCGTGAACAGAGAACCGCATTTGCCACGATGGTGAAGGCTACTGAGGCCGCCAGCGCGGAATTGCAACGGTTCGTGGCGCAGCTGGGGAAAGGAAACAACCCCGCGGAAGTGGCGAACCGCGACAAGGGTCTCGAGGATACTGTCGAAATTGCGCGGACGTTGAACAAGAGATTTCTGGAGGGATTCTCCGAAGCACAGAAATCCGGGCTGAAGGAAGTTATCAAGCGATTGGGGAAGGCGGATTCCGAGGTCGCGCAAGTTGCCAAAGCGCTGGATCAGGAAGTGGAAGCAAACGCGGCGGGTACGCAGATGGCGAGTTCGGCGCAGAGTCTTCAACACGCCCTCGAAAACTTCCAGCGGGAACAAGCTCTTCTGGGCGAGGAAATGAGCATTGTTGCTAATAACGGGCAGGACTCCGCCTTCAACCTCCCGGCAACTAAGAACGCGGTTAATTTCGCAGGTCAAACGGTCGTGGTGACCACATTCGGGGTGGTTTCGAAGGGAGTGGCAGAGGGCGGCGAGAACACATTCCCGGTGAAGCTCACTGCGGACCTTTCGGACCTGCAACAAACAATTGCGGATGTGCTGCGGACGCAACTCGACAAAGCTGATCGATGCGGGGAGCAGATTGCGCTGCAGACGGCCACTCTCACTCCGCAGGGGCCGGTGGGCATGGTAGTTGCGCAATTGCATTACGAGCGCTGGACGTGTACGCGGATGTTCGGCAAGGAGAATATGAACGAGATTGTGGAAGGCAACGGAACGATTGAAGTGAAGCTGACACCGGCCGTTGCGGAAGATGGCACGCTGCGATTATCGGGGCAGATCGGACATATCAATGCAGAGGGATTGGTCGGGGAGTTGCTCCGGTCGGGAGCTGTAGGCGAGACGTTGCGCGACAAGATCTCAGACTCGGTTCTTTCTACTTTGCGCCAGGGCGGAGATTTCAAGATGGCGCTTCCTGCGGGCGCGCGGCGCTATGCCACTCTGAAGCGGGTGCAGTTTCAGGGAACGGGTTCCGGCAGATTGATCGCGGTGCTCGATGGAGAACTTCGAGTTTCGAACGAGAACCTGGTCGCGGTGACCAATGCGTTAAGGGAACAATCGAATCAGGCGGCGGGCGAGGTGTCGCCCAGGCCCGAACTAATGGCACGTTAGGCTTCGAAACGGTTCGCTCTGGTACTCTTGTTGCTTCCCGATTCTTGCAGGAAACAAACCTTCATCTTGCGAAAATTCCTTTTCATTATTGTTTTGCTTCCGCTGCTGGGTGCGGCCGGGTGGTGGTATTTCCGCGAGCAGGCCTTGCCGGATTATGGGCCTGCGTATCGCGAATATGCCTACGTTAGCAACGGCAGGAGCAACACGGTCAGTGTGATCGATCTGCGGACCTTTGAGTTGGCGAAGACAATTGCCGTGGGCATATCGCCGACCGGAATTACGGCCAACCTCAAAAAGAATGAAATCTACGTTGTCAACTCCGGGTCGAACAATGTGAGCGTAATCGATGCCGAGAAGAATGCGGTGGTGGCTACCATCGGAGTCCACGGACGGCCGTACTTTATTGATGTTGCAGAAGATGGTCGGCGGGCTTACGTCGCGAACTCAGGGTCGGCGAATGTTTCGGTCATCGATCTGGAGAAGCGGACCGTGCTGGGAAATGTGCGGGTGGGTTCTGGGCCAGGACTAGCGCGGGTTTCGCCCGACGGTGGGACCGTGGTGGTATCGAATCGTGGCGACAATACAGTATCGCTCATCGACACTGCGCGGTTGCAAGTCAGGGCGACGCTGCCGGTCTGCCAGCAACCGGAAGACATAGCCATTCTCCCGGATTCCAGCAAGGCTTTTGTTGCCTGCTCCGGCTCATCGCAGGTAGCGTCGATCGCGTTAGCCGGGAACAGCAACGGCGGACTGGCCAGTGACCGGGTGCTGGCGCTGCTGGATGTGGGACGAACTCCGGTAAGTCTGGCGCTGAAGCCGGACGGCGGCGAGATGATGGTTTGCGATTTCGATTCCGACAGCATTTCGATCATCGAGACCGCGAACAATGAGGTGGGAAGCAGCGTGCTAATCGGACAACATCCGGCCCGTGGTGTGGTGACGCTGGATAACTCGCGCCTATATGTAAGCAATTTCGGATCGGATAGTGTGGCGGTCTATGACATTGAGATGGGCAGGCGCATCGCCACCATGCCGGTGGGCAGCCATCCCGATGGCTTGGCGCTGTCACAGGATCAGAGATATCTACTGGTGCTTGACACGCAAGCGGGCGACGTGACGGTGATTCAAAAACGCACCGCACGAAAGCTGGAACCAACGGAGTATTCGTTGCTCACGATGATTCCCGTCGGCCTGCAACCGAACGGGATTGCGGTGAAAGCATTTATGGTAAGCAAGCCGATAACGGGAAAATAAGATCCGCCGATTGTGCGGAGGCGGAAAAAGACGTAGCAATCTACGTCTCTACGGGGCAGCGGACACGGGCTTGGCGCAGAATTTATCCAGCGCGGCTTTCAGTTCGGCGGCGATGGCGGGAGCTTCGCGGGATTCGATATCGCGGCGCGGCATCATATAGACGAGTTGACCGTCGCGGAGGATGGCAATCGAGGGCGAGGAGGGTGCTTGTCCGGTGAAATAGCCACGGGCGCGTTCAGTGGCTTCGGCGTCTTGTCCAGCAAACACCGTGAACGCTTTATCAGGATGCGCGGCCTTCTCCAGCGCCATCCGGACAGCGGGACGCATGCGCCCGGCGGCGCATCCGCAAATGGAATTCACGATCACCAACGCCGTCCCGGACTGAGCTTTCAGCGCCAAATCGACAGCTTCGCCTGTGCGTAATTCTTCGATGCCCAAGCGCGTCAATTCCTGGCGCATCGGGATTACCATAATTTCGGGATACATTCGATTGCTCCTTCGTTGATCGGTTAAGAAGTGCGTATATCACGATTCTAACGCAGAACCGACCATTCCCCCGCCTAAGAGCCCGATTTCTGAAGCGCTGCCTGGGCGGAGCGAGCGTCATCTGGGCTGAGACCAGCTTGCAGCGCGGTTTGCAGGCTGGCGCGACCGGATGCACTCCGCCCGGAGGCCAAGTACGCCATTCCTAGATGGAATTGAAACTTGGCGACTTGAGGACTTTTCGCCACCGCAGCCTCGAGCACGGGTACGGCCGAGTTGTACAACCCCTGCTTATAGTAGACCCAGCCCAGAGTATCGTTTACCGCAGGATCTTCCGGTTGTTGTGCCTTGGCCTTCTGTGCGAGCTCGAGTGCGTCGCTCAGAGATCCGCCGTGGTCGGCGTAAAGTCGAGCAAGATTGCTCAACGACTGGTAAGAATTGGGATCAACTTTTAACGCGTCCTGATAACTTTGCCGCGCGCGGTCGATGTTGCCAACATATTCATAGACTTGGGCGAGCAGAATATAAGTGGGAAGATATTCGGGAAACTTGTTGCGCGCCGCTTCATATTCCTGGATCATGCCCTGGGGACGATTGGTCGCGGCGTAGATGTGGGCCAAAGCGAGATAGCCATTCACGTAATAAGAATTCAGCGCCAGAGTTTGCTGATAGTTATGCTCAGCGCAGGGCCAGTCTTTCTGGGCAATGCAGAATTCAGCTTTGGCGACGTAGAGCTGAAAAGCCTTGGGCTGAGCGGCAATTTGACGATCCAGACGGAGATCCGCATCTTTTGTCTTGCCTTGTTTGGCGAGGATCTCGGCCAGTCCACTCAGGGCTGGAGCATAGTCCGGAGTGATCGCCAGCGAGCTTTCGTAGGCCTTTTCCGCGTCCGCATAATTGCCTCGCGTGGCAAGGACACGACCCAGCCGTTCCGGCGCCGCGGGACTGCGGGGATTTAATGCAGCCGCCAGTTCGAAGGCCCGTTGCGCCTGATTCAAGTCTCCCAGCATCAAATAGGAACTGCCGGCAAGGACGTGAGCCTCGGCAACCCAAAAACTGGTTGCGATTACTTGGCTGGCATATGCCAGTGCAACACTCGCAGCATTTTGCTTTAAGCTAATGTTGCCGAGACCCAGCAATGCCGGTAAATATCCTGGCTGGACACGCACGGCATTAGCCAATGCCTGTTGCGCTTGTGCAGGTTGCTCCTGCGCGAAGGCAACCTGAGCCAGATAGAAATATACGACGGGCAGATCAGGCGAATCTTTGATCAGGCTATCGAGTTCGGCGGCGGCTTCACGAAGGCGGAACGCACCCAGATAGCTGCGGGCGCGCAATAGCCGGAAGCCGGGATCTTGCCGACCTCTATCGCGCTGGTCGAGCCACTCATCAGCCTCCTTCCAATCTCCCATCTGCAAGTAACACTCAGCGACTTTTCTGGCTGCGAGCTGATCGTTGTCGTGCCGGCTTACCAGTGCACGAAATCGAACGAGGGCGGAAGCGGCATCGCCATTCGCAAGATAGAAATCGGCGACGGCAAAACGGCCTTCAGGATAGTTCGTTTCATCGGCTTCGACTTGATCGAGCAGATGTTTCGCTTCGAGCGGGCGGTTGCGGTCGGAGTAGAGTGTGGCCAACGCTATAGGCAATTCGACGGCTTTTGGATCCTTGGCGATTCCCTGCTGCAAGACCCGCTCGGCTCGATCGGGGGCGTTCTGGCCCTTGTAAAAGCTCGCGAGATCGATGTAGGTCTGCGGGTCATCGGGCTTGATATCGACTGCAGTTTGGAAACTTTTTTCCGCCGCCCCATACTCCGCATCGAGTAACTGGGCGATACCCAAATCTTCATAAGCCCGGGAAGCGTGAGGGTCTAAAGCAATCGCTTGCTGCATTTCGCTTTCTGCCGCGACATATTGCCCTTGATGAAGCGCGACTTGGCCGAGCAGCAAGTGTGCCAGTGAATTCTTGCCGTCCTGCTGGAGCACAGCTTCAGCTTGCTGGCGGGCTTCGACGTATTGAGTTGACGAGATGAGCAGATCACCGAGATGCAAGCGGGCGTCCAGACTCTTGGGGGCAAGATCTACCGCCCGGGTAAAGGACTGGCGCGCGGCCGTTGGGTACTCCTGCTGGACCTGCAAAACTCCCAGGCGATAGTAAGCATCGGCAAAATCGGGATTGATCTGGATGGCCTGGCGATATTCCTTTTCCGCTGAGGGAAGGTTTTTCTGCGCGAAATATTCGTTCCCTTGTTCGACATGCTCTCGAGCGCGGGTCGTACTGCGGCAAGCTGGCAGGAGCGCAAGCATCGCCGCCAGAACGAAAGGCACAAGACTCGCAGGGTAGTTGAACAAAGAGAGGCTCCAGCGGAATCGAATCATTTTTTTCTCGAGATCATTTTTTCGTAGGATTAGTGCGGGAAACCGCAGCGTCTCGATTTTAGCGCAGAAGCCAGTGGGGGCAGGCGGGCTCGCGGCACTTGAACAAAAAGGCACCAGCACTGACCGGGGTGCCTTGATGAGAACATAAATCGGGCCGCCGGCGGAGACGCTCTGTAGCTAGACGTTGCAAGCAAACGCCTCTACGAGAGGCTCAAGGCGGGTCTTGACAGATCCTAGTGTTTGCCTTGTTTGTCAGCTTCGATCAATTGCGCGACTTTGGAAGTGGTGCCTACAGGCTCTATCAAAACGACATGACGCTCGTTCAGGAACATGCGATCGGGACCGTGCCACTCATTGCCCCGGCGCACCAGAACACTCGTCACGGCCTTGGTTTCCTGATTCACCCCGCTCTGGATGTAATACACATCGGTCAGCTCGGGAAAATTTGCGCCGGCATTCGTTAGTTTACCGTAGTAAAGCTGGCCGTTATCGAGCAGGACCGCGGCGTATGGCGTGGTGATCTCCGGTCCTTTGCGGCTTTCGCCACGCTCACAAGCAGTTAGTCCTGCCATCGATATCAGCGCAACAACCCACACAGTCCGCTTCGTCAAGATTATCCCTCGCTCTGAATATTTCGCTTCTCGCCGATCTTATCACCGCGCGATCCGGGGGAGGGCCGGGGGCATGATCTTGACCGGTACGCGGCGGTTGCCGGAGCTTCCCATCCAGCCAAAGGTCGATGGAGCGCCGATGCCGCGGCTCTGTCCTGCCCAGCTATTCATCGTGGCCACGTTGTTGTGCATCGCCGGTGAGTTCACTGCGGTAGCAACTCTGGCGACGGCTATGGGCTTCGCAGTGATTGGGACCACTGGGATGTGTTC
>Ga0210389_10001057_pt1 | contig 23018 bp, 21 predicted proteins | sample IncBWH28OmetaG_FD_160127 | JGI IMG/M metagenome (GOLD analysis project Ga0210389, IMG submission 160127) | Forest soil microbial communities from Barre Woods Harvard Forest LTER site, Petersham, Massachusetts, United States - Inc-BW-H-28-O ...
CTGAGGATCTCGCGGACGTCGGCGGCGACGTCATCGTCTGGCCGCAGGAACACGCTCAGCAGGTCGCGGCGGCTGACGATGCCGAGCAGGCGGCCGTCGTCATCGACGACCGGAAGCCGCCGGATGCGGTGAGCGTTCATCGTCCGGGCCGCACCAGGAATCGTGGCGTCCAAGCGGATCGTGATCGCAGGTGCGGACATCAGCTCCACCGCGGTCAGCGCCCATTCTCGCTGCGACCGCAGCCTGTGCCCGGGAACGGCCACCTGTTCCCAGGCCCTCTCGTCCTCGTGGGCGAGCAGGTCTGCCTCGGTGACCATGCCCGCCACGTGCCGCCCCGTGGACAGCACGGGGATACCGCTGATCCGGTTTTCCGCCAGCAGCCTGGCGATCTCCTTGTACGAGGTGGCCTGGTCGGCCGTCACCACAATAGTGGTCATCACGTCCCGGACCCGGCGCGCCCAGCGCCCCTGGTGCAGCTGCGGGCCGGAGGCAGAGGTCGCCGTTCCCAGCTGGGATGGCGTCGGCTGTTCGTGCATATACTGCTCGACCATGTCCAGCGCGCGGTCCATGTCGGCACGGGAAGCCCTGCCGTGCAGTGCCTCGTAATAGGCGGTGCCTAGGTGCCGCAGCATGGCGTCGAGGTGGATATCGGTGCGCGTCATGTTCGCGCGCCTCCTTTCAGTCACCTGATACCAGCTTCACCAGCCGACTTAGCCGAGGTCAGGGCCATTCGGACGTGGGATCCGGGACCTTGGTCAGCCGGTAAGGCTGCCTAGCGCCGTCCCCTGCGCCTATGGCCACCGGGGTCCTAGGTCAATGCCCTGGCCAGCAAGTGCCTCGCGCGGTCAGCCCTGCTGTCCTCGGCTAGCTGCGCCTGGCACGGCTAGCTGTACGGGCTCGCCGGGCGGCCGGGCCTAGCGAGGAGCCTCATCCTGGTGGCCTGCAGCCGTCCCGCGAGAACCTGGGCCAGCCGCTGGGTGAGCTCGTACCCGAGCACCGGGTCAGCCGCGCAGCAGGCACGGACGGCGGGGCGCGTCGATCTACAAGGCCTCGCAGGGGCGGCCAGGCAGCGGATCATTGCCCCTGAGCGGGTCGAGGCCCAGTACGGCTTCTCGCCAGCCGGCATGGCGCTGCCGGGCCTGCATGGCCTGGCCCGCAGCAGTCCCCTCCATCGTCCGGGGTGCCGGCGAGTTACGTCGTGAGGTGCTCCCGCAGCAGCGCCGCGGCCGGAGTCACCGACGGTCAGCCGACGGGATGATAACCACCGGGCAGGTCGCGTGCTGGGTGACCAGCGAGCTGACCGACCCCATCATGAGCCGGCTGAACCCGCCCGCTCCGCGTGAGCCGACGACGAGCATGTCCGCGTCCTTGGATGCGTTGACCAGCTCTTCCACCACCGATCCGGAGGCAACCTGCACGGTCACCGATGCCGGGGCGGAGTCACCGAGGTCGTTTGCCACAAAGTCAACCTCAGCCTGCACTGCCTGCCGCGCCTTTTCGGCAAGGATCTGATCGCCGGGGAATTCGACCATGGCGCTGTAGTAACCACGGATCAGCTCGTGCACGGTCATCGCGGTCAGCGGCGTCTTGCGCGCCGCCGCCTCCTTCATGGCCCATTCGAGGGCGCGCCGTGAATAGCCGGAGCCATCCACTCCGACAATGATTCCAGGCATTCTCGCTCACCTTCCGCATTGAAATCCCTGACTTTAGACGCAACGCTAGGCCCGGAAGAGCCGGCCTGGCAGGGTCTTGAGGACTTGCGTTTCCGGGACTAAAGTCCTGCGGTGCGAGACACTGATGGGCGGCCCCATCTCGGCGGCCCGGCCATCCGGGAGACCCGTGAGGTCGTGCAAGGCGGCTGGCTGGAGCACGAATATCTGGTCGCGACTCATAGCATCATGCCGCCTTTGCGCAGCCCCAGCCCGGTCACCGTGCCCGGAGGCGGCTCGCAGCGGGCGGGCTCGTGCATGCCGTGACGGAACCACGCGGGCGAGAAGACTGCCACCGGCAGGCAGGCCAGCGGTCAGCACCGCGCCGCCGTCGGTGATCGTCCAGCAAGTGCCTCGCGCGGGGTCAGCCCTGCTGCTGGTTATCCTCGCCCGGCTGGACTGGGGCGAGGCGGGTGCCGGTGAACACGGCAGTGTCGTAGGTTCCGGTCAGCCGGTGCCAGCCGTGGCGTGCCTCGGCCCACAATGCCAGGGCGAGGCGGGCGGCCAGCCGTGGCCGAAAGGCCAGGCGCCCGGCGCTGGCCCACTTCAGCTCGTTGGTCCCGAGCAGCGAGGCCTCGGTGTCCTCGTCGATGTGCTGGCGAATGGCAGCCAGCGCTTCGGCCTGCCGGCCAGTGGGAAGCTCCGGGGCGTGCCCGATCAGGGCGACGGTCTCCTGGGCGTGCCGCAGGTTGCCGTCGACGGTGCGGTAGGTTGCCTCATCGATCAGGTGCCGGGTGGACTTGAGCGCGTAAAGGGCGTGCGCCACGCGGTAGGTGGCCTCCACGATCTGCCCTGCTGTCATGGCGTCGCTGTCATAGGACATGAGCTGCTTCCAGCTCGGCTCCAGCAGCGCCTGGCGGTGTGCTTCGAGGGTGGTGAAGCGCTTGCGGTAGCCGAATCCGGGGTCCTCGAAGGCCCGGCTGCCCGGGTCGAGGTCGAGCTTGCGGCAGCCGTGGCGCAGTGCGCTGGCGATGGTTGCCTCCAGCGCGAAGGGGAACAGCGATGAGCACCCCGCAGGACCAGGATCGCCGGCGCATCGTGGTCGGCGTGGACGGATCTGAACCGTCCAAGGCCGCGCTACGCTGGGCCATCTGCCAGGCGGAACTGACCGGGAGCGTGGTGGAGGCGGTGACCGCGTGGCGGTACCCGCCCGGTTCTGCGGTGGTGCCCGCTCCAGGCAGGGCGGCTGACCCGCAGAGCGCTGCCGAGAAGACACTGATCGTGGCCCTTGGCGAGGTCAGTGACCTGGCACCGGAAGTGAAAGTCTGCCCGCGCGTTGTCCAGGGACCGGCCGCGGAGATGCTGGTGGTGGGCAGCCGTGGCCACGGGGGGCTGGCCGCCGCGCTGCTGGGCTCGGTCAGCCAGCACTGCGTGCAGGACGCCCACTGCCCGGTGCTAGTGCTGCACGCAACCTCCGGCTAGGCCAAGCGGAACTGGACGCGCATATCACGATCGGGGGCCATGACTGCCGCCATGTGCCCGCACTGTTCCGGCCGTAACCGCCCGTTTGGTGATGTACACGCACACTGTGCTCAGGTCGAGGGTGACCGTGGTGGGGCGGTCGCGGCGAGGACAGGTGAGGGCCGAAGGTCCCTGACGCTGGATGGGCCTCCGGGCGTAGCTTGGCTGGCATGGCCCTACGACCAGAGCGACGAGATGTGACGCCGTTGCCGGATCTGCTGCACGGGCGGTCCCGGGCCGGCCCGGTGCGCCAGCAGCGCCCCGTCTACGTGGACCTGCTGCCACCGTGCAATGCGGGCTGCCCGGCCGGGGAGAACATCCAGGCCTGGCTGGCGCACGCCCAGGCCGGGGACCATGAGCGGGCGTGGCGGCAGCTGGTCAGCGACAATCCGATGCCGGCGATCCACGGCCGGGTCTGCTACCACCCGTGCGAGAGCGCCTGCAACCGTGCCAGCCTCGATAGCGCGGTGTCGATTCACGGGGTTGAGCGGTTCCTCGGCGACCTCGCGCTTGAGCGGGGGTGGTCGTTTGACCCGCCGCCGGCCCGCAGCGGCAAGCGGGTGCTGGTCATCGGCGCCGGTCCGAGCGGGCTTTCGGCCGCCTACCACCTGGCCCGGCTCGGGCACGAGGTTGAGGTGCGGGACGCGGGTGAGCGGCCCGGCGGGATGATGCGGTACGGCATACCGGCCTACCGGATGCCACGCGACGTCCTGGACGGCGAGCTGGACCGGATCGCCGCGCTGGGCGTGCGCATCAGCTGCGGGCACCGGGTGGAGGACCTGGACGCCGAGCGGCGCGACGGCGGCTTCGACGCGGCCTTCGTGGCGGTTGGCGCGCACTTGTCCAAGCGGGTCGACATCCCGGCCAAGGACGCGGGACGGATAGTGGACGCGGTGTCGTTCCTGCGCAGCGTCCGCGACGGGCTCGGCCAGCAGTACCGCGCCGTGGCCAGCGGCTACTGGCCGCTGGTCCGCTACGACCCGATGGTGCGCGCGGCGGGCGGCAACCCCTTCCTGCTCGACTCACCCAGGCCCCGCATCGCGCTTGCCGACTACACCCAGCGGGAACTGCGGTACCGCGCCCTCACAAATGCCCACCCAGCCGAGGCTGAACGGCTGGGCATCCTGGCCCAGGAAGCGGTCGACCAGCGCTGGGACACCTACGAGGAGATGGCTACCCGCGGCGCGCACCGGTTCCCCGCGGACGCGCGGAAGGACCGCTGATGGACCTCTCGACCCGCTACCTGGGCCTGGCGCTGCGGAACCCGCTTGTCGCCTCCGCGTCCCCGCTCTCGAACACCCTCGTCGGCATGCGCCGGCTAGCCGACGCCGGGGTCGGCGCGGTCGTGATGTTCTCGCTGTTCGAGGAGCAGTTGCGCCAGGAAGCGGTGCAGAACGCGCGGCTTGCCGACGCCGGCGCTGACAGCTTCGCCGAATCGCTGTCCTACTTCCCTGCCCGAACCGACGAGGACACTGGCCCGCGCCGCTACCTGAGCCTGCTCGAGCGTGCGGCGGGAACCGTGGGCATCCCGGTGATCGGCAGCCTCAACGGCGTGACGAGCACCGGCTGGACCAGCTACGCGCGGGCGTTCCAGGACGCGGGCGCCGCGGCGATCGAGCTCAACATCTACTACATAGCAGGCAACCCGCGCATGACAGGCCGCGAAGTCGAGCAGCGGCACATCGACATCCTGCGCCAGGTCAAGGACGCGGTGACCGTGCCGGTGGCGGTCAAGCTCAGCCCGCAGTTCAGCTCTCCCGGCGAGATCGCGCTGCGGCTGGACCAGGCCGGCGCGGACGGCCTGGTTCTCTTCAACAGGTTCCTGCAGCCCGACATCGACCCCGAGACCCTCGACGTGCTGCCCGGTGCGGACCTGTCCACCCCGGCCGAGGCCAGGCTCCCGCGCACCTGGATCTCCCTGCTGCGCAGGCAAGTCCGCGCCTCACTCGCGGCGACCACCGGCGTCGAGGGACCAGCCGACGTGGCCAAGTACCTGCTGGCAGGCGCCGACGTCGTGATGACCGCGTCCGCACTGATCCGGCACGGGCCCCAGCATGCCGCCGTCTTGCTCGACGGCCTGTCGCAATGGATGGCCCGCAAGGGATACGCCTCGGTCGGCGAACTGCGCGGAACGCTCGCCGTGCCCGCGGACACCGATCAGGCTGCCTACGAACGCGGAGGCTACGTCCGCGAGCTGCGCGCAGTCAACGGCGTCCCATGGTAGCGAGGTCCCGTCGGTCCGCCTGCGCAGCATGACCGCGCCCGGCTCCGCTGGCGCGTCATGGCCTCCCGTGGATAGATAACCGGGGGCAGGTCCCTGCAGTCACGCGTAGAGTGGATTATGGTGCACTGGCCCTGCTCGGGATGAGGTTTCCGGGGTGGCCGCGCGAGTCAGGAGCTGCCGTGACAAGCCCAGTGAGCAGTCAGGGGGCAGGCGAGACGGCGGGCAGGCCGATCACGGTGTTCCTGCTGGATGACCATGAGGTTGTCCGGCGCGGGGTGCGGGACCTGCTGGAGGCCGATCGGGGCATCCAGGTCATCGGCGAGGCCGGCACCGCACAGTCCGCGCTGGCCCGCATTCCGGCGCTGCGCCCGGACGTCGCGGTGCTCGACGTGCGGCTGCCTGACGGGGACGGGGTGAGCGTCTGCCGGGACATCCGCTCCCGCATGCCGGAGGTGGCGTGCCTGATGCTCACCTCCTTCTCTGATGATGAGGCATTGTTCGACGCCATCATGGCCGGGGCCGCGGGGTACGTGCTGAAGCAGATCCGCGGCACCGACCTGGTCGGGGCGGTGCGCACGGTCGCTTCCGGCCAGTCGCTGCTCGACCCGCAGGCGGCCGGCCGGCTGATGGCCAGGCTGCGCCAGCCGGCGAAGCCCGACCCGCTGGCGGCCCTGACCGGGCAGGAGCGGCGGATCCTGGAGCTGATCGGGGAAGGGCTGACCAACCGGCAGATCGGCGAGCGGCTGTTCCTGGCGGAAAAGACCGTGAAGAACTACGTGTCCGCGCTGTTCGCCAAGCTCGGCATGGAACGGCGCACCCAGGCCGCCGCCTACGCGACCCGTGTCTTCGTCGAGCAGCCCCCAAGGGGCAGTGAGAGCCGAGGCTGACCGCCGTCCCGGGACTTTAGGACCTCCGTCCCTGTTACGCGGGCGATCCAGGGCAGATCCTGCATGTCATGGAAGCCAACGGCCAGTCGTCACCCCCGGCGCCCCCGCGCGGGCAGCTGTCAGCGGCGGAATCCCTGCGGCTGCTGGCATCCGTCCCGGTCAGCAGGATCGTCTACACGCGACGGGCGTTGCCCGCCGTTGAGCTGGTGATTTTCGCCATCGACGGGGGCGACATCGTCATCAGGACCGATGCGGGCGGTCCGCTGGCCGCCGCGACCCAGCATACGGTGGTGGCATTCGAGGCTGATGAGGTCGACGCAGGCACCGGGCGGGGCTGGAGCGTCACGGCGGTCGGCCGCTCGCAAGAGGTAACCGAACCGCGGGACATCGCCCGGCTGCGGGACATGGGACTCCGGTCACTGGAACCTGGTGGGCAGGAGCATTTCATCCGTGTCACGCCCGGCATCTTCAGCGGGCGGCGGCTGGCCGGATAGGCGGCGGTCAGCCGGACGGTACCCGCCACTCCAGCACGGTTCCAGGGGCATCGGATCCAGGATCGGCAGCCTCCAGCCGCAGCTCGCCGCCGAGCTTGGCGGCGCGGTCGGCCAGGTTGCGCAGCCCGCTGCGCCTGCCGCCGGGCGGGACGCCGGTCCCGTTGTCGGCGACCCGGACGATAAAGAACCCTCCTTGGCCGACGTCCACGGTCACGTCCACCCGGGTCGCGCCGGAATGCCGGGCGGCGTTCGACAGCGCCTCGCGCAGCGCCGTGAGCGCCTGCTCGGTGACCTCGCCGCTGGCCTGGGCGGCGAGCCCCGCGCCCAGGCGCAGGGACGGCGCGAAGCCGAGCGCCTGGGTCATCTCATCCACCAGGTCAAGGATCTGGCCGCGCAGGCCGGCCGTGCCACTGCCCTGGTCCCGGGTCTGCAGCCCGAAGATGGTGGCGCGGATGTCCTTGATGGTCTGGTCCATCGAGTCCACGGCGCTGCTGATGCGGCTGGCGACCTCCGGGCGGGCCACCATCGGCATCGTCGCCTCCAGCGACATGCCGGTCGCGTACAGCCGCTGGATGACCAGGTCGTGCAGGTCCCGGGCGATCCGGTCCCGGTCCTCGTACAGCGACAGCCGCTCGGCGTCGGCGCGCCGCGCCGCCAGCTCCAGGGCGACGCCGGCCTGCGCGGCGAAGGAAGCGACGACCTCCGCGTGCGCAGGCGGAAACGGCACGGCACCGTGGCGGCGTCCCACGGTCAGCACGCCGCGGACGTTGCCGGCCGGGCCCAGCGGGAACACGATCGCCGGGCCGAGCTGGCTCATCGCCCCGCGCGCCGCGTCGGACGCCCGCTCGTCAGCCGCGAAGTCGGCCGAGATCACCGGCTCGCCGGTGGCCAGCACGCGCCCGGACAGCGACTGGCCCACCGGGAGGACCAGGCCGCGGACGGCGTCCGCGCCGTCGCCGTCGGCGTAGGCGATGGTCAGGCACCGCCCATCGTCATCAGGCACGGCGAGGACCGCCAGGTCCGCGCCGGACAGCTCCCGCGCCTGCCGCGTCACCCCGGCGAGCACCTCGCCGGGATCGGCCCCCGACAGCAGCCGGGTGGTGACCTCGGCGCTGGCCTGGATCCAGCGCTGCTGCCGCCGGGCGGCCTCATACAGCCGGGCGTTCTCCACCGCCACGCCCGCGGCGGTGCCCAGCGCGACCAGGACCGCCTCGTCGTCCTCGGTGAACTCACCGCCGCCGCGCTTGCCGGTCAGGTACAGGTTGCCGAACACCTCATCGCGCACCCGCACCGGCACTCCCAGGAAGCTGCCCATCGGCGGGTGCCCCGCCGGGAATCCCGACGATGCGGGGTGGGCCGCTATGTCGGCCAGCCGCCGCGGGCGCGGGTCGTCGATCAGCAGCCCGAGCAGGCCGCGCCCTTCGGGCCAGTGGTGGATCTGGCTGATCTCCTCGCTGGTCAGCCCCACCGGGATGAACTCCGCCAGCCGCTTGCCATCGCCGATCACGCCGAGCGCGCCATAGGTGGCGTCCACCAGGACGACCGCGGTCTCCACGATCCGCCGCAGCGTGGATTCCAGGTCCAGGCCGGACCCGATCGCGACCACCGCTTCCAGCAGGCCGCGCATCAGGTCACGAGCCGCAATGACGGCCTGCAGCCGGGCCTGCAGCTCCGCGAGCAGGTCATCCAGCCGCAGGTGCGGCAGCACCTCCGGGCGGCTTCCAGCGCCAGGTTCCACCAGATCCTCCTCCGGTGACGGCGCGCGCCCCTCGCGGCCAGGCCAGCACGGGCCAAGGCCAAGCGAGCCCGCGCATACAGAGCCTAACCGGCGCGCATGTCCAGGACCTAGCGCCGGCTGGCAGCGGTGCCTGCCATCGGGTGTCTCGGCTGCCACCGTGGCAGGCGGGACCTTGGTCCTGCCCGATGCCGTACGAACGCCCATGTCAGCCGGGACGGACGGGGGCGGATAGTGGGGGTGAGAGGAACCGACGCCCGCGAGCGCAGCCGCGGGCTCCCCGCCAGGAGGATCATCATGACAACCAAGCCAATCGTGGCCGCGACGGACGGTTCCGAGGAATCACTGCGGGCGGTGGAGTGGGCCGCCCGGGAGGCCGTGCTGCACGGCGCGCCGCTGCGGATCGTGGCCGCAGTCGAGCTCCTGCCCCGGATGCAAGGTCCTTCGGAAGCGCCCGGCCTGGGCGCCGTGGCCGACGTCCTGCGCGGGAACCGCGACCACGCGCTGGTCGCGGCGGCGAACCGGGTGACCGCTGCCTACCCGCAGCTGGCCATCGACACGGACCCGCTTTCCGGCCCGGTCGCCCGAGCGGTGACCGACAGCGGCTCCGGCGCGCTGATGCTCGTCGTCGGCTCCCGCGGCAGCGGAGCGTTCGCCGCGATGATCCTAGGATCGGTCAGCAGGTACGCCGCCACCCACGCGTCCTGCCCGGTCGCCGTCATCCGCGATGAGCCGGCCGTGCCGCACCGGCTCATAGCCGTCGGCATCCGTGACACCGGCAACTGCCAGGACGCGCTCGCCTTCGCGTTCGAGGAGGCCGCACAGCACCACGCCACCCTGACCGCTGTCCATGCCTGGCACGGGCCAGCGGCGGACGGGGCAAAGGACGCAGCGGGACGCCAGCTCGCGGAACTGCTGGCCAGCTGGCAGGCCAAGTACCCCGGCGTCCAGGTGCACCAGGAGGTCGTCCACGGCCACCCGGGCCGCGTACTTGCCGGATTCTCCGCACGGGCCGACCTGACCGTCCTTGGCGACCACGCCCCGCAGGGAGCCGATACGCGCGGGCCGGGCACGGTCACGCACGCGGTCCTGAACCACGCGCACGGCCCCGTCGTCACCGTCCCCTCGTCCCCGCAGCCGTCAAGGAAACAGCCATGAACGCGAGATTCCTGCACCGGCTCCGCGGCGGCGGCGCCAGCCGGGGTCCCGCGATCGATGACATGATCGGGGGGCAGGACTCGCCGCCGGCGGCGAGCCGCGCCTGCTGCTGCCCGGCCAGGCCGGTCGTGCGGGTGATCATGCCGCCCGCGGCTGGCCGACCGCACGGCGTCGACCTGCTCCTGTGCGGGCACCACTACCGGGTCTCCAGCCAGGCTCTGGCGGCAGCGGGCGCGGCAATCAGCGAGCTGGCCCAGATCGCGGGCAACAAGCCCACCGCCCTGCTCCCCGAGCCCAGTAGCCCTGTCAGCTGAGGAACTGTGCGGTCTGCCGCATCACCTCGTCTCGTTCGCAATGGAATGAAGAGGAGCCATCGTGCGCACCGTTAGCGAGGAACAGCTAGGCGCGCTGCTCGGCGCGATTCCCGGCACTCCCCGGGTAGTGGCCAGCGGGAACTTCGCGACCCCGTGGCGCGCCCTGTCGGCGCTCGACGCCGCGGTGGCGGAGTACCGGCTGTTCATGCTCAACGCCCAGGCGGGCGTCCCCGGGCGTGACGGCGTGACGCTGGAGACGCCGTTCGTCGGCCCGGGCATGCGAGGGCAGCCCCGGCTGCGGTACTTCCCCTGCCGGCTGTCGCTGGTGCCGGTGCTCCTGTCCGGGCCGCTGCCGCCGGACATCGTGCTCGTGCAGACGTCAGCCCCGGCGGGCGGCACGGTCTCCCTCGGCACCGAGGTGAACGTGCTGCCCGCAGCGATCGAGGCGGCCCGCGCCCGCGGCGGCATGGTCATCGCGCAGGTCAACCCACGGGTTCCCTACACCTACGGGGACTCCGTCCTGGCCACCACCGACATCGACTACGCGATCGAGGCGGAGCTCCCGCTGCCGTCACCGGCGCTCCGTCCTGCTAGCGCGGCGTCCGCGGCCATTGGCGAGCGGGTCGCCGCCCTCGTCAGCGACGGAGCCACCCTCCAGCTCGGCATCGGCGCGGTTCCCGACGCGGTGCTGGCCGCGCTGACCAGGCGGCGTGGCCTGATGGTGTGGTCGGAGATGTTCAGCGACGGGGTGCTCGCCCTGGACAAGGGCGGGGCACTGGACCCAGGCGCTCAGGTCACCGCGTCGTTCGCCTTCGGGAGCGCCGAGCTGTATGACTGGATGGACCGCAACCCCGGCATCCGCATGCTGCGGACCGAGACGGTGAACGACCCAGGGCTCATCGCCCGGCACCGCCAGATGATGTCCGTCAACTCAGCACTGCAGGTTGACCTGTTCGCCCAGGCGAACGCGAGCCGGGTGCACGGGGCCATCTACTCCGGCTTCGGCGGCCAGACCGACTTCGTGGTCGGCGCGCTGCACTCACCCGGCGGCCGCGCGATCATCGCCCTGCCCTCCTGGCACCCCAAGGCCGACGTGTCCACCGTCGTGCCCCGGCTGGCCGGGCCGGTCACCTCCTTCCAGCACAGCTTCATCGTCAGCGACCAGGGCACCGCCGCCATCTGGGGACACGACGCCTCCGAGCAGGCCGGGCAGATCATCGGCCAGGTAGCCCACCCGTCCGCCCGCGACGGGCTGCGCGAGGCCGGCCGCGAGCTCGGGTTCCAGCTCTAGCCGGGCCTGCGCCGCGGGCCGCTCCCGGGCTGGCGGGTGGCTCAGGCAGGCCAGCGGATCAGGGACAAAGGTCCATTTCTGGGACACGAAGGCCAGGACGTCCGGCTCTGGCCGGTCCCTAGTGACTACGGGAGGCTTGAGGCAGAACAGGACACCCGAGATGCAGCCGCAAGGGGGCGTGAGCAATGACCGTTACGCAGTTGCCCGGCCTGGTTCAAGGTCATGACCCGAGGTGGCCGTCACCGGCCGATCCAGGGGACCTGAGCAGGCGGATCGCGCACCGGCGCGCGGAACTGCGGCTGAGCCAGCTGCAGGTAGCGTCCCGCGCCGGGATAACCCCGCGGTACATGGAGTACCTTGAGCGGTACCCGGCAACGCCCAGTGGCGCGATGCTGCGCCGGCTAGCCACCGCGCTGCACACCACGCCGGCCATGCTGCTGGGCGCGGGCGCCCAGGCACCAGCAGGATGCCGCCAGCCAGGCAGGCCAGCCAGCCCGGACGGCAAGGCGGTGACCGTCAAGCTCCTGCCGGGCGAGTGCCGGCAGCTCATCGCCCCTGGTGGGGTCGGCCGGATCGCCTTCACCACGTCCTGCGGACCTGTCGTCCTCCCGGTCAACTTCGCCGTGGTCGGGGACAGCATCGTGATCCGGACCGGGCAGGGCACGCTGATCCAGGCACACGCCTATGACAAGGTCGCCTTCGAGGTCGATCACCTTGACGAGGCGATGCGCCAGGGGTGGAGCGTGCTGGTGTCCGGCCCGGCGCATCAGGTGCAGCAGCCCTCCGAGCTTCGTCACCTGCGGGAGAGCGCGGCGGTCTGGCCCTGGCCCGGTGGCGAGCGCGAGGTCTACGTGCGCATCGTCCCGGCCCGGATCACCGGCCGCCGGATCGAGGCACAGTAACCAGGCCAAGGACAGGCAGGCGGGCCGGCCGGCGGCGGCCGGCCCCGCCTGCCATGTCGCCTCATCCCCGGCGCCTGCCACGCCCGCACCCTGACCCTGCCGCTGCCGACGGCAGGCACTAGCCCGACGGGACCAAGGACCCGGCCTCGAAGTCCTCAAGCGGACCAAAGTCTCAGCAGGCCCGGGCAGGACGCCCCTGCCGGGCCGCGCGGCATCACCCGAGCCTGGAAGCACAACCGTACTGCCCAGGTGAAGTGAGACCGATGAAACGACAGCAGCCCCGGACAACATGGCTGGGCCGGCTGATACGAGCCCGGCGACCAGACCGGAACCCGTTGCGGCGCAGAAGCGACAGAGCCGAAACCGCGATCCTGGCGATCTTGCTGGCCGTGTTCCTGGCGGGCTCCCCACTCGCGGCCCGCGCCGCCTCGGACTGGGCCTACGCCCGAGTCACTGCACACCGAGCGAGTCCAGCAGGCCACCGTCCGCCAGGTCCCGGCGGTCCTGCTCGCGGCCGCGCCCGTCAGCGGCTGGGCGGCAGCGTCCGGCGGGCTGGCTGACGCCCGCTGGACGGCCCCGGACGGGCGGCCGCGCACCGGTCAGGTGCGAGCACCCATTGGCGCCGAGGCGGGCAGCACGGTGCTGGTGTGGACCACGCTGGACGGCACGCTCACCAGCCAGCCGCTGCAGATGAGCCAGGTATCCGACACCGCGGTCACGTACGGCACCGGTGCCGTCAGCGCCCTCGCCGTCACGCTGCTCATCGCTGGCTGGGTAACCCACTGGGCACTGGACCGGCGGCGGCTGGCCGCGTGGGACGCCGACTGGCTGGCCAACGGGCCGCGCGGGACCTCCCGCCGATGAGCTTCTTACCCCGGTGACCTAGGTCCCGGCCATCCGGGACATTGAGCGGTGACGGTGACGGCACCCCAGGCGAAACACTCAGAAATGTCAGGACAAATGCCGGATCACTAAGGGTCCGGCAGCCAGATCGGAGACACGAAAATGCGCCGCACGTCCCTTATCTCCCTCGCGAGTACCACACTCGCCGTGATCCTGCTGGCTGCTGGCGGGCTGCTGCTGTGGGGATCGGCCTACATCCACAACACCGTCCAGGGCCAGCTCGCGGCCCAGCAGATCAGCTTCCCGCCCGCCGCGGCGTTCGCCCACGCCAAGGCCGGCACCGAGATCACCCCGTCGATGATCCCCAGCGTCTCGCAGTACGCGGGCCAGCAGCTGCTGACCGGCCAGCAGGCCGAGGCCTACGCCGACCACTTCATCGCCGTCCACATCACCACCATGACCGGCGGCCAGACCTACTCCCAGCTGTCGGCGCAGTCCCTCGCCCAGCCGAACAACGCCAAGCTCGCCGCCGAGGTCAGCACCGTCTTCAAGGGCGAGACCCTGCGCAGCATGCTGCTGAACGCCTACGGCTGGTGGAAGGTCTCCCAGATCACCTACATCGCCTCCCTGGCCATGTTCGGCCTCGGCGGCCTCGCCCTGATCGGCTCGGCATTCGGGTTCGCCCGGATCCGCAGCGACCACCCCGCCGCGGTCACCTTCCGCACCGCCCCCGCCGTCGAGCAGATCAGCGACGCTGGCCACGAGGCCGGCACCGTCTCCTGACCCGGCACCGGGCCTGACGACCGCAGGCCCGAACGGTCCCCGTGCTCCTCCCGCCCCGGCCCCCGGCGGCGGGAAGAGCACTGAGAGGCACCACCCCAGGACGCCCGCCGCAGCGGCGACGGCGGGCAACGCGGGTGCGGCGACAGGCCCCAGGCCAACCACCGCACCGCCTCCATTCCCCAAGACAACCCTCCTGGCCATAGCCGCGCGCAGGCCGAGGGCATGAACTACCCCTTTGAACGCGATCCCGCACACAAGCCGACGAGGAGCACCGCATGGACGGGCAAGATCGAGGACTCATGACGGGACCGGAAGCCGCCCATGACGGGCACGGGCCAGCGGCTCCCCGCACTGTACGCACCATGCGGGGCGCTGCCACAGGTCCCGGCGTCCCTGACCGGCCTGCTGATGCGCTTGAGCCGATGGCTCAGCTGTTCCGGGACCTGCGGGCCGAGCCCGGGGGCCTGTCAGGCCGTGAGGCGGCACGCCGGCTGGAGGTGTCCGGGCCGAACGAGCTGGCCCGGCGCGGGGGCCGACGCTGGCCGGGCGAGCTGGCAGCGCAGTTCACCCAGCCGCTGGCGGTCCTGCTCGCAGTCGCCGGCGTGCTGGCCTGGGCTAGCGGGACGCCGCGGCTGGCGATCGCGATCGCCGCAGTGATCTTGCTAAACGCCGGCTTCGCGTTCGCGCAGGAGATGCAGGCAGAAAGGGCTGTTGAGGCCCTGGCGGCATTCCTACCTGAGCGTGCCAGGGTGCTGCGCGACGGCGCCCGCCAGGAAATCCAGGCGCGGCTGCTGGTGCCTGGCGATGTCCTGCTGGTCGAGGAGGGCGAGAGCGTCTGCGCGGACGCTCGCCTGATGACTGGCACCCTTGAGGTGGACATGTCGACGCTCACTGGTGAGTCGGTGCCGGTGACCCGCTCCGCCGGCCCGGCTGATGTCGGCGTGCCGCTGCTGCAGGCAGCTGACGTGGTCTTCAGTGGCACTGCGTGCACCGGAGGCGAGGCCGAGGCCCTGGTGACCGCCACGGGGATGCACACCGAGCTCGGCCGGATCGCCGCTCTCAGCCAGCGGGCCGGCCGCAGCGACAGCCCGCTGGAACACCAGGTCAAGCGCGCCACCATGCTGATCGCGTTCGTCGCCGTCGGGGCCGGGATCGCGTTCCTACCGATAGGCCTGGCCGCCGGGCTGAGCGTGGCGGCAGCCGCCAGCTTCGCGATCGGCCTGCTGGTCGCCAACGTCCCGGAAGGACTGCTGCCCACGATCACCCTCGCGCTCGCTGTCGGCGTGCGCGAGATGGCCCGCCGCGGCGCCCTCGTCAAGCGGCTGTCGGCAGTGGAGACCCTCGGGTCCACCTCGGTCATCTGCACCGACAAGACCGGCACCCTGACTGAGAACCGGATGCGCGTCACCACCGTATGGACCCCCGACGGTGAGGCCAGCTTGCCAGCCGCAGCACCCGTCAGTCCGGCGACGGACGGCCCGGACGGCGTCTCCAGCCTGTTCGCACAGGGCGCGGCCGCATGCAACAACGCCGACCTGCACGGCCCTGGCGGGAAGCCAGCCGGTGACCCCACCGAGCTCGCGCTGCTCGAACTGGCCGCTGCCTGCGGCGTGGACGTCCTGCTGGCCGGCCGGCAAGCGCGCCGCCGCCAGCTGTTCCGCTTCGACCCCCGGCTCAAGCTCATGACCACAGTCGATGACGAGGACGGGCGCTTGGTGGTGAACACCAAGGGCGCGCCCGAGGAGGTCCTGGCCCGGGTCACCCGGATCCGCCGCGGCGGCCGCGACGTGCCGATCACCACCGCCGACCGCGACGAGGCCACCCGCGTCATGGCCGGCTACGCGGAGAGCGGCCTGCGGGTGCTGGCCGTCGCCCGCCGCGTGCTGCCCGCCGGGTCCGCCGTGCCAGCCGAGCGCCAGGACGCCGAGCGGGACATGTGCCTGACCGGGATGGCAGCCATGCTCGACCCGCTACGGCCGCAGGTTCCCGCCGCGATCGCCCGGCTGCACCAGGCCCGCATCCGGGTCAACGTGGTCACCGGAGACAACGGGCTGACCGCAGCCGCGATCGCCCGCCACGCCGGCATCGGCAGCGGGCCCGGCGGCATGACGGTGGTCACCGGCACCGAGCTGGACGCGATGACCGAAGCCCAGCTCGATGACCTGCTCAGCTGCGGCGCAGAAGTAGTCTTCGCACGGAGCTCCCCCGAGGCCAAGCTGCGCATCGCCGACGCGCTCCGCTCCGCCGGCCAGGTCGTCGCCATGACCGGCGACGGGGTCAACGACGCCCCCGCGCTGCGCCGCGCCGACATCGGCGTCGCTATGGGAGCCTCCGGGACCGACGTGGCCCGCGAGGCCGCCACGATGATCCTCACCGACGACAACTTCGCCACCATCGCCGCAGCCGTCGAGTCCGGCCGGCGGATCTACGACAACGTCCGCAAGTTCATCTGCTACATCTTCGCTCACGCCGTCCCCGAGGTGGTCCCGTTCCTTGTCTTCGCTCTCGCAGGCGGGGCGATCCCGCTGCCCCTGACCGTCATGCAGATCCTCGCCATCGACCTGGGCACCGACACCCTCCCCGCGCTGGCGCTCAGCCGCGAGCCCCCTGAACCGGGCCTGATGGACCGCCCCCCACGGCCCCGCGCCCAGGGCGTGATCAGCCGCCCGATGCTCGCCCGCGCCTGGGGATTCCTCGGCCTGATCTCCGCCACCCTCGTCATGGCCGGCTTCTACCTCACCCTCCGCGACGCCGGATGGAACCCCGGCGCCGCCACCGGCCCCGGCAGCCCGCTGAACCACGCCTACCGCCAGGCCACCACCGTCACCTGGCTCGGCATCGTCGCCTGTCAAGCCGGCACCGCGTTCGCGGTCCGCACCAGCCGCGCATCACTGCGCGAGGTGGGCGTGCTTTCCAACAAGTACCTGCTCGGCGCCATCACCATCGCACTGGGCTTCGCCGCCGCGCTGATCTACACGCCCGCCCTGAACAGCTTCTTCGGCACCGCACCGCTCACCGGCGCCCAGCTCGCCACCGTCGCCCCGTTCCCCTTCATCATCTGGGGAGCCGACGAACTCCGCCGCCTCCTGCTACGCCGGCACCGGGCCAGCCACGGCACGGCAGGGCCCCGCCCAGACGCCATCACGCCAGCGCCGGCCATCCCGCCAGTGCGCGGCCCCTCACCCGCATAGTGATGCGATGAACGGCACTTCCCGGCAGATGCCAGACCTGCGACTGCCAGCCAATACCGAGATAGAGGAGCAGCGAATGCCAGGACTAGAGCACCGCACCGAGCCACGCATCGTGGCGGGGGTCGACGGCTCGCCCTCGTCCACGAGCGCCCCCTGCGCTGGGCGGTCCGGCAGGCCGAGCTCACGGGCGCGGCAGTGGACGCCGTGATCACCTGGCACTACCCGGTCGCGGCCGACGGCTACGGATGGGCACCGACGGGCCTGGCAGGAGGCTTCGACTTCAAGGAAAACGCAGAGAAGGCCATCGCCGACGCGATTGGCACGGCCTGCACCCCAGGCAGCGGCGTCACCGTGCGCGCCCGCGTCGTCCAGGGCAATCCCGCGCAGGTGCTGCTTGATGCCTCCGACGACGCCGATCTCCTAGTGGTGGGCAGCCGCGTGCACGGCGGATTCACCGAGGCGCTGCTCGGCCCGAACGGCGCCGGGAAGACAACCTTGATCCGGGTGCTGACGACACTTCTCAAGGCCGACTGCGGCCGTGCCCGGGTAGCGGGCCTGGACGTCCAGAAGGACGCCAGGGCCATCCGGTCGCTGATCGGGCTCGCGGGCCAGTACGCCACCGTCGACGAACTGCTCACCGGCCGGGAGAACCCGAGAGTGTCGCTGCGGATCGTCACGATGCCGATCCAGTCCCAGGGGATCATCACCCGGGACAACGTCAGCGTCGACGTGTCCGCGGTCGCCTACTTCAGGGTGGTTGACGCGGTGAAGTCGGTCGTCGCGCTCGAAAGCGCCCGCGCTGCCATCGACCAGCTCGCGCAGACCACGCTGCGTAAGGTCGTGGGCCTTCCTCGCCCGCGAGAAGAACGCCGCCAGCCCCGTCCCGGCAGCCGTCAGCACGAACCCGTGGTGGAGCCAGCACCCGGCGCAGTCCCCCAGGCCCAGTAGCGCCTGGCCGGGTTCGCGCCCGTGCGGCTGCCAGGCGGAAGGGCGGACGAGAAATGAGAAGCCGCGCCCCGGCGGGCCTGGCTTCCGCGGTCAGCCGAAGCCGTGTGCTTCCAGGCTCATAAACCTTGCGCCGGAGCAATATCAGGCGTTGACTGGCTATGCGGCCTGGCTAGTCCGGACCCTGTGCTCACCCGCCGCTTGTCGCAACGGACGACAGGAGAGGCTATGGGCGAACAGGCTAGGCTTCCCGGCCGGCACGACGCCGGCCTGGTATTTCCGTCCTCCGGGGGCCTTCGGCGCCTGGGCACTGCCGCAGGGCATGGCCAGTGCCGCCCCGAGGAGGGCAGCGATGACCGCCACAGCAGGTGAGCACGCCATCGCCCCGAGTGCCGCGGGCGTGGCTGGCGGGCTGGGCTTTCCTGACGTGCCGCGGCTGGGGCTTGATGAGCTGCTCCTGCAACTGGTGGACCGGGCCGGCGACGTGCTGGCCGCGCAGGGCCGACTGCGTGGGCTGCTACGCGCCAATGCCCTGGTAGCCGGCGACCTGAGCCTGCCGGTGGTGCTGCGGCAGATCGTCAGCTCTGCCCGGGACCTTCTGGGCGCCCGGTACGCGGCGCTCGGCGTGCTCGGCCGCGACGGGGAGCTGGAGCAGTTCGTCCATGACGGCATGGTCGACGACCTGGTGGCGGCGATCGGTGACCTGCCCCGCGGCCGCGGGGTCCTGGGCCTGCTGACCAGCGAGCCGGTCCCGATCCGGCTGGCCGACCTCAGCGCTCATCCCGCGGCGGCGGGATTCCCGGCGGGACACCCGCCGATGGGCAGCTTCGTCGGCGTCCCGGTCCGCATCGGGGAGGAGGTCTTCGGCAACCTGTACCTCACCGAGCGCACCGCGGGCGGCGAGTTCACCGCCGACGATGAGGAGCTGGCGATCGCGCTCGCCGCAGCAGCCGGCGCGGCGATCGCGAACGCGCGGCGCTTCGCCGAGTCCGAGAAGCGCCGCCGCTGGCTCGACGCCGCCGCCGAGCTCACGCCATTGCTGCTCGCCGAAGGCCAGGAGCGGGCGCACGCCCTGATCACCGAGCATGCCGCATCCGCCGCAGACGCGGACTTCGCCCTGCTGGCCCTGCCCCGCGAGCCGGACAAGGTGATCGTGGCAGGTGCGACCGGCCCGCTGGCCGCGGGACTGGCAAGCCGCATCGCGCCGCTGGCCGGCTCGCTGGCCGGTCAGACGATCCGCAGCGGCAAGCCAGGCCTGGTCACCGGCAACCGCCTTGATGCAGCAGCAGCCGCACTTGGCGCCGCCATAGGCCCGCTGATCGTCGTCCCGCTGGTGGCAGGCGAGCAGGTCCTGGGCGCGCTGGTGCTGGGCACGGCCGCCGCACGCCCGGGGTTCACCGAGTCGGACCTGGGCATGGCCGCCAGCTTCGCCGGCCACGCCGCCGTGGCCATGGAGCTCGCCCGGGCCCGCGCCGACCAGGTCATGCTGGCCCAGGCGGAAGACCACGACCGCATCGCGGGCGACCTGCACGACCATGTCATCCAGGAACTGTTCGCCCTCGGCCTGACCCTGCATAGCCACGCCGCCCGCAGCGACCCCGCTGCCGCCGACCGGATCAGCGGCTATGCCGACACTCTCGATGAGGTCATCAGGAAGATCCGCAGCAGCATCTTCGGACTCCGGCAGCCCCGCCAGGCCCCCGTCAGCCTGCAGGCCCGGCTGATGGAAGTCATCGAGGAGCACGCCCCGCAGCTCGGCTTCACCGCCTGCATCAGCTTCACCGGCACCCTGGACCCGGACGAGGCCCTGGCCCACGACATCCTGGCCGTCACCCGCGAGGCCCTGTCCAACTGCGGCCGCCACGCCCGCGCCACCGCCGTCAGCATCACCCTGGCCCGCCAGGACGAGCTGATCACCCTCGACATCACCGACAACGGCCGCGGCACCGGCATCAGGTCCAGCGGCCTGGCCAGCATGCGCCGCCGCGCCGAGCGCAACGGCGGCACCCTCCAGCTCACCACCCCCGCCAGCGGAGGCACCCAACTCACCTGGACCGCCCACTGTGCCACCTAAAACTCGCGCGGCAGGCCCGAGAGGACCCGCACCCGACAGGCCGAGTAAAGGCATGGGCTGCTCCTCAACCGGACCGGCGCGGTCCCCGCGCCTTGTGAGTGCCGGTTGCCGTTTCACAGCCACTGATCTGGCCATATATCGGCGTGCCTCAGGGGAGATTGACTTGGGCACCTGACCGCGCCAGGACCACCTGCTCCGGCACCTTTAGTGCTCATGTCGTTACGGATCCGCAAGCCTGGCGGTCCCAGATCCCTCAAGCACGCGGCATCGGCCTGGGGACGCCTGATAGGACGGCTTTCGTGACTGGCCGGAGAGACTTGCGCTTTACCTAACGGGTCGCCTATCGCCACCGCGGGGTGGTGCTGCCCGGGGCGGGCGGGACCGAGTGAGCAAGGGTCCTCATGTTGTCCACCGAACGCTATCGTGGCCCGCCTTGCCGGGGCCACCAGATCCCGGCAAGACGGGGCGGATGGCTGTCAGGAGCGGGTCATGACGACCTTGATGGCTCCTGTGTCCGCAGCGCGGGAGAAGGTGTCATAGGCGCTGGTGATGTCGTCGAGCGCGAAGTGATGCGTGACGAACCGCGTCGCGTCGAGGTGCCGGGCGGCGACCATCCGCAGCAGGGTCGGCGTGGAGTAGGTGTCCACCAGGCCGGTCGTGATCGTGACGTCCCGGTTCCACAGCCGCTCCAGGTGAAGCGTGGCGGGCGTGCCGTGCACGCCGATGTTGGCTACCCGCCCGCCGGGGCGCACCAGGTCGGCGCACAGTTCGAAGGTGGCCGGCGTTCCGACGGCCTCGATCGCGACGTCCGCGCCCAGGCCATCGGTGAGCTCCTTGACGTAGGCCACCGCGTCGGAGGGCCCGTTGTTGACCGTCACGTCCGCGCCGAAGCCCTTGGCCGCCTCTAGTCGCGCGTCCGCGAGGTCGATCGCCACGATGTGGCCGGGGGAGAACATGCGCGCCCCCAGGATGGCGGACAGGCCGATCGGGCCAGCGCCAACGATGGCGACGGTGTCGCCGGGGGCCACCCGGCCGTTGAGGACGCCGACCTCGTAGCTGGTGGGCAGGATGTCGGCGAGCATAAGGATCTCCTCATCGCTGACGCCGGCCGGGACCTTGTAGGTCGAGGTGTCGGCGAACGGCACGCGGACGTACTCCGCCTGGGTGCCATCGATCATGTACCCGAGGATCCAGCCGCCTCCGCCGAGGCACTGCCCGAACCGGCCCTCCCGGCAGAACCGGCAGCGGCCGCAGGCCGAGACGCACGACACCAGGACGCGGTCGCCGGCCGCGAGCGTCTTGACGCCGGAGCCTGCCGACACGACGGTGCCGACCGCCTCGTGGCCCAGGATCCGCCCGGCCGCCACCTCGGGGGTATCACCCTTGAGTATGTGCAGGTCAGTCCCGCAGATGGTCACGGTATCGACCTGGACGATGGCGTCGGTGTCATCCTGGATCGCGGGATCCGGGACGGTCTCCCACCTCTTTGCACCGGGGCCGTGGTACACGAGCGCCTTCATGGCATCCTCCTTGAGCCTGGAGCGACGATCTTGGCTGCAGCAGCCAACCGTGACGGCAGGACTCGCCAGCCGCTCCTGCTTGCCCACTTTCACAAAGACTGCCTTCCGCGCCCAGGGCAGGACGTCCCGTACCTACAGGACGACAGTCCCGGGCATCCCGTGTGGGTGCCGAAACTTGCGCCACGCAAGCAGATGCTCGGCAGATCGTGGTGATCGCCCCAGTCGTAGGCACCGATGTCCCCGGTTGCCCGCCACTCGGCGAGCCCCTTCTCGGCCTCGTCGTAGGAGTCGCGCATCTCGAACCGGATCACTGAGGAGCTGCTGCCGGCCAGCAGCTCGGCGAAGGAGCGCTGGCCCGGTCCCTGCCTGCCACGCTCGTAGCCGTCCAGTGCCTCCCGCATGAACGGTGCCATCCGCGCGGGGAGCCACACGTCGGCCTCATCGTCAGCCTTGCCGATGTGGCTGCTGAGCTCAGCGACGACGTCAGGGTCGGTGATGACCTTGCCGCGGAAGTGGAAGTCGCCGGTGTGCGGGTTGACGAACACCGCCGGGCACTCGCTGCTGTTGGACTCCGGGTCACCGCCGATGTAGTCAACCAGCTATGGCCCTCCTGCTCAGCCGCCTGGTCAGGCGTGGTCCGCGGGGATGACCACCACAGGGCAGCAGGCGTGGTGGGTGACCTGCACGCTGACCGAGCCCATGAGCAGCTTCTTGAATCCCCCGGCACCGCGGGCGCCGACCACGACCATGTCCGCGTCTTGCGCCGCGTTGAGGATTTCTTCGGCAGGCAGGCCGGCCACGGCCCGGACGGTAACCGACGGCAGCCGCGATCGTCCGCCGAGGCTGTCGAGCGCGTCGTCCGTCTCTGCCCGGGCCCCCTTGTCGGCATGCCCGACAAGGCCCGGGTCTTGCAGGCACGGGTATGCGGTCGGGTCCCAGAATCCCGTGCATTCCTGCTGGACGGTGAGCACGGTGAGCGGCGCACGGCGGATCGCCGCCTCGCGGATGGCCCACTCCAGAGCGCGGCGGGAATGAACAGACCCGTCAATGCCGACGATGATTCCTGGCATCTTGCTCTCCTCCTTATGCTGGCGTACGCCTTCACCTTTCACGCTAGGTCTTCTAGCACAGAGTGACTAGATGAGTACGTCTTGTTACATCACGGCCTTCGTCCGTCCGGTTACGGGACCAAGGTCCCGTAACCGGACATGAACGGCTAGGTGATCACGACGGCGAGCGAGATGGGCAACGGCGGCGGCATCGCGGTGTTCCTCCTGGACGACCATGAAGTCGCAGGCACCTGCGCGAAGATCGTGCTGCGGCACGGTTGGCACCCGCCCTGACCTTGTCCCGCTAGAGGAGTCCGGTGGCACGCTAGCCCTTCGACGGGACGACCACGACAGGACCGTGAGCGTGGTAGAGCACGGCGTGCTGGATCGCGTCAATCGCAGGACCTGCCAGGGGGGCGATGCGCCTGTCGATCACCA
>Ga0210389_10001058_pt1 | contig 23000 bp, 19 predicted proteins | sample IncBWH28OmetaG_FD_160127 | JGI IMG/M metagenome (GOLD analysis project Ga0210389, IMG submission 160127) | Forest soil microbial communities from Barre Woods Harvard Forest LTER site, Petersham, Massachusetts, United States - Inc-BW-H-28-O ...
TCCCTCGCCGCTCGACAGCTTCTCGATGGTCGACGGCGTCGTTTTTTCGGCGCGACTCGACGCGCTCATCACGGCGCTCTCCAACTTCTTTTACGACGAGCTGACCACCACCGCCGGCGTCGCCTACGCCGGCTGGAACGTGACGACGTCGGCGCCGACCGACGGGGGAAACAGCCTCGACGCGTCGAGCGCCGCGGTGCGCGGGCTGCTCGTCGCTTACCTGGCGACGGGGCAGACGAAGTTTCGCGACCGCGCCGGACAGGTCTTCGCACGGCTCGACGCCACGTTCTACGACCCGAGCGCCCGTGTCTACCGCCCGACGGCCGGCGATCACTCGCTCCAGATTACGTTCACCCCACGGCGCTTCGGGATCTTGCAGGCGGCGCTGCGCGACACGTACGAGCTCATCGCGGCGCTCCCCGGTCAGGACGCGCTGGCCGCGCTGATCGAAGATCGCGTGGGGCGCCTCGACAAACTGGTGCTCAACGGCTGGGACGACCGCGATGGGGATCAGCTGGTCGAATGGCCGAGCGAATGCGCGCAGCTCGGCACCGGACCGGACGGCTTGCCGCTGGGGAAGGGCGCGCTGCAGATGGCCGAGCGAACGCTGAGCGGCGAGACCGGCTCGCTGGCCCCGTTCACGGCCGACGGCGGCGACCGCGTCATCACGACCGATCGTGAGCACGACTGCGTCCCCGAGATCTCGGCGGCCAAGCTCCCCTCGGCGCTGGCCAACGCGGTGACCTTCACGCTCACCCCCTGGTCGCCGGCGAATCAGGGGCAGGTGTTGCGCAACGGCGCCTGGGTCACGCCCTGAGGCGGGCCCGCTGGCGGCTGCGCGATCTTTGAGCCGTCGCCGGGATTGGTAGGCACATCCCCTCCGTGCGCACCTCGGAGGAGAAGATGAGATTGCCTTTCCGAACGACGTCGTCCCGTTTCGCTCTCGCGGCTGCGCTGGCCCTGGCGGCGAGCGGCCTCGCGCTTCCAGCGCACGCCGCGACCTGGACCAAGGGTCCGAAGACGCTGGGGGGAGGGCCGGCCTTTGGACTGTGGCTGATGACCGACGGGCGCGTGCTCTCACACGCAGGGGGCTCGCTCAACACCTGGATGCTTCTCACTCCCGACAAGACCGGCAGCTACGTCAACGGGACCTGGAAGGCCGTGGCCAACAGCGCCTTCGCCCGCGGCGGCGCGACGGAGCACGTCCTCAAGGACGGGCGCTTCCTGGAGGCCGGTGGCGAGTACATCTACGTGTGGCCAGCCCACGACGGCGTGGCCGCCTGCGCCTCGAACTGCACCCAACCGCCGGGTGGCTCTCCGCTGTTCAAGAACGTCGAGATCTACGATCCCGTCGCCAACACCTGGACGATCGAGGCCGACGCCACCAACGACATCGGTGACACCGGCAGCGCCAACCTGGCCGATGGCCGTCTCCTCTACAGCACGCGCTCGAACAGCACGACCCAGATTTACGATCCCGTCGCCAACAGCTGGACCGCCGGCCCGTCGATGCCGATCGGCTCGGGCGACGAGAACGCCTGGGCGGCGCTCCAGAACGGCAACATTCTGGCCGTCGGTTACGCCGGCGCCGGCTCGGCCGTCTACAACCCGTCCACCAACAAGTGGACCAAGCTCACCTCGCCGAGCGGGTTCAACACCGGCGACACGGGCGGCATCTCTCTGATGTTCGACGGCCGCGTGTTCGTCTACGGCCTCAAGGGGCACAGCTACATCTACACGCCGGGCGCGTCCGCCAGCGATGCCGGCACCATGGCGGAAGGGCCGACGCTCCTCAACACCGGCGGAGCCATGGAAGCCGAGGATGAGTACTCCGACACGCTGCCGAATGGCATGGTGTTCGGCGCTCTCGTCGGGGTGACCTACGGTCCCGGCTTGGTGCTCCAGCAATTCGACCCGACGACGAACACCGTCTCCGCGGTGACCACCGAGAGCGAGAGCAACCCGTACCCCATCGACTACGTCAACCTGCCGAACGGGCAGGTGATGATCACCCCCGAGACCGGCAACAGCAACTGGATCTACACGCCCGACGGCGCCCCGCAGGACGCCTGGCGTCCGACGGTGACCTCGGTCGTCTTCAACAGCGCGGCCAACACCTACACGCTGACGGGCACGCAGATCTCCGGTCTCATCAACGGCGCCGACGAGGGCGACGACATGACGATGGCCGAGAACTACCCGATCATCTGGCTGACCGACAGCTCGGGCAACGTCACCTACTGCCGCTCGTTCAACTTCAGCAACATGATGCCCAGCGTCGGTTCGACGCCTGAGACAGCCGACTTCACCACGCCGGCGGGGCTTCCGAGCGGCTCGTACAACCTCTACGTCTCGGCGGTCGGCGTCAGCTCGAAGAACGCCTTTCCGTTCACCGTCGGTCAGAGCACGACGACCGGCGCAGCCGGGAGCGGCGGAGGGACCGGCGGTACGGTTGGGACTGGCGGCGCGTCCGGGATGGCCGGCAGCACCGGCAAGGGCGGTGCGACCGGCACCGGCGGCACGACGACGACGGGCACGGGCGGCACGACGACGACCGGGACCGGCGGCACGACGACCGGGACCGGCGGCACGACGACGACCGGCACGGGCGGCACGACGACGACCGGCAGCGGCGGCACGACGACGACCGGCAGCGGCGGCACGACCGGCACCACAGGTTCGGGAGGCGCGTCCTCGACGGGCGGTGCGACCGGCAGCGGCGGAACGACCGCCACCGGCTCGGGGGGCAGCGCGGGTGGAACGACGGGCGAGACCGGCGCGTCGAGCGGCTGCTCGTGCGAGACGGCGCCCAGCGGCCGCTCTGACCTCACCGCTTTGTTCGGCCTGCTGGCCTTGGGCCTCTTCGGCGCTCGTCGCCGGCGGCGGTCGACGTCGACGCGGCGCTGAAGGCAAGCGCCGCTCAGGGCGCGATCAGTTGCTGGGCCCGCGTCTCCGCGTGACGCCACACCGTCTCGGCCGTCGCGCGCGCGGCGGGCGAGAACCAGGCGAAGGTCAATGCGGCGGCGAAGGCCAAGAGCGCGAGCCGTCTCGGAACCCGGTAGAGGTCCCACTTCACCTTGCGAATGAGCCGGCGCGTGGGCCGTCCCAGGGGCGCAATTCGCCGCTCGCGGGCCGAGGCGTCGAAAGAGATCGTCGGCGGTTCGAAGTCGTCGACCACCCGCACCGGCGGCGGTTCGTCCCAGATCGTCGCCTCGGCGATCTCCAGGGCCGCAGTGACGTCTGCGACCTCCGACAGCGTCACCGGCACGCCCTCGATCGCCTGTCGCAGCGCGGACGCGAACTCCAGCACGCTGGGGAACCGATCGACCGACTGCTTGGCGAGCCCCTTCATGATGACCGCGTCGACGGCCGGCCCGAGCCGCGGGACCAGCGCCGCCGGCGGCGGCGGATCGGCGTGCACCACCTGGTAGAGGACAGCGATGGGATCCTCCGCCTCGAACGGCTCGCGTCCCGTCAGCAGCACGTAAGCGATGGCCGCCAGTGAAAACTGGTCGCTGCGCGAATCGATCTCTTCCCGCAGGCCGCGCGCCTGTTCGGGCGCCATGTACTGGGGTGTCCCGGCCACCTCGGCGCCGTTCGTCAGCCGCGGACGCCAGCTCGCCTGCGAGATCCCGAAGTCGAGCACCTTGACGAAGTCTTTCACGCCATCGCTCGACAAGAGCATCACGTTGTCCGGCTTGAGATCGCGGTGGACGATGCCGCGGACGTGCGCCGCGTGCAGCGCCTGGGCGATCTGGTCGACGATGTGAACGGCGGCCGCCGGGGCGAGCGCCCCCGCATCGGTGATCCGCTTGGCCAGGGTCTGCCCCTCGAGCATCTCCATCACCAGATACGGGTATCCCTGATCCGTGACGTTGAAGTCGAGCACCTGCACGATGTGCGGGTGGCGCAGGGTCGCGGTGATCTCCGCCTCCTGACGAAAGCGGGACTGCACCTCCGCGTTCTGCTGCAGGCCGCGATGAAGGACCTTGATGGCGACCTGCCCGGGAAGCCGTGTGTGATCGGCCGCGAAGATCTCGCCGCATCCACCTTCTGCGATGGGGCCGACGATCCGGTACGTCCCCTGAAGAATCGTTCCCGGTGCGAATTCTGAGAGGGGCATGTTTCGTTCTGTGTTCATCTCGCCCGAAGTGCTGGTGCAGCCCCCGTGCCGTGCAGCGTTGCGGCCCCCATTGCCCGCCTGGACGGCGGCCCACGTTTCCAGATCGCTACCTCGGGCGCCCGACGTCCGGGTTTCGTAACGTCAGCTCTCTCCAACGGCTGAGAATGCGGCGAGATCAGGCGCCGCCTGACTGGCATGGCGGTTGAATTCGGTCAGCGCAGGAGGCCAACCATGCTTTGGACCATTGCTCTCATCCTTCTGGTGCTCTGGGCCCTCGGCCTCGTCAGCTCGGTGACGATGGGCGGGTTCATCCATCTCTTGCTCGTCGCCGCGATCGTGCTGGTTCTGGTGCGGGTCATCCAGGGCAGACGGGTCGTCTGACGGCGTCGGTCGCTGGCCACCGGCGCGCTCCCCAGGTCGGGAAACCGGGGAGCGCGCCGCCGAGCTTCTGTGCCAGAAGGGCCGAAGGGTCGATCAGAATCATCAATTTTCAGCCAGGGGCCTAGCCGCTTTGCGGGAAAGACCTAGCTTTTGCCGCCAAGCCCAACTTGGAGAGCCGCGCGGATGCCAAGAGACAACGATGATGCGAAAGCGGCGACCGGGATCGCCGGGCTGGACGATGTGCTGCGCGGGGGACTCCCCGCGAACCGCGTCTACCTGATCCAGGGCGATCCCGGATCGGGGAAGACCACGCTGGGCCTGCAGTTCCTGCTCGAAGGCCGCCGGATCGGCGAGACCGGGATGTACGTCAGCCTCTCCGAGACGCGGGAGGAGATCACCGGCGTCGCGCGCTCCCACGGCTGGTCGCTCGACGGCATCCGGCTGTTCGAGATGCAGGAGGTGGCGCCCCAGCTGTCCGAGGAGGCCGAAAACACGCTGTTCGAGCCGTCCGAGGTCGAGCTGCGCGAAATCATGCAGCGGCTGCTCAGCGAGATCGAGCAGTCCAAGGCGACCCGCGTGGTGTTCGACTCGCTCTCCGAGCTGCGCCTGCTGGCGCAACACCCGCTGCGCTATCGCCGCCAGATCCTGATGCTCAAGCAGTTCTTCGTGGGCCGGCAGTGCACCGTGCTCTTCCTCGACGATCGGACCGCCCCCGAAGACGACCGGCAGCTGCAGAGCATCGCCCACGGGGTCCTCCTGCTCGAGCAGCATGCCTCGGACTACGGCAACGAGCGCCGACGGCTGCGGGCGGTCAAGGTGCGGGGCCTCCAGCCGCGGGGCGGCTACCACGAGCTCACGATCGTCAAGGGCGGCCTGCGCGTCTTCCCGCGTCTGGTGGCGTCCGAGCAACCGACGAAATTCGATCGGACGATCCTCCCGAGTGGCGTTCCCGAGCTGGACGCCTTGCTCGGCGGCGGCGTCGATCGGGGGACGGCCACGTTGATCATCGGGCCAGCGGGGGCGGGCAAGTCGACGCTGGCGCTTCGCTATGGGCTGTCGGCGGTCGAGCGCGGCGAGCATGTCTCCCTCTTCGCCTTCGACGAGCGGATCCAGACGCTGCATCTGCGGGCCCGCGGTCTGGGGCTCGATCTCGAGGGAGCCATCGCGAGCGGCCGGCTCTTCATCAAGCAGATCGATCCCGCGGAGATGGGGCCGGGGGAGTTCGTGGCGTCGGTCAACGACGCCGCCCTCCAGGACAAGACGCGGGTCATCATCATCGACAGCCTGAACGGCTATCTGAACGCGATGCCCGAGGAGCGAGCGCTGGCGTTGCAGCTGCACGAGCTGTTGACGGTGCTGGGGCAGCGCGGGGTGTCGACGTTCCTGTTGATGGCCCAGCACGGAATCCTCGGGCCGGCGATGGTGAGCCCGATCGACGTCAGCTACCTGGCCGACACCGTGGTGATGTTGCGCTACTTCGAGGCCGATGGTGCGATCCGAAAAGCGATCTCGGTCGTCAAGAAGCGCAGCGGCGTGCACGAGGAGACCATTCGCGAATACCGCATGGGACCGCCGAACGGCGTCAGCGTCGGGAAGCCGCTGAGCGGGTTCCGGGGCGTGCTGACCGGCGTCCCCAGCTACGTGGGGGACGCCCAGGCGCTCGTTCCCGGAAAAACTCGTCCAGGCGAAAAGGGGTGAGCTCGGCAAGGTCACATTCTCTCGCCGTCGCCCTCTACGCGCCGATTGGCCGGGACGCGGCGCTGGCGGCGCAGATGCTCTCCCGGGCGCAGATCGAACCGCTCCCCTGCGCCACGTTCGAGCAGCTCGCCGAGGAGATCGCGGCCGGCATCGGCGCCGTCTTGATCACCGAGGAGGAGTTGACCGCGGCGCGCATCGCCAGGCTGGGAGAGCTGCTGCGCGCGCAGCCCGCCTGGTCGGACCTGCCGATCGTGGTGTTCAGCTCGCTGCCGGGCGAGCTGCGGCTGCAGGTGCTGGAGCGGCTCGCCGCCGTCGGCAACGTCTCGTTCGTCGATCGCCCCGTGCAACGGAGGACCTTCTTGGCCACCGTGCGGGGGGCGTTGCGCGCCCGCGCGCGCCAATACGAATCGCGGCGGGCGATCGAAGCCAGGGACGAGTTCCTGGCCATGCTGGGGCACGAGCTGCGCAACCCTCTGTCGGCGGTGCAGTTCGCGACCGATCTCATCATGCGGCGGAGCATGACCGATGCGTGGGTCGTCAAACACGCCGACACGATCGACCGACAGACCGCGCATCTGAATCGACTGGTCGATGATCTCCTCGACGTGTCGCGGGTGACGTCGGGGAAGGTCGTCCTGCGCAAGGAGCCAACCGGCCTCGGGCCCCTGATTCAGCGCTGCGTCGAATCGCTGCAGACGATGGCCGAGGCGCACGGGTTGGTGCTCGCGATGCACCAGGCGCCGGGCCAGACCCCGGTGGAGGGAGACGTCGTGCGGCTCGAGCAGGTGGTGATCAACCTGGTCACCAACGCCATCAAGTACACACCGCGCGGCGGGCGGATCGACATCGACGTTTACCGCGAGGAGGCCAGCGACGAGCGAGAGGGGCAGGCCGTCCTGGTCGTTCACGACACGGGCGTGGGAATCCCGCCCGAGCACCTCGAATCGATCTTCGACGTGTTCAGCCAGGCGCCGACCGGGCTCGATCGCGCCAAGGGCGGGCTCGGCCTGGGGCTCACCCTGGTGCGCGCCCTGGTCGGGATGCACGGCGGTACGGTCGACGCGCGGAGCGAGGGGGTGGGGAGAGGGAGCGAGTTTCGGGTGCGCCTTCCGTTGGCGGCCTCGGTGGCCGCCGCCGCCGTGAGCCCGGCGCAGGTGTCGGCCGTTCACGAGAGCGTGCGGATCGTTCTCGTCGAGGACAACGTCGACATTCGGGAGACACTGACGGAGCTCCTGGTGCTCGACGGCTATTGGGTCGAGGGGGCAGCCGACGGGCCTCAGGGGTTGACCCGGATCCTGTCGGAGGTTCCCAGCGTCGCGCTCATCGACGTGGGCCTCCCCGGCTTCGACGGCTACGAGCTGGCGCGGCGCGCCCGCTCTCACCTGGGGGACGCGCCGGTCTTGATTGCCATGACCGGGTATGGCCAACCGGACGACCGGGCCCGTGCCTTCGAGGCCGGGTTCGACGATCATGTCGTCAAGCCGGTCAGCGTGGAGGAGCTCTCCGCGGCGATCGAACGCATGCGGAACAAGAAGCTCGCGGGAAGGGCGCAGAGCCCGGCGCTGCCCAAGCTCGCCGCTGGACACTGAGCGGCGGAGATCGCGTCCATCGACTGAGACCCTTTTCTGACCCTCGACCGCCATGAGCGGGCACTTCGTTCCAGAGGTCCCTCCATGCGTCGAGCACTTTGCCTTGCGGCCGTCGTGGTCTGGACGTCGGCCTGCGCGCAGTCCGAATCCGTCCACTCGGGAACCGGTGGCGCGATGGCGAGCGGTGGCGCAACCAGCACCGGCGGCGTGAAGGGTTCGGGGGGAGCGACCGCAACCGGTGGTAAGGGCGCCTCGGGGACGGGTGGCGCGACTGGTTCCGGCGGGACGATTGGCAGCGGCGGAGCCATCGGCACGGGCGGGGCGACGGGAGGCACCACTGGCACGGGCGGCGCACCTGGAACCGGCGGCGGGGGCAAGGGGAGCGGTGGCACGCCGGCGACAGGTGGCGCGCCTGGAACTGGCGGCGCGATCGGGACCGGCGGTGCGCCTGGAACTGGCGGCACGCCCGGGACCGGCGGCATGCCAGGGACCGGCGGCGCGACGATGTCCTGCAGCTCCGCGCTGTCGGATCGGGTGCGCATCACCGAGATCGACGTCGGCGCGAGCTACGCCTACAACGAGGTCGACAACAACGGCGCGGCGCTGGGGCTGACGGTGCTGGCGATCTCGCCGATTCCGGGCGGCGGCTCGCGACTCGCGTTCCTCGAGAAGGGCGCCAGCACGATCCACATCGTGACGCTGGACGCGAACGATCAGGTGGTCGCCGGCTCGGCGTTCACGCTTCCCGGTTACGACTTCCAGGACATCTACGCCGACGCCAGCGGCGGCACGCTGCTGGTCAGCCGCAACGCGATGGGCTCCACCGCCGGGAACAACTGCGGCAACATCAACAACCTCTGCGGCCTCGTCGCCAACTACCCCACGGCCGCCTCTTGCTACGACATGTACATGGTCCGCTTCGACGGCGCGTCGGAGACCTGGGCGACCAAGCTGACCGACACCACCGCGACGCAGCCGGCGTACATGACCAGCAGCACCCAGGCCGGCGACATCACCTTCGTCTGGTCGGAGTACGCCCACAACGGACGGATCGCCTTCGACGGCGCGAACTATGCCGGCTACTTCGGCATCGCCATCTCGGTCAGTCAGCCGTGCGTCGGCTCGAGCACGCTCACCAACGGCATCAACATCCACCAGGGCGATCAGATGAAGGTGGTGAACAGCGCCGGGGCGCTGCAGAAGACGCCGGGCTTCAGCATCGGTTGCAGCCACAGCGGCTACGAGCGCGTCATCTACGACACGGCGGCCAAGAAGTTCATCCCGGTGTGCAAGAACGACGCGATGACCGGAACCAAGTCGGGGCGGATCGCGCTGGCGCCCAACACGTCGACGATCTATCCGGTCGACCTGAGCTATTCCGACCTCGGCAACGTGCTGTCTGCGGGCGGCGGCGGAGACTGGATCATCACCAGCGACATCCGCGCGGGGCAGACGGCCAACGCGAACGGCCTGGCCGACGTGCACCTCTTGCACATCGCCAGCACCAGCGCGCTGACGCCCGACCAGGACCTCAGCCTGGTGAGCGACACCAAGAACGACCGCGCGCCGCACCTGGCGGCCTACGGGACAGGACAGATGCTCGCCGCCTGGGAGGAGTCGACCACCACGGGCGACTTCCCGCAGAACGACAAGAACCGGCAGATGTACATCCAGGTGCTCGACGGCACCACGGGCGCCGCGCCGGCCGGCTCGTCGGCGACGTCGGCGGGGCCGCTGATGCTGTCCCCGAACGTGCTCGGCAGCCGCTACCAGGACTTCCGCGCCTTCCCCGACGGCTCGGTCGCCTATCCCGCGCCCGGCAGCACAGGCACCAAGATCAAGATCCTCCGCGTCCTCGGCTGCAGTTAAGCGGGACGACTCTGTGCCAGATGCGCCGGGCTTGACCCGGCGACGTAATTGGCAGGAGATCTAAGGGCGTGGGGGATTCCCCGCGGTGGCAAGATCGTGCCCTCCATCGGCGAAACTATCGGCAGCTATCAGGTCCTCAAGCAGCTCGGAACGGGGGCGATGGGCGAGGTCTATCTGGCCGAGCACCGCCACCTGAAGCGCAAGGCGGCGGTGAAGCTGCTGGCACCCGAGCTGGTCGGCCGGCCCGATCTGCTGGAGCGGTTTTTTCTGGAGGCGCGCGCGACCTCCGCGATCGCCCACCCGGGCATCGTGCAGGTGTTCGACTGCGAGGTCGACGCCACCGGCCGTCCGTACATCGTCATGGAGTTCTTGGATGGGGAGACCTTGGCGGCCGTCTTGGCGCGCCGGGGCGCGCTCCCCGGGCTGACGGCGGCGCGCCTCGCGCGTGGCATGGCCGAGGCGCTGGAGGCGGCGCATGCGAAAGGGATCGTTCACCGCGATCTCAAGCCCGAGAACATCTTCGTCCAGTCGCAGCCGCCGGACTCGGTCAAGCTGGTCGACTTCGGGATCGCCAAGCTGGCGGGCGATTTTCGCGCCGGGCAGGTCCACCAGACGCGAAGTGGCGCCATGATGGGGACGCCGCTCTACATGTCGCCCGAGCAGTGCCGAGATTCGGCGAACCTCGACAGCCGCACCGATCTCTATTCGCTCGGGTGTGTCCTCTACGAGATGTTGACCGGGCATCCGCCGTTCACGCACGAGACGCTCGGCGATCTGGTGGTGGCGCACATGACCGAGGCGCCGAAGGACGCGCGCGCCGTCAACCCGTCGGTGCCGCCCGCGCTCGCCGCGCTGACCGCCGAGCTCCTGCGCAAGAATCCCGCCGAACGACCACCGGGAATGCGCGCGGTGGCCGAGCGCCTGGCCACGTTCGTCGGCGGTCTGACCACGGTGCCGGACGCGCCCGCGCGGGTGCCCGCGGCGCCGCAGGCGCCGACCAAATCCAAGACCACTTTCGGTGATTCAGCCGCCGAGCTCGTCGATGGGCGCGCCGTTCGACCACGCAAGGGCCTGTCGGCGACGCTGCTGGTGGCGGCGCTGCTCGGGCTCGCGGCGGGCGGCGTCGCCGCCAGCCGATTGCGGCCCCATCACCCGGAGGTCGCGCCGGCGCTCGCCGCCGCCGAATCCGCGCCCTTGGTGCCGGTCCCATCGCCGTTGCCGACGGCCGCCGCGCCAGCTCCGGTCGCGGCGGCGCCGCCGTCACCGGCGAGCCCTGCGCCTGCTCCGGCCGCGGCGCCCACGTCTTCGGCAATCGCGCCCGTGGCTGCGGCCACCGCGCCGGTTCCCGTCAAGGAAGCGGCGGTGTCGTCCAAGAAGAAGGGTCATCGCCATGGCGTCGAGGTCGCGTCGGCCGCGGCGGCACCGCCGACCGAGGCTCCGGCCGCGGCGCCCTCCGAGTCGGCGTCGCCCGCAGGGGTCGATTTTTCCGGTGTGTGGGAAGGGCCCTGGATCGACAACGAGCGCCACCAGAACGGTCGTCTCTATCTACAAGTCACCGGCGGTGGCGGGGCCAGCGGCTGGTTGTCGAACGCCACGGCGGGCCGCAGCTATCGGCTCACCGGGCGCGCCGAGAGGCCGGGCGAGTACGCGCTCGTCTGCGAATGCCCGGTCAACCAGGGGTTCAACGTTCGTGTCGCGCTCCATCAGACCGAAGGGAGCGAGCTGAAAGGGCGGCTGTCACTCTCCGCCACGGCCGGCGTGTTTGGCCAGAGTCACGTCGTGCTCCATCGCTCCGCCGCCCGGTGAGATGTCGGTCGCTTTACCAACGGAATGACTGCGCCTAAAGTCCGACGCATGAGCTTGCGCCGTTTCCGCCTTGGGAGGTTCTTCCCGATTGTTTGTCTGATCACCGTGGCCGCGTTTGCCGGCTGCGCGAGCTCGACAGTCTTGCAGAGCCAGCCCCCGGGCGCGCGCGTGTTCCTGAACGGCATGCCGGTGGGGGCCACGCCCTACACGATGACCGACACGAACATGAGCGGCTCGGCGACGCAGGTTCGGCTCGAGTACCCCGGGTTCGAGCCGTTCAACGCCATGATCGTCCGCAGCGAGCAGCTCGATCCGCTCGCGCTCATCACGGGCATCTTCCTGCTGGTTCCATTGCTCTGGATTCTCGGGTACCAGCCGACGCACTTCTTCACGATGCAGCCCCTCGGCGGCGCGCCGCCGCCCGCGGCTGGTGGGTGGGAAGCACCCCCGCCGCAGCAGGGAGGCGGCTACCCGCCCGCGCCGCCGCAGGGAGGCAGCTACCCGCCCGCGCCGCCGCAGGGAGGTGGCTACCCACCCCCGGCGCCCCCGGCCGGCTACCCACCGCCCCCGCCGGGCTACCCCCCGCCCGCCGGCTACCCGCCACCCCAGTAGCCATTCGATCGCGGTTGTTGTAGATGAAGGTCGGGCGCGGGCGCGGCCATTAGCCAGAGGGGGCCATGGAGAGACGACTCGGGGCGTTGGGGATGGCTGTCGCGCTTGGGGCCGCCATCGGATGTGAGGCCCGGCCTTTGATGCCGACGAGCGGCGGCACGGGCGACGAGGTGCCCGCGTGCGGTCTCGGCGTCTCGGTCACGGAGATCTCGCTGACGGGCGGAGCCCCAGCGCTTCAACCGCTGTCCATCACCGCCGGCGCTGACGGAAACCTCTGGATCACCGAGGTCTACGTCAATGCCATCGGTCGCCTCGCCACCGACGGTCGCCTGGACTCGTTTCCTCTCCCGTCGTCGATGCGAAGAGCTCAGGGGATTGCCTTGGGCCCGGACGGCAACGTCTGGTTCGCCGAAGCTGGCGCGATGGACGGTGGGATCGGGCGCATCACACCGGACGGGACGATCCTCGAGTTTCCGCTGCCGGACACGCCGTTGCAGACGAACCGCTGGCCGACCGCGGTCATCGCCGGTCCGAACGGCAACATCTGGTTCGCTGACCCGACCGGCAACAACATCGGGCAGATGAGCGTCGAGGGGGTGGTTCTTGGCGATTCATTCCTACCAGCGACATCGGACTGGCGGGACACCCCCAGTACCATCGCGGTTGGCGCGGACGGCGGTGTCTGGTTCGGCGAGGTCAATCGGGTCGGTCGGATGACGTCCGCTGGGGTCGCTACCTTCTACTCCCTTCCCCCCTTCGAGGGAGCTGGTGCGGCGGGCAACATCATCTCCGGGCCGGACGGAAACCTCTGGTGGAACGGACCGAGCCTCGATCGCCTCCGGCGAATTTCGCTCCCTTCGCCGGATGATTCACAGCTCGAAATCACCGACTTTCTTCCTCCGGGCTACAACCCCAACACGCCCCCCAGCGTCGGCCCCATGGTCGTCGGACACGACGGCAACATCTGGTACGCCAGTGGCTTGAACATGGTCTGTGCCACGACGGCCGGTCGCTTCCACGAGATCCCCATTCCCAGCGGCGGATCGGCGTTTGCGATCACCACTGGGCCGGATGGCGCGCTCTGGTTCACAGAGCCGTCCTTCGAGCGGGTCGGTCGAATTTCGCTCAACTGACGCTCCGGCGTGTCCGGCGGGGCGCCGCCTGTCGAAGTCGGCAGGCGCGCGCGAACCTTGCTCGGCTATTCCCCGGCGTCAGACGTGTCGGCTGCGGTGAGCGGCGTGCCGGCGTTGATCCGCATCGGCTCGCGTCCGCTCTTGCGTGGCTTGGCGGCGTCGGTGCACGCCTGACCGAGCGCGGGGGCGAGCCGCTCCCACAGCTCTTTGCCTAAGCTCGCCGCCAGCTGGTGGCGGTCGGCAGCGACGGTCGCCGAAGCGGTGCGCATGCCCGTCGCGCCGTTGCGGACGTAGATTGTGGCGCTGCCGTCGTTGCCGTCGATGGTCACCTCACCGTCGATGTACGCGACGAGGTTCAACGCCACGGACATCTCGCGGTACTGCTCCGCGCTGTCGACCGGACGCAGCGAGGTCATGATCTTCATCCCCTTCGACTTCAGGAGATGCATCACCTGCCGGCGCACCGGCTCGGCGTCGTCGCCGGTGAACGTGAACAGCGCGACCTTCCCGCCCGCGACGACGATCGGCGCCTCTTCCTTGGGCGCGGGACATTCTTTGGCCACGGGCTTCGACTTCGATCTCGACTTGGCGTGCGGCGCAGCGTGCTTGGCTGCGGCGTCGGCGCGCGGCGCGATCGCCATCGCGAACAGCAGCGCCGCGGTCGCGATCTGCCGGGGGGCGAGCCTGCAGCCGAGCGGCATGCGCCCTCAGAGTAACCCGGAATTCCGGTCAGCTGCGCAGTTTGTAGCCGGTGGCGAGCATCCAGGTCGTCAAAATCGTGGCGGTCGCAACGACCGCGCCGGTGATGGCCAGCCCCAGATACGGCGAGCTCGACGAGGTGCCGAGGAAGCCGAAGCGCAGCCCCTCCACCATGTAAAGGATGGGGTTGAGCCGGGTGATCGTGTCCCACGGCTTCGGCAACATCCGGGCGCTGTAAAACACGCCACCCAGGAACGTCAGCGGTGTGAGCACGAACGTCGGCACGACGTTGAGCTGCTCGAACTTGTCGGCCCAGATCGCCACCGCCAGCCCGATCGCCGCGAACGCCGTGGCAATCAGAAGCATGTAGAGCAGCACCCAGATCGGATGCGCCACGCCGAACCCGGTGAAGAGTCCGGAGATCAGCCAGACCAGGCCGCCGGTCAGAAAGCCTCGCAGGACGGCGGCCGCGAGGAACGCGGCCAGCAGGTCGGCGACCCCCAGCGGCGCGATCAGCAGATCGACGATCGTTCCCTGCAACTTGGCGATGAACATCGACGACGAGGTGTTGAGGAACGCGTTCTGGGTCAGCGTCAGCAGGACGAGGCCCGGGATGATGAAGCGGATGTACGAGACGCCGTCGATCTCGCGCACCCGACCGCCCAGCGCGAACCCGAAAACGAGGAAGTAGAGCGTCGTCGTCACCACCGGCTGCGCCAGCGTTTGCCCCGGCACCTTGAGAAAGCGGCGCGTCTCCTTGGTCAGCAGCGTGCGAAACCCGACTCCGTTCATGACGACCGCCGGGTGAAGCTGGCGGCGTCGGGGCGCTTGGTCAGCTGCAGAAACACGTCTTCCAGCGACGGCTGGACGATCTCCACGTCGACCACCGCGGGGGAGAGCGCTCCGGCCAGTGACAGCAGCTCGCCGATCGGCGTGTTGTCGACGGGACAGATGACCATCATCCCGCCCGGATCGAGCGTGGCGCCGCGCCGGCGCAGCGGCTCCGGCAGCGCCGCGGCGCCGCCGATCCAGGCGGTGGCCAGCCGGAAGCGGATCTGCTTGCGCCCCAGCTGCCGCACCAGCGCCGCCGGGGTGTCGAGCCCGACCAGCGCACCTTTGTCGATGACGGCCACGCGATCGGCCAGCGCCTCCGCCTCCTCGAGGTAGTGCGTGGTGAGCACGATCGTCGTCCCTTGCCCGCGAAGGGTCCGGACGTACGACCAGAGATCGTGCCGCAGCGCCACGTCGACGCCCGCCGTCGGCTCGTCGAGGAACGCCACCCGCGGGCGCGGGACCAGCGCCTTGGCGATCAGCAGCCGCCGCTTCATCCCGCCCGAAAGCGCCCGCGTGTTGGTGTCGGCCTTGTCCGAAAGATCGAGCGCCGCCAGGACCTCGTCGATGCGGGCGTTGTCTGGCGGCACGCCGTAGTAGCCCATCTGAAAGCGCAGCACCTCGCGCGGGGTGAAGAAGGGATCGAAGTTCACCTCCTGCGGCACCAGGCCCACCAGGCGCCGCGCCGCCAGCGCGTCGCGCACCACGTCGTGCCCAAGAACGGCGGCGGTGCCGCCGGTCGGACGCACCAGGCCGCAGACGATCGAGATCCAGGTGGTCTTGCCGGCGCCGTTCGGTCCGAGCAGCGCGAAGATCTCCCCCGGCTCGATGCGCAGCGACAGACCGCGCAGGGCTTCGACCTTGGGATAGGTCTTGGCGAGGTCCACGGTCTCGACGGCGGCGGCGGACATCGGCGGCGCGAAGGATGGCGCCGCCGGTTTTCCGGCGCAAGTGCTAGAACCGGGCGACCCAAACAAACGGAGGTCGGTTCATCGTGAAGTTGCAGATCGTTTTTGCGAGCACACGGGAGGGGCGCGAGGGGCTCCCCATTGCCACTTGGGTCATGGAGCGCGCACGGGCGCACGGCAAATTCGAGCCGGAGCTGGTCGATCTGAAGGACGTCAACCTGCCGCTCTTCGACGAGCCGCAGCACCCGCGCCTCCGCCAGTACCAGCACGCCCACACCAAGAGCTGGAGCGCGATCGTCGCCGCGGCGGACGCCTTCGTCTTCGTGACGCCCGAATACAACTACGGGATGCCTCCGGCGCTGCTGAACGCCATCGACTATCTCTCCGCCGAATGGGCCTACAAACCGGCGTCCATCGTCAGCTACGGCGGCATCTCGGGCGGCACGCGTTCGGCGCAGATGACCAAGCAGATGTTGCCGTCGGTGAAGATGATGCCGATCCCCGAGGGGGTCTCCATCCCGTTCTTCCGAAACATGATGAACGCGGAGGGGCAGTTCGTCCCCGGCGAGATGCAGGACAAGGCGATAACCCCGATGTTGGAAGAGCTCTGGCGCTGGACGGGCGCGCTGGCCACCCTGCGGAAATGACCGCGCCGGGGAGCCATCGGGGCTCTTCTCTCGGGCCCGGGATTGCTATATTCGGTCGCCGTGAGTGACCTGACGTTGGCCCCCGCCCAGGGCGCGCTCTACGCCGCGCCCGCGCGCACCGCGGAGCGTCCCTGGATGATCGCGCCCGGGATCGACGCTCTGCTGTTCGTGGGGGTCACGCTGCTGACGCTCATCCCGTGGGTCGTCTCGGACGTGCTGCACTATCCCGGCTGGTACGTGATTCTCGGCGTCGGGGTCGTCAACGGCCCCCACCTCATCTCGACCTGGACCCGCGTCTATCTGGTGCCGGGCGAGCGCTTCAAACGTCCGGTGCGCTACTGGGTCATCCCCGGGCTGGCGATGGCCTTCGCCATCACCGCCGACGCGACCGGGGGGCTCTGCCTGCGTCTCGTCCGGTCGACCATCTTTTACTGGGCAACCTGGCACTTCGTGGCGCAGAGCTGGGGGGTGATGCGCATCTACCAGCGCAAGCACGGCGCCGCCGAGCGCACCGAGGCGCGGCTCGAAAAGGCGCTCATCTTCCTGCCGGCGTTCTTCTGCGCGCTGCACCGCCTCTACACCGGTCCCTGGACGCTGTTCGGCATCGAGGTGATTCACCTCCGTCCGACCGCCTGGCTCGTGAACGGCTTCGGCGCGCTGATCGTCGCGCTGGCGGCGGTCTACCTCCTGGTCTGGTTCGCGGGCGGCAAGCAACGCCCGGCCTACGAGTGGGTGCGCCCCACCTACCTGGTGTTCAATTTCCTCGGCTTCGCCATGCCGTTCCTGGTGATCCGCGACGGCAACAGCGCCTTCGGGGCCGCGGCGCTCTGGCACGCGGTCCAGTACATCGCCATCGTCTGGCTGTACAACGATCGCCGCTACCGGGGCGGCATCGACCCGCAGGCGCGGCTGGTCTCCTGGGTGGCCCAGCGTGGCCGGGCGCTGGCCTACATGGCCCTCATCGCCGCCTGCGCCGCGGTCGTCTACACCTTCGCCTTCGGTGTCTCGTTCTTCGTCCACCGACCGTTCGAGGACATCGCGCTGACGTTCTGGACCGGGTTCACGCTGGGCCACTACTACCTCGACGGCGTCATCTGGAAGTCGCGCCGCTATGATCTGCGCACGCTCACGGTCAACGCGCCGGCCCCGGCTGTCTGACGCCGCGACCGGATGAGCTCGTCCGGGGGGGCTCTCGCGCCGCCCATTGCGGCGCCCGGCGCTCTCTGAGAAAATGCGGCCCTCTTCCCCCCAGGAGAATCGCTTTGAATTACTGGAAAGTCTTGCTCGTCTGTCTCGCGAGCGCTGGTCTGGCGGTCGCTTCCTGCAGTCACCCGAGCGGCACCGGCATCAGCGGCAGCGGCGGCAACAACGGGAGCGGCGGCTCGGGCGATTGCCCCGTCGGGTCGGTCGGCTGTCCCTGCAACGGAACCACCTGTGATCAAGGTCTGTTGTGCGCCGACTTCGGCGGCGGCCAGACCGAGTGCGTGACGACCGCCGGCAGCGGCGGCGGGCCTGGCACCGGCGGCTCCGGAGCAACCGGCGGCACGACCGGCACGGGCGGCAACGGCGTCGGGACCGGCGGGACGCCCGCCACGGGCGGCGGCCCCGGCACGGGCGGCAACGGCACGGGAACCGGCGGGACGTCCGCGACCGGCGGCGGCCCTGGGAGCGGAGGCAACCCCGGTACCGGGGGCGGCTCGTCCGGCACCAATCTGATCGTCAACGGCGACTTCTCGCAGAACGACACGAACTGGGGCGTCCCGAACGGCACCCCGACCAGCAAGGGGGTGCAAAACGGCCAGTACTGCGTCACGTTGAACAACGGCAGCGGCCAGGTGATCCTCGGGTGGGGCGGAACGTCGGTCTCCGCGAACCTCGCTGCGAACGTCAACTACACGCTCTCGTTCCAGGCGTCGGCGACAACCGCGCTGTCGGGATTCGATACCCACGTTGGCAGCGCGGTCGAGGTCGGCGGCTCTTATCCGCTCGACAAGGATCTCGGCAACGACAACATCCAGACCGGTTTGATGACGTTCACGCACATGTTCACGATCACCAGCGCGGACCCGCAGGCCGGCGTGGCGTTCCTCTTTGGGGCCAGCGGGACGTCGACCGTCTGCGTCGACAACGTCAGCCTGACAGCGGACTGACCTCAGTCGTCGGCGCGGAGCAGGCCGTCGCTGGCCCATCGTCCGACCAGCTCGAAGGCGCGCGCGGCGGCCGCTTCGTCGGTGCGCCCGCGCGCGAGCCCGTCGCACAGGCTCGCGAACATCAGGTCGCCGGATTCGAGCCGGCGCAGCCAGTCGGCCTCCTCGCCGTCGACGGCGCGGTGGAGCACTTCCAGATCGCGACGCCAGACGACCAGCGCTGTGGGCGACGGTGCGGGGACCGTGGTGCCCGGATCCTCCGAGCGCCAGAGCGGAACGACGTCGAACTGCGTCTCGAGGAGCGCGTGGCTGGGGACGAGCCGCAGGTTCAGCGTGGCGAACCGTTCGGGCGGAAGGGTCCGCAGGGCTTCGAACGTGAGCGTCCCGGCGTCGGCGCTGTCGATCATCTCCAGCCGCGCCCGCTCGAGGCGCGCCAGCTCGGCCAGCCAGGGCCGCCGCGCGCCTGTCGGGTGCGTGGCGAGAAACGTAGGCAGGCGCGCCCCGACCTCGCGCATCGAGGGGTGATCCGGGCGGCAGGCGTCGAGGTAGTCGACGACCAGCGCGTGAAACGCGGCCCCGCCCAGGGCCGACGCTGTCTTGGCGTACTCGTCGGCGAGGACGTCGCGGATGCGAGCGAAGTACATGTCGGCGTAGATCTCGAGCCGCGCGATCGCCGGCAGCCGCGCATCGCCGGCCACCATCTGCTCGACGGCGCGCCGCAGCTCGGGACCAGCGGCCGCCACAGTCGCCGCCACGCTGTCTCGCGCGGTGACGAGCTCGTAGAACCGTGCCTCGACGTCGGCGAGCCTCATCTCTCGGCGCCCCCGCGCGACGCACGCGCGATCTCGCCCGCGTGCCGGAGCTCCGCGCAGAGCTCATCGAGCGGCGGAATGTGCTCATCGCGCTCGAGCAGCGTGGCGACGTCGCCGAACCGCGCGACGGCGTGGCGATAGAGCTCCCACACGCCGTCGCACACGGGGTGATCGTGCGTGTCGCGCAGGTGGGTCGGCAGCGTCTCGTGTCCGGCGAGGTGGAACTGCCCGACGCGCTCCCGCGGGATGGCGTCGAGAAAGGCGACCGCATCGAACCCATGGTTGTGCGCGCTGACGAACACGTTGTTGACGTCCAGCAGGAGGCCACAGTCGGCGCGCTCGGCCAGCGCCGTCAGAAACTGGGGCTCGCTCATCGTCGAGTGGCGGTAGGTGAGGTAGCTCGAGACGTTCTCCACCAGGATGCGGCGCCCGAGCCGCTCCTGCACGCGCGCGACGCGGCCGGCGACGTGCGCCAGCGCCTCCTCGGTGAACGGCAGCGGCCACAGATCGTGCGCGCGGTGGCCGCCCAGGCTGGACCAGCAGAGGTGATCCGAGATCCAGGCCGGCTCGATCTCCGCGGCCAGCGCCGCCAGCCGATCGAGGTAGCGGGCGTCCAGCGGATCCGTCGACCCGAGCGGCATCGAAACCCCGTGGAGCACGATGGGGCGATGCGCGCGCGCGGCCCGCAGCACCCGGCGTGGGTTGCCCCCTTCGCCCATGAAATTCTCGCTGATCACCTCCCACCAATCCACATCTGCGACGGCCGCGAAGGACGCCTCGCCGGTGGCGGCGGCTTCGTAAAAGGGGGGGCGCAGGCCGAGCCCCTGACCGAGAGCGGCAAATCCCTCCATCCCCACAATCATTGCACAGCGCGCCAAGGCAGGGCGGCCCGGCGGGACCGTGGCGCGAAGGTCTCGGGCGCACACGGGCGCGAGGCATTTGTTCGCACGGTCAGCCGCCGCCTCGTCCACAACCGCGCGTCCCGCGCGGATCGCGCCCGGAAGCCGCGGTCCCTGGCGCCGGCGCGAAAGATGCACAGAGACAGGCCCGGACCCAGAGCCGGAACAGACCCAGCGCAGCTGCGGACGCTATCGAATGGCATCAGCGCCCGGATGCGCTAGAAAAGAGTAGAGACCATGAAGTCCCTGATTGTCGTCTCGTTGATCGGCGCGTCGGCTCTTCTCGGTCTTCCTGCCGGTGCGCAGCAGACGCCGCCCGGCGCGCAGCAGATGCCGCCGGCCTACGCACCGCCCGTCCCGCCTCAGCTTCAACAGCCGCAGGTCCAGCAGGTGCCCGACACGCAGGCCGACGGGGTGCCGCTGCCGACAGGTGACGAGACGGTGGTGCTGCCCGGGGTCGAGCCGCAACAGGGGTACGACCCGAATTCGCCCAATACCGTCGACTATCCGCCCGCTGACCTCGGTCCCGACAACGAGATCGCGCAGAGCTACGACGACGGCTACGACGCGCAAGCGTACAGCCAGTTTCAGACTGCGCTCGCGCCGTACGGGGCATGGGACTACGACAGCTCGTACGGGAACGTCTGGTCGCCGAGCGCGGCGATCGTTGGCGCCGGCTTCTCCCCCTACGCGACGGGCGGCAACTGGGCGCTGACCGAGTACGGCTGGACCTGGGTCTCAGACTGGAGCTGGGGTTGGGCGCCCTTTCACTATGGCCGCTGGATCACGCGCGCCGGCCGCTGGAGCTGGGTTCCGGGCTCCATGTGGGGTCCCGCCTGGGTCTCCTGGCGCGCGGGCGGCGGCTACGTCGGATGGTCGCCACTCCCGCCGCGCGGCGTGCGCCTTGCCGGCGGCACCGGGGTCGGATCGCCGTGGCGGTTCGCACCGGCGGCCAGCCTCGGCGCCGCGCGTCCGACCTTCATCTCGGCGCGCTATCTGCCAGGGATGTTCGCGCGGACGACCGTCGTGGCGAACGACCGGCTGCTCACGCGCGGCAGTTGGTCGGTGCACGTCAACGCGGGACCGACCCGCGGCATCACCGCCCGTCCCGTTTCGCTGTCCAGGGTCGCGCCGAGCGCCCTGCCGCGCGTCGCCGTCTATCCACACCCCGGCGTCTCGCTCAACGCGCGCCCCTGGACGCGCACGACGGAGACGCGCGCGGACGTTCTGAACAACCAAGGGTGGCGCGCGGGCGTTCCGGCCGCGCAGCCCCACACCCTCGGGCGCACGCCCGCCTACAGCTCGAGCCCGGCGGCGCGTGCGGAGGTCCGTGGGCCGTCCGCCGGCTGGTCGCAGCGCCCGGCGTCGACCTACGGGAGCGCCGGCGGTTACGGTCATTCGTACAACAGCGGATGGTCCGCGCCGGCGACGCGCCCGTCCTACGGTGCCCCGAGCGCGTATGGCGCCCCGAGCGCGTATGGCGCCCAGAACGCGTATCGTCCACCGACGCCCGCGTACCGCGCTCCGGCTCCCGCCTACCATGCGCCGGCGCCGTCATACAGCCCGGCCCCGCGTGCGTTCGCGCCTTCGTATGCGCCCCCTTCCGGCGGCGGTAGCCACTTCGGCTCGTCGGGCGGCAGCCACTTCGGCCCATCGGGCGGCGGCCACTTCGGTGGCTTCGGCGGTGGCGGGCGTCGCCGCTGACAGCGGTTGACGCTCTTTCTCCGCCGCGCTATCAAGGATTCGCTCGGGCGTTTAACTCAGCGGAAGAGTGCCACCTTCACACGGTGGAAGCCGTAGGTTCAATCCCTACAACGCCCACCAGAAAAGCTAAGCGGAATCGGCCAGTTGGGAGTCAGAGCCCAGCTGGTCTTTTTCGTTTTGGGGTCGAGACGTACCACTTCCATACCACCTGACGTCGTCGCCTCCCGAACGCCCGCCAGCGAAATGGCGATCCCTGGCGCGTCTCGGTTTGAGCGACCGTGCCGTAGTGCTCCCGCATTTGCTCGGTCGCGTGGCCCGAAATGGCCCAGGTCACCAGGCCCTTGATCTCCGCCGCCTGCGCCAGGTCCTCATAGGTCCGCCGCATCGCTCCGGGCGTGACGTGCTTCCCGAGGCCGATCGCCTCCGCCGTCTTTCTCGAACGGCACCTTCAAAGCCGGGGCCGCCCGAAATCCGCCCGTCTCGGACGGGAAGAGCAGGTCGGTCGTGGCCTTGATGCCGAGCGCCGGACCAGGAGCACGCTCTCGTCCCACTTTACGTCCGCGAGCAACCCGGGTGGAAGCCCGAGGGACGAATCCCGGTCGCGAAACCGAGCGCCCTCATCGCGAAGTGTTGCGGGAACGCGCCCTTCAACGCCCCCAGGAACCTCCTGACCTCCTCCATCGTGAGGGAGTTGGGCTTCCTCTCCGTTCAGCCCGTTCCCGATGACGAGGAAACCGTTTCGGAGGGCATGGTGGTTCGGCTTAACGTTCTGCTTCGGCAACGCTGAGAAGCGGTAGGAGGTTCAGGCGTCCGACACGAATAAACGAGGGAACCAAGTAAGCTTCGAGGCTCTGGATAATTCCGGGCGGAACACGACGCTTCTTCAGGAAGCTCAGGGTGCGGGTTGGGTCGGCGCGCACGCCCAAGGCGGCGCTCTGGACCACGTCGCCAAGCATCCGCCTGAGACTTCCAGTGGCGCAACCGATTTGTAACCGTCGCGCCTCTTCATCAGCCTCTAGGTCCCAACACTCGAGGGGATCACGGGCGATAGCTGAACCAAGGGCCCGTTCCAACGACGCCACGAGGACGCGTTGCTACAGCTCGCGGAGGAGCTCGGCAACGTTTGGAAGGTCTGCAAGCCG
>Ga0210389_10001059_pt1 | contig 22987 bp, 22 predicted proteins | sample IncBWH28OmetaG_FD_160127 | JGI IMG/M metagenome (GOLD analysis project Ga0210389, IMG submission 160127) | Forest soil microbial communities from Barre Woods Harvard Forest LTER site, Petersham, Massachusetts, United States - Inc-BW-H-28-O ...
GGGGGTGGTGTGGTCGGCTGGTCGGCCGGTGGGTCGGGGGTGGCTTGGGCCGGCGGGTGGGGAGGGGCGTCGGTAACTTGATGGCGCGCAGGAGGCGGCGGAGGGAGTCTAGGCGGGCTTCGGCGTGATTCGCGGACGCCCAGGCGTCCAGGCCGCAGCCGTCCGACAGGTGGTCGCAGCCAGGCGGGCAGCCGTCGATGCCGGCGGCCAGGTCGCCGAAGGCCTCGGCGATATGGTCGGGCGTGACGTGCCCAAGGCCGAAGCCGCGCACGCCTGGCGTGTCGATCAGCCAGCCGCCCCCGGAAAACGCCGGGTCGGCGGGCTGACGGCGAGTGCGCACTTCCGGGAGCGCGAGCGCGACCGCCGAGGATGACGTGTGCCGGCCCTTGCCCGTCACCGCGTTCACCTGGCCCACCGCCCGGGCCGCGTCCGGGATCAGCGTGTTGACCAGGGTCGACTTGCCGACACCGGACTGGCCGATCAGTACCGATATCCGCCCGGCCAGCGCGTTCCGCAGCCGCGACAACGTCACGGCGGGCACCGGCTGCCTTGTGGCGATCATCGGCACGCCCAGCGGACGGTAGAAGTCGCGGATCTTCCGCGGCGAGGCCAGGTCGTTCTTCGTCAGCACGATCAGTGCGTCAAGCCCCGCGTCGTAGGCGGCGACGAGGCAGCGGTCTATGAAACGCGTCTTCGGCTCGGGGTCGGCGAGCGCGCAGACGATCACCATCTGCTGCGCGTTCGCGACGACGATCCGCTCCAACGGGTCGCTGTCGTCGGGGGAGCGGCGCAGGACACTGGTCCGTTCCGCCACGCGGACGATGCGCGCCAGCGACCCGGCCGACCCGGACGTGTCGCCCGCCAGCGCCACCCGGTCCCCGACCACGACCGAGTTGCGGCCGAGCTCACGGGCCTTCATCGCGGTCACCATCCGGCCACCGGAAGAGCTCGGGATACCCGGATCGGCCACGTGACTGGCAGCCGCGTGGCGGGCGGCCTTGCGGTTCGGTGTCGGGTCGTCGCTCCAGGCCGGCACCGTCAGGCATCCGTACCGGCCGCGGTCGACGTTGACCACGAATGCCTCAGTGGCACCCTCATGGGCGGGGCGCCGACGGGTGCGCGGGCGTGATCCCTTGCCTGCGCGTACCCGGATATCGTCCTCGTCGAGGTGGGCGGAACGGTTCCTCAGTTGCCCGGCTCCCCGGCCATCTCGCCCCACAACCTGGTGAAGTTCGGGAAAGTCTTGCCGACGGTGGCGACGTTCAGCACCTCGAGGCCGGGAACCGCCAGGCCGAGAACCGCCGCCGCCATCACCATGCGGTGGTCGTCGTAGCTGTCGAACCCGTGGCCGGGCTCGGCGCGCAGGGGGCGCGGAGTGATCGCGAGGCCGTCGGGCTGCTCGGTAACGTCGCCCCCGAGCGCGTTGATCTCCTTGGCGATCGCCGCGAGCCGGTCGGTCTCCTGCGCCCGTGTGTGCCCGACTCCGCTGAACGCCGAAGGACCTGATGCCAGCGCCGCGACCGAGGTCAGCGGGAGGCAGAGTTCGGGGACGTCGCGCAGGTCCGCCTCGATCCCGTGGATGACCCCCGACCCGGTGACGGTGAGCCCGTCCGGCCCGAGCGAGCAGGTCGCGCCCATGCGGGTCAGCACGGCGAGGATGGCGTCGGCGGCCTGAAGGCTGTCCGCTGGCCAGTCGGCCACGGTCACCGACCCGCCAGTGACGAGCGCCGCCGCGAGGAACGGCCCGGCGTTCGACAGGTCCGGCTCGACCGTGAACTCCCCGAGGTTGAGCTCGCCCGGCTGGACGGTCCAGGAGTTCGGGCGCGGCTCGCCCGCGGACGACACCTCGGCACCCGCGAGCTGGAGCATCCGTAGGGTCATCTCGATGTGCGGGAGGGAGGGGACCGGTGGGCCTTCGTGCCGCACTTCCACGCCCTGGCTGAATCGCGGTGCGGCGAGCAGCAGCCCGGAAACTAGCTGCGAGGACCCCGAGGCATCCAGCGTCACCGAGCCGCCGCGTACCGAGCCGGTGCCGGCGATCGTGAACGGCAGCGCGCCCCGCCCGCCGTCGTCGATGACGACGCCGAGATCGCGCAGCGCGCCGAGCAGCGCGCCGATCGGGCGTTCCCGCGCCCGGGGATCACCGTCAAACGACACCGACGTTGGTGTAAGCGCCGCCACCGCGGGCAAGAACCGCATGACCGTGCCCGCGTTGCCCACGTCCACGCTTACCGAAGTGCCGCGCGGAAGGGCGCCGGGGGAGACGGCCAGGGACGTTGGGGATGAAACGACATCGCAGCCCATGACCCGGAGCGCAGCCGCCGCTAGCGTCGTGTCACGGGCCTCAAGCGGACCGTGAATAACGGAGGGGGAAGAGCTGAGCGCGGCCAGCACGAGGGCGCGGTTCGTGATCGACTTGGAGCCGGGCAGCCGCAGACGGGCACGCACCGGTCCTGAGGCGGAAGGTGCCTTCCAGCGTCCGGAGTCCATACCGTTGAGGGTAGTGCACCGCCAGCCGTCGGCCCCACGATGACAGCAGGGTTTGACGGCGTCGATTTCTGGTTATGAAGTGCCAATCCGGCATTGTTCGGCCCATAAGTAGTCATCGGGGAAGGCTGTATGTGCGGTCGGTTCGTCTCGGCGCGAAAGCGACTCGAACTCCTGGAGGAGTTCGCGGTCGAACGTGACCTCGTGCCCGCTGAACGGGAGCCCGACCACACCGATTACAACGTGGCCCCGACGAAGCGGATTTACGCGGTGCTCGACCGGGTTGAAGAGGGGAAACCCGAGCGAGAGCTCCGGCTGGTGCGCTGGGGACTGGTCCCTTTCTGGGCTAAGAGCGCGTCGGGCGGGGCGCGAATGATTAACGCGCGGGCGGAGACCGTGGCGGTCAAGCCCGCGTTCCGCAGCGCGTTCGCGAAACGCCGCTGCATCATCCCCGCGGACGGGTACTACGAATGGCAGGCAGCGCCGGAGGGCGCTAAGGCCCCGAAGCAGCCTTATTACATATACCGAACGGACGGTGGCATCCTCGCCTTCGCCGGCATCTACGAACTCTGGCGAGACGGCTCGCTGCCCTCCGATGACGAGCAGGCGTGGCTGTGGACCGCATCGATCATCACGACCGATGCCACCGACGAGATCGGGAAGATCCACGACCGCACGCCGATGGTCATCCCGTCCGAAGAATGGGCGGACTGGCTGGACCCAGCCAACAAAGACAAGGACCTGCTCATGGCGACGATGCGGCCCGCCCCGGCGGGGACGGGCGGGCTCACGTCGCACCTTGTGTCAACGGCCGTCAACTCCGTCCGGAATAACGGACCCGACCTCATAGCGAGGCTGGGTGACGGGGAGCCTGACTCCCCGGACGAAGCGGACAAGCCGTCTCTGTTCTGACTTTCGCGGTGAACGCGGTCGACGGATAGCTCTCGTGCCGCCGCGGCACTCGCGAACAGAAGGCGAGGACTTCTCATGGAAATCAGCGTTGCCCGCAAGCGTCTGGAGGAAATACGCGATGGTCTGGACCGGACGGTCGCGGTGCTGCGCGGTGAGCACCCGCTGGTCCGGGGCGGGGTCGCGGAGGCGGGCGACGCTGGCGCGAACCTGACCGAAGCCGACCGCAATGCCGCGTCGGTGGCGACGGCACTGGAGCAGCGCGGCGAGATCATGGCCGCGCTGGCGAGGATCGACGACGGCAGCTACGGACACTGCGTCGACTGCGGCAACATGGTGCCGGACGAGCGGCTCGAGGCCCGGCCCGCCACCGCACGCTGCGTGCCCTGCCAGTCGAAACGGGACCGCAAACGCCGGTAGCGGAGTTGCTCCGCTGCCGCGGGGGGTTGAAGGGGGGTCGTCCCCCCTAGGGCGGGCAGCGCCGGTGGCGGAGCTTGCGCCTGCCGCGGGGGGCTAGCGGGCCAGGACCGCGGAGATGATCAGCTGGTCGCCCACGGAGTCGTCGGCGCGTGCGCGAAGTTCCGCCTTCACCAGTTGCTTGAAGCTGCCCGGGTCACGGTCGAGCAGGTAGCCGACCGTCGTGGGCGCGAACACCGTGCGCGGGCGGAGCCAGCTGACCTCGAATCCACTGCCGGTGAAGAGCTCGCGGAGGTGCTCGGCCCCATAGCACCGGGTGATGCTGCCGTCCGGCCACGGCACCAGGACGACGTCGGCGTGCGGCAGGTCAACGAGATGCGGCCAGTGATGCTGCTGCGCGAGCACCGACATGCCGAGTGTGAGGGAGTCCACGCTGGCGAGCACCCGGCCGCCCGGCTTGAGGACGCGGGCGATCTCGCCGACGAATTCCTCGGCTGCCAGATTGCGCGAGAGGGTCCGGTCCTCGGCGATCACCGCGTCGGCGCAGTTGCTGGCCAGGAAGTCCAGGCCGCCGTCGGCGGCGGCGAGGCGCAGCCGGTCCTGGCGGGCGTCCGCGGCCATGAGCGTCCCGGCGGCCTCGCCGGGAGATTCGCCCGGCGGGATGACGCGAAGCACGCTATGGCCCGCCTTGGCGGCCAGCTCAGCGTTGCGCGTGCCCGCGCCCGGCCCGGAGATGTCGATCACGCGGCCGCCCGGCGCGGCCCCGAGCGGGGGGACAAGCTCGGCTAGCCCGAGGGGAGAGGGCACCCCGTCAGCGCTTTGCGACTGAGCGAGCTCACCCAGCCAGTTCTCGAACTGCGCGTGGGCAACCGCTGCCCGGAACCGTGAATATGCCGCATCAGGACTAGTGTCCTGTTCGGCGATGGCGCTTGCCTGCACGGGCTGACTCCTGGCCGGGCGCCCGCTCGCGGAGCACCCTTACTAGCTACCGTTCCCCCGGTTAGACGATCCATCCCCGGCGAAGGTGCCATTAGTTGCCATGTTCTTGGCCCGAGCTTTAGGCTTCCTTGGCCAATCACACCGGTAACCGTGGAATCTTCCGGCACCCAGTCGTGTTGAACGCGTCATGGCAGTTGCCTCACCCTCTACGGGAGCACCCTCTACGGGAGCGAGCGGCAAGCTCGCAGATCACAGGCCACGGTCACGCCGGCCACAGGCCGGCTGCCGCGGGCGGGTATCCTCTTACGGTCTTGTCGTGTCACACCACGAGAACCGAGAGGGGGTGGGTTCCGTTCCAGAGACGCTTGAGGAGCGCGGCGAGCGCTTCGAGGCAGATGTGATGCCCTACCTGGACCAGCTGTACTCCGCCGCCCTCCGGATGACCCGGAACCCAGCGGACGCCGAGGACCTGGTACAGGAGACTTTCGCGAAAGCGTATGCCTCCTTCCACCAGTTCCAGCAGGGCACGAACCTGAAGGCGTGGCTGTTCAGGATCCTGACCAACACGTTCATCAACACGTACCGTAAGCGGCAGCGTGAGCCGCAGCGGTCCGGCGCGGATGAGGTCGAGGACTGGCAGCTGGCGCGGGCGGCGTCGCATACCTCCGAAGGGCTCAAGTCGGCCGAGGCCGAGGCCTTGGAGCGGCTGCCTGATTCCGACATCAAGACGGCGCTGCAGAGCCTGCCCGAGGAATTCCGCATCGCGGTGTACCTAGCCGATGTGGAAGGCTTCGCGTATAAGGAAATCGCCGACATTATGGGTACTCCAATAGGTACCGTGATGTCACGGCTGCACCGCGGTCGTCGCCAGCTGCGGGATCTGCTTCAGGACTACGCCGCTGACCGCGGTCTCGTCCGGTCGCAGGCTAACAGCGGTGCTCAGGCCGAGGAGGACAGGGCATGAGCTGCGGAGACCCGCACGAAGTGCGCTGCAGCGAGGTACTTGACCGCGTCTACTGGTACCTCGATGGCGAGATTTCCGATGACGACTGCGAGACCATCCGTCAGCATCTCGACGAATGCGGCCCGTGTCTTAGGGAGTTCGGCCTCGAGGAAGCGGTGAAACGCCTCGTCGCCAAGCATTGCGGCTGTGACCCTGTGCCCACTGAACTGCGCAGTAAGGTCTTGGTGCGCATCCGTCAGGTCCAGGCGGAGATCGAACTCACCGAATAAGCGCTCCGGCGCGACCTCGTCGCGATTAAGATGAGGAAGCGTTCGATCAAATGGTATTGCATCCGGGATGCCGCTAGTTGCTTAGAGTAACCAACTGTTTGCTTCTTGTGCACGGTTGGTATTTAGGTCTGCGAGAATTAGTCCTGCCACGTTATCCTGTGCTGGGCGGCGTGCTGTGAGTCGCCAAACGGCATTTTCGCGAGGGAGGTCTACCCGAATGCAGGCTCATGCGGCGCCCCGGGTCATGCCAGCGATGACAGCCGGCGCCTTCGGAGTGTCCTGGGGGTAGCGACGGCGATCGGTTCGGTGCGGGCCTGTTATCGCGGGCTACTAGGGGGGAGTGTGGGCAGATTCCGGTGGGGCGCGCGGGCTTATATCTGCGCGGTAGTGATCGCCGCGGTTGTGGTGATCATTCGCGGTCCTTTGGACGGCATCGACTGGGACCAGGTGGCCGCTCTCGGGTTGCTGCTTGTTGTCTGCGAATCTACCGCGACGGTACTGAAATCCCGCAGCCTGGCGTGGTCTGCCGCCAGTATCTCGAGCCTCGCGGCGGTGGTCCTGACCGGGCCGGTGGGCGGCGCCCTCGTCGGCTGCTGCACCCTGATATCCCTGCGCCGCGGCCCCTCGGTGCCGCAGCGGCTGTTCAACACCGGGATGTACGCGCTGAGCGCCTACCTGTCGGGGCGGGCGTTCCTGTTGCTCGGCGGGCATGTCGGCACGCCACAGGCGAGTTCCTTCCCGGGCATCATCGGTCCCTTCGCCGGTGCCGACCTGGTGCATGTTGTCCTCAACTTCTCGCTGCTGCGCGGCGTGCTCTGGCTGACGAAAGAGCCGGACTCAGGCACCCGCGTGGGCCTCGATTTCAAGCTGCTCCTCACTGACCTCGGGTACGGGGCTTTCGCGCTGCTCACGGCGTCGCTCTGGCAGGTGCTCGGCCCGTTCGCGCCTGTCCTGGTGCTGATCCCGCTGCTCGTCGCCCGCTGGGCGGTGGCGCAGTTCGCCGACCAGCAGCGCGCGTACGAGGCGACGGTCAGTGCGCTCTGCCAGGCGGTGGAGACCAAGGACTTCTACACGCGCGGGCATAGCGAGCGCGTATCGCGCGGCTCGGTGATGATCGCCCGCGAGATCGGGATGCGGGACGAGCGAGTCGAGGCGATCATGTTCGCCGGCATGCTCCACGACGTCGGCAAGCTGGGTGTGCCCACATCCGTCCTGCAGAAGCGGGGTTCGCTGACCGACGATGAGTACGCCGCCATCCAGCTGCACCCGATGCGCGGGCTCGACATCGTGCGGGAGATCGGCTTCCTCGACGAGGCCCTGGCGGGCATCATGCACCATCACGAGCGCATCGACGGCAAGGGTTACCCGATGGGGCTCGCGGGTGACGAGATCCCCGAGTTCGCCCGGGTGCTCGCGGTAGCGGACGCCTTCGACGCGATGACGTCCACGCGCTCTTACCGCGGCGCGCGCTCGGTGCCGGAAGGCGTCGCCGAGCTGCGGAAGTGGGCGGGCCGGCAATTCGATCCGGCCTTCGTGGACGCTTTCGTTACCGCGATCGAGCGCGATGGCTGGAAGGCGCCGGAGGACGCCTCGGCGGACTCGGACGACGATCCCCTCACGACGCCGGCGGATGACGAGTTCGCGGCCGCCGAGGGAGTGCCCGAAGACCCCGCGGGCCCGCTGCGCACGATCGAAAGCTTGTAGATGACGTGGCCGGACGCGCGCAAGAATCGCGGGGATTCCCGCGCCAGATCCTCGACTCCGGGCAGTCGCTCCTAGTCCTGTTCGCCGGCGTGCTGCTGGTGGCGTCGGTCGCGCAGACCGCCGCGATCGGCACCCGCGACGCCACCACGGCGCTGGTATTCGGGGCGCTGATCGCGTTCGGCGAGCTGCTGCGGCTGAACATGCCGGGTGACCGCGAGGCCGCGCCGATCGCCACCGCCGGCGCGCTTGCCTACGCCTTGCTCCTGCGCATCGGCAACCATCAGGCCACGGCGGGCGCGCAGCAGGTCGTCGCGGTGGCCGCGATCGGCATGATCATCGGCGCGCTGCCGCATCTCGCGGTCGGCAGGCCGTCGCGGCTCGCCGGGATGGCAGCCCGGCTGCTGGCGGTCGCCTGCGTGGCCGGGGCGTTCCGCCCGCTGGTGAACGGGGACGTGATCGTCCGGCACTGGTGGTTCGAGCTGCCGATCATGGCCTCCCTCGTGGTCCTGGCGTGGCTGGTCGAGGCGGTGATCGCGGCCCTCATCCGGGCCGACGCGCTGCGCGGCCGGTTCGGGGTAACACTGCTCGACGAGATGCGGGTCCAGCTGCCCCTCGGCGTGGCGGTCGGCGCGTCCGCGCTGCTGATCTCCTTCGCCGCCGAGGTCATGGGAATGGCCGCCGTGGCGGTCTTCACGGCGCCGCTGCTGGTCACCCAGGTCGCGCTGCGCCGGTACACGGGCATCAGGGCCACCTACCTGCAGACCGTGCGGGCGCTCGCCCGCGCGACGGAGATCGGCGGGTACGTGGAGCCGGGACACTCGGCGCGCGTCAGCCGGCTGGCGGTCGCGGTCGGACGCGAGCTCGGCATGGCCGAGCCCGCCCTGCTGGAGCTCGAGTACGCCGCTCTCATGCACGACATCGGCCAGCTGTCGCTGCGCGACCCGATACCGGGCGGCGCGACCGTGCTCGTGGTCAGGGACGAGCAGCGGCGCATCGCCGAATACGGCGCGGAAGTCATCCAGCAGGCCAAGGTCCTGGACACGGTGGCCGACATCGTGCGGCGCCAGAGCGACCCTTACCGCCCCGCCGACCAGGCCATGGCCCCGCCGCTGAGCAGCCGCATCATCCGCGCCGCCAACGCGTTCGACGACCTGGTGGGCAGCTCGGTGGAGTCGAGCCGGGCCACGGCGGCGGTCGAGCGGCTGCGCCTCGACACCGCGGCCGAATATGACCCGCGAGTAGTCGAGGCGCTGAGCCGCGTCGTCAACCGGCGTTCAGTTGTGGGCTCCTGAGACTCCCCGGCACGCCGGGCGGCTAATCCGCCCCAGCAGCACCAGCACCAGCACCAGCACCCGCTCCGACGCTGGCCGGGGCCGGCGCGGGCGCCTGCTCCGGGTCGATCGTGTACTCGTGCGGCAGTGTCTCGTCGCTACCTGCCGGTACCCGCGTCGCCCGCATGATGACGGTGAGCACCACGGCTACGATCAGGTTGAGGATCAGCGCGCTGATCCCGATGTAGATGCTGTGCCCGAACACGATGTCCGACGAGGCCGCCCAGTGCGACGTGGTCGGGTTGGAGACCTTGTAGGCGGCGATCGTGCCGTAGATCTCCCCGGCGAGCCAGCCGGCCAGCAGGGCCCAGCGATGGAACCAGCGCGTGAACAGGCCGGCGATCAGCATCGGCGCGAGCTGGAGTATCCAGATGCCGCCGAGCAGCTGCAGGTTGATGGAGAACGTGTGCGGGAGTTCCACCGCGAACAGCAGCGCGCCCAGCTTGACGACCAGTGAGGCCCACTGGGAGACGCGGGTCTGCAGATGCGGCGAGGCGTCCGGCTTGAAGAACTCCGTGAACACGTTGCGGGAGAACAGGTTGGCCGCCGCGATCGACATGATCGCCGCGGGAACGAGCGCGCCGATGATGATCCCGGCGAAGGCGATCCCGGCGAACCAGCTCGGGAACATGTGCTGGAACAGGTACGGAACCGACAGCTGGGCGTTGTTCCCCGCCTTCTTGACGTTGGCCACCGTGACCGGGTCGGCGATCGCCATGTAGCCGAACAGCGCGATCAGGGCGAGCAGCACGGAGTACATCGGCAGGTAGATCATGTTCCGCTTGACCACGCTGCGCCGTTTGGCGGCCAGCGTGCCAGTGATCGCGTGCGGGTACAGGAACAGCGCGACCGCGGAGCCCAGGGCCAGCGAGGCGAAGTCGAACCGGGTGCTGCCGATCGACCCCGACGCGGGGACGAACGTGCCGTTGGGCTTGCCCGTCTTCGGGTTGATGGCGGCGAAGTGCGCCTGCGCGGCGCCGAAGATGTGGTCCCAGCCGCCGAGCCTGGTCGGGATGTAGAAGACGGCGACGAGAACGAACACGTAGATGAGCGTGTCCTTGACGAAGGCGATCATGGCCGGGGCGCGCAGCCCGGACACGTAGGTGAAGATCGCCAGCACGAGGAACGCGATGAACAGCGGCAGGTCCTTCAGGTACGTGTTGGTCGAGGACGTGCCGACCCCCATCACGCTGAGCACGGACTGGATGCCGACGAGCTGCAGCGCGATGTACGGCATGAGCGCGACGATGCCGGTGATCGCGGCGGCCAGCGCGAGCCCGCGCGACCCGTACCGGCCGCGGATGAAGTCAGCCGGCGTGATGTACCCCTTGGCCCGGCAGACCGACCAGAGCCTGGGCAGGAAGATGATCACGATCGGGAAGACCATGATCGTGTAGGCCACGGCGTAGAACCCGATGGATCCCGAGCCGAACACCAGCGCGGGCACGGCGATGAACGTGTACGCCGTGTACAGGTCGCCGCCGAGCAGGAACCACGTGATGAACGAGCCGAAGCCGCGTCCGCCGAGTCCCCATTCGTCCAGGTGCATCATGTTCGAGGCACGGCGCCACCGGGCCGCCGCGAAGCCGACGCCGGTGACGAGGACGAACAAGACCACGACGATCGTGAACGTGGTCGCGTTGACGTTGCTCATCGCGTCACCCCGCTGCCGCTGCCCGCGGGACCGGTGCTGTGCGCGGCGCCGTCGTCGTCGGGCGCGCCGGGCGGCTTGAGGCGCTTTTGCAACTGGACCACTATCCACAGCACGATCGACGTGGCGGGCATGTAGACCAGCAAATAGAAGTAGAAGAAGGGCAGGGCGCCGATCTTCGGCGTGGCGCTCGAGTAGATCGGCGAGTACAGGATGAAGAAGATAGCCGCGGCCACCAGTATGGCGATGGCGGCAGACGTGATTGGATGCGCGGCAACGGCGTTCTTTGGCCGGGCCTCGGGGTCGCTCATAGTGTCCTCTCGGCGTCCTCGCACGCAAGGAATGTGACTGGCGTCACTCAGCTGAAACTATGTTGCGACATGCGGGATGATTGCGCAATGCCCTGATTAGGGACGTTGACGTTAATGATGAATGGGGCGGGACCCAGGAACGTTTAGGAAATTAACGCCGCTGGCCGCCGAGCCGCGCGGACAGGCCCGCCCGTGCCGCGGCCAGGAACGGGGCGCGCGTCAGCGCCCCGGCGTGCTCGGGAAGGATGCCCGCGAGCGCACCGCCCGCCGCGACGGGCAGGTCCGCGAGGTTGGCCCGCTCGGCGAGGGCAGGACTGGCCGGCCAGCTGCCGATCACCACCCCCGCGCTAATGATTTCCCTCAACGACAGTGCTTCTGACGTCAGTGCCGTGTGATTGAGAGTCCCCAGGCCGGCGACCGCCACGGTGAGCACCGGTGCGCCGAGCGACACGGCGAGGTCGGCGATGGTCGTCCCCGCCGGGTCGTAGCGGACGAGCAGGCCGCCGGCGCCCTCCACGAGCACGAGATCGCGCTCGGTGGCGAGTTTCGCTACGTAGTCGGCCGCGGCACGCATGTCGAGCGGCGGCAGTCCGGACAGCCGCGCGGCGGCCTCGGGGGAGAGGGGGTCGGGAAAGCGCGCGAGCTCGTGCGTGTCGGTAACGCCGGACAGCCGCGTGATGGTGTCGGCGTCCGGAATATCGCCGCCGCCATCGGCGCGCACGCCAGTCTGCGCGGGCTTGACCACGGCGACGCGCTCGCCTCGGTCGGCGGCGAGCGCGGCTATCGCCGCCGTCGTGACGGTCTTGCCGACACCCGTTCCGGTGCCCGTGATGATTAGCACGCCGTGCGGCGCGGCGGGGATCACAGGCCGGGCCGCCTGCGCAGGCGGGTGATGAACTTGTACCGGTCGCCGCGGTACCAGGACTGGGCCCATTCCACCGGCTGGCCGGTGGAATCGATCGCGTGCCGGGACAGCAGGAGCAGCGGCAGGCCCGGGTCCACGCCGAGCAGGCGGGCGTCGTGCGGGTCGGCGAGGACGGTCTCGATGGTCTCCTCGGCCTCGGTCAGCTGGATCTCGTAGTTGGTGCGCAGCGTCTCGTACAGCGACGCGTGGCGCTCGAGATGGCGGCGCAGGCCCGGGAAGCGCTTGGCGGGCAGGTGCGACGTGTCGATGGACATCGGCTCGCCGTCGGCGAGCCGGAGCCGGTGCAGCCGCAGCGTCCGCGCGCCGAGCTTGATGCCGAGCAGGCTGGCCAGGTGCTCGTCCGCCGTGACGTAACCGATCTCGAGGATCTTCGTCTGCGGGTGCAGGCCGTGCTCCCGCAGGCCCTCGGTGTACGAGGCGAGTTCGAGGGCCTGCGCGACCTTCGGCTTGGCAACGAAGGTGCCCTTGCCCTGCATACGCAGCAGGCGGCCCTCGATGACGAGCTCCGCGAGTGCCTGGCGTACCGTGGTCCTCGATGTGCCGTACCGCTTGGCGAGCTCGCGTTCCGGCGGGACCGGGCTGCCGGGTGACATCGACGAGGTGAAATCGAGCAGCTGCTTCTTCACCTCGTAGTACTTGGGCAGCCGCAGCACGGCGGCCCCTGCCGCGGAAGTGGCGGAGGCAGCGGGCGTGGCGGAACCGGCCGGCGTGACAGGATCAGCGGGCGTGACGGGAGAGGCGGGGACTCGCACCGCGGGAACTACGCCGCGCATGCCGTTGTCATCGGCCGGTATCGGAAACACGCTCATCGACTGGTCCTTCCCGCTTGTGCGGTATTCCGGCCATGATTCCAGTGTTCTGCCGCTACGGCCAGTGCCTCTTTTGCCACAGCGAGATCTGCTTCGGACAGTGTGGCCCGGCCGGCCAGCCGCAGGCACGCCTCGCCGTCCGGCACCGAGGGCGGCCGGAAGCAGCCGACGCGTGCCCCGCGGGCCGCGCACGCCGCCTGCGCCGCCACCGCCGCTTCCGGGTCGCCGAGGATCACCGACGTGACCGCGGCGTCCGGCACTGTCGCCCGCAGGCCCAGCTCCGTCGCGGTGGCCGCCAACCGGGCGGTGGCGTGCCGGGCCGCGGCGGGCAGGTCCGGGCTGGCCTTGAGGATCCGCAGCGCGGCCAGCGCCGCCCCCGCCGAGGTCGGGGAGAGGCCCGTGTCGAAGATCATGCCGCGCCCGGTGTCCACGAGCGTGTCGATCACCTCCGGCGCGCCGAGGACGGCGCCGCCCTGGCCGGACAGGGCCTTGGACAGCGTGACGGTGCGCACCAGGTCTGGCTCGGACGCGATGCCCGCTTGCCAGGCGGCGCCGCGTCCGGCGTCGCCGAGGACGCCGAACGAGTGTGCCTCGTCGAGGATGAGCATGGCCCCGTGGCGCCGGGCGATCCGGTGCAGGCCCGCTACGTCCGCGCGGGCGCCGGACACCGAGAAGACCGCGTCGGAGATGAGGATCGCGGCGCGCTCCCCGCGGCGGGCCAGCGCTTCCTCGGCCGCGTCCAGGTCGGCGTGCGCTGTCACGTGCAGGCGCACGTTCCCGCGGCGGGCGAGCCTGCAGGCGTCGACGAGGGAAGCGTGGTTGCGCTCGTCGGAGACGATGAGCACGCCGTCCCCGGGGGCGGCCAGCGTGGCGGACAGGGCCGTCACGGCGGTGAGGTTGGCCAGGTACCCCGAGGAGAACACGAGGGCCGCCGGGGCGCTCAGGAAGGCCGCCAGCGCGTCCTCGAGCTCGGCGTGCAGCGTGGTCGTGCCGGTCACGAGGCGGGAACCCGTCGAGCCGGTGCCCCACGTCCGCGCGGCGGCGGCCGCCGCTTCCGCGAGCCGGGCATCTCCTCGCAGACCGAGATAATCGTTGGAGGCGAGGTCGAGCACCCGCGCGTCTGCGCGCCTGGGCACGAGGCGTCGCCGCAGGCCAGCGGCCGCGCGATCGTCGGCGGCGGAGCGCAATCGGGCCACGGGGTCAAACGCCGGGATGATTTCGGCCATGCGCGCATAATGCCAGGTCATGCCCGACCAGGAAAATTTCGCCCCTCCAGAACATGTCATGATGGGAAAGTGCCGACGCTCACCGACCTTGCCAGGAACTACACCAACCTGTCCGGGGCCGACCTCGAATGGCTCCACTCGCTGGTATCCGACTGGCAGCTTCTCGCCGACCTCTCGTTCGCTGACCTCATCCTCTGGGTGCCGGTGCGGGCTACCGACGACGCGCCGGACACAGGCTGGGTCGCGGTCGCGCAGATGCGCCCGACCACCGGCCCCACGTCGTTCCCCGACGACGTGGTGGGCTCCCAGGTCGGGCCGGGGGAACGGCCGCTGCTGGACACCGCGCGCACCGAGCAGCGGATCTGGCGGGAGAGCGACCCGGACTGGACCAGCGGGGTCCCGGTCCGCGCCGAGGCGATCCCGGTGACCAGGGAGGGCCGGGCGATCGCCGTCATCGAGCGGTCCACCAACCTGAACTCGGCGCGCACCCCTAGCCGGCTGGAGCTCACCTACGTCCAGGGGGCCGACGACCTGGCCCGGATGGTGTCGGAGGGGACGTTTCCGTACCACGGCCAGGACGCGACCCTGGTCCGCTCGCCACGGGTCGGTGACGGCCTGCTGCGCCTCGACGCGACCGGGCGCGTCACCTACGCCAGCCCCAACGCCCAGTCCGCCTACCGCCGCCTCGGTCTCGCCGCCGACCTGATGGGTAACGAGCTCGGGGCCGCGACGGCCCGGCTGAGCACGCCGGGCGAGCCCGTCGACGAATCGCTGATGCTCGTCTCGCGGGGCCGCGCCCCGCGCGAGACGGAACTCGACGGCAACGGCGCGGTCGTGCAGCTGCGCGCCATCCCGCTGGTCGTGGGGGGCAAGCGCACGGGCGCGCTGATCCTGGTCAGGGACGTGACGGAGCTGCGGCGCAGGGAGCGCGAGCTGCTCAGCAAGGAAGCGACTATCCGGGAGATCCATCACCGGGTAAAGAACAACCTCCAGACGGTCGCGGCGCTGCTGCGGCTCCAGGCGAGGCGACTGTCGGCGCCGGAGGCGCGGGCCGCCCTGGATGAGGCGGTACGGCGTGTTGGGTCGATCGCGATCGTCCACGAGACCCTGTCGCACGCGCCCGAGGAGATCGTCGACTTTGACGACATCGCCGACCGGGTGGCCATGATGGCCGGCGAGGTGTCCTCGCCCGAGGTGCGGGTGACGCCGAAGATCACCGGGCAGTTCGGGATGCTGTCGGCGTCGGTCGCGACGCCGGTCGCGATGGTGCTGACGGAGCTACTGCAGAATGCGCTGCAGCACGGCTTCGGGGGATCGGCTGGCAAGGGCTGTGCGGGTGACGAAGGTTTCATCGAGGTCCTGGCCGCGCGTGCGCCGGAACAACTCACCGTGACGGTATCGGACAGCGGCGCGGGACTGCCGCCCGACTTTGACCTCGACTCGACGACGAGCCTCGGACTACAGATCGTGCGGACGCTAGTGGTGGCCGAACTGGGCGGGCGCCTGAGCATTACCCCAAGGCCGGGTGGCGGCACCGTGGCGGTCGTCGACCTCCCGGTGCGTTACGAGGCGGATGCATAGCACGAAGACCGTGCTCGCAACCGCCGGGGGACGCCCCCGGCTGCGCGCCCGATGGCGGAAAACGCCATCGCATCGGGCGCGCGGTACATCGGGTTAAACGTGGGCGCGGGCGCGCAGGCGCAGCGCGCGGCGCTTGAGGACGCGACGTTCGTCCTCGCTCATGCCACCCCAGACGCCGGCGTCCTGGCCAGTGTCGATAGCCCAGCGCAGGCAATCATCGGTAACCGGGCAACGCCGGCAGACCTGCTTGGCCTCTTCGATCTGGAGGAGCGCGGGTCCGCTGTTTCCGATCGGGAAAAACAGCTCCGGATCCACCTCACGACAGGCGGCAACGTGGCGCCAGTCCATGATGTCTACTCCCTCTCGGCGCAGCGGCTGGTCATCGGGTGGTTCGCCACTCGCCACGTAGTGCTTGTGAAGTATTTCACGAGCTATTCCATATGCCGGGAACAGTCATTTATTCCCGATCTTGTTCGGTGCCGAGTTTCTGCCCGTGGGTGTAGGTGGGCCCCGGGCTGAAGCGGTGAGCGAGCTCCCTCTCGTGACAGGTTCATGCCACGCCGGGCGCACGTTCCCCAGGCACCGGAACTAGCCTCTCAACAGGGCGCGACCAGCGCAAGAGGGCGCGGCAAACCATTGTTTGAAACGGGTGTCAGATCGATCACACCAGCTGCGCACACGTCGGGCGAAGCGCCGTCGGGAGCGTCTAGGCGAAGACGCTCAGCGCGTCTGGAATGTACCTGAAGGAAACCTTCTCGGTCTCGCCGAGATATTCGCCGTCAATGTGGAACGCGATCGGCCGGCTCGCCTGAAACCCCAGTTCCGACTGTGTCTCCGCCGTAATCACGTCACGCCCGGCGAGCGGGCGGGATCTCATGTGCATCATCTGCCCGAGCGCGCTGAACGTGGTCAGCGTGGACAGGCGCCGCAGCGCGAACACGTCAAGACCGGAATTGAAGTCGGTGTGCGGGGCCGGCAGCACGGGGTGGCGCCCGACGTAGGTCCACGGCGAACTGTTGGTGACGACGCCCATGAAGAGCCCGTCAGCGGGCGGTACCCCGGCCACCTCCAGGGTGAGCGCCGGGTTGTGCCGGTCGGTCGCCGTGTAATACCGGCGCAGCGCCGTCCACATATACAGGGGCGCGGAGGCGCGGTGCCCGTTGGCGCGCGACTGCTCGACGTCACCGACGACTTCCGCGTCCAGCCCCAGGCCCGCGCTGAACGTGAAGTACCGCTCCCCGGACGTGCTGACCGCGAGCCCGAGCCCGATGGTGCGCCGCGCGCCGCTGCTGGCGGCCGCGACGACCCGCCCCACCGCCTCGTCCGGGTCCAGCGGAACCCCGAGCGTACGCGCGAACACGTTCGCGCCGCCGCCGGGTATCGGCGCGAGCGCCGGCCGACGGTTCGCGCCGGCCGGAGAGCCTGGGCCCCCGCGAGAACCCGAGCTCCCGCGAGAGCCCGAGCCCGTACGGTGCCCGGAGCCGAGCGACGCACCGGCGCGGGCCGTCATCAGCCCGTTCACGACCTCGTTGACGGTCCCGTCGCCGCCGAAGGTCACGAGGAGCTCGTATCCTTGTGCGGCCGACGTCGCGGCGAGTTCGCGCGCGTGGCCGCGATAGCGTGTTTGTACCGTTTCCAGCGTGAACTGGGACCGCAGCCCGCGGACCACCATTCCGGCGTCGTGCCCGGACATGGAGGTAGCGCGGGGGTTGATGATGAGCAGCGCGCGCACGTGCCTCAGGCTAACCGGGGCCGAAAGGATGAGAAACTATGGGTATGCCTTCTGGGGATGGCGCTGCCTCGCCCACACGGCCGCCATTGCTGCTCGCCGCCGCGATCGTGCTGGCTGCCGAGGCCGTTGCGCTGCTGGCGTACTCGGTGATCAACGTGGTCGACATCGCCACTAACAACAGTTATCAGGCGGCGAACGGCGCCGCGCTGGTCATTATGCAAGCCATCTTCGTCGTGGGGATCGCGTGGATCGCCGCCGGCGTGCGGAAGGTGCGGCCGTGGACGCGCACGCCCGCGGTGATGATCCAGGGTCTCGCCGTCGTCCTGGCGATTATCTTGCTCCAGGCGCACCTGTACGACTGGGGAGCGATCACGCTGGTGCTGGCGATCGCGGGTCTCGCCGGCCTGCTCGCCCCGGCTAGCCTGAAGGCGCTCGCGCGACCGCCCGAGCCCGCGCGGGAACCGGGCGCCAAGGGGAACCCGGGCGGCGGGAATTCCGGCGTCGGAAAGCGCCCCACGGCGAAGTCGGGCACGGCGAAGACCTCCGGGAATCCGGCGAAGTCCGGGAACCCGGCGAAGCGGAAGCCCGCCGGGAAGCCGGTCAGTCGTCAGTCGTGAGCCCTTCGCGCAGTTGAGCGAGCGTCCGGGCGAGCAGCCGGGAAACGTGCATCTGCGAGATGCCGAGCTCGGCGGCGATCTGGGACTGCGTCATGTTGCCGAAGAACCTCAGCAAGAGGATCTTCTTCTCGCGCGGTGGCAGGCGTTCCAGCAGCGGCTTGAGTGATTCCCGGTACTCGACGCCCTCGAGGGCGTCGTCGATCATGCCGAGCGAGTCCGCCACGGCGGGCGCGTCCTCGTCACCGGAGTCAGGCGCGTCCAGTGAGACGGTGGAGTACGCGTTCGCGGACTCCAGCCCTTCCAGGACCTCTTCCTCCGACATCTGCAGGTGCTGGGCGAGTTCCGACACCGTCGGCGCCCGGCCCTCGCGCTGGGCGAGGTCGCCGATGGCCTTGGTCAGCGAGAGCTTGAGCTCCTGCAGGCGGCGGGGCACGCGCACGGCCCAGCCCTTGTCACGGAAATGCCGCTTGATCTCGCCCACGATCGTCGGCGTGGCGTACGTGGAGAACTCCACGCCGCGCTCCAGGTCGAAGCGGTCGATCGACTTGATGAGTCCGATGGTCGCGACCTGCGTCAGGTCGTCGAGCCACTCGCCGCGGTTACGGAACCGGCGGGCCAGGTACTCCACGAGCGGCAGGTGCAGTTCCACGAGCGTGGAGCGGATGCGGGCCCGCTCAGGATCATCCGGCGGCAGCGTGGCGAGCCGCTCGAAGAGCTCACGTGCCTGCGTCCGGTCGGGTGCCGAGTGCTCGGACCGGGGCAGCAGCACCGGTGCGTGCGCGGCCGCGGCATCGGCGTCGTCCCCGTCATCCCCGGCGATGCCGTCGACAACGATGTCCTCGGCGGCGAGCTCCTCGGCGGGCAGCTCTTCGGAAGCGATCTCTTCGGAAGACATGCCCTCGGGCTCGGGACCGTTCACCGACACGGGGAACTCTTCGGTCACCTGGACCTCGTACTCGCCGCTCCCCCTGACCCCGGAGTTCCCCGACGCTTCGCGAGCACTATCGCGACGCGGTCTCCGGGCCCGAGGCGGGCGTCGACCGATCCGGCGAGCGCCGACAGCACGGTCCACGCGAACGTGTCCCGGGCCGGCATGATGGGCTTCGCGGCCTCCACCGACACGGTGATCGTCACCTGGTCAGCTCCCAGCTCGAAGTTGCATTCAAGCTCGGTGCCGGGGATGGCCTGGGCGAGCAGCATCGCGCACGCCTCGTCGATGGCGATGCGCAGGTCCTCGATCTCGTCGAGCGTGAAGTCCAGGCGCGCGGCGAGGCCCGCGGTGGCCGTGCGGAGCACGGACAGGTAGGCGCCCTCGGCAGGCATGCGTACATGCACGTAATCGGCGGTCTCGCGGCCCGTGAGGGGACTCGCCGGCCCGCCGGGCACGGCCGTAGCTGCGGCAGTGTCTTCGGTCACGTCACTCCGTCGCTCTTACCGGGCCGGCAGGGGTCGCCGGCCACTGAATGCAACTTACCGTCATCTCTCGATTGCTGCTGACACGCCGTCCTCGCCACGGGTTTCGCCTTAGGTGAAAGCGCTGGTCAGCAGGGTCACAGCCCAAATAAAAGCGGCATGGTCACGCCGCCCGCATAATGCGGAACGACGTGACCACGCCTAACAGAGAGTGCGTGCCCGGTGCGGATCAGCCCTGCTTGGTCTCCCAGAAGATCTTGGAGATCTCCTCGATCTTCGCCAGCAGTTCGTCCGCCTTGGCGACGTCGGTCGAGCCCTTGGTGCCCCCGGCGCCCGCGAGCTTGGTGGCCTCATTGAAGAGGGTGTGCAGCTGCGGGTACTTCTCGAAGTGCGGCGGCTTGAAGTAGTCGGTCCACAGCACCCAGAGGTGGTGCTTGACCAGCTCGGAGCGCTGCTCCTTGATGATCAGCGCGCGCGCCCGGAACTCGGGGTCCGCGTTCGCGGCGTACTTCTCGGCGATCGCCTTGACGGATTCCGCCTCGATGCGAGCCTGCGCGGGGTCGTAGACACCGCACGGCAGGTCGCAGTGGGCATGCGCGATGGACTTGGGCGCAAGCAGCCTGGTGAGCAGCCTCATCGATTCCCTTTCTCCGTGCCAGATCAGTAGGGTTTGCAGAACCGACACTACTCCGTAGGCGGGAAGCTAAACGTGCACCGGTACCCCACTTTCCGCTGGCCGCTACTGCGGGTGGCGGTCTCGGAGTTCTCGATGGTGCCGACGTTGCGTCATGGCGACTGGCTGCTCGCGCTGCGCACGCGCCGCGTCCGTCCTGGCCAGATCGTGCTGGCCGAGCATCCGTCGCGGCCGGGTTTCCTGCTCGTGAAGCGCGCGGCGCGCCGCTGCGACGGCGGCTGGTGGCTGGAGTCCGACTTCCCCGACGGCCCCGGCGTGACCGACAGCCGCCACTTCGGGCCGGTCCCCGCGGGCGCGGTGGTCGGGCTCGTGCTGCTGCGCTACTGGCCCCGACCGAAGATCTTTACCCATCACGTTCCAGGTGACAGCGACGGGCCCCGCACCTGTCATACCGTGCGGGGCCCGTCCGGGACGTAACGCCGTCGCCTAGATGGTGGCGGCGTCCTCGTCCTGCCGTGCGGTCTGCTGCTCGATGAGCGCGGTCATTTCTTCGGTCTTCAGGCTGACCGCCTGAGCCCAGTAGTAGATGATCAGGCTGAAGACGGCCACGACGAGCATGTCCCACCAGAAGGGCAGGCGGCCGGTGTTGTCCGGGCCGTACTGACCTGTCCAGGAGATGATGCCCATGCCGAGCAGGTACACCGGCAGCCACTGCGCGGCCCTCAGGTTCAGCGGCGGGCGCTGCTTGTCGAAGGCCATGCAGACGCCGATGATGATGTAGCCGATCACCAGGACGATGCCGAGCTTCCAGATCGTCTCGAAGCCCGACCAGTAGATGATGAGGTTGGCGATGATGAACGCGATCGGCGCCAGCACGACCGCGCCTGGAACCCGGTAGGGGCGGTCGGCGCCCGGCAGCTGCCTGCGGAAGGCGCCCATCGCCAGCGGCGCGGACGCGTACATCAGGACGCTGGCCGAGGTGACGAGGTTGACCAGGGCGCTCCAGCTCGGGAACGGCAGCAGGAACACCAGCCCGAACACGAACGCCAGGATCAGGCTGACCCACGGGATACCCCGCTTGTCGACCTTGGTGAAGATCTGCGGGTAGTAGCGGTTGCGGCCCAGGCCATAGCCCACGCGGGACGTGGCGGTCTGGTACATCAGGCCGGTGCCGGACGGGGAGATGAAGGCGTCGACGCGCAGGACGACCGCCAGCCAGCCCAGCGCGGTGGCGCCGGCGATGAAGGCCATAGGCCCGGAGATGAGGCCCTTGTTGTTGGCCAGCGCCGCCCAGCCGCCGCTGAGCTCGTGGGCCGGGAGGGCGCCGATGAAGACGACCTGGAGCAGGATGTAGATCACGGTGCCGAGCAGGATCGACGTGATGATCGCCCGTGGCAGGTTCTTCTGCGGGTTCTTCACCTCGCCGGCGAGCTGGTCGGCCTGCTCGAAGCCCAGGTAGGAGAAGACGATGCCCGCGCCCGGGATGGCGGCGAACATGGCCTTGGCCCCGTAGGGGAACAGGCCGCCGTGGGCGTTGAAGTTGGCGGTGTGGAACTGGGTCAGCAACACGATGATGGTGAGGACGGGGATGCCGACCTTCCACCATGTGATCGCCCCGCTCACCCGGTTGAGCCAACGCATGGCGAGGAAGTTCACTCCCGTGAATACCGCGAGGAGTACGACGCTCATGACGAAGCCGAGCGTGGTCACCTCACCGGTCGTGGAGTTGTAGACCCCGGGCCAGTAGTACGACGCGTACTGCCACACGGCGAAGACCTCGATGGGCGCCACCGTGATCGCCTGTACCCAGGAGAAGAACCCGAACGAGATACCCGTCGCGCCGCCGTAGGCGAAGTGCGGGAACCTCGCGGTTCCGCCCGCGAGCGGGAACATGCCGCCCAGCTCGGCGTGCACGAGGGCGAGGACGATGATCGCTATGCCCGCGAGCACCCAGGCGATGAGGGAGGCCGTACCGGTCGCGTAGGCCGCCTTCCAAGCTGCGAACAGCCAGCCCGACCCGATGATGGACGTCTCGGACGCCCACGTGGCGCCGATGAACCCCATCTCCCGCTTCAGGCCGACATCCCTCGGTCGGCTGATGGTGGCGCCGGCAGAGCCGGTTTCAGTTGCCATGATCGATACTCTCTTCTCGTTTCTCGATCGTGCCCGGTAGGGCATTGCCCCCCGCCCCAGCGGGTGCGGACCGTCGCAAGCGGATGAGCGTCTCATATGTACAGAGTGAGAACATCGTAGAGATGATCATCCACGGTGAGAAGTCATGTCACGGATTCGGTTTTATAACGCAAACCGCAGCCCGCACCCGGCAATGTGCCGAAATATTTGCACACACGAGCTTTACCAACGATTTTCCTGTCCGTGCGTTTACCTGCCGCTCTGGAAGGGTATTAACCAGTCCTGAAGCTTGTGAATCAATTCACGAGCCGCTACTTTCCCTCGTAGCGGCCTGCGCGCCCGGTCGTGTCCCTCTCGCGCTCCCTCCGCTCGCGCGCGGGCGTTCTCCGGCCCGCCCTCTCGCCCTGACTCTTGCTCCTGCCTTTTCCCCGTCCTCTCGCGCCCACGCCTCCCCGCGCCCATTGCGTCCCGCGGTCATACGCATCACGTGTCGCGCTCTGCCCCCGGTTCACGGTGCTCACCTCGCGACCACGCCCCCACCCGGGTTCCCTCGTCCCGCGACCACCCCGCGTACCCCTCCGGTCCCGCGACCGCCCCGCCCCCTCTGGTCCCGCGACCGCCCCGCCCACCCTCGCTTCTCGCTCCTTCGCGCGTCAGGGGTCAGCTGTTTGCTGACTTTCATGGGTCATTCGTGCCAAAGCCCAGATTCCGGGCTCTCCGCGGAGCCAGACTTAACGCGAAATATCGCTCTGGATGGAGTATTTCGGGATAACCCGGTGGGGGTATGCATTCGTCGATCATGGGTCAAACAGGCCGATATGGACACGTCGATTAATTGGTTGGTTGTTTCGGGCGTGTCGCGGGCCGTCGGTGATCAGGCGAACGGCACATCAGGGGTGCGTGCCGGGCGGCGGCGGAACTCGGTGTCACACTGC
>Ga0210389_10001061_pt1 | contig 22947 bp, 14 predicted proteins | sample IncBWH28OmetaG_FD_160127 | JGI IMG/M metagenome (GOLD analysis project Ga0210389, IMG submission 160127) | Forest soil microbial communities from Barre Woods Harvard Forest LTER site, Petersham, Massachusetts, United States - Inc-BW-H-28-O ...
CGAGAACACCCTTGACGGCGTAGAGATCCGTGCGCGGCGGGTCGGGTGTCTGCCAGGTCGGCAGCGCGACGCGACCGCTCAGCAGCACGCCGAGCGCGCGATGCTCGTGCACACCCGTTTCACGAGGGCCCCGCCGCGTGCGCGCGGGCCCACGTGCGGCGGGATCGCCGTCGGACTCCTGCACTCCGGTGAGCGGGTCCGCAGCAAAAACGGTCCCGACCTCGAACAGGCGCAGGTCGCCGTGCCCGCGCGCCGCGTTGTGTGTGGCGCTGTCGAGCAGCGAACCGAGCAGCGTCGTGCGTAGCAGCGCGTGCTCCTCGGAGAGCGGGTTCTCCAGCGCGAGCGCTCCGGCACGACGCGGATCCTCAGGCGCGAGCCGCAGGCGCCCGAGCGTGCTCGGCGCGGTAAATGTCCAGCCGACGGTCTCGTACAGGCCACGCCCGACGAGCGCGTCGACGGCGCGCCGGCGCAGCCGCTGCTCGCGCGAGAGCCGCCCGGCGGGACGCTTCGGCGGCAGCGTCGCCGGGAGCTTCTCGACGCCGTCGATGCGCGCGACCTCCTCGATCAGGTCGGCCTCGCGCGTGACGTCCGCGCGGCGCAGCGGCGGCACCATCACATCGAGACCGTCCTCGGCGTCGCTCGTCTGGAAATCGAGCGCTTCGAGGATCTCGCGCTGGCGCGCACGCGGCACCGGCACCCCGAGGATCGCCTGCACGCGCGCCTCGCGCAGACGCAGGCGCGGCGGGGCCTGCGATCGATCACTCTGCGACCACGGTCCCGCATCGATCGTGCCGGGCAGCACGCGCGCCCCGCAGAGCTCGATCAGCAAGCGCGTAGCGAGCGCCTGCGCGTGGTCGCACTGCTCCGGCGCAAGCCCCTTCTCAAAGCGCGCGGAGGCCTCGCTGCGCAGCCCCAGCGTCCAGCCGGTGCGGTGAATATTCGGCCCGTTCCAGGTCGCGACCTCGAGCAGCACACGCCGCGTGCCCTCCCCCACCTCCGAGCGCGCGCCGCCCATCAAGCCGGCGATTGATGTCGGACCCTCGGCGTCGTCGATCACGACCATCTGTGCATCGAGCTCGCGGGTCTGACCGTCGAGCGTCTGCACTTGCTCTCCATCGCGCGCCCGGCGTACGACGAGCTGTCCGCCGGCGACGCGGTCGAGGTCGAAGGCGTGCAGCGGCTGGCCCGTCAGCAGCATCGCGTAGTTGGTGATGTCAACGACGTTGTTGATCGGGCGCTGCCCAGCGGCGCTCAGCCGCGCCTTCAGCCACGGCGGTGACTGACCGAGCCGCACGTTCTCGAATACCCGCGCGGTGAAGCGCGGGCAGAGCTCAGGGCACTCGACGCGCACCTCGGCTGGCGCTCCGCCGGCGTCCGCCAGCGGACCCGAGCTACCGAGATCCTCGCTCCACGGCGCTGGGGCGAGCGGCGCTCCGGTGGCCGCGTGCAGCTCCCGCGCGACCCCGTAGACGCCGAGGCAATCCGGCCGGTTGGGCGTGATCTCGAGCTCGATCACCTCGCCGCCGAGCGGCAGGACCTCGGCGAGCGGCGTCCCCGGCAAGGGCAGCTCCCCACCCGCGAGCTGCCCGTCGCGCAGCAGCTCGTCGAGTACCAGGATGCCCTCGCGGCCAGCGCCGATCGCAAGCTCCTGCTCGGCGAGAATCATCCCTTCGGATGCCACGCCGCGCAGCTTGGCGCGCTTGATCTGAGTGCCGTCGGGCATCACCGCGCCGGGGCACGCCACCGCCACGGTCTGCCCGGCCGCGACATTCGGAGCGCCGCAGACGATCGTCACGAGACCCTCGGGCGCGGCAGCGCCAAGGTCGACCTGACAGACGCTCAAGCGGTCGGCGTCTGGGTGGCGCTCGCAGGTCTGCACCCGTCCGACGACAAAGTGCTCTGGATTGCGTACCCCGTGATGGTGGATCGCCTCGACCTTCGTCCCGGTCATCGTCAGGCGCTCCTCGATCGCGTGCACGTCGAGGCCGGGGTCGCAGTACTCGCGCAGCCAGTCGAGCGGGACTCTCATCCGAACTGCTCCAGGAAGCGCAGATCATTCTCGTAGTAGAGCCGCAGGTCAGGAATCCCGTGCTTGAGCATTGCGATCCGCTCGATGCCCATGCCCCACGCGAAGCCTTGGACGCGCTCGGGGTCATAGCCGGGCTCGTTGCGCTCGGTCGTCGGGATGTGGGCGTAGACGTTCGGGTCGACCTCGCCGGCGCCGAGCACCTCGAGCCAGCCCTCGCCCTTGCAGAGGTAGCAGCGCGCGCCGTCGGCGAGGAAGCCCTTACCCGAGCAGTGAAAGCAGGAGACGTCGACCTCGACGGAGGGCTCGGTGAAGGGAAAGAAGTGCGGGCGCAGGCGCACGTCGCGCTCTTCGCCGAAAACGGCGCGCGCGAAGGCGAGCAGCGTTCCCTTCAGATCGGCGAGTGTGATGTCGGTATCGACGGCGAGCCCCTCGACCTGATGGAACTGGGGCGTGTGCGTCGCGTCGCTGTCGGGCCGGTAGACGCGCCCCGGGATCACTACATACAGCGGCGGCGGATGCGCTTCCATCGCGCGGATCTGCACCGGCGAGGTATGGGTGCGCAGCACGAGCTCCTCGGGCTGGCCGAGCACGGCGAGCCCAGAGCCGAGATCGGCGACCTCCTTCTCGCCTTGGCTCTCGCGCGAAGGCGGCGTCTGCACATAGAAGGTGTCGGTGCGCGCCCGCGCGGGATGCGTGGGGCCGTGGTTGAGCGCGTCAAAGTTGTAGTGGACGGTCTCGACCTCCGGACCCTCCAAAACGGTGAAGCCGAGGCCGACGAAAATGTCCTCCAGTTCGCGCCACGTCGCGGTGAGCACGTGCAGGCGGCCGACCGGCTGCGGCGGCGCACCCGGCAACGTGACGTCCAGGCGCTCCTCGCGCAGGCTGTGCTGCAGCGCCTGCTCCCCGAGCTGTGCCGCGCAGCGCTCGATCAGCGCCTCCAGCTCCTGGCGCGCGACGTTGGCTGCCTTGCCGACGGCACCGCGTTCCTCACTGGGCAGATCGCGCACGCCGCGCAAGATCTGCGGCAGCTCGGCCTTGCGCCCGAGGTAGCGCACACGCAGCTCCTCCAGTGCATCGAGACTGGAAGCAGCCCGGATCTCACCCTGAGCCGCCGCGCTGAGCTGTTCGATCCGCTCGTTCATGCCGGCAGGACCTTAGAGGGTGGCGCAGCCGGCGGGACGCCGGTTGGCTGAAGCGGGGATTCGCGCCGCAGGCGCGTGTCTGCCGGCTTCGGCTGGGCCCCTCGACCAATCGGATTACTCATTTCATAAAGCGCAATGGTCGCCGCCATCGCGGCGTTGAGCGAATCGCCGGCGATCGGGATGTGCGCGACGCGCCCGCAGACCGCCAGCACCTCCTCAGGCAAACCCTCACGCTCAGCTCCGACGAGCAGTGTCAGCGGCGCGCTTACATGCAGGCTGCGCAGTGGCTCCCCCGCATGTGCGACTAGTGCAATCAGCTCACCCGGCAACTCGGAGACCTCGTGTACCCGCGCGAGCGGGACAGTAAAGATCGCACCCATGCTGGCGCGCACGGCCTTCGGTGAGTACGGATCGGCGCAGCCGGGCCCGAGCGCGACGCCACTCGCACCGAACGCGTACGCCGCGCGCAGGATCGCGCCGACGTTGCCGGGGTCGGAGAGCCCGTGAAGATAGACCCACAGGGGACCTGCAAGCGTGGCGCTCCAGCGCTCCTTATAGACGCCGATCGCACGCGTGCCGGATCCGAGTGTGGAGACGGCGGCGAGCGCGGCGGGCTCGACATCGAGGAAACCGTCGCCCAGGCCGCTGCCAACCGCGCGATAGCCCTCCAGCGGCTTCCAGCCCGCGGCGGCGGCCGCGGCGATCAGATCCTCGCCCTCGGCCAGGAAGCTCCCGCTGCGCGCGCGCTCGCGACGACGGTGCAGACGACGCAATTGCTGCAAGCGCGGGTTCTGAGGCGAGGCGATGGTGGTCATTGCTTTCAATCATCCTTGCTGCTTGGGACACAAAAAAGGCGCCGTCTCTTCTGAGAAGAGCGGCGCCCGGGAGGCTTGCGTAATGTCGGTTGCCGATGGCTCAGGCAGCCGACGCCTCGCGGGCGACCTCGGCGAAACGTCGGAAGCTCTCGGCGTCGCGGACGGCGATGTCCGCGAGCACCTTGCGGTCCAGCTCGACTCCGGCCAGCGTCAGGCCGTGCATGAACTGCGAGTAGCTCATCCCGTTCTGGCGCGCAGCCGCGTTAATGCGCGTGATCCATAGACGGCGAAAGTCGCGCTTGCGGTTGCGCCGATCGCGGTAGGCGTAGGTGTCCGCCTTGATCAGCGCCTCCTTGGCGCGCTTGTAGTTGGAGTGCGCCTCGCCGCGGAAGCCCTTCGTTAGCTCAAGCGTCGCGCGGCGCTTCTTGCGGGCGTTCAGCGAACGCTTGACGCGTGTCATTTGCCTACCCCCAGCATGCGCTTGACGCGCGGCGTGTCGTGATCGGAGAGCAGCGCTGGCGTACCGAGCTTACGCTTACGCTTGGGCGACTTCTTCTCGAGGATGTGGCTCGTGAAGGCGTGCCGACCGCGCACCTTGCCGGAGGCGGTGACTTTGAAGCGCTTCTTCGCGCCGGAGTGGGTCTTCATCTTGGGCATGGCGAGCGGGGATTATGACAGAACGCCCCGCCGGCTCGTGCAAAGGCGCGCCTAGCGCGTCATCGGCTCGTCCAAAGGCGCCTGGCTCTGTCATGTAAAGCGCGTCGCCAGCCGATTACAGAGATGATGGATCGAGCCTCGATTGCAGACCTCGACGCCAAGCTACACGGGCGTCTAGCCGAGAGCGCGCCGAGCGCGATCGCGCATGCGCTACGAGAGATCAGCGAGGCAGCGGGAAGCGACACCGAGCATGCCCTGGACCTGGCTTGCGAGCGTCTGGCACAGTCGATCGCCGCGGTCGAGCGACTCCGCGGCGAGCTGCGTGCGGGGCGCGGCGAGCTGCGCGTGCTGGAGAACCGCATGCAGGTCACGACCGAGATGCTCACCGAGGGCGTGCTCGTATTCGACCGTCACGGCCGCGTGGTCTACGCCAACAACGCGGCTGGGCGCATCCTCGGGATGAGCCACGATCAGCTGCTCGCGCGCCACGTCCGCGACCGACGTTGGCGCTTCCTGCACGAGGACGGCTCACCGTGGCCGCTGACGACGCACCCGGCGGCGGAGACGCTGCAAACCGGACGCGCGCAGCGAGGCGTGATCATGGGCGTGCACAAGCCCGGCGACAGCGTCGCCTGGATCTCGCTCAGTGCGCGCATCGCGCCTGACGATCAAGGGCGTCCGTGCGGCGTAATCGCGACATTCACCGACATCAGCGAGCGGCGCACGATCCTCGAGCGCCTGCAACACCAGGCCCATCACGACCAGCTGACGAACCTCGCTAACCGCAGGCTCTTTCACCAGGAGCTCGACCGTGCGATCTCGCGTGCCGAACGCCATGGCTGCGCGGTCGCGCTCGTCTACATGGACCTCGACGGCTTCAAGCGCATCAACGACACACTCGGCCACCGCGCTGGCGACCAGGTACTACGCACGCTCGCCGAGCGTCTGACCGCAGCGACCCGCGAGGACGAGCTGGTCTCACGCTACGGCGGCGACGAGTTCGTGGCGCTGCTCGCGATGCTCGCTAGCCCGAGCAGTGAAGTGCAGGCGTTCATGGAGCGCATGAGCCAGACTGTCAGCGAACCGATCCAGCTGGACGCGGGGTCGGTGCGCGTCGGTGCGAGCCTCGGGGCGAGCACCTACCCCCACGACGGCGCGACCGCCGAGCAGCTGCTGCATCATGCGGACGCGGCGATGCTCGCGATCAAGAGCGCCCGGCTGGCAGGCGCCGGCTCGCGCTAGTTAGTCCGCGGCGCGTCTAGTCGCCGCTGGCGGCAGCCGGCGCGGCGTTCTCGCTGGGGTCCGGCTGCTCGGTCGCTTGTGCCTCGGCGGGCTGAGCGTCCTCGGCAGCATCCGCACCCAGCTCGACGGCCGGCTGCGTCTCACTCGCCACAGCGGGCGGCTCGCCGTCGCCATTCTCTGAGTGCTCGCCCTCGGCGGAACCCTCGAAGCGGCCGGTGAGCACGGCTTTGGAGGGCGCGAGCATCATCGTCATGTTGCGGCCCTCCTGCATCGGGCGCTGCTCGACGACGCCGAGCTCGCCGAGCTCCTCGGCGAGGCGGTCGAGGATCATCGTGCCGCGCTCGGGGTGGGTGACCTCGCGCCCGCGGAACATGATCGTGACCTTGACCTTGTCCTTGTGGCGCAGGAAGCGTTCGACGTGACCCTTCTTGGTGTCGTAGTCGTGCTGGGCGATCTTCGGGCGGAACTTGATCTCGCGGATCGTGATCTGCTGCTGGTGCTTGCGCGCCTGCTTGACCTTCTGGGCCTGCTCGTACTTGTACTTGGAGTAGTCCAGGATCCGGCAGACCGGTGGGCGCGCCTCGGGGGCGACCTCGACGAGATCGAGTTCGCGCTCCTGGGCGAAGCGCAGGGCGTCGGGCGTCTTGAGCACGCCGACCTGATTGCCCTCGTCGTCGATCAGACGCACCTCGGGGACGCGGATGCGCTCGTTGATCCTCGTCGTGTCCCGCTCGGGCGGGCGCCGGTCGAACCTGCGAGGTACCGCCACTAGTTGTCCCGACCGCGCGTCAAGCTGTGACTGGGCGCGGCGACAGTGATTGGGTGCGGGCGTTCAAGGCGGCCGAGTATAGCGGTGCTTCGGCGCAGCGCAAAGTGCCTCATCCGCCAGCGCGCCTGCGCCTGGACGTCAGGAGGTCGAGGCGCGCGGCGCTCACGCGGGAGCCCGCTCGGACTCGCGCAGCACCTGCGAGATGAGCTCCGCCACCGGAACCCCGCCGCCGGTGTCTCCAGCTCCGCGACGGCGCACGGAGACGGTGCCCTCGCCGGCCTCGCGCTCGCCGACGACGAGCATGAACGGGATCTTGCGTTTTTCGGCGTCGCGGATCTTGCGCCCGATCGACTCGCCGCGATCGTCGAGCTCGGCGCGCAGGCCGGCATCGCGCAGCTGCGCGTGCACGCTCGCGGCGTACTCGCCGAAGCGCTCGGAGACGCTCAGGACGATCGTCTGCACCGGCGCGAGCCACAGCGGCAGCTCGCCGGCATAGTGCTCGATCAGGATGCCGATGAAGCGCTCGAAGGAGCCCAGCAGCGCGCGGTGGATCATCACGGGGCGATGCTCGGTGTTGTCGGCGCCGGTGTAGGCGAGCTCGAAGCGCTCGGGCATCGAGTAGTCGAGCTGCACGGTCCCCAGCTGCCAGGAGCGCCCGATCGAGTCCTTCATGTGCAGATCGATCTTCGGTCCGTAGAAGGCGCCGTCGCCTGGGTTCAGTTCGTAGGTCAACCCCTCCGACTCCAGCGCACCGGCCAGGGCGCCCTCGGCGCGGTCCCACATCTCATCCTCACCGATTCGTTTCTCCGGACGCGTAGAGAGCTCCAGGCGCGGTTCGAAGCCGAACAGCTCGTAGAGGCGAAAGCCGAAGCGCAGGCACTGCACGACCTCCTCCTGGACCTGCTCTTCGGTGCAGAAGATATGCGCGTCGTCCTGGGTGATGTGGCGCACACGCAGCAGCCCGTGCAGCACGCCGGAGGGCTCGTGTCGGTGCACGAGACCCTGCTCGGAGTAGCGGATCGGCAGGTCGCGGTAGGAGCGTCGCTGGTCCTTGTAGATCTGGATATGCGCCGGGCAGTTCATCGGCTTGAGGCCCATCGGGCGCTCCTCGACCTCCGTGAAGTACATGTTCTCGCGGTAGGTGTCCCAGTGCCCGGACTGCTTGAACAGCTCGACGTCGTAGAGGATCGGCGTTTTCACCTCGCGGTAGCCGCGCGCGCGGTTCTCCTCACGCCAGAGGTCGCTGAGCGCGTTCCAGACGGCCATCCCCGCGGGCTTCCAAAATGGCGCCCCGGGAGAGAGCTCGGAGAACTGGAAGAGATCTAGCTCGCGTCCGAGTTTGCGATGGTCGCGTGCGCGTGCCTGCTCGAGTCGCTCTAGGTGCTCCTCAAGGGCGGCTTTGGCAAAGAATGCGGTTCCGTAGATGCGCGTGAGCATCGTGCGGTTGGAGTCCCCGCGCCAGTAGGCGCCGGCGACGGACTGCAGCTTGAACGCGCCGACGGTCTTCGTCGAAGGCGCGTGCGGGCCGCGGCAGAGATCGGTGAAGGGACCGTTGGTGTAGAGCGAGACCGTCTGCAGCGGCTCCCCGCCGGCCTCGGCGGCGGTCAGGAGATCGTCGATCAGCTCGACCTTGTAGTCCTGGCGCTCGGCGACGAAGCGCGCGCGGGCCTCGGCGACGGGGACGTCCTCGCGCACGAAGTCCTCGGCGGCCTTGAAGTGCGCGCGCATGCGCTCTTCGATCTCGGGGAAGTCGGCCTCGGTGACGGTTACGCCGGAGGGGAACTCGAAGTCGTAGTAGAAGCCCTGCTCGATCGCCGGTCCGATCGAGATCTTCACGCCGGGGTAGAGCTCCATCACCGCCGCCGCGAGCACGTGCGCGGCGTCGTGGCGAATCAGTGCGAGCGGCTCATCGCCCTCGCTACGCGCGGTGAGGATCGCGATCTGCGCGCCGTCGGGCAGCGGCCGAGCGAGGTCGCGCAGCTCCGGGTGGGCCTCGGCGACGGCGGGGTTCAGCCAGATTGCCAGCGCCGCGCGCGCGAGCCCTGGCCCAATCGCAGCGGCGGCGTCGGCCCCGGTGGCGCCGTCGGGGAGCTCGAGCTCGTTGCCGTCGGGGAGTGTGACTGTGAGTGTCATCGCAGCAGGAGGCTACCCTCCCGCCGGTGAGCGTGGAGCGCAGTTGGGTGGCAATTCAACACGTGCCCTTCGAGGGGCCCGGATCGATCGCGACCGCCGCGGCGCGGCTCGGCGCGCCGCTGCGTGTCTGTCACCCCTATCTGGGCGAGCCGCTGCCGCAACAGGAGGAGCTGCACGGGCTGGTGGTCATGGGTGGCCCGATGGGTGTCTCCGACACCGACTCCCATCCCTACCTTGCGGATGAGCTTGAGCTGCTGGCAAACGCCGTCGCGGCGGACCGTCCGGTTCTGGGGGTGTGCCTCGGCGCACAGCTGCTGGCGGCGGCGCTCGGCGGCACCGTCTATCGCGGTGCGCAGCTGGAGATCGGACCGGGTACGGTCACGCTGAGCGCCGCCGGCCGCAGCGACCCGGTGCTCGGCGCTGCGGGTCGCGCGGAGCTGCCGGTCGTGCACTGGCATCAGGACACCTTCGAGTTGCCCGCGGACGCGGTGCGGCTGGCCGGCAGCGATCTCTACCCAAATCAAGCCTTCCGGGTGGGCGCGCGCGCCTACGGCCTGCAGTTCCACGTCGAGGTCGATCGCGCGCTGGCAGAGGGCTGGCGCGAGCATCTACCGGCCGGGGTCGAGATTCCCGAGTCGGCGCGTGAGGCCGTTGAGACCGTCGGCAAGCTCGCGCTCCCCGCGTTCCTTACGCTCGCAGGGAGCTGAGGCCGAGACGCGCTGTGAAGAAGCGCACCTCCACCTCCCTCGGACCGCAAGTTTCAGCGATTCGGTTCAGGTCCTCCTAGGGCGCGGCGGGAGTTGAGCTTCGCGGTTCGTTGAGGATGAGAGATTCCTTACCTTTAGAGGACGCTTAACGAGTTGGCCCTACTCTACGGCGCGTGAGCAGCGAGACCATCGCAGCGCCGCCCCGTACTGGAGTCGATTGGCGGCGCGCCGAGTTCATCTTGACGCTGCTCGGATTCATCGGGTTCCTGACCCTGCCGGTCCGCATTACGACGATCTACAACGGGCTCCCCGCCCATCCGCTGTTCGTGCACGTGCCAGTCGTGCTGATCCCAGTGACGATCATTGTTGCGATTGTGTTCGTGGTCAGAACCGATTGGCTTGAGCACTACGGCATCGCATTGGCGCTCGTGGCGATCGTGGCGATGAGCTCGATCTTCCTGACGATGCAGGCCGGTGCGGCGTTGCGTGCAGCGCTCAACCTGCAAGGCGAGGCCGCGAAACTGATCTCAGAACACGCCCAGGCCGCACACATACTCGCCTACGTCTATGTGCTGTTCACGGCCGTCCTGATCGTCACGTTCGCCGCACGACGCATCAGCGGCGGGATGCCCACTGGCCTCGCCTAGGTCGATGGTCCGCTGTCGAGCAGGTCGATGTTCATGGCGCTGCGCGTCGTGCTCGTCCTGCTTGCGATTGGTACCGGCTATATGTGCTTTAGGACCGGCGACCTCGGCGCAAAGGCCGTGTGGCAGGGACGGCTACAGGCCACGCAACACGCTTTTCCAGGCGGCGAAAGCAAGCCGGGAGAACAACCGCCGGGAGCCGGCGGTCCCTGAGTATCCACGCACGCCAGCTCAGCGGACGGCCGGTAGCCCCGCAGCCGTCAAAGCGATCACATTCCACAAGTTCGCCCTTCGGGTTGCGGCTGCGGGCGCGACGCATGCACACAAGCGCCTCCTCTCGATTGCCGCAGGCGCCCTCAGCGGACGGGTCAACCGCCATGCCATTTGAGAAAACTCATTTGAAATCGCAGGCCGGTCGATGAAGGGATTCTCACCCCGCGCGAACAGGGCGGCGCCTATCGTTGGGCTGTGTCGGCGCGAGATCACAACCCGGCGCGCGTGGCTAGGTTGGTGGACCTGCCTGGCGTTCTGGTGGCGGCGCTCACCCGGGCATGAGCGGTCCACCTGAGACTGTTGACCCGGCCCACGTCTCCATGCCGCGCGAGCAGCATGAAACGCGCCGTGAGCAGCGGCGCAAAGCTGAGGCCAGGCGCAGGCGCCGCCGCCGGCTTCTATTGATCGGGACTCCTCTGCTCGGCCTGCTCACCTGGGCGCTCATCTCCTACGCGGTCTGGATGCTGAAACCGACAAGCATGTCGTTCGGCGCTCGCAGCGTCGAGTGGGTGAGGGTCGAGGTGCCCCTTGGGAACACGATCGTCGATGACATCGAGCACATCTACTACACGGCGAACGCGCCGAAGAAGGGCGGACCCGCACCGGAGCGCCTGCCGCCGGTAGGGCTGAGCCGGCCGCGCAGCACGCAGACCGCGGCGTGGCCGCCGCCGATCAAGCCGGTGTTCGCTCATCCACTGCACGGGGAAGGGATCTGGAAACCGACAGGGCCGCCGGTCGAGGGCGGCCCGCCCGTGCTAGTGACGAGCTTCCGCCCCGAAGCCGAATATCCGGAGCTGCTCGCCTACGTGGCATGGTTTGACCACACGCGCACCGCGATCGGCTATTACCCAGGGCGCTACGAGCCGCCTAGCGCGGCGGTGCGTGGGCCGATGATGGTGCCCGACGGCCAGCGCTGGCGGCTACTCGCCACCTTCAACGGCGGCTTCACCTACGAAGATGGAGAAAACGGCTCGACCATCGACGGCCAGGTCAACGAGCCGCTGAAGGACGGCAAGGCCACACTCGTCGGCTATCGAGACGGTCGCGTCGAAATCGTCAAGTGGAGCGGCGGCCCGAACGCGGGACCAAATGTTGCCTGGGCACGCCAGAGCCTCGCGCCGATCGTATGGGAAGGGCGCCTGAACCCCGCCTTGAACGAAAACCCCAACAGCTCGGAATGGGGGTTCACGCTCGGCGGCGTCACGCGCGTGTGGCGCACTGGCGTCGGCGTCGATCGCCGCGGCAACCTGATCTTCGTCGCTGCCGAAGGCCAAACGGTGATCTCAATTGCGAAGCTCCTGCGGCATGTCGGCGCGGTGCGCGCGATGGAGTTCGACATCAACCCTTACTGGCACACGCTAATCACCTACACCCACAACCACGGGTTCCTTCCAAAGCTGGTTGAGCCCCAGCCCAACCAGTCGGCCGATCGCTACCTCGCCCCCGACGACCGTGACTTCTTCGCCGTCTATCGTCGTCTACCCGGCCCGATCACAGTTCCATTGAAGTAACGAGCACGTGACGCCGGCGGCGCACAGCCACCCGTGGGCGCGACGCGCGGGTCACGCCCTCACGTCGAGACGATCCGGTGCAAGTCGTCTGCGTTAGAGCGTTCGAGCAGCAGCGCCAACGTCGGACACGCCTGCGCGTCGCGTCGGGCGCGCTCGACCACAGCTGAGCACGACCTTGCCGACGATGCCGCAGGTGCATCTACCGGGAACGATCCGCTCCCATTAGCGACCTCTCGATGCCCGTCGGTCGAGCCATGCCCGGCTGGCCTGGGTCGTAGCATCGGACTTGGAACGCGGACAGGGCCGGGAGGGTGCTCCCACGGCCGCCGCGCCAGGCAAAAGGCGACGACCTCGACCTCCTTCTCGTCCAAAGCGACAGCGCCGTACCAGCTTGACGAGGACCTCGCCTCGTCCAGGGAAGCGGAAGCGGTCCCTAAGGCCGCTTCAAGTTGAAGGCTTGATCGGGTTCAGTCCGGTGAAACCCCGGGCAATCCGATCGCCTCCTCGGCGCGCGAGCGGGCGACGGCGATCGATAGTGCGCGCACGTATGCTCGCGCGGCGGCGTCGATGATGTCAGTGGACACGCCCTGCCCGGCGCCGGTGAACCCTTCGATCTCAAGCACGACGGAGACCTCGCCGAGCGCATCTTGGCCCTCGGTGACGGCGCCGATCGTGAACTCACTGAGCTTGGCGGCGACGCCCGTCGCGGAATTGATGGCCTGCAACACGGCGCCGATCGGCCCGTCCCCGATCGAAGACAGTTCCGTAATAACGCTCCCACATCACGCGCTAAGCATGAAACATAACCTTGAGGTGTTCCAGAAGTGCCAGGCGTTCTGTTTGGCGGTAGCCACCGGTGACAACCAGCCACGTAGCCCCTCGTCGCTTAGCGACTAGCGTGTCTGCGGTGCCTGGCCCCTCGAAGATGTTAGCCCGGCGTAGTGGTCTCATGTCTGGCAGCGCTGCCGGTCGCGCACCCGGAGTCGCCGCGTCCAGGAATACACCCACATGCAACGGAACGTGTCTCACCAAATAGTTTACGTTGATGCAGCTGACGAGTTCTCGGCCCCTAACATTCGTATGCGGCTCGATCCGACGAATCACGCTACCTCCCGTCATGACGACATGCGACAGTCCAGCAACACGGAGGCTACAGACCCCTCTCCGAGACGTTCCGAAGGTAAGCGATTGCACCGGCCATTGGAACAATAGGGGCGCGGCGATCGCTTTATTCTCCGCGAGCTCTCGACCATGCGCATCTAGTGCAGTGACGGGCGTAACAGGCAATCGCGGAGGCGCTTCCACCCCGAAGATGCGTTCACCCGAGCCACCCTTGAGGACAATTGCGGCCACACGCATGTCACCTGGAGCCCCAAAAGGATGGCGCGTCCGAGCCCGGCGCCCATCATACGACACTGCAGCGACATTGCCCGTCGTAAGCACCAAGCCTTCAAGCACCGGAGTAGACGATGTCGATGATTCGGAGCCCCCACCCCAAGATTCGACCACAACAGGACCAACGAATGGGCCAGCGCGCTTTGGCAAGGCAACGGTCGGGCATTCTATTCCGACTTCTTCATGAATAGAGGCCAAACACCAACCGCCCTCTCCGGCCTTCAGCAGAGGGAAGAGAACTACGCCCCCGGCCGTGACTTCTTGTCCACTTTCTTTTGTCCCTGCAGCACTGCTCGCACCGGAGCAGGCCTGAAGGACAAGCAGCGCTATAACGATCACGAAAGCCAATACCACTAATCTCCCTATGTCGGCCCACTGCTGTCTATTCATAACGTACATCACAAATCTGGCGCTTTTTCCGTCTCGACTTCAACGTATTCCCTCGCGACACCGTCTGCAGCGACGGGTGGCAGCGGCTATACCCTCACTGCGGCATGTAGATCATTTAGCAGGGCCAACCGTTGTCGCAGTCCCGAGCCTTTTGCTACTGCCAGCCAACCTCCCGGTATCCGTCGCGCAACCATCTCTCCTTCAAATCCCGGCGCCTGAAAAATTCCAGCGTATCCAGGTACCGGCTGCATCGCTGGCAGCGGCGCAGCCCGCTCACCTGGGTCTGACGCCCTGAGCAGCACCCCGGCAAGTAGTGGCCAGCCATCTAACGTGTATGACCTGCTTGCACACGCCAAGAAGCCGTCGCCGCCAAGCGTCGGGTATGCCTTGACCATGCGAACGACGCTTCCACCACCGACTGTCAATCCACCAAGTGGTGCCGCTTCAATTCCACAAGCTCCTTCTCCCGAGCCAGACACAGATCGCGTGGCTATTTCTACAGATGACAAGGGCAGCCCATGCTTCACCTCCGCGCGTATCCGTTCGCCCTTAGCATTCACTGCGCTAATTGGCAACCGCGATCCACCCCCCCGCACAGTCACCACAACCGCGCGCAAACCCCCAGGTAGTGAGCTGTCGCGCCGTGTCCGAATCGGCGGCGCATCTCCGACTATCACAGAGGCCACGCTACCCGTAGTCAGCAAGTAACCCTCAGCCACAGGAGGTGGACCGCTACTACTCCATCCCTCCGCAATAATAGGGTTACCGCTGGCTCCAGTTGGGCATGCAGCCTCATCGGCTATAACAACACACCATCCGCTAGTGCCCGCATTGATGTTGGGTACTAGCAAAACCTGTTCATTCTTGGCGCTAACCGTGACCGCTGCTCGGCTCACCTGCGCACATGCGCACGCACATAGCGCACACAATGCGAACAGCCCCGTATACGCTACTGCACTTACGAGGCGCGCGATAGATGATTTGCCATGTCCTAGCTTGACTCTATCTGTGTGGTTACTCATATTGAATCCCAAGCGTGAGCTAATCGTCGCCATCATCGCCCCCTCCGCCATCCGCCGATGAGTAGTCTTCTTCTTCCATGTCATCAGGTCCCTGATTGACATTCGATTGCGGGCAGGTAAACAGCCTTCCATCCAAGCCTTCCTCGGTCCAGTAGGTCAACCCGGCGACATACTGCCGCGCCCAATACCATCCCCGATATTCCTTACCACCAGTACATTCAAAATTAATTGCGAATTTCTTTTCACCGTGAGGATCAGACCATGCTTCCTTCCCGGCCTTGATTTGCTTGTACACGCCGCCCTCAAGGCCACCTTCTATAACAAGCTGCACCGCAACCTCGACTTCAATGTGTTCCACATATTTTCTGCATTCAAAGTGACCATACAACGCGGGTGGTCCAAAAACCCCATAACCCCAGCTGGCCCAAGCCCTGCATCCAGAAATATTGTGGCCATGTTCTGGGTCGGGTCCGCAGCCTTCTACTTCTTCATTACAATACGATGACGGCGCAACCCCACCACCACTTGCACGTTCCTCTGCTGCGCGTTGTTGTCGTGCGAGTGTGACTTGTTGTGCAGAGTAGGCGATAGCTGCCGCAGTCCAAGGGTTGGCGGTGCTGGTGTAGGCGGTGTAGGCGTTGGTGGCTGCGGGGATGTAGATGCCTTGTGTTTGTAGGGGTTGGCCGGTTTGTGGTACGTAGGTGTTGCCGTCTTGGGTGATTGTGCCGGAGGGTAGTTCGCTGGCGATGCCGGTGGCGCCGAGCCATGCGTACTTTGGTGGTGTTGTTTTGTTGTTGGGGACGCCGAACTCTGTGCTGTTGTAGGTTTTGAGGAGTTTGGTTTCTGTTTCGCTGGTGCTGGCTTCGGCGATGATGTTGCCTTGCAGGTCGTGGAGTTGGAGGGTGGTCGTGCCGGGATCTGTTTGGATGGCTGCGAGTTCTCCGCCGATGCCGGGGATGTTTCGTGTCCATTTTTCGGGGGTTTCGCTGGTCCATGCGAGTGTGCCGCCGGGTGCGTCGTAGTGAGTTATGGTTTTTGTTTCTGTTTCTTTTCCTGGTTTGCCTGTTTTGGTGATCGTTTCGCGGGTGCGGCCTTCGGGGTCCAGCTCGTATTCGTTGCTCTTTTCGCCTTGCCGCTCGAGGTCGACTTGGTTATCGACGTAGAATGTGCTGGTGAGTTCTGATTCGCCGCCGGCGTCTGCTTCGGGGAGTTTGGTGGTGTTGCCGAATGGTTCGTAGGTGATGTTTTCGTCGGTTAGCCGGTTAGCTTCGTCGTAGGTGTGGCGTTGCGTGCTGGGTTCTTCGGTGGCACATTCGCCTTTGCTGTTCGGCTTGCTGGCCGTGAGACTCATGCGGTCGCCTTCTTCGTTGTACCCGTAGGCGCGTGTCGTGCAGCCTTCACCGACGGGAATTTCTTGGACCTGGGTAAGGCGGCCCGCAGGGTCGTAGGTGTAGTTGGGCTCTTCGGAGAGGGTGCTTGTCTGCTTTAGCGTTTCGCCGTGGATGCCGGGTGTTATGTTGTCGCTGAACCATGTGCATTTTTCGGTGCAGTGCGTGAGCTTTTGGTATTCGATGCCGGTCTCGCTGCCCGCGGGGTTATAGGTGTAGTAGGCGGTCATACCGTTGGGGTAGCTCTCGCTGGTCATTCTGCCTTGAACGTCATAGGTCGCGGTGAACGTGCCGGCTGCGGAGTCTACCAGCTGGGTCAGCGCCCCGGTCGTCGGACTGTAGCTGTAGGTCTGGTTACTTTCACCTTTGTTTGAGCTGTCGCTCATCATTGTAACGCGCCCATCGATGTCGTATTCGTATTTCGCGGTGTTTTTGTCCGCGTCGGTATAGCTTTCCGGCTGGCCCAGTGTGTTATAGAGGCTTGTGATTGTCTCAGTCGTCGACCCGCTGGTAGTGCTTTGTGTTTCAAGCGTGCCGTTAGTCGTATTGTATTTGTCGGTGACTGTTGGTAGCGGCGTGTCGATACTGGAGGTCTCTTCGGTGCTCAAGGGTCGCCCGGCCGCGTCGAACGTGGTTTTCTGTTCTCGCTTCGTAGTGCCGATGCTTTCTTTGAATTGTTCTTCGGTCGTTTCGACCTGGTCCCACATGTTATAGGTGAGGGTCGTGATGGGCAGCTTCGGGTTGTCTGTAGGTTGAGATACGGGTCGTGTCTGGCAGGGCAGGTTTGCCCATTCGATATGGCCACCGCATCCGGGGTATTCGCTGTTCGCTTCGCTGGTGTAGTAGATCGTCTTCGTGTCGTGGACCGCCTGTTCGACCGGAGCCCACTCCTCGATGCGATTATTGCCGCTGTCGACTACGTAGACGTCCCCTGCGGCGTTGACCGCGATTCCTTCGGGTTCGTTTAGTTGTCCTTCTCCGCTGCCAGCTGCCGCGAAGCTCTCGAGGAAGGTACCGGAGGCGTTGAACTCCTCAACCCGGCTGTTGCCCTGATCTATCACGTAAAGATTGCCCGCTGAGTCCGCCGCGATTCCTTCTGGTCCTTTGAACTGTCCGCCACCGTCACCGACGACCCCGAACTGCCCTTCATAGACACCTTCAGTTGAGAGCTCCTCGATGCGGTTGTTGACGTGGTCGGAGACGTAGATTTTGCCGGCAGAGTACTTGATGCCCCAAGGTTCTTTGAACTGGCCGTTGCCGCTTCCCGCCGACCCGTACGCTGCGATGAAGCTGCCAGTCCAGGAGAACTCCTCGATGCGGTTGTTCCCGGTGTCGGCGACCCAGATGTTGCCGCTAGAGTCGATCGTAAGGCCTCCCGGGTGGACGACCTCGCCCGGTTCGGTGCCGTAGGTTGAGAATAGGCGGATGAAGGCGCCAGTCGAGGAGAGCTCTTGGATGCGGTTGTCGGTCCAGTCAGCGATGTAGACGTTGCCGGTGCTCTGGTTGACGTCGATCCCGCTAGGCTGCCCGAACTGTTCTTTGCCCATCCCGGAGGAGCCGTAGGCTGCGAGGAACTTTCCGGCCGCGGAGAACTCCTCAATGCGATGGTTGCTCGCGTCGGTGACCCATAGATCGCCGTGCCCATCGACCGCGGCGGCCCGTGGGTCGCTAAATGCACCGTTACCCGAGCCGCTTGACCCGAACTGGGTGGAGTAGAGCACATGCGCGCCGCCGGTACCCGGAGGGGACCATTCCGCCAGACGCGAGTTGCCTGCGTCCGCAATGTAGATCTTGCCGTTCGGCTTTAGCGCGATCCCGCGTGGCGTGTGGAACTGCTGGCCTTGGCTGCCGTACTTCCCGAATTCTGCCAGGAACTTCCCAGCGGGCGTGAACTCCTGCACCCGGAAGTTGCTCGCGTCGGAGACGTAGAGGTCCCCCGTCGAGGTGTTCGTCGCGATCCCCGTGGGTTCTTTGAACTGTCCTTGCCCGGTGCCTTCGCTTCCAAACTGCGCCAGGTACCCACCGGCTGGGGAGAACTCCTCGATACGATCGTTACCGGAGTCCGCTACGTAGATCTCGCCTTCTGATATCGCAACGCCATCAGGTTCCTCGAGCTGACCCGCGCCAGAACCTTTGCTTGCGAACTGGGATATGTAGGCGCCGGAGGCCGAGAACTCTTGGATCCGGTTATTTAGCTGTTCGGCGACCCAGATGTTGCCTTCCGCGTCGATCGTGATACCCATCGGCGCGTCTAGCTCCCCTTTGCTAGAACCGGCCATAGCAGCTAGACATTTCGTCGTACAGACTTCTGGCCCAGCGTAGCCTTTATTGACGCCCCAGCCGAAGGCCTCGATGAACGCCCCTGTGGAGCTCAACTCGTCGATGCGATTGTTCGCCGTGTCGCTGACATACACGTTGCTGGTGCTCGGGTTGACTGCGATACCGCCCGGTTTGGAGAACTGGTCAACGCCAGTCCCGCTGCTGCCGTAGGCGGCTATGAACCCGTTGCTTGAAGAGAACTCCTCGACTCGGCTGTTCCCGGTGTCAGCGACCCATAGGTTCCCCGAGCCGACTGCTACGGCCTGCGGATGGCTGAACTTGCCGCCTTCTGAGCCTTCGCTGCCAATCACGCTGGAGAAGACGGGTGGCGATACCGCTTGAGAGGTGCCTCCCGGCGCCTTGGTCTCTATGACGTCTCCCGTCGCTTCGTTGTATTCTGTCGTGCTCATCAGATCCAGCCCAGCCGGGTCAGTCATAGTCGACGTGGGCTCGCGCAGCTTCCAGCCAAGGCCGTTCTGGCCGCCGTATGCGGTGAGGCTGGTCCGCTTGTCGAATTCTTCACCGCTAGCGGTTTCCGCTCCGTCGATCGTCCTTGTTACCAAATCGAAGCTTTCGCTTTCCGGCGCGCCTTCGTTGTAGTAGTAGCGTATGTGGTTGCGTGCCAGGACTTCTTCGTCTGGTTTTTCCTTGCCGACAGCTAGCTTGACGGTGTGCTGCGGCCCACGCGTTTCCACGAGTTGCCCTTCACTGGTATAGACGCTTTTTGTGTCTAATAGCAGCGCTTTTTCCTGGGATGTCCCTTCGCGTGGTTCTAGTGCGAGTGCTCGGTTGTCTGGGCTGAGGCTTCGCTGCACCTCGTTATTCGCGTTGTATTCCGCGGTTGAGATCCCACCCGCTGGCCCGGCGACGTTCACCGTTCGTGCCTGGTGGTCTAGGTAGTAGACGGTCTCGTGTTTGTATTCGATCGCGGGCCACCCCATCGGCCTATCCGGCGGAAAGATCGCCGATGCGTATACCGGGTCATCTGTCTGCGCCCATTTTTCTGGTTCCGGTTCCCCCGTTAATTTGTTGAGCCCCATCTGGTGCGGAGCTTCCGTGCCTTCTAACGGAACCCCGTACTCGACGGTCCACTGCGAGTTGGTACCCGTGCTCGGCGCTGGCGGTAGCGGCTCGGGTAGTTCTGCAAACGCTGTTTCTGAGGCCTCGATAATTCGATTCTTTTCGCTATCACCGATATAGAGGTCGCCACGCCGCGAACCGGTAGTCTGTTCGGCGATCCACTGCGGGCTACCGAACTGCCCGTAGGAACCGGAACCTTTCGACCCAAACGCCGCTACGTATTCGATGTTTTCTGCGACATGTTCTTCATCAAACACACAGCTGTTCCGCTGCGCCAAGATCTCCACACGGCCGTTGCCGCTATCGACCACATCGATAGTGCCTTCGCTTCCCACGACACCAACAGGCGCGTTGAACTGACCGCTACCTGAGCCTTTGCTCCCAAATGAGCCCTCGAACTTATGCGTGCCTCCTTCGAGCCCAAGCACCTGCAGCCTGTTGTTTCCCTTATCGGCGACATACAGACACACGCCGCCTTCTACAATGCTAGTAGCGACGCCCTCCGGTTCCATGAATTCAGTTTTGCCCGCGCCTTTGCTCCCAAAAGCGGTGACATACACACCGCTGACCGTGAATACCACGATCCGATTATTGCCCGTATCCGCGACATACACATCGTTACCAAAATACGCAATGCCCGTCGGTTCGCTCAGCTGACCCGGGCCTTCTTTACCACCAAACGCCGTAACGTATTCACCTTTCGGTGTGAGCACCTCGACTCGGTTATTCCCTGTGTCGGTGACGAATAGGTTCCCGGTGCTCGGGTTGATCTCGATCCCCGTCGGCTTTTTGAACTGCACTTCACCGGAGCCTTCTTTGCCATATGCCGCGATATACACGCCTGTCGAGGACAGCTCCTCGATACGGTTATTATTCTTATCCACAACCCAGAGGTCGCCTTTGGAATCGATCGCCTCGCCCTCAGGGCTGAGAAATTGTCCAGCGCCGTTGCCAGTTTTCCCGATCGGAGCTGAGAAGAACCGCGTCGGCTTTGGAATCAGCAAGGCAGCGGACGCCGCTGTTGTGCTGCCGTCCATATTCGTCGCGGTGACCTGAACGACGAGCTTATGTTCAACGCTTCCCGTCTCAGGAACATAAGTCGCATTCGTAGCACCCGGGATCAACGCGCAACTCCCCCCGCTACTCGAGCACTTTTCCCACTGATAGCCATAGCTCACCGGGCTGTTGCTCCACGTCCCCTGCGACACCGTGAGCGTGCTACTGATCGTCGGCGAACCAGAGATCACCGGCGCCGCGGTGTTCTGCGGCAGAACCCCGTTACCGGCCGCTGTCGACGCACTCGGCCGCGTGAGCGCAATCAGACGTCCCGCGCTCACGTCGCTCGCGATCGACCCATAATCAAAGATCCACGGTTGCACCCCAGGCGCCGTGACAGCGGTGATATGGCCAGTAGCATCGTACCCGTAGTCGGTCTTCAGTTCTGGCGTTTGCGGGTTCCACTCAGACCGCAACCGGCCTTTACCGTCATACACGTATTCCGCAACCGGTGTCGCCACCATTTTTTTCGCGGTCGGATTGAACGCGATAAAAGTCACCGTCTTCAGGCGCCCCTTATATTCACCCCACTGGCTCTGGCTTTCCCCGGTCGCTTTGGTCGCTTCGCCATAGGCAAATTCAAGCGCACGGCAGCCTTCTTTCATTCTGACCGGTTCTTCTTTGGTTTTTTTCGGTTCGCACGTCGCGCTTGGGTGCGGCGCGAGCTCCAGCGTCGGCTCGACAATCTTTTTCCCAGCTTCTGGTTCAGCCGTCTGGTAGGTATCAGTCATCGTATCTGTCGCAACCGGACCTTTCGAAACGGTAGGCATCCAGCTTTTCGCACCAGCAGGCAGCGTGAAGCTCGTCGTCGTCCCCTTCGCAGGATCTTTCAGGAGGTATTCTTTTTCTTTCGGTTCGTATTCCAGCGTGAAATTTGTGTCGCCCACCGGCGCTTCGAAACCACCGCCTGTTTTGGTCGTGAAGTGCGTCAGCCCATCAGGGCCGGCTACCATCACGCTGCCATCGGGCAGCACTTCGAGGCTCGCCAAGCTACCGAGGCTCAGCGTCCACTGCGGCCCCAACGGGCTTTCGATACCCTCACTCACGTTGCGCGAATCGTAATGGCGCGTCACCGCAAGCACCCCAGAGCCACCACTGATATTCACATCCGACGCTTCCATCGCGTAATCCCCCGACTCCGGATTTACAGACCCCGGCCCCAACGCCACAGGACTCGCCGCATACACATTCAACACATAGGCCTTAGTCGCAATGTTCCCAGCGTTATCCGTCGCCTTGACCGTCAACGTATGCCGCCCCACACCCAGTTCCGCACCATTGATCGTGACTTCACCTTTAGCGGTACACGGCCCTTCCGCACACGAACCAGCCTGTTTCCCCGTTTCCTTACCATCAATCGCCAACGCAATCGATTTGACCCCCGAGCTGCTTACCGTACCTTCCCCATCACTCGCTTCCAACTGAACATGCCCCTCCACTTCCCCTAGCTCAAGTTCTTCACCACTTACAGCCAAACCGCTCAGTTTCAACCCATGGGGCGGTGTCGCATCGACTTTGATCGTTCCTTGCCCTTCGCCATATTCCGAGGACCACGTATTACCGTCCGCATCACGCGCCGCAACACGCAGCTGGTCACTGCCTTCCGGCAGATTACTCATCCCGATACTATGGTAAGTAAGAACTTCGGACTGCGATTCCGAGCACTCTACGCCTGTGCAGAACGCGCTTTCAGTCAAGAAATTATGCCTATGGAGAAAGTTCCAGCTACCACCAGAATAGTATTCCACGTTGGTTTCGGCGACACCAAGCCCAATGTCACGCGCCGTAAATTCGAACGCACCCGACGATGGGCCGAACCAGTGACCGCCATTAGCGAATACGTTGGTCTGACCCCCAACTTCCAGGCTTGACGTGTTATAGCTCACTGTCGAATGTAGTCCCTGCGGCTGCGCCAGATAAACCGTCGCGCTACTCAAGGACCCACCAAACGGGATATTATATGTTTCGCCTTTTTCTTCGAAACGTTTGCTGGTTTCGACCGTATCAAGCCAGAACCACGCCTCATTTTCCTTATGTATTTCGGATGGGTAGCAAGCTTCATTAGCACAGACCGACGCACTCTTTAAGTAGGAAGGCCACCCCGACAACAGCACACTATGTATTTCGCTTTCTCCATAGCGGATTTGAAGGGCGGCTTGGAGGAACGCATAGGTACCCCATTTACCTTCTTTACCGACTTCCGGGTAGAGTTCATCAGCCACTTCTACCTTGTAAACTTTCGATTCGCCTTTCGTCTCAAAAGCCCAATACGCCAAGTCACCTTCGCCGTAGCCGCCATTGTGGCTAATCGCGAGGCGCCCAGATGCCTTGCTGTAGGTATAGCCGCCCCTTTCTGTTTCAAAGAAATGCCAGTT
>Ga0210389_10001063_pt1 | contig 22920 bp, 16 predicted proteins | sample IncBWH28OmetaG_FD_160127 | JGI IMG/M metagenome (GOLD analysis project Ga0210389, IMG submission 160127) | Forest soil microbial communities from Barre Woods Harvard Forest LTER site, Petersham, Massachusetts, United States - Inc-BW-H-28-O ...
TATAGCTTCTGGGATCGCAGGTATGCCAGCGATCCGGCAATCGTCGGCCGCACTGTCCGGATCAACGGCGCGCCCACGACAGTGATTGGAGTCATGCCCCGCGGCTTCACCTTTCCGCAGAGACAGGATCTATGGATGCCGCTCGTGGCAACATCCGACATGCAAAAGCGGGAAGACCGCGCGCTCTGGTTCGCCTTCGGCCGCATGAAGGACGGCATGACGGTGGCGGACGCGCGAGCCGAAATGGAGAATATCGGCAAGCGGCTGCAGAATGCGTGGCCGGTCACAAACCAGGCTTATCTTCCCAACGTGAGAACCTTCGCCCAAAGCTTTATCGGCGTGAACGCTGCGTTGATTTACGAGTCCCTCTGGGCCGGCGTTGGCTTTGTGCTGTTGATCGCCTGCGCCAATCTGGCGAATCTCATGCTTGGCCGCGCGATCGGCAGATCGAGGGAAATTTCCGTGCGCATCGCGCTTGGCGCGGGGCGATGGCGAATCGTGAGACAGCTCCTGATTGAGGCGATGGTCCTGGCGGCTATGGGAGCCGCGTGCGGCTGGTGGATCGCTCACCTGGGCGTGCGTGCTTACGATCTGATCGCAAGCCCGCCGGCCTGGTTCGACCACGTGCTGGTTTACCAGATGGACTTCAGGGTCTTCGCCTACCTGGTCGCGATCTCAGCCGTGACAGGCCTGTTGTTTGGCCTCGCTCCGGCGCTGCGGTACTCGAAGCTCGACGTCCAGTCCTCGCTGAAGGATGGTGGCCGCAGCGCCACTGGTGGAAGCCGCGCGCGAAGTCTTTCGGGCGTGCTCGTGGTCGCGGAAATGGCGATCGCGGTTGTACTGCTGACCGGCGCCGGCGTGATTGTCCGCAGTTTCGTGAACATGTACACGGCGGATCTGGGCTTCAAAGCCGAAAACATCCTGACGATGCAACTGACGCTGCCGGAAACCCGATATCCCGACGCGAACGCGCGGATCGCATTCCACGACCACCTCCAGGCGCAGATCGAGGCTCTTCCGGGCCTGGAATCCGCGGCGATCGTCAACGCGCTGCCGATGTACGGCTCCGACCGCGCCTCATACGAACTCGCAGGCGCCGCGCCGGTAGATGATCAACACCGCGCGAAGCTGTCCGCTATGGTCATCAGCCCTGGTTACTTCCGGACACTTGGAGCAACCTTGCTCTCCGGGCGTGACTTCAACGATTTCGACGGAAAATCGGCCGTGCCCGTGGTTATTGTGAACCAGCGGTTCGCCAGGGAACATTGGCCGGAAGAAAGCGCGCTGGGAAAGCGTCTTCGATTGTTTGATGGAAAGACGAAGACGCCGGAACCATGGATGACCGTAGTCGGCGTCATATCCAACATCGTTCAGTGGGGCCCCACACGGCCCGACTTCGATTCCCTCGTTTACGTTGCCTACCGCCAGCGACCGCAGGATTTCATGACGGTCATCGCCCGGACTCGCGTGCCGCCGCAAAACCTCGCGCGGGAGGTCCGCCGCGAAGTAGGGAAGATCGACCCGGATCTGCCTGTAAATAACCTATTGCCGCTCAGGGACCGATTATCGTGGACTTACGCTTTCAATGGCAGCATCGCGGTTCTGTTCTTGATCTTTTCCGCCATTGCTCTCCTGCTCGCCGCCATTGGGCTCTACGCAGTGATCGCGCATTCGATGAACCGGCGCACGCAGGAGATCGGAATCCGCATGGCAATCGGGGGCACGGCCCGCGACATTCTCAAGCTTGTTTTCCGGCAGGGAATGGTTCCCGTTGGCATCGGACTGGGGATCGGACTCTCCGCATCGCTTGCGGTCAATCCTCTTCTGAAGGCCGAACTGGTCCAGGTTTCACCAAACGATCCATTTACGCTTGCTATTGCATTGGCGACGTTGATTCTCGCGGCGATTCTGGGGTGCGTGATCCCGGCGCGCCGGGCAATGCGCACCGATCCCATGACGGCCCTCAGGCATGATTAAGGGCCCTCAGATGTTGGGGGCGTTGGCGCTTTCGTGCCTGCTTGCCCTGGGCTCCATGCGCAGGAGCCTGATACAAGTACGCATACGGCGCAGTTCGTCACCGTTGAGAAGGATGTTCGTCTCGAAGTGCTCGATTGGGGCGGCTCGGGACGCCCTCTTGTTTTGCTGCAGGGTCTGGGTGACACCGCGCATGTTTTTGACCGCTTCGCGCCGAAGCCTTCGCCGCGGGTGATCCGATTGCCGCATGCGAACCACTACCTTTTTCGTTCCAATGAGGCTGATGTGCGGCGCCAGATGTGGCCTTTATCGACGGGCTCGCAAAGTAAGGCTATTCGCGAGCAACGACGACTTCAATATCCTTGCCCCAGAAAAGTCCCGATTCAATCACGCCCGGAATCGATTTGATGTCGCATTCGAGAGATTTGTGAATTTCCGGAAAACGGACGTCAAGGATGAAATTGCCGTTTTCGGTGATCACGGGGCCGTCCTTCTTCACGGCCAGTCGCATCACGATCTCAGTGGCGCCGAGCGATTGCAGTTCGAATTCAGCGAGGCGCATCGCCACGGGCAGGACTTCCACGGGGATCGGGAATTTCGCACCCAGCTTCGGCACCAGCTTCGATTGATCCACCAGAATGAAGTTCTTCGGAGCCGCGTGCATCATGACCTTCTCCATGAACATCGCGCCCCCCCGGCCTTTGATGAGATTCCGGTCAGGATCGACTTCATCGGCGCCATCGAATGCCCAATCCGGCCGGCGTTGCAAAAGAGAGCCAATCGGTAGATCCAGCGCGGCGCAGGCGAGGGTCACTTCAGGCGACGTACATACCACGGAAATTCCCAGGTTCTCGCGGTGCACGCGTTCGGCTATCGCCTGAATCGCGACATAGGCGGTGGATCCGGAACCGACGCCGATCACCTGCCCGTTCTGAACCCGGTCCGCAACGTGACGCGCCAGTTCTTCTTTCGCCGAGGCGTTCGAAATCGTTCCCGAGAACGTGTTGTAGGGTTTGGCGCGATCCCAGTTCATGGCAGGTCCGCCTGATAGAGATCATGCAATCGCACGAGACCAAGGCATCGCTCGCCTTCGACGACCGGCAGCACCGAAATCTGCGAAGGGCGGTCTTCCATGAGCCGCAACGCCTCCTGCAGGGTTGCTGCGGGACCTACAGTGACGGGGTGCGCTGTCATCAGATCGCCCGCCTTCACGCCGCGAATATCGTCAGTTTTCTCGAGAACGCGCCGCAAGTCGCCGTCGGTGATAAGGCCTTCCAATTTGCCGTCTTCGCCCGTCACGCAGGCTGCGCCGAGCGGGCACCGGTTCATGGCGATGATCACCGATTTCATCGAACTCTCTGGCGACGCCCACGCCACTTCATTGCCCGAGTGCATCACCTGGCGCACGGTAATGCGCAGGTTGTGTCCGAGCTGGCCTGCCGGATGGCGCTGTGCGAAGTCCTCGGGCGTCTGCTTTCGGGCTTGCATGACTGCCAGAGCGAGCGCATCCCCCAGGGCCGTCGCTACGGCGGCGCTGGCGGTCGGGGCGAGATTATACGGATCGGCTTCAGTGCGGACAGACGCATCCAGCAGAATATCCATCTCCTTTCCCAGTGGCGAAGTTCGGTTGCCGATAATGCCGACGAGCCGGGAATTCAAACCTCGCAGAACCGGGATCAGACGCAGCAGCTCGAGAGTGGTTCCGCTCTTCGAAAGCACCACTGTGGGATCGCCGTCTGTGTAAATCCCGACATCGCCGTGGAGAGCGTCCACAGGATGAAGAAACACCGCGGGAGTTCCCGTGCTGCAGAATGTGGCAGCCAGTTTCTGCGCCACGAAACCCGATTTTCCAAGGCCCGTCACGACGATTTTTCCGGTGTGATTGTGGATCAACTGCACCGCGTACGAAAACTGCTCGTCGAGACGCCGCGCGGCGCAGGCAATAGCGTCGGCTTCCATCTGGATGGAAGCCTGGCCGGCCGCAAGTAAATCGGTATTCATGAGGCTGTCGCGTTCGCTTTCGCTAGTGTACGAAATCGAGGGAGCAACATATAAACTGGACGGGATGCCGGAGACTGAGGCGCTCGCTTCCTGGATCGTTGCCAACCGTATCGCGTGCGTTCCTGATGATGTGCGCCACGAGGCGCGCCGCGCGATCGTGAATTATCTTGGCTGCGCGCTGGGAGGCAGCCGGGATGAGGCGGTCGACCTGGCGATTCGCGCGTTCGGCGTCCACTCCGGTCCTCCGACGGCGACTGTTCTGGGACGAGCCGAAAAGCTCGATCCCCTGCACGCGTCGCTGATGAACGGAATCAGTTCGCACGTTTACGATTTCGACGACACCACACCGAAGAATTACATGCACCCGACCTCGCCGGTCGCGTCGGCTCTCTTTGCTTACGCCAGCGCGAATCACGTGAGCGGCCGGGATTTCATGGACGCCTTCATAACCGGCTTCGAAGCGGAAATGCGCATCGGAAATGCGGTTTATCCGGCACACTACGACGTTGGCTGGCACATCACCGGGACCGCGGGTATATTCGGCGCGGCGGCCGCGATTGGCAAACTGCTTGGGCTCTCCGTTCAGCAGATGGTGTGGAACATTGGCCTGGCAGCGACACAGGCCGCGGGGATTCGGGAGATGTTCGGGTCCATGGCGAAGTCGCTGCATGCCGGGCGCGCCGCACAGAATGGATACGCATCCGCATTGCTCGCGCAATCCGGATTCACGGCCGGCGTGCATGGCCTCGAAGGACCGCGCGGCTTCGCGGCCGTACTCGCTTCGCGCTATGACCTTTCAAAGATCACCTCGGGACTCGGTACCGATTGGGAACTGCGCGCGAATACTTACAAACCATTTCCGTGCGGGATCGTGAATCACCCGACGATCGATGGCGCGATTCAACTGCACAACGAGCATCACGCGGCTCCGGAATCGATCGCGGCAGTGCGTCTGCGTGTCGCGCCTCTGGTGCTCGATCTTTGCAATCAGACAAACATCACCAAAGGGCTCCAGGGCAAGTTCTCCGTGTATCACGGGGCGGCAATCGGTCTGGTGCGCGGCAAGGCTGGAATCCAGGAGTATACGGATGAGACGGTGAACGACCCTCCAGTCAAGCGCGTGCGAGAACTGGCGACTGCCGTTGGCGATGTGGCGCTTACGGAAGATCAGGCGCACATCGAAGTGGAACTCGTCGATGGCCGCAAGCTCACGCGATTCGTCGAGAAATCTTTGGGCAACATCCACCGGCCTCTGACGGATCGGCAACTCAGCGACAAATTCCGCGATCAAGCCGTATTGGCTCTGCCCGCGGCGAAAATCGAAGAGCTCATCGAACAGACGTGGCGGATCGACGAACTCGCCGCTGTGAATGAACTGATCATCGGGACATGCGGAAGCTGATTCTGCTGGCCCTGCTGGCGGCGCTGGCAAGGGCCGAAGTGAACGAAATCCGCATCCCGCTGGGCGCCGGGGGCGTGGGATTTCTGCCGCTGCTGGTGATGCAGAAGTATCGCCTGATCGAGAAGCACGCGCCCAATCTCAAAGTTCGCTGGATCAATATCGGGGGCCCGGCGGTGATGAACGACGCCCTGCTTTCGGGCTCGGCCGATTTCATCACGGCGGGTCCTCCCGCGTTCATCACGCTGTGGGACAGGACGGTGAATTCGGCGAAGATCAAGGGCGTGGCGGCGATGTCTTCCATGCCGATGTATCTCGATACGCGCGCCGATCACCTGAAAAAGCTCGACGATATTACGGACAAAGACAAAATCGCCGTCACCTCCATCAAAGTGTCCATTCCGTCGATCATCATGCAGATGTATGCAGCACGAAAATACGGTCTGGCGCAGGCCGCGCGGTTCGACAAGTACACGGTCACCATGACGCATCCCGATGCGGTGATCGCTCTGCTCGCCGGATCGAACGCCGTGGACGCACATTTCGCTTCTCCGCCGTTTGCACAGCGCGAGAGGAAGGACGCACACGTGCGCACCATCCTTTTGTCGGATGACGTTATGGGCGGTTCGACCACATTCACGATGGTTTCAACCACGGCGAAGTTCCGCGAGCAGAATCCGCATGTTTACGCCGCGGTTCTTCAGGCGATTGAGGACGCCAACAAGATGATCGCCGCGGATCGCAACGCCGCCGCCGAACTGCTGCTGGCATCGAGCGGCGAAAAGGGATTCTCGGTGCAGGAGATCGTTGATGTACTGAGCGATCCTCATGTGAAGTTCACGACTACGCCGGAAAATGTGATGAAATATGCGAATTTCATGCACAGTATCGGCTCGATCAGAAACCAGCCGGCGTCGTGGAAGGATCTTTTCTTTCCGGAGATACACGGGCATCCGGGCAGTTGAGACAGTCAAATACGCTGTTGTACGGCGGCACACGCAACGGCACCAAACGTGCACACATCCAGGAATGAGGGGTGCGTGATGGTATCAGCCGGAAGATTCGCAGCACTGTTGCTTGTGACCGTGGTATTCGCGGGATTAAGCTCTTGTAATAAAACGCAAGCCCCCGCATTCGCCCAGGATCAGCAGAGCGGGAACCCCGCGGATGGAGGACTCGCAACGGCGGCCCAGGCTCCAGCGGTTCAGGCGCCGGTAAACCAGGCTCCAGCGAACCCCAGCTATGCAAATCAGGTTTCCTCGCAGTATCCTCAGGCAGCGCCTGCTCCAGCGCCGTCAACTGCGTATCCGCAGACGGATCAGAACTATGCTCCCCCGCCGCCGGACAATTATTATCCGGATACTGCGAGCTATGACACGGCAACAAACGAGCAACCCATATACGCTGAGGAACCACCACCACCACTTCCGGAATACCAGCAGCCGCCTTGCCCCGGGGATGATTACATCTGGACCCCGGGTTACTGGGATTACGCGAATGCCGGCTATTACTGGGTCCCTGGGGTGTGGGTCGTCGCGCCTTATGTGGGGGCGCTTTGGACGCCGCCGTGGTGGGGTTTTGTGGGTAGCAGGTACACCCTGCACAGAGGTTACTGGGGCCCTCACATCGGCTTCTACGGGGGCATCGACTACGGTTACGGATATACGGGCAGAGGGTACTGGGGCGGGTATTGGAACCACGGGAAGGTTTGGTACAACCGCGAAGTGACGAACGTGAATGTGACGGTCGTCCACAACGTCTACAACTACGCGGCGCCGCGTTACAACAACACGCGCGTCAGCTATAACGGCGGACGGGGCGGAATTGAAGCGCGCCCCGAACCTGCGGAGCAGGCAGCGTTGCGCGATCGACATGCAGCGCCCGTGACAGCGCAAGTGCAGCATGTGCGCGAAGCCGCGGGGAATCGAGCTCAATTCGCCGTGGAGAATCGAGGCCGTCCGCAGATCCTGGCGGCCGCGCGCCCGTTGCAGACCAATTACCGCGCGCCTGCCGCGCAACCGCCAGTTGAAGCGTCGCGGCCGGTGGCGCCTGCGGGACGCGCAGCGGAAGCACGGGCTCCGCTTCAATCTGCGCCAAACCAGCCTGCGCCCAATCGGGCGATTGAGAATAGAGGACCGGAAAATCGGCCCGCGCCTCAGGAATTCCGGCGAGCCGAGAATCCGCCAAATCCGAATCCAGCCGCGCGGCCTGCAGAGCAGCAAAACAGGCAGGGCCCGCCGCAGCGCTTCGAACAACCTGCGAACCGCCCCGTTCCGGCCGCCCGTTCGCCCTTTCCAGAGAACAGACCCGAGGCGAGACCTGCTCCTTTAGCTCAACCTGCTCCTCAGCCGCAGCCACCGGAAGCTCGGCCCGCCGCCCCTGAACGCCGATTCACGCCGCAACCGGAGGCGCGGCCCGCACCAGAAGTCCGGCCCGAAGCGCGACCTGCTCCCGTAGCTCGTCCGGCGCCCGAGCCGCGTCAGGAAGCGAGACCCGAGCCCGCACTTGCGCCGAGACCGGCGCCCGAGCCACGGCCTGAAGCGCGGCCTGCTGCACCACCACCACCACAGCCTCAGGCGCGGCCTGCTGCACCACCACCACAGCCTCAGGCGCGACCGGCACCTGAGGCGCGCCCAGCGCCGCAACCCGCGGCACGACCGGCTCCAGCTCCTCGTCCCGGGCCCGGAGGGCGGGAGGAACGCAAGGACCAGCGTTGACCGCGGTTGAAGGCACTATTTTCGAGCCCTTGAAATCGGTCTTCCTCGCCTAAACATGCACTCGGATTGACCTGACGCAAGCACTGCACGCAGAGGCGGGTTTGCCGTGGTACGCACAACCTCTTGTGACAAAAATTTACAGTAGGCTTGACACCGGCATACGCGCGTTATAGAGTCTCCCGACAGGGTCAGTGCAAGCAGGGGTTCTGGCCGGATTCTTCCCCGGGTGACAGACAAAACGCAATTCAGCTGGAGGCTAGTCGTGCGTTCTCTTTACGTTGCAGCCTTGTTGTTCGCCGCATCTTTCGCCGCTTTCGCACAGAGCGACCGCGGAACCATAACAGGCACCATTACGGATCCGGGTGGCGCCGTGGTCCCCAATGCTTCAATCGAAGCAAAGAATACAGGTACCGATGCAGTGTACCCGGCCGCGAGCTCATCGACGGGCAATTACACAATCGGCCAGTTGCCTGCCGGGAACTATGAGCTGACAGTCACTGTTTCGGGCTTCAAGAAGTTCGTCCGCCCGAACCTGCAGGTGGAAGTGGCGGGCACCCTTCGCGTCGACGCGGCGATGGAAATCGGCGCCGCAACCGAAAGCGTTACGGTCACCGAAGCCGCGCCTCTGCTCAAGACGGAAGGCGGGGAGGTGAGTTCGAACGTCTCCACAAGTACGCTTAACGATCTGCCGATTCTAACGCTGACCGGCGCGGCAGCCGGCATTGGAAGCGCCAACAGCCTTGGCAATGTCCGAAACCCGCTCTCTTCCGTCGAACTGCTTCCCGGCGCTCGGATCACAACCGATTCCGTGATGCGCATTAACGGTATGCCTTCCAACTCGCAATCCATCAACATCGAAGGCCAGGACGCCACCAACGGTTTCTTCAAGCAGCAAAACCAGGTGAACCAGGCGGGTGTGGACGCGATCCAGGAAGTGGCTATCCAAACCAGCAATTTCGCGGCGGAGTACGGCCAGTCGGGTGGCGGGTATTTCAACTACACGATGAAATCCGGCACCAACCAGCTCCACGGCAGCGCATACGACTACTTCGTAAATGAAGTTCTGAACGCGGGCGCGCCCTTCACGGACGCTGGAATCAGCAACCCCGCCAAGGCGGGGCAGCACGTCCGAAACCCGCTGCGGCAGAACGATTATGGCTTCACGCTGGGCGGCCCGGTGGTGATTCCGAAGATCTACAACGGCCACAACAAGACCTTCTTCTTTTTTAACTTCGAGCAGTTCCGCCAGTCCTCCTTCACAAGTAACTCGCAAGCGATCGTGCCGACCGCAGCCATGCGAAACGGGGATTTCAGCGCGATCCCGACTTCGACCTGTAATACGGTCTCCGGACAGTCCGTTTGTTTCAACCAGATCTTCGATCCTTCGACAACGACGACGGTAAATGGCAACGTTGTGCGCATGCCGTTCTCCAACAACATGGTTCCGCAGAGCCGGTTCGATCCGACGGCCGTCATTATTCAAAACATGATTCCAACGCCAAACGCCCCGGGCCTGTTGGACTACGTGGCGCCAGGCTACACGAATTTCCGGCACACCACAATTCCCTCCTTCAAGATCGACCAGGCGATCAGCGACAAGATCAAGTTGTCGGGATACTATTCGGCCATCAAGACCGACTCGCCGCAGACGAACGGGTTCGCCGAACCGTATACCGCCTTGCAACCGCAGAACGCGTTGTCGCAGACGATTCGCGTCAATTTGGACTACGTGCTCACGCCATCGCTGCTGCTGCACTTCGGCGCCGGTCTGCTCTACACGTCCAATCCCCAGACCGCGCCCGCTTACAACCAGAACCAGTTGTTTCCGCAGGGTCTGCCATTCTCCGATCCCAACTTCTTCCCGTATATCGCGGGTCAGTACAGTCCGATCTTCGGCGGCTTCAGCGGCGGCGGCCCATATCCAGCCGTTGCCAATACCGGTGTCGCGTTCACTCTCACCCCGAACGCGTGGGATACCAAGCCGACTTTCAACTCCAACCTCACCTGGGTCAAGGGCAACCATACTTACAAACTGGGTGCCACCGCGCTGTTTGAAGGAATTGAGAGCGTGAACGCCAGCCGTGCCGACGGACAGTTCGGCTTCTCAGCAGTTCAGACGTCGGACCCGATCCAAAACGGCCTCGCTTTTGCAAACACCGCCAGCAGCGGATTCGCCTACGCGAGTTTCCTGCTCGGCGACGCCAGCAGCGTTTCTCTTGCGCAAGTAGCCCATCCGCGACTCGGCATGCACTCCTACGGGCTGTACATTCAGGACAGCTGGAAGGTCACGCGAAAGCTCACCTTCGATTACGGCTTGCGCTGGGATTACGCGATCCTGTGGAAAGAACAATATGGCCGGATGCAAAACGCCAACTTCACGGCTCCCAACACAGAGATTGGTGGAAAAATCGGCACAGTGGAATACCAGGCGACCTGCCATTGCAACTATGCCAATGCATACCCGTACGCCATCGGTCCACATCTGGGGGTCGCCTATCAAATCAATTCGAAGACCGTGTTCCGCGCGGGCGGAGCGATATCTTATGCGGCGACATCGGATCAGGCAGGCCTGAACAGCAGCGCTGGTGACTTCTACACAGTAGCGAGTCCAGCTTATGGCGCGCCCGCGGGGTTGCTGAAGGACGGGGACCCGTATGCACCCGGTAACCGGTTCGGGAATACGCCTGTGACGTGGCCCGATTTCAATCCGCTGTTCCCGTTCCCAGCCTCGCAAAATCCGCTCGTAATTCCTCCGTCGTCGCCATTCGTTTCGATCGCGCCCAACGCTGGCCGCCTGCCACCCACCTCCCAGTGGAGCATCGGCTTCCAGCGGGAACTGGCGAAGGACATCGTGGTGGATGTCTCCTATGTGGGCAATCGCGGCGCATGGTGGGCTGCGCCGCTGTTGGCGGGCCTGAACTACAACGCCCTGACGCCGCAGGGACTGCTGGCTAATCGCGCGTACGGAGCGACCCAGGGGATTGACGTCACGAACCGGACGGACACCGCGTTGCTGAACGACCAGATCAAAAACCCAGCAGTTCTCGCACGCTATCCGCTCCTGGCCAATCCGAACATCGTCTATCCTGGATTCCCTGGAACATCGACCCTTGGGCAGGCTTTGCGGCCTTACCCGCAGTGGAACGGCGTTCCGCCGTTCCTCGGTCCCCCCATGGGAGATAACTGGTACGACTCGCTCCAGATCAAGGGAAGCAAACGCCTTTCCCGCGGCCTTACCGCAGCTGTGGCGTATGCATGGCAAAAGGAGTTGACCGACGGGACGGACTCCAATACTTCCTATGTCACGCCTTCGCCGCCGCTGATCAACGATGTCTTCAACATCGGCCAGAACAAGCAGATTGCCGGCTTCAGCCAGCCACAGACATTGACGATTTCGTACAACTATGTAACGCCGAGGTTCTCAGCCAACGGCACGGCACTCAAGGCACTGTCGTGGGTGTCGCGCGACTGGACCTTGGGTGGAGTCCTCAGTTACCGAAGCGGTCAGATCATGCAAACGCCGATCTCGGCCAACAATCTGCTCGCGAATCTGCAGCGCGGGCCGGCTAATAATCCCGCTCTGTGGGGCGGGGGTTACACGTTTATGAATCGGGTCCCGGGCCAGCCCCTCTTCCTGGTCGATCCCAACTCCAAATTCGATCCCACTACCCAACTGGTGTTGAACCCCGCCGCGTGGACGGAACCGGCGTACGGCACGTTCGGAGCCTCCCCTGCCTACTACAACGACTTCCGCTGGCAGCGGCAGCCTACCGAGAACATGTCCTTCGGGAGAACCTTCTCCATCAAGGAAAGGTATAACGTCACGATCCGGGCGGAATTCACGAACATCTTCAACCGCCTGTATTATTCCGTGCCGTCCAACGGTGCCGCCTTCGGGGCCGGACCGGTTTTCACCACATCGCCTGTGGGCCACGGGAACAGCTTGAGCGGTACATCAGGTCTGCTGTCCTCCGGCTTCGGGTATGTGCCTTGGGTCAACGGGGGCTCATACAACAGCCTCGGGACTGGACCCGCACCGCGAAGCGGCCAAATCGTAGCGCGGTTCCAGTTCTAAACAGCGGGCGGCTGCGGCGTTTCATAATCGGTAAGGAATGAAACCGGGAATGAGCGCCGCGGCCGCCGCGTTGTTGATTGCGTGTTTGCTGCCTTCCTGGGCGAACGCACAGGTTGTCTGCTCGTTGGGGGCAGGCAGCGCGTACAACTCCACCAAAGACCAGCGCCCGTCAGCCGACGCGATGCAACTGGCCAGCCGGGCGTATGATGCGGCAAAACAAATCTGCGGCTCGAGTTGCCCGGAGGTTATTCTCTACCGCAATGCGACAGCTTCCAATCTGATGCTGATCGCAAACTCGGGGCGCGCGAAGATCGTTTACGCTCCCAACTTCATTTCCGGCGTCTACGACAGGCATGGCGATGCCGGAGTTACGGCAGTGATATCGCACGAACTCGGGCACGCGCTGGATGACAGCCTGGGCGCAGCATGGATTGACAAGAAGTGGACGGCAGAACTACACGCCGATGCGTGGGCAGGATGCGTCCTGGCGAAAATCGATTTAAAGCCAAAGGATCTGGAGGGCGCGTTAGCGGCGCTGGAGGAACATCCGTCATCGGCGCACCCGGCGTGGAGTATTCGGTTGCCTGCTATTCGAGCGGGTTATTCCCATTGCGGCGGAGCCGAAACCGGACTTCGGTACCCTCGATGATTCCGCTGCATCCACGCTGGCCTATCAATTTGATTGATAAACTTAATCCAAACTGGTTGGATTGACTGCGTAGATATCGCGGGATAACATTTATGTGGCCGGGAAGATAGCGTGTGTCCGCACCAGGTCCCGCGACCAGGAGACGGATTTGAAGCGCATCGGGCTCTTACTGCTATTGTGCACGGCGTCCGCGCTTTACGCGGAAGACCCGTCCTCTCAAGCGTCTGTTGTCAATAAGTACTGCGTTGCCTGCCACAACGATAAGATGCGTACGGGCGGGCTTTCCCTGCAGGCTGCGGATCTTGCCGACGTCCCTCGAAACGCGGAAACCTGGGAAAAAGTAATTCGCAAACTGCGGACTGGCTCCATGCCCCCGCAGGGCATGCCTCACCCCGATCAGGCCACCGTCGACGGCTTGGCGTCTTATCTGGAAACCTCTCTCGACCGCGCAGCAGCAGCCAGGCCAAACCCGGGACGTGCCTCCATGCACCGGCTCAACCGTTCCGAGTACGCGAGTGCGATCCACGATCTGCTGGGGCTCGATGTGGACGCAAGCGCGCTACTCCCGCCCGACGACGAAAGCAGCGGCTTTGACAATATCGCAGACGTTCTCCGCATGTCCCCGTCGCTGATGGAACGTTACCTCTCCGCGTCGTGGAACATCAGCCGCGAGGCTGTCGGCGACATGAGCATTTCACCCGCGACAACCGTTTATCGGGTGAGGCCGGACCTTTCCCAGGACCAGCATATAGAAGGATTGCCGCTCGGAACTCGGGGCGGCACGGTAATTCGCCATAACTTTCCGCTGGACGCCGAGTACATCGTCAAGGTCCGCTTGTGGCGGAATACATTCGACCTGATGCGCGGCATGGAAGACCCGCACCAGATCGAGATCAGCATCGACGGCAAGAGGGCTGTTTTGGTAACCGCCGGCGGCAAGGAAGACTTCGTCAGAATGGCGCAGAATCCTGGCGAGTTTGGGGCCGAACTGGATAAACGGCTCACCGTGCGCATTCCTGTCAAAGCCGGGCCGCATTCGATTGCCGCCGCAGTGATCCTCAGAAGCCATGCCGAAAAAGACGATCTGATCAAGCCGTTTATGCGGACAACGATTGACGGACTGGACATCACGGGAGATCCTTCCGTCGACCGTGTGAGCGTGGAGGGTCCGTTCAAAGCCACGGGCCCGGGGAACACGCCGTCCCGCGCAAAGATTTTCGTTTGTCAACCGGCAAACGCGCAGGACGAGTTGCCGTGCGCGCGCAAGATCATCTCGACGATGCTCCGGCGCGCCTGGCGCAGGCCGCTCACGGACAGCGATCTTGAGACTCCGCTCAGCTTCTATCAACATCAGCGCAATGAGAAGGGCCGCTTCGATGCGGGCATTGAGTCGGCGCTCCAGTTGGTTCTGGCCAGCCCCGAGTTTCTGTTCCGGTTTGAGGGCGACCCGCGCGATCTGCCCGATGGCGCCGTTTATCAATTGGGTGATGTGGCGCTGGCTTCGCGCCTCTCGTTCTTCCTCTGGAGCAGCCCGCCGGACGAGGAATTGCTGACTTTGGCCAGCCAGGGCAAACTGCGGGATCACGCGGTGCTGGAAGGGCAGGTTAGGCGCATGCTGGTGGATCCGCGCGCTGGCGCCCTGATCGACAACTTCGCTTCCCAATGGCTGTTCCTACGGAACCTGAAGACGTTTACGCCCGATCAGGAGGCCTTCCCGGATTTCGACGACAACCTCCGCCGCGCAATGGGCGAAGAGACCCGGCTCTTCTTCCAGAGCATCATCCGTGAAGACCGCAGCGCGATGGATCTGCTGACTGCCAATTACACCTTCGTGAACGAACGTCTGGCCCGGCATTATGGGATTCCGAACGTCTATGGCGACCAGTTCCGGCGTGTGACCATCGAATCGCCGGAGCGCCGCGGATTGCTCGGGCAGGCCAGCATTCTGGCAGTGACCTCTTATCCGAACCGAACTTCTCCGGTACAGCGCGGGAAATGGGTTCTGACGAACATTCTCGGTATCCCACCGACCCCTCCGCCGCCGAACGTTCCACCATTGAAAGAAAACGCCGGAAACAAGCCGCTCTCATTGCGCGAACGCATGGAACAGCACCGGAGCGATCCTGTCTGCGCCGGATGCCACAAAGTGATGGACCCGATCGGATTCGCCATGGAGAATTTCGACGCCGTCGGGCATTGGCGCGATACAGATGACGGCAGCCGGATCGATGCTTCCGGAGTGCTCTATAACGGCGTCAACGTCGACGGCCCCGCGGCTCTGGATAAGATGCTGGCGAGCGATCCGGACGTTTTTGTCGGTGTTTTGACCGAAAAACTACTAACGTACGCTTTAGGCCGGGGTATCGAGTACTACGATATGCCGGCGGTCCGCGGAATTGTGAGCGAGGCGCGCAACCATGACTACCGCTTTTCCGCCCTTATACTTGGGATCGCGGAGAGCGCGCCGTTTGAGATGAAAATGAAAACATCCGGCCGCAAGCCCGATGATTCCCACGAGGGAGCCCGATAAGGAGACTAGAGGGATGAGGTTTATCGCCAAAAAACATGTTCCACGCCGCACGTTCCTGCGTGGTCTGGGGACGGCGATCTCTCTGCCGTTGCTGGACGCGATGGTACCGGCGCATACGGCACTGGCCCAGACTGCGGCCGCGCCCGAGCTCCGCCTGGGCATGTGCTTCATTCCCCATGGCGCGGTGATCGCCAACTGGACGCCGGTTGGCGAAGGCACGGATTTCAAGCTCTCGCGGACATTGACCCCTCTTCAGCCCTATCGGGATCAACTGGTGGTGGTCTCCAATCTGGCGCACAAGATGGCTGCGCCCGCCGGCGAGGGAGACAATGGCGGCGATCATACGCGGTCGCCTGCAGTATTCCTGAACGGCGTTCATCCGAAGCGCACCGATGGCGCGGACATCCAGGCGGGCACGACGATCGATCAGTTGGCCGCCGAGAAGATCGGCCAGGACACACCGCTTCCGTCGCTCGAACTGGCGACGGAGGATTTCAGCGGTCTGGTCGGTGCCTGCGACGTCGGTTTCAGCTGTGCATACATGAATACGATTTCGTGGCGCACGCCGACAACGCCGCTGCCGATGGAGATCAATCCACGGGTGGTGTTCGATCGCCTCTTCGGGGATGGCGCCAACGCGAAAGAGCGGTTGGAACGTATCGAGCAGCAGCGCAGCATCCTGGATGCGGCGATGAACCAGGTGCGGCATCTGGAAGGCAGCCTTGGACCGACCGACCGGAACCGTGTCGCCGAATATCTCGATACGATTCGCGAGATCGAGCGGCGCATTCAGCTGGCGGAAAAGCAGAATTCGAATTCCAGCCTGAGCGTGCCGTCCTCTCCGTCAGGGATTCCGGACAACCATCAGGAACATTCGAAGTTGATGTTTGACCTGATGGCGCTGGCGTTTCAGGCCGACATTACCCGGATCTCAACGTTCATGATGGCGCGGGAAGTCAGCTACAGAACATTCCCGATGCTGGGCATTTCCGAAGGTTTCCATCCGGCGTCACATCATCAGAACAATCCTGATCGGCTGGAGAACCTGACGAAGATCAACACGTATCACGTCGAGCTGCTGAGCTATTTCCTTGGACGGCTCAAAGCGACCCCCGATGGCGACGGCAACCTGCTCGATCATTCGCTGATCCTTTATGGCAGCGGCATGAGCAACAGCAACGTTCACAACCACTCGCCGCTGCCGGTCTTTGTGGCGGGGGGAGCCGCCGGGAAGATGAAGGGCGGGCGTCATTTGAAGTATCCCGAAGGCACGCCGATGTCGAATCTGCTGCTTTCGATTCTGGATAAAGCCGGGGTTCACAAAGAGAGCGTCGGCGACAGTACCGGGCCATTGACGGAGCTTTGATCTGATGTTCAGGAAATCACTCGACAAATACCGCTCCCTCGCGGTCGCGGCTCAGAGAGCGATACCGAGGCGCGACCGCAAGGGAGCGGTTGCAGTTTTGCTTCTGGCAATGTTCGTTTCGGCTGGCTATGCCGCGGATTCGCGGCTCGCGGATGCCGTGCAAAATCGCGATCTCACGGCTGTGCAGACGTTGTTGAAACAACACATGCCGGTTAACGCGCCGCAGACCGACGGGACCACGGCCTTACATTGGGCGGCTCACTGGAACGATGCGGAAACGGTCAACCTTCTGATTGCCGCGGGCGCCGACGCAAAGGCCGTCAATCGCTACGGGGCGACGCCGCTTTCCGAAGCCGCGGCTCTGGGCAACGCGGCGATCGTCGAGGCGCTGCTTAAAGCCGGCGCCGATCCGAATACGCGCTCCACCTCCGACGGCGAAACGATCCTGATGACCACCGCCCGGTCAGGCAACGCCCAAGCCGTGCGAGCGCTGTTGAACCACGGCGCCGATGTGAACGCGAAGGAAACGTATCGCGGGCAGACGGCGCTGATGTGGGCGGCAGCGGAACGCCATACAGATGTGGTGAAGCTGCTGCTCGAGCACGGCGCCGACTGGAAAGTTATTTCGGTCAGCCGCGAGACCAGACTTCCCAAGCTGAGCGCGGCTTCCTCGGTTACGCCATTTGCACGTGGCGGCTTTACCGCCTTTCTGTTCACGGCGCGGGAAGGTGATATCGAGACCGCAAAAGTGATGCTCGACGCCGGTGTCGACATCAATCAAACCGACATTGATGGAACCAGCGCTCTGGTCGTCGGCATCATGAATAAGCACTATACGTTCGCAAAGTTCCTGCTGGATCGAGGCGCGGATCCGAATGTGACCGACGTTAAAGGACGTGCAGCCCTTTACGCGGCGGTGGACATTCGCAGCGAAGACTGGTCGGCGATGCCCTCGCGCAAGCTCGACGACGCGTACCCCAGCATCGATCTGATCAAACTGATCGTGGCTCATGGCGCAAAGGTCAATACAGCGTTGACAAAAAATCTTCCTGGCCGGAGCGGAATGGACTCCGGTGACACGACGCTGGATGAAGGCTCAACGCCTCTCATGCGCGCGGCTCGATCCGGCGACGCAGCCACGATGCGCTTGTTGCTTGCGGCCGGAGCAGATCTCAACCTGGCAACGAAAGAAGGAAACAACGCGCTGATGTTCGCGGCCGGAGTCGGATACCGGGACAAAAATACGCGCGGTTCCGAAGCCGAAGCATTGGAAGCCCTGAAGGTTTGCGTCGAGCAGGGGATCGACATCAACAAGACCAATTCCAAGGGTGAAACAGCGCTGCACGGCGCGGCGTCCCGCGGCGCGGATACGATCGTGCAATACCTTGTGGCGCACGGCGCGAAAATGGATTTAAAGACAGGGCGTGGTTTTACGCCGCTGGATATCGCGATGGGCAAGGACAGCTTCAGTTTGCCTGTCCCGCACGACAGCACCGTCGCGTTGATCCGCTCGCTCGGAGGCGTGGAGAGCCCCGTCGCGCGTTGAAGGTTATGGCGGTACCTGAATCGGAGGAAACAGGTGGAACTCGGGAAGCTGCTGTGGTGGAAGGCACGGCCGGAGCCGGATACCGGAAAAAACGGCGCGCGATCGATCGAAAAGATCGTTTCGCTCAGTCGTGAACTGTTATCCGACGGCGGCGGAATCGCGGCGGGCCGCGTCGCAGCCGACATCCTGCGCATTTACAAATCACTGAGTCAGGCCGACAGGCTGGCTTTTTTCGACCTCCTGGTCAGGGATTTTTCTCCCAATCCGGAAGTCGTCGGGCGCGCCGCTGACGCGTATCGCCTCGATCCTTCTCCTGGCAATCTCCGGCAATTGCAAATGGTCGTCGAGCCGCCGCGCCAGGAGTTGTTCCGCCGGCTGAATTCGGCTCCCGACGGCACGCGCGAGCTGATCGAGATTCGCCGCCAGGTTTTGAATGAGATGGAAGCCTGGCCGCAACTCGAGCCCATCGCCGGGGATCTCGGGCACCTGATGGCGTCGTGGTTCAACAGCGGATTCCTGACGCTCGAGCGAATCGACTGGCATTCTTCCGCTGTAGTTCTGGAGAAGCTGATCGCGTACGAGGCGGTGCATCAGATACAGGGCTGGAATGATCTGCGCCGCCGCCTTGAGGCCGACCGCCGCTGCTACGCCTTCTTCCATTCGGCATTGCCAGGCGAGCCGCTGATTTTCATCGAAGTGGCACTGACACGCGGCATGAGCGACCGGATTCAGCCGCTGATCGAGCCGGAAGCGCCCGTGGGCGATCCGGAAGCCGCGGACCATGCGATTTTCTACTCGATCACCAACTGCCAGCAGGGCCTTCGCGGCGTGCCATTCGGCAGTTCGTTGATCAAACAGGTGGTGGAGGATCTGAAAAAGAGCCTGCCCCGGATCAAAACTTACGCGACGCTTTCGCCGATTCCGGGATTCCGGAAGTGGCTGGATCAGCAACAGAACCACACCGAACTGCAGGCGCTCCTCAATCAGCCCGAGGCCGCCAACAACGAAAAATGGCCGGACGATCTGCGCCAGCGTTTGCTGTCGGTCTGCGCATCGTACCTCCTCAATGCCAAGCGCAACCACGAACCCCTGGATTCAGTGGCGCGCTTCCATCTGAAGAATGGCGCGCGCCTCGAACGGATCAACTGGATGGGCGACTCATCGGGCCGCGGGATCAAGCAGTCCTTCGGGCTCATGGCCAACTACGTCTACGAGCTCGAGAACCTTCAGCGGAATCACGAGGCGTACACGCGATCCGGAGAGATTTCCAGTTCGCGGCGAGTGGAGCGGCTGGCCCGGCAGGCGGTCAAAGGCCACGCGGACTCCGAAGCCCGCAAAGTTTGAACCTAACCCGATAGCAAAAAGCTTCTGACGCGCGTCCGGCGTATCAGCAGTGCCGCGATCAGTATGCCGATCGTGTCGTCGCGAACATCCCACCATTCGAACGGGTTGTTATAGAGCAGATACTGGCTTGTCTCGATCGCAACAGCGAGGCAGAGAACACCCAGCCCGGCTACCAATTCGCGTTTGCCATCCGTGCCGAGCGCAAGCAGCATCAAAGCAGCGGCGCCAAAGGAAAGTACGTGGAATACACGATGCCGGGTTGAATGGGATTCCCCGGGAGGCCGATATGGTTGGAGGGAGACCGCAACCAGGCACACGATCCAGACAATCGCGACGACCCGAAGGGCCTGCCGGGTGAGCACGACACCCAGGTTAACATCTCAAGCCTTTCAGGCCGTGAGATAATAAGGGACTTCCCGGAGCTGACAATGATGCGATATGGAAATTTTTTCGCTCTGTCTGTAGTTCTTGTCGCGGCGCTACCGCTGGTTGCCCAGCAGGATCCGGCTCATCCGATCTATTCAACCCCTGCGCCGGATCTGAACAGCGCGAGCACGAACCTGCCCATACAGAAAGTCGGGCCAGAGGATCTGATTGGTTTGTCCGTCTATGATGCGCCCGAGTTCACGCGCACCGTGCGTATCGCTGCGGACGGCACGATCCGCCTGCCTATGTTGAAGGAGAAGCTTCGTGTTGACGGCTTGTATCCGAGCGACATTGAAGTCCTTCTGGCGGAAGCGCTGAAGCGCGAAGAGTTGTTTGTCGATCCGTTCGTAACGGTCAACGTGGTCGAGTATCACAGCCGGCCAATCAGCGTTGGAGGAGCCGTCCGGACCCCGGTCATTTTCCAGGCGGTTGGCAAGGTGACTCTGCTGGACGCTTTGGCTCGGGCTGGAGGCCTTGCTCCAGATATCGTTTCCGGGGCGACTGGCAGCGAGGTCGTAGTGACTCGGCCGAATGGCGATTCCGGCCCCCCTTCGGTTCAACGTATTCCGGTCAAACCGCTGATGAGTGGAGCCGATCCGGAAATGAATATTACGCTGATTGGCGGGGAAGAGATCCGCGTCCCGGAAGTGAGCAAAATCGTTGTAACGGGAAATGTCACGCAGCCAGGGGTATATCCCGTGCTCGATCCGCTTGAGACCAACACGGTGAAAAGCGCCGTGGCGCAGGCAAAGGGATTGGCGCAGTATTATGCCAATACCGGTTACATTTACCGGATGGACGAGAAAGGCGCTGTGCACGAGATCGAGATACCATTGCGCAAGATCATGACCCGGAAAGCGCCGGACGTCCAGCTTCAGGCGCGGGATGTTCTCTATGTGCCGGACAGTTCGGGCCGGCGGATCACTCAGGAGACCGTTACGATGTTGATGGGCATGGGCCCTGCGGTAACCAACGCCCTGATCTATACCCAGGTTAGATAACCCACCGTCACGCCGCTTTCGCGCTGTTTTGCGGAAAGATGCGTACATCCATCCCTTCCGCTTCCTCGATTAAACGGTCGACCGGGCTGCGCGCCCAGATTTTCCACGCGCTCTGTTGAGTGTGGCCTATGAACACCTGCGTGATGCGCTGCTCGCGCGCGAACTGGATGATGGCGCCGATCGCATCGGTGCCTTCGATCACGTGGACTTCCGCGCCCAGTTTCCGGGCGAATTCCAGATTTTGTTCGATGGTTTCCTCGGCTTCGCGGGTTAACTCAGGCTGCCTCACGTAGACAGCCAGCAGTTGTCCGTGAAATCGTGTCACGGCCCGCGCCCCGCTCGCCAGCATCTCTTTCGCGCTGCTGCGCGGCGTGATGCAAACCAGAATCCGCTCCTGGGTTCCCCAACTTTGGCGGATGCCATGGGTATCCATGAATCGCTGCAGCTGCTGTTCCACCACCTGCGCGGCCAGCAGCAACGCGAGTTCCCGCAGTTCCGAAAGCTGGGGCGGCTTCAGATTCCCGGTGCCGCCGTGCTGTGTCAGGTCTTCCGCGGGGACGTCGACAATCACCACTTCATCGGCCGATTCGATGAAGCTCTGCGGCACGGAGTTGGCTGACCGCCGGCCAGTGATACGTTCCACAGCGTCCTGCTGTTCGCGGATGTGTTGCAGGTTGATGGCGCCGACCACGTTGATACCGTGCGTGCGAATCTCTTCCACATCCTGCCAGCGATGTGCATTCCGGCTGCCTGGCGGGTTATCTTTTGCCATCTCGTCCACCAGACAGACCTGCGGCGCGCGCTTCAGCAGGGCTTCCACGTTGAGCGCGTCTTCATCGCCGATTCGCAGCGGCGGAATCACTTCGAACTCGCGGATCAAGCCGGCCACGTCGTCCGATCCCTTGATTTGAATCATGCCCACAACCACATCCTGACCGCGCTTTTTGCGACGGCGGCCTTCGTCGAACATACGCAGGGATTTGCCCACGCGCGGCGCATAGCCCAGAAATATCTTCAGGCGCCCCCGGAGTTCGTGCGCTTCCTGCGCCTGGATTTGTCGCAGCAGTTCGTCGGGGTCGGGTCGTCCCAGTTCTTTCGCAGCCATATCAATATTCTGATCCCTTTGTACTACCTGGAGCGCATCAGACAGCGGCAAGATAGGCTATAGACATGGTGCAACCCGACATCGGCTCCGTTTGCCGTTCACACCTTGAGTTCATGAAGTGGGCGGACGAAATCATGCTCACCGCCCTCCTCAAAGTTCCCGCCGACAAGGTCAGCGTTGACATGGGCAATTCGTTCAAGAGCATGCTCGATACGCTGAATCACGTTTATCTGGCGGAACAGGTGTGGTTCAAACGGATCGAGGGCGAGAATGCGCGACTGGCCGATCTTGCCGTCCCGGCGAGCCCCGAAGCTCTGGCGCAGGTATGGCCGGAATTGCATCAGTCCTGGCTCTCATGGGCCGATTCGCTCAGCGCCGAGGATCTCGCTGGTCCATTCACGTTTCGCAATAATGCTGGCGTGGAAACAACCATTCCTTACTGGCAGATTGTCCTGCACGTCGTGAATCATGGCAGCTACCATCGCGGACAATTCACGACTTTGCAGCGTCAGGCAGGCGTTACTCCTCCAGCAACCGATTTGTTTGTTTATTATCGAACCCACTGAAAATGGTCGTGTTCGAAGTGGCAGGGGTGCTGTTCCTTGCCACCATCATCCGTTCCGCGTTCGGGTTCGGTGAAGCGCTGGTTGCAGTGCCGCTGCTGGCACTGGCGATTCCGGTGGAAATCGCCGCGCCCGTTGCCGTGCTGGTATCCATCACCGTGGCGCTGGTTGTGGTGTTGCAGGATTGGCGTCACATCCACCTGCGCAGCGCGGGGCGCCTCGTC
>Ga0210389_10001065_pt1 | contig 22863 bp, 23 predicted proteins | sample IncBWH28OmetaG_FD_160127 | JGI IMG/M metagenome (GOLD analysis project Ga0210389, IMG submission 160127) | Forest soil microbial communities from Barre Woods Harvard Forest LTER site, Petersham, Massachusetts, United States - Inc-BW-H-28-O ...
GTAGGACGCCGCCGGAAAAGCTGCGGGTGAAGATGTGGTTCTTCCCGGTGTTGTCGGTCCTCACTCTGGCCGGAATCACCGCCGTGCTGGTGCAGATGGCGTTCGACCACACTGCACGCAGTCAACTCTGGCTCAGCCTGCTGTCCTGGGCGGTGGTGGTGGGGTTGTATTTCGCGACGCGGGCCCGCCGCCGGCAGGTCAGCCGGTCCTAGGAACTACGAGTGAGCAGTACCGCCTCCTCGAACGGCAGCCTGGCGAAGATCGGCCGCCATCCTCGGGCGACATGCGGCGCGGCCTCGGCCTTGCCGACCACGCGGGGATCGGTGACGCCAAAGATCTTGCCGTAGCGCTGCATCCGTCCACCACCGGCCGCGGTGATGTTCTTCAGCCAGTCACGGTTTGGGCCGTAGGTCAGCAATATCGCTATCCCCGGCCCGCCATCGATGTCGGCGCTGAATACCACCAGCGGGGTGCGGTACGGCTTCCCGGAGCGCCGGCCGACGTGCTCGAGGATGCCGTGTAATGGGATCCAGCCGGCCCATAGCCGCTGAATCGGGTTGGTGACATGCCGGTTGAACCGGGCAAGCCATTGCGGCAGTTGCATTCACCTATCTTTCGCCTGCGCCCCACCGCCGTTCGATCGATTTGACCACCGCGGTCAGTGTCGCGTTCACGGGCGCCTCGACGCCGACCCGCGCTCCCTGCCGCGGCACCGCCCCGTTGATGACGTCGATCTCGCTGACCCGGCGCGCCTCGTGATCGAGCAGGGCCGACGGTTTGGCGTCGGGCATATGCGCGGCGAAGTCCCGCACGTGCGCGACCGGGTCTGTGACGGTGATCGCGATGGCGGAGGCTCGGGCCACGGTCCATGCCTCAGTCGCCGCCGCCCGGCTGACCGGGCCCATCTCCGGGTCGTCCATGACCTGGCCGACGGTCATCCCGCTCAAGGCGCACGGCGCGCTGTAGGCGACGTTGCACATCAACTTCTCCCACTGCATGGCGGCGATGTCGGTGACCGCGGCGGCGTCGAATCCGGCGTCAGTCCAGGCTCGTGCGATCGACTCGACCGTTGCGTACGGCAGCGAGGAGTAGGCGCCGAAACGCATCGCCCGCATGGCGTTGTGATGTACATGCCCGGGAGCGATGCGCGCGGCGCCGAACCCGCTGGCGATCCCCACCGCGACCCGCCGATCCCCGACGATGCCGGCGACGGTCTGCGCCGACCCGAGGCCATTCTGGATCGTCAGCACCGGCGTACTCGCGCCTAACATCGGAAGTGCTTGTCGCGCACCGGGTGTCACGTCTGCGGCCTTGACGGCTAGCACGACGAGGTCCATCATCTCGGCCGGCGCGACGGTGCTCGCCCGCAGCGGCACCACCTGGTCGGAGCCTGGGCCGGTGACGCGCAGCCCGTGCCGGGCGATCTGGTTGATGCTGGCTTGGTCACTGTCGATCGCCACGACGTCGTTGCCCGCCGCCGCCAGTTTGGCGGCGTAGATGGAACCCATTGCACCACAACCGATTACTGCAATCCGCATCCGCGTGCTCCCTGGTCAGGCTGTCAGTTCGGTTATTACTTCGGTTAGGCCGGCCTTCTGCTCGAGGCCGAAGCCGGGCGCGTCCGTCGGCGCGATCCGGCCGTCGGTGACAGCGCAGCCGTCGGGATACCCGCCGAATGGCTGGAACACACCGGGATAAGACTCGCACCCGCCCAGGCCGAGGCCGGCCGCGATGTGCAGGTTGATCAGGTGCCCGCCATGCGGGAAGGCGAACCGGCGATCGAAGCCGTGGGCCTCGAGCACCTCGAGCATTCGCGCGTACTCGCCCAATCCGTAGCTCAGTCCGGCATCCATCTGGAAGATGTCGCTGCCCGGTCGCATGCCGCCGTATCGAACCAGGTTGGTCACATCGGGCACCGAGAACAGGTTTTCGCCGGTGGCCACCGCGCCGTCATAGCAGGCCGTCACCGCGCGGTTCAGCTCGAAATCCAGTGGGTCGCCGGGCTCTTCGTACCAGCGCAGGCCGTAAGGCCCCAACGCCGCCGCCCATTGCGTCGCGGCGGACCGGTTGAACCTGCCGTTGGCGTCGACCGCGACCCGTCCCGCGTCGCCGACAATGTCGATGACCGCCTCGATGCGGGCCAGGTCATCGCGCAGACCAGCGCCGCCGATTTTCATCTTGACCGCGTCATAACCCAGGTCGCGGTAGCCGCGCATCTCATCACGCAGGTCGCCGATGCCGCTTTCCGGGTAGTAGTAGCCGCCGGCCGCATACACCGCAACTGCAGGGGCCGACTCCCGTCCGAAGCGCCGCGCGATCGTCGCACAGGCGGGCTCGTCGGCCAGCTTGGCGTTCAGGTCCCAACACGCCAATTCCAGGGCGGCGGCGGCCGCTGCCCGATCGCCGTGGCCGCCGGGCTTTTCGTCGGCGAGCGCGCACGCCGCCACGGCGGCCGGGTCGATGCGTCCCGCGTCGTCCCGCAGGGCATCTGTGGGCGCTGCGAGGACCCGCGGGATCATCCGGTCACGAAGGATCCCGCTCTGGGCGAACCGGCCGATCGAGTCGAAGGCCACCCCCACAACGGGTTTTCCATTCCGGGTCGTGTCGGTGATCAGTGCGACCAGCGAGACGGTGTGGTTGGTGAAGTTGACCATCGCGTTGGCCGCACCACCACGCGGGCCACCGCGCAGTCCGACCGAGCGCTCAAGGATCGAGGTGATCCGCATCACCCGGTTTTGGTGAACAACACCGCCTCCTCGAACGGAATCCGCGCGAAGATCCGCCGCCCACGGGTTACGTGCTGCGCCGCCTCGGCCCTGCTGATGGCAAACGAAGGGGCCCAACCGGCCCACATCCGCTGAATGGGGTTGGTGACGTGCCGGTTGAACCGGGCCAGCCGTTGAGGAAGTTTCATACCACCATCCAACTCGCAGGTACCCGCCGACATCAACCCGCGCGTCACGGTGCGGGCAGCAGCGCGCGTGCCAGCCGAGCGGCCCGAGACGGCGTCGTGCGCCACGGCTGCCGGTCGTCTGGAGGCCATGCGTAACAAGGGATTTCACCGCAAAGAAGCTGACGTAGGCCGGGGATGGCCAGTTCGTCCGCGGACCAGTCGTAGAGGCGCTCCAATCGAGGTTGGATGACTCCGACATCGAGCAGGTGCCCTATTCCGTGTTCGGCCTGCAGGTAGGGCGCGAGGTCATCACCGAGCGGGTAGCGGTCGGGCAGCACCCGGGAAAGCGACAGGAATATGCCGGTCATGCCGAGTCGTGGGTCGCCGAGGGGCCGGCCCGCGATGGCCAGCCAGCCGAGCGCTAGTCGGGGCCGGGCGACCAGCGCGTGAGTGTAGAGAACCCGGATCAGCACCAGATTGAGGAAGAAGCGTTCCACGCGGCTCTCACCCGATGCGAGGTGTTCGTGTTCGAGGTAAGCGCTGACGACGCTCATGTTGTGGGCTCGATACCAGCTCGCGGCGGTGGGATGCCGGATGAACCCCAGCCAGGCGGCGACGGTGGGAGAACTCGGAGATCCTGGATTACCGAACGCCAGGGCGCGGGCTTCGCAGACGTCGTAGAGGAGGCGTTCGTTCATCGCTCGCCACCATGGGCTCCCCGGGGTAGGCGAATCCGCCGGGTTGAGGAGTCCTCTGCGCAGCTGCCATCTCATGAACGCCGATGCGGCCTGGCGGAAGGGTAGATAGCCGAGGTCCACCTGCGATGGGACGTGGTAGGCGTTCTGCATCAGTGAGAGCCGCGCGCTCGGATCGTCGCGGACTGCGCTCACCTTTGCGAGCGCGACGGCGGCGGCCGATTGCCTGATCACCGCTCGATTTCACCAGAACACTGGCAGTGCGCCGAGCCCACCGGCCAACACATCATGACGCACGTTCAGTTTTGCCGGGTCAACCGTCAGCTGCATGGACGGGAATCGTGGAATCAGTTGGGAAAATACCGTTTTCAGCTCGATGCGCGCCAAGGGCGCGCCGATGCAGTAGCGCGCCCCGTATCCGAAGGTCATGTGAGCCGCTTGTTTGCGACCGACATCCACGAAATCAGGGTCGATGAATACCGCCGGATCGTGATTGGCCGATCCGATGTCCAGCAGCACCAGGTCTCCTGCCCGGATCGTGACACCATCGATCTGGAAGTCCGCGCGCGCATAGCGCGGAATCCCGGCGATGCCGGCGCCGCCTCGGGTCGATGCCCGCAACAGCTCCTCGACCGCGTTGGGAATCAGGGCAGGGTTGTCCGAAAGTGCCTGCCACCTACTTGGATTGGTCAGCAGCAGCGCCGCGCTCCATCCGATCTGGACCACGGTGGTCTCATGTCCGGCGAACAACAGGTGCATGGAGCTGGCGGCGGCCTCCTCGTCGGAGACCCCGTCGGTCGCACACAGCCGCGATATCACATCGTCGTCCGGATCCGCGCGCTTGCGCTTGACCAACTCGATGCCGTAGCGGTAGAGCGCGGCCAGGCCCTGCTCGGCGCGAGCGTGATCGCACACGTTGGCGGCATCCCGCGTCCAGCGACGGAACTGGCCACGATCGGAGTAAGGCACTCCAAGCAGCTCGCAGATCACCAGAATCGGTAACGGCAACGCCAATTTCGCGTGCAGGTCAGCGGGCGGTCCTTCCCCGTCCAGGTAGTCAAGCAGCCCCGTGGTCAGCGCTTCCACCTTGGGGATCAGCGTGCGCAGATGCTTGGGCGAGAAGTGTGGCTGCAGCAGCGCGCGCATCCGGGCGTGGTCGGCCGCTTCGGTGTCGAAGTTGCCCAGCGGGCCCCCAAACAGTGCTGATTCCCCACTGCGCGCAGCAGTGTCGGGTCGCGGGTGTGAGCGGCCCAGCCTCTGGTCATCGAGCAGTTCACGTACGTGCGGGTAGCTGGTGATCAGCCAGGCTTCGTGGCCCACCGGGGTGCGAACTCGGTGGACCGCACCGCGCGACTGCAGTTCACGAAGGGCGGGCGCAGTTTCGAGTGGATGCACCTGCTGAAACGGCAATTGCGGCAACTGGGTTGATGGGGTCACCGCATCCTCCAAGTATTAGCAGTGTTGTATTAGACAGCATATACAACCGCAGTTGTAAACTGTATCTTTGACAAGGGGAGGTCGCGTTGACAACTGCGAAATCTGCGCTGACTCAGCGGATGCCGCGCGCCCAACGTCGTGAACAGATCCTCGGCGCCGCCACACGCGCGTTTGCCCGCGCTGGGTTTACCAACACCGGCCTCGACGTCATCGCAGCCGAAGCCGGTGTCACTCCCGTCATTCTCTACCGGCACTTTGCCTCGAAGGCCGACCTCTACCGGGCGGTCCTCGAATCCGCCGGTGCACGGCTACGCGAGGTCGTCGGGGCGGACACCTTCGACAACACGAGCATCCCGGCACTACTGCGAGCCGCCGCTGCCGACCCGGACGCTTTTCGACTGCTGTTCCGCTATGCGCCGCGTGAACCCGAATTCCGCGACGTCACCGAGACATTCCGGTCAACGGCCACCGAGATCGCCCACCGTTACCTTGCCGACATCACCGACGACCGATGGCGCAGCTGGGCAGCAGCGTTACTACCGACGGTCACCACCGACGCCGTCATCGCCTGGCTGGATGCCGGCCGGCCCGACCCCGATCAGGCGGCCGTGCGCGTCCGTCACATCGTCGACGCGGTGATCAAAGCCGCGCACTACCCCTGATGAACTATTACACCCCGTAGTCGAACGGGTCGCGGCGGCTGGAACACTAGTTGTCGTGGGTAGTACTGACCAGGTGGCCGCCGCAACTGGCGCCTCCGTGAAGGTATCCGCGAAGCTGTTCGAGGACGCCTGCGCGGTCATTCCCGGTGGGGTGAACTCCCCGGTACGCGCCTTCAAAGCGGTGGGCGGCACGCCGCGCTTCATCACCGAGGCGCACGGCTGCTGGCTCACCGACGCCGACGGCAACCGCTACGTGGACCTGGTCTGCTCGTGGGGCCCGATGATCCTGGGTCACGCACACCCGGCCGTCGTCGACGCCGTCGCCAAGGCCGCGGCTTCGGGCCTGTCGTTCGGAGCTCCCACCCCGGCAGAGACCCAGCTGGCCGCCGAGATCATCGGGCGAGTGGCGCCCGTCGAGCGGATACGGCTGGTGAACTCCGGTACCGAGGCCACCATGAGCGCCGTCCGCCTGGCCCGCGGGTTCACCGGCCGCCCCAAGATCGTCAAGTTCTCCGGCTGCTACCACGGCCATGTCGACGCGCTGCTCGCCGACGCGGGTTCGGGGGTAGCGACACTGGGCCTGCCGTCCTCGCCCGGAGTCACCGGTGCCACCGCAGCCGACACAATTGTGTTGCCCTACAACGACATCGATGCAGTGCGGCAGACGTTCGCCCGGTTCGGCGACCAGATCGCCTCCGTGATCACCGAAGCCAGCCCCGGCAACATGGGAGTCGTCCCGCCGGTGCCCGGCTACAACGCGGCGCTGCGTGCGATCACCGCCGAGCACGGTGCGCTGCTGATCGTTGACGAGGTGATGACGGGGTTCCGGGTCAGCCGAAGCGGTTGGTACGGAATCGATCCGGTCGCCGCGGACCTGTTCACGTTCGGCAAGGTGATGAGCGGCGGGCTGCCGGCAGCCGCGTTCGGTGGGCGAGTCGAGGTGATGGAGCGGCTGGCGCCGCTGGGGCCGGTGTACCAAGCCGGCACGCTGTCGGGTAACCCCGTTGCGATGGCCGCCGGGTTGGCCACGCTGCGCACCGCCGGCGACGCGGTCTACGCCGCACTGGACGCCAACGCCGACCGCCTGGCCCGGCTGTTATCCGAGGCGCTGACGAATGCAGGTGTGCCGCACCAGATTCCGCGGGCCGGCAATATGCTGAGCGTGTTCTTCGCCGAAACGCCGGTGACCGACTTCGCGTCGGCGCGCAGCAGCCAGACCTGGCGTTATCCACCGTTCTTCCACGCCCTGCTGGACGCCGGCGTCTACCCGCCGTGCAGTGCGTTCGAGGCCTGGTTCGTCTCGGCCGCTCTCGACGACACCGCGTTCGACCGGATCGCCGAGGTTCTTCCCTCTGCGGCCCGTGCCGCCGCCCGGAAGCGGGAGTCGTGATGGCCGAGCAAACCCGGGTCCACGTGGTGCGGCACGGCGAGGTGTACAACCCCACCGGCATCCTGTACGGACGGCTGCCCGGATACCACCTCTCCGAGAAAGGCAGGGCGCAAGCCGAGGCCGTCGCCGACGCGCTGGCCGACCGCGACATCGTCGCGGTGATCTCGTCCCCGCTGCAGCGGGCTCAGGAGACGGCCGCGCCAATCGCCGCCCGGCACAACCTGCCGGTGGACACCGATCCCGACCTGATCGAATCGGCGAACTTCTTCGAGGGCCGCCGCGTCGGACCGGGCGACGGCGCCTGGCGGGACCCGCGGTTCTGGTGGCACCTGCGCAATCCGTTCACCCCGTCGTGGGGTGAGCCCTACTCGCAGATCGCGGAACGCATGACGACCGCGGTGGACAAGGCGCGTGCCCGTGGCGCCGGCCACGAGGTGGTCTGCGTCAGCCACCAACTGCCGGTGTGGACGCTGCGGCTGCACCTGACGGGTAGGCGGCTCTGGCATGACCCGCGGCGACGGGAATGCGGACTCGCCTCGGTGACCACGCTGGTCTACGACGGCGACCGCCTGGTCGGCGTTGAGTACTCAGAACCGGCGGGCGCTTGACCATGTGGCGGCTGGCGATCGCCGGAGTGTTGCTGGCCGGGTTGCTCGTGGGCTGTACCGGCCGCGATGCGGTAGCGCAGGGCGGCACCTTCGAATTCGTCTCGCCCGGCGGGAAAACCGACATCTTCTACGACCCGCCGGTAAGTCGTGGGCGCCCGGGCCCGCTGTCCGGGCCGGACCTGGCGGATCCGGCGCACACGGTCTCGCTGGACGACTTTGCGGGAAACGTTGTCGTCATCAACGTTTGGGGGCAGTGGTGCGGGCCGTGCCGGGCCGAGGTGAGCCAACTGCAGCGGGTGTATGAGGCGACCAGCGCGTCCAGGGCGTCCTTCCTGGGCATCGATGTCCGCGACAACAACCGCCAGGCGGCCCAGGACTTCGTCAACGACCGGCACGTGACTTTCGGATCGATCTACGACCCGGCGATGCGCACCCTCATTGCCTTCGGCGGCCGATACCCCACCACCGTGATCCCGTCCACGTTGGTGCTGGACCGCCAGCACCGGGTCGCGGCGGTGTTTCTGCGTGAATTGCTGGCTGCCGATCTGCAGCCCGTGGTGCAGCGGGTGGCGCAGGAACAATGATCGGCTTCACCGAGATTGCCGCCGCGGGACCGCTGCTGCTGGCAGTGGGGGTGTGCGTGCTGGCGGGGCTGGTGTCGTTCGCCTCACCGTGCGTGGTGCCGCTGGTGCCGGGTTATCTGTCGTATCTGGCCGCGGTAGTCGGCGACGATGACCAGCCGCACCCGGGCGCCGTCAAAGCCCCACCTGCCGCCCGGTGGCGGGTGGCGGGATCTGCGGCGCTGTTCGTGGCCGGGTTCACCACCGTATTCGTGCTGGGCACCGTCGCCGTCCTCGGCATGACCACCACGCTGATCACCAACCAGCTGGTGTTGCAGCGCGTCGGGGGCGTGCTGACCATCGTCATGGGGCTGGTGTTCGTGGGCTTGATCCCGGCCCTGCAGCGTCAGGCCCGGTTCAGCCCGCGCCAGTTGACGACGGTAGCGGGGGCACCGGTTCTCGGCGCGGTGTTCGCGCTCGGCTGGACCCCGTGCCTGGGGCCGACGCTGAGCGGGGTGATCACCGTCGCCGCGGCCACCGAGGGCGCCAACGTGGCGCGCGGAATCGTTCTGACGATCGCCTACTGCATGGGGCTGGGGATCCCGTTCGTGCTGCTGGCGTTCGGTTCGGCGCGGGCGGTGACGGGCCTGGCCTGGCTGCGGCGGCACAGCCGGGGCATCCAGATCTTCGGTGGCGCCCTGCTGATCGCGGTCGGCGCGGCACTGGTCACCGGCGTCTGGAACGACTTCATCTCGTGGCTGCGGGACGCGTTCGTCACCGACGTGAGGCTGCCGATTTGAGTTCGCGACCAGACGCAAAAGCACCCCAAAATGGGCCATTTTGGGGGCTTTTGCGTCTGCTCGGCCAAAAAACGCGCAATACCTGGCGCTCGCTGACCTCGATGGGCACCGCGCTGGTGCTGCTGTTCTTGCTCGCGCTCGGCGCCATACCCGGTGCGCTGCTGCCGCAGCGCAGCCTCAACGCCGGCAAGGTCAACGACTATCTGGCCGCCCATCCGGTGATTGGCCCTTGGCTGGATGCGCTGCAGGCCTTCGACGTGTTCTCAAGCTTCTGGTTCACCGCCATCTACGTGCTGTTGTTCGTGTCGCTGGTAGGTTGCCTGGCCCCGCGGATGATCGAGCACGCCCGCAGCCTGCGTGCCACGCCGGTGGCCGCTCCGCGCAACCTGGCCCGGCTGCCCAAACACGCCACCTTCCGGCTCCACGCCGATTCAGCCGACCCCAACGCCCTGGACAACACCGCCAATAACATCGCCGGCCGGCTGCGCGGCTGGCGCTCGACCATCCGGCATGAAGAAGGGGGCGCCGGCTCCGAAACATCGGTAGTGGTGTCGGCCGAGAAGGGCTACCTGCGCGAATTCGGCAACTTGGTCTTTCACTTCTCGCTGCTGGGCCTGCTGGTCGCGGTGGCCGTCGGGAAGCTATTCGGCTACGAGGGCAATGTGATCATCATCGCCGACGGCGGCCCCGGCTTCTGCTCGGCTTCGCCGGCTGCGTTCGATTCGTTTCGCGCCGGCAACACCGTCGACGGCACTTCGTTGCACCCGATTTGCATCCGGGTCAACGACTTTCAAGCGCATTACCTGCCGTCGGGGCAGGCCACCTCGTTCGCCGCGGATATTGACTATCAGGCCGGCAACGACCTGACGACCAACAGCTGGCGGCCCTACCGGCTGGAGGTCAACCACCCGTTGCGGTTCGGCGGCGACCGGGTGTACCTGCAGGGCCACGGCTACGCGCCCACCTTCACGGTGACTTTCCCCGACGGGCAGACGCGGACCTCGACCGTGCAATGGCGACCCGACAACCCGCAGACACTGCTCTCGTCGGGCGTGGCTCGCATCGACCCGCCCGCCGGCAGCTATCCCAACCCCGACGAGCGACGCAAACACGAAATCGCCATCCAGGGCCTGCTGGCGCCGACCGAGCAGCTTGACGGCACCCTGCTGTCGTCGCGTTTCCCGGCGCTCAATGCCCCCGCGGTGGCGATCGACATCTACCGCGGTGACACCGGCCTGGACAGTGGCCGGCCCCAATCGCTGTTCTCTCTGGATCCCCGGCTGATCGATCAAGGCCGGCTGACCAAGGAAAAGCGGGTCAACCTGCGCGCCGGCGAAGAGGTCCGGCTCGACCAGGGCCCGGCGGCCGGCACCGTCATCCGGTTCGACGGGGCCGTGCCGTTCGTCAACCTGCAGGTCTCCCACGACCCTGGCCAGACCTGGGTGCTGGTTTTCGCCGTCACGATGATGGCCGGGCTGCTGGTTTCGCTGCTTGTTCGCCGCCGCCGGGTGTGGGTTCGTCTCGCGCCAGCTGAGGCGGTGCCGGGTACGGTGAACGTCGAGCTGGGCGGCTTGGCGCGCACCGACAATTCGGGGTGGGGCGACGAGTTCGAGCGGCTGACCGAGCGATTGCTGAGCGGATTTGCGGCGACTGCCGAAGCGGCCCCCGAAACGGCGCCAGCGTCCAGAAGGAGTTCTCAGGTGGACGTCAAATGAACACCCTGCACGTCAATATCGGCCTGGCGCGCTACTCCGACTGGGCGTTCACCTCGGCCGTGGTGGCGCTGGTGGTCGCGCTGCTGCTGCTGGCCTGCGAGCTGGCTTACGTCGGCGGCCGCCGCGCAGACACCCGGGCGCGGGTGTTGGCCGGCTCGGTTGCCGCCGACAGCGCGGCCCCCGGCATCGTGGTGGACGCCGGCCAGCGCCCGTTCGACGAACGCGTCGGGCGGGCCGGGCTGGCCGTGGTGTACCTCGGCATCGGACTGCTGCTGGCGTGCATTGTGCTGCGCGGCCTGGCCACCCTGCGGGTGCCCTGGGGCAACATGTACGAATTCATCAACCTGACGTGCTTTAGCGGATTGGTCGCCGGGGCGATCGTCTTGCGCCGCCCGCAGTACCGCCCGCTGTGGGTTTTCCTGCTGGTGCCGGTGCTCATCCTGCTCACGGTTTCCGGACGCTGGCTCTACGCCAATGCCGCACCGGTGATGCCGGCGCTGCAGTCCTACTGGCTGCCCATTCACGTGTCGGTGGTCAGCCTCGGTTCGGGGGTTTTCCTGGTCGCCGGCGTCGCCAGCATCCTGTTCCTGCTGCGCACGTCGCGGCTGGGTGACCCCGACCCCGAAAACACCGCAGGCGCGCTGGGCCGGGTAGTACAGCGCTTGCCCGACCCGCGGACCTTGGACCGGATCGCCTATCGAACGACGATCTTCGCGTTTCCGGTGTTCGGTTTCGGGGTAATTTTCGGTGCGATCTGGGCCGAAGAAGCCTGGGGCAGGTACTGGGGCTGGGATCCCAAGGAGACCGTGTCTTTCATCGCGTGGGTGGTTTATGCGGCGTATTTACATGCCAGGTCTACCGCGGGATGGCGGGACAGGAAGGCAGCATGGATCAACGTCGTCGGGTTCGTGGCGATGGTCTTCAATTTGTTCTTCGTTAACCTGGTGACCGTAGGCCTGCATTCCTATGCGGGCGTGGGCTGACCGCTCGTCACTGATCGACCCGAGTACTGCGACAAGGGGGAGTACACGTGTCCGATAACCCAACAGCCGGCGTAGAGGCGGCCCACTCCGTCGAGGGCCGCAACGGCGTCGATCATCCAACTAAGGAAGTGCCACCTCCCATGCCATCTCAACTGCCGCCGCCCGGGCCGTACCCTGGCGAACCGCCCGCCGACTCCGGCGGCGAAGCATCGACCCGGGCTTTCGCTGGATTCCGTACCGAGCACCGGCGGCCGCCCGGACCCGACATGCGGGCCGCGGCGCCGCCGACAGCACCCGCCGGGATGCCGCCCTGGGAGGCAACGCCGATTACCGGCATCCCGCGGGTCGACCCGGCGGGATTCGGGGGCTATTACGGCGCCCCGACCGAGGTGGTTATGCGGGCCGTGGACTCCGCGTACCGCCCCGAGCTGGTGCCGCACACGCCATATCCGGAACTCTCTACCGGCATGCTGTTACGACCGGTCAAACCGCCGCCGTCGGAGGGCTGGCGCCGGTTGCTCTACGTGCTGTCCGGTCAGCTGATCAACGTGGGCGAGAGTCCCCGGGCCGCGCGCTATCACGATCTGGTGGCCCGGGTCAACCGGCCCTTGCGGGGTTGCTACCGGATCGCGATGGTCTCGCTGAAGGGCGGTGTCGGCAAAACCACGATCACCGCGACGCTGGGAGGCACCTTCGCCACCCTCCGTGGCGATCGGATTGTGGCGATGGACGCCAACCCCGACCGCGGCACCCTGAGTCAGAAGATTCCGTTGCAGACACCGTCGACCGTGCGTCAGCTGCTCCACGAAGCCGGAACCATCGAGCGCTACAGCGATGTCCGTCGCTACACGTCGCAGGGCCCGAGCGGGCTGGAGGTGTTGGCCTCGGACAGCGATCCGGCGGTATCGGATGCGTTCGGCGCCGACGACTACATCCGCACCCTGGAAATCCTGGAGCGGTTCTACGGCCTGGTCCTCACCGATTGCGGCACCGGGCTGCTGCACTCGGCGATGTCATCGGTGCTGGCCAAGTCCGATGTACTCGTGGTGGTCAGCTCGGGATCGATCGATGGCGCGCGCAGCGCGTCGGCGACGCTGGACTGGCTCGACGCCCACGGCCACGAAGACCTGGTGCGCAACTCGGTCGCGGTCATCAACGCCGTGCGGCCACGGACAGGCAAAGTCGACATGCAAAAGGTCGTGGACCACTTCGCGCGGCGCTGCCGCGCGGTGCGGCTGGTGCCATTCGACGCTCATCTCGAGGAGGGCGCCGAGATCAACCTGGATCTGTTGCGGCGGCCCACCCGCGAAGCGCTCACCGAGTTAGCAGCCGTGGTTGCCGATGGGTTCCCTAGCGACCAGCGGCCCAACCCGGGCCCCTAGCGCGGGCTATTTGTCCCCGTCTCCAAGCCGCCGCAAGAACTCCGGATCGTCGTCAGGACCGATCACGCGAGTCTTGGCTCGGTTGGCCTGTGACCGCGCTGCGCGCCAGCCAATGTAGATCAGCGTCCCCAACACCAGGACGAGGACCAGGTAGAGCACTCAACACCTCCTTGGAGCGAATATACCCGCGCCGTAGGCTCGGACCGTGTCAGAAGGTCCTAGCGGCAACAGCACTGGGGATCGGATCGTCGTCGACGTATTGCTTTACGCGACGGCCCGGTTGCTGCTGGTGGTCGCGCTCAGCGGCGCGATCTACGGGGTGGCGCGACTAATGGGGGTTACCCTCCCCTTGGTCGTGGCGGTGTTGTTCGCCTTGATCATCGCGATGCCGCTGGGCATCTGGTTGTTCACCCCGCTGCGCCGGCGCGCCACTGCCGCACTTGCGATAGCCGGCGAGCGCCGGCGCCGGGAACGTGAGCAGTTGCGGGCCCGGCTGCGCGGCGAGGCACCCCCCGAGCCCGATGAGCCTGGCGAGGAGTGAGACGACCAAGGCTGGCGCTCAAGCTTTCGGCGCCGGCGCGTCGCTGTGCAAGGGCATCCGTACGACCTGCGCGGCATAGCTGAGGCCCGCGCCGTAGCCGATCAGCAGGGCCAGATCGCCCGGCTTGGCTGCGCCCGTCTCCATTAGTTCCGCCATCGCCAGCGGAATGGAGGCCGCCGACGTGTTTCCGGCGTGCTCGATGTCGTTGGCCACAGTCGTATCCGGCCGCAACTGTAGGTTCTTGACCAGCAGGTCATTGATTCGGCTATTGGCTTGGTGAGGTACGAACACGTCTATCTCATCGGGTCCGACCCCGGCGGCCTCCATCGCCCGCCGACCCACGTCGCCCATCTGGAATGCTGCCCAACGGAAGACCGCGGGACCTTCGAGCCGCACAAACGGGCGTGGGCCACTTGGGTTCTGCGCAAAGGTGATCCAGTCAATGTCCTGGCGTATGGCATTGGCCTGTTCGCCGTCACTGCCCGCAATGGTCGGCCCAATGCCCTGGAAGGGTGTCTCGGCCACCACCACCCCGGCGGCGCCGTCGGCAAAGATGAAGCAGTTGCCACGGTCGTACATATCGATTGTGGGCGACAGCTTCTCCGTGCCGACCACCAGCACCTTGGCGGCGCCTCCGCCCCTGATCATGTCGGCCGCCACACCAAGCGCGTACCCGAACCCGGCGCACCCCGCTGAGATATCGAACCCCAGAACGCCTTTGGCGCCCAGCGCTGACGCGACCATCGGGGCGGCTGGTGGGGTTTGGAGGAAATGGGTGTTGGTGGTGACGATCACGCCATCGATGTCGGTCGCGGTGAGTGAGGCGTTTGCGATTGCCCTTCGACCAGCCTCGGCCGCCATCGAAGCGGCGGATTCGTCGTCAGCGGCGAATCTGCGTGTCTTGATGCCGCTTCGCGAATAGATCCATTCGTCGGAGGAGTCGATGTTCTGGCAGATCTCATCGTTGGTGACGACACGCTCGGGCCGGTACGCGCCGACGCTGAGCATGCCGGTGTTCTTGGGCCCCCTGGTCGTGGCGATCTGACTCATGCCCGTCCTCGGCTGGTGTTATCTGGTGTGGCTGCGGGATCCATTGACTTTAGGCATGTTCGTGTAGGCGCGTTGCTGCAGGTCGTCGAAAGCCGGCACCGAGACCACGGCTTGTCAAGATTTGTTGACAAGACTTGTGGTGTCAAGTTACATTGACGTCCATGAGTGAGCTTTCCGACCTGTGGCAGCTCGGAATGGGGCCGGCCGCCGACGCAGCGCGCACCGCCGACCCGGCGGTCGGACTGCGCGCGGTGCGTGCACTGCAGCGACTGCAGGAACGCCTGGAGGCGATCCACGTCGCCAACGCGCGCGAGCAGGGCTGGAGTTGGCAGGCCATCGCCGAGGCCCTCGGTGTGAGCCGGCAGGCGGTGCATCAGAAATACAACCGGAGGAGATGACGCATTGTTCGAGCGCTTCACCCGTTACGCCCGGGTCGCCGTCGTACTCGCCCAGGAGGAGGCCCGTGAACTGCACACCCGTGAGATCAGTCCGCAACACCTGCTGCTCGGGGTCGTACAGGCGGCCGGCAACGACTTGTCCGCTGTGTTGAGTGGCTACGGATTGACGGCCGACGCAGTGCGGGCGCGGCTGATCGAAGCCTCCCCGAAAACCGACGAGTCGTTCGACGAGGACGCCGAGGCGCTGCGCGCCATCGGCATCGACCTGCGGGCCGTGCGCGACAGTGTGGCACGCACCTTCGGCCCCGACGCGTTCGGCGACGCGCTATCTCGGTCCGGTCGCCGTCGCGGCCGGCAGCGCCGGTCCAGCCACATTCCGTTCAACCGCGCCGCCAAGAAGTCCCTCGAGTTGGCGGTGCGGGAAACGTTGGCCCACAAGGACAACGAGATCGGCTGCGAGCACCTCCTGCTGGGCATTCTGCGCAGCGGCGACAAGGCGGCCATCGGCCTGATCACCGAACACGTCTACACGTCGCAGTTGCGCGCGTCGATCCTCGCGCTGCTGGACAAGGCGGCCTAGATGGCGCGACGGTTCGCCGAGTCTGCGTCTAGGGCGTCGACACGCCGACCCGACCGCGCCCTGGGCGCAGGCTCGATACCGACGACGCAGACTCGGGCCCGCTAGGCCGCCAGTAACCCCGCCAGTGCCAAAGCCGCCGCCACCGCGATCGCCCACACCACCATCGCCAGCCCGGTGTCGCGCAGCACCGGGATCAACTCAGGTCCGACGCGGCCCGATCGCACCGGCGCGAGCGCGCGCAGCGCCAGCGGCGTGGCCACGAACCCCACGGCACACCACGGCGTTGCCGCCATCAGCACCAGGGTCAGGCCTGCGGCGGTCGCCAGCAGCGCCTGGTACAGCACCCGGGTGCGGGCGTCGCCCAAGCGCACGGCCAGGGTGAACTTGTGCGACTGCGCGTCTGTGGGGATGTCCCGCAGGTTGTTGGCCACCAGCACCGACGACGAAAGCGCCCCCGTCGACACCGCCAGCACCAGCCCCACCCAGTCCACGCGCAGTGCCTGGGTGTACTCCGTGCCGAGCACGGCGACCAGGCCGAAGAACACGAACACCGCGACCTCGCCAAAGCCCGCATAGCCGTAGGGTTTCGACCCCCCGGTATACAGCCATGCCCCGGCGATGCAGACGGCGCCGACCGCGATCAGCCACGGCGCGCTGAGCAGCGCCAGTGCCAACCCGGCCACCGCCGCGACGGTGAAGCCGACGATCGCCGCGGTCAGCACCGATCGCGGGGTCGCCAGCCGCGAGCCCACCAACCGCATCGGGCCGGCCCGGTCGTCGTCGGTGCCGCGGATGCCGTCGGAGTAGTCGTTGGCGTAGTTGACCCCGATGATCAACGCGACCGCGACGACCAGCGCCAGCAGCGCTTTCCACCACACCGCCGAGTGCAGCCACGCCGCCGCGCCGGTGCCCGCGACGACCGGTGCCACCGCGTTCGGCAGCGTCCGCGGCCGCGCACCCGAGACCCACTGCGCGAAACTGGCCACGAGGGCATCCTGCCCTATGCACCACAATGAGCGGATGCTCGGAGTCATCGGCGGCAGCGGCTTCTACACGTTCTTCGGGCCCGATACCCGCGACATCAACGTCGACACCCCGTACGGCGAGCCCAGCGCCCCGATCACGATAGGCGCCATCGGGGAGCGCGAGGTCGCTTTCCTGCCCCGACACGGCGCAAACCACCAGCACCCGGCGCACACCGTGCCATACCGGGCCAACATGTGGGCATTGCGCACGCTCGGCGTTCGGCGGGTTTTCGCGCCGTGCGCGGTCGGCAGCCTCAACACAGAAATCGGTCCGGGCACCGTGCTAGCGCCCGACCAACTGGTCGACCGCACCACCGGGCGCGCCGATACCTACTTCGACTCCGGCGCTATCCACGTCGACTTCGCCGACCCGTACTGCCCGACGTTGCGGGCCGCGGTCACCGGCCTGCCCGACGTGGTCGACGGCGGGACGATGGTGGTGATCCAGGGACCGCGGTTTTCCACCCGGGCCGAAAGCCGGTGGTTCGCCGCCTCCGGGTTCAGCCTGGTCAACATGACCGGCTATCCGGAAGCGGTGCTCGCCCGTGAGCTCGAAATATGCTACGCGGCAATTGCTTTGGTAACCGATCTGGACGCAGGTGTCACGCCCGGTGAGGGCGTGAAAGCCGTCGACGTGTTCGCCCAATTCGAAAAGAACATGGGTTTGTTGAAGGACCTGGTGCGCGCCGCGATCGGCCGGGTGGCCGCCGAGCGGACGTGCACGCACTGCCTGCCGCACGCGGGCGTCACGTTGCCGTTCGAGCTGCCATGAGGGTGTTGCTGACCGGCGCGGCCGGCTTCATCGGGTCCCGGGTGGGTGCGGCGCTGCGGGCGGCGGGTCACGACGTCGTCGGCGTCGACACCCTGCTGCCCGCCGCGCACGGACCAAATCCGGTATTACCGCCGGGATGTCAACAGGTCGACATCCGCGATGCCGACGCGCTGGCCCCGCTGTTAGCCGGTGTCGACCTGGTGTGTCATCAGGCCGCGATGGTGGGTGCCGGCGTGAACGCCGCCGACGCGCCCGCCTACGGCGGCCACAACGATTTCGCCACCACGGTGCTGCTGGCGCAGATGTTCGCCGCCGGGGTCCGCCGTCTGGTGCTGGCGTCGTCGATGGTGGTGTACGGGCAGGGCCGCTATCACTGTCGGCAGCATGGGCTGGTCGACCCGCTGCCGCGACGGCGCGCCGACCTGGACGCCGGGGTCTTCGAGCATCGCTGTCCGGTCTGCGGGCTGCCGGTCACATGGCGGCTCGTCGACGAGGATGCCGCCCTGCGGCCGCGCAGCCTGTACGCGGCCAGCAAGACCGCGCAGGAGCATTACGCGCTGGCGTGGTCGGAGTCGACGGGCGGCTCAGTGGTGGCATTGCGCTACCACAACGTCTACGGCCCCGGCATGCCGCGCGACACCCCATATTCCGGGGTGGCGGCGATCTTCCGCTCGTCCATCGAGAAGAAGGAGCCACCAAAGGTTTTCGAGGACGGCGGTCAGATGCGTGACTTCGTGCACGTCGACGACGTGGCCGCGGCGAACCTCGCGGCGGCGCAGCTGGAAGAACCCGACCGCGCCGGCTTTGCCGCCGTCAACGTCTGCTCTGGGTGGCCCATCTCGATCCTGGAGGTGGCCACAGCGCTGTGCGATGCGCGGGGTTGCGCGCTGTCGCCGGTCGTCACCGGGCAATACCGCAGCGGCGACGTGCGCCATATCGTCGCCGATCCCGGCCGTGCCGAGGATGTGTTGGGTTTCCGCGCGGCCGTCGATCCGCATGACGGCCTGCGCGAATTCGCGTTCGCGCCGTTGCGGTAGTTGGCTTTACGTCGAGTCTTGCGGCGGCCGGTAGATCTTGGGCTTCGGGATCTGAATTTGCCGCGTCGCCGAGTCATCGCCCCGGAAGATCCGAGGCGAACCGGCCGGCCGCGACAGGACCGCGGTAGGCGTTTGCGTTGCGGGTCCGGTCGGGATACGGGTCGTCGCAGCAGCGGACGGGGGGACCGGGGTCGCCGGGCGCTTTGCGGCGCGGGCGCGGGCAGCACGGCGCTTTTGGCCCTTTTGGCGCCGCAGCCGTCGACTCGTCAGCCGGTTAGCGATGATCGCGGCGGCAAGGATGCCCACCGCGAGCCCACATAGCGCCACATCGAAGGTGCTGGTGATCTGCTGGGCGAGATTGTTTCCGTAGACCGGGTTATTCCACCCGCCGCCATTCGGGGGTTCTTGGAACCGTGGAGCCAGCACGACGCCCACCACGACACGAGAAACGCTCAGCGTGACGAGCAGCCCACACAGCGACGAGACCAGTCTCGCCGAAACGGAGTCGTTGGCCAGGTTGACCCGAAGCCAGATCGCGAGGACCGCGGTGGCCAAATCGAACGCGGCCAGCGTCAAGGTGTCGTAGCGCGAGTACGGGTAGTTCAACATCACCCCGACGACGAGGTCGGTGATCCTCATCAGCACCGAACCCACGCACCATACGGCGATGAGCAGCAAGCCCTTTCGGGCCGCCGCCCGCCAGGGGCTTTCGTCGTCGGGTGCAGCGCCGCGGTAGCCGAACAGCGTCCGTGGCGCGAAAACCGCGGCGGCCGCGGCCCAGGCCAGATAACCCTCGTACCCGACGCCCGCCGTCGACGTGTTCTGCGCTATGCCGTGGAATGCGTCGATGTCGCGGCCGATGGGAAGGCACCACACCAGGATTCCGGCGACCAGTGTTGAGGCCCCGAGCGCGATGGTCGCGAGCCGGGAAGCTCTGGTGCTGCGAAGAAGCCACCTGGACGCGACGAGGACGGCGGCCAACGCGACAAATCCGTACACCACTGCCGTGGCGATGACCGCGATGTTCTGCTTGCCAAAGCCGGACGAGCCGTCCGCGGGATGCAACGCGTACCGCACCCGCCACCACAGGTTGAAGGCGGTGCTCAGCGATGCGCCGAACATCGACGCGTAGCCGATGACCTCTGCGGACCTGCGCCACTTGCTGAACCGGTCACCGCCTGCGGCCGGCTCTGCGTCTGAGCCGGTGATCACTGGTTGTGCGCACAGCAGCGCGCCGGCGATTCCCAGCCATGCCCCCGGCCCGACACCACCCGGCACGTGCACGGTGCCACCGGATCGGATCGTCTGGAACGCGTCGAACACGATGAACGCGATCACCAGCAACTGATAGGGGACATTGAGTACGAAGCGGAGCCGGCCGGCGCCGGAAGACTTCCCGGGGCCCACATACGTCACGGCGATGGAGAGCAGGGACAGCAGTGTTACCGCCCCTAGGACCGCGAACAGGGCCGCTCTGCTGTCCGGGACACCGATGCCGAAATACAGGTTCCACGGCAGGAATAGCGCGATGACAAGCAGGACTGCGGCGCTCAGGTCACGGACGAGGTTCCAGCGCCGTGTCGGGTCCGCCGTCACGCTGGCGGCCTCCGGATGCGCCTGCCCGCCCGCTGCGGCCGCCTGTCCCTTGATGGGGCCGGTAGGTGCCTCGTCGCTGCTCTGGCTCACGATGCCCCCCGGTGATCAAGGACGGTTATTGGCGGCGCTGGTTCGTTGGTGTCGCGAGGTAACACCATGTCGGGCCGACTGCGTTGCTCGCTTGCGAACATATTCTCCGTCCGGACGGCGCGGCAATGGCTGAGAACAGGTAATTTCGCGGAGGTCGCTCCGCGGTAACCGTCCCGGCGCTTGCGGATCTGGTTACGCTGCGCTCATAGGCGAATCTAATCCCAATAGTGGATACTGCCGTCCATATCGCAGTGTAATGATTGCTGGGACATTTGCTGGTTGTGGGGTGGCCAGCCGAAGGAGAACCGCGTTGGACGTCGTTTTGGGGGTTGCGGTCACCGGGCGGGTGGCCCAGCTGGCCCTTGTCGGGTCGGCCTCAGCGGGCCACGACGTAATCGACCAATCCGTCGTCGACCTGGCCGACAACCCGATCGCAAAATTGACCGAGACCGTGGTCGGCACGAATCGGTTGTTGGCCGACGAGAACCACCGGCTGGTCGCCACGCGGTTGTGCTGGTCGGATCACCCCAAGGCGGATCAACTGCGCCGGGCGCTGGAAGACTCCGGCGTCCAGGATGTCGTGGTGCTGTCGGAGTCGCAGGCCACTACGGCGCTGTCGGGGACAACACGAGCCGCCTCGAGCATGTCGGTGCAGGCCCCCGACGACCCCACCGTAGCGCTGGCCCGGGGCGCGGCCATGGCGGCCGGGCTCGCCGAGGACGCGACGGCGATGGGGCCCGCGACTCGGCTCGATCCAGGCGCGACGGCGATGGCCCCCGCGCTAGGGCTCGATGGAGGCACGACGGCGATGGCTCCCGCGGTCCAGGGAACGCAGTGGACCGGCCAGGTGGGACCCGGGTTGGCGTATTCGATGGCCGGCGATTCCGGGCGTCTTCCGATGGCCGAGGAAGACGACGGTGAGGCCGATACCGGGCCGCTGACGCGCAGAGCACGCGGGCTGGCCGCGACCGACGTCGTTCTGGGGATAGCCGTCGCCGGTTCGGTCGCGCGTTTGGTGCTTGCCGGGCCAGCCGCCGGCGGCAATGCGGCGATCCAGCACTCGGTGGTTGACCTGGCCGTAAACCCGTTCCAGACATTGATCCGGGCGGTGGGCGACGCCCAGCACTTACTGGCCGGTGAGGGCCAACGGCTGGTCGCCACCCGGCTGTACTCGCCGGATCAGGCGCAAGCAGAAGCGCTGCGCCAGGCGTTAGCCGCCGCCGGAGTTCCAAACGTCGCGCTGGTCTCGCAGGCCGAGGCGGTGACGGCGCTGCTGCGGAGCATCTTCGGCTTTGGCGGGCTACCCGGCTCTGTCGTGCTGCTGATCACCGGTGAGGCGGCGACGTTATTTGCACTCGGCGCCGCCGAGGCACTGGCGACCGTGTTGGCGACCGTGCCGCTGGTGGGCGCCGACGCCGCCACCGCGGCGGTCGACATGTTGCTGGCTTTTCTCCGCACCGCGCCTTTCGCGGTGACTGCCGCCTTTGTGGCGGGTACGGTGGCTGACCTCACCGATGTGGTCGATCAGCTTCGCGCCAGGTCGCCGTTGCGGGTGGAGGCTCTTGAGAATCCCGCCTTCGCGATCGCGCGCGGTGCGGCGGCGGCCCCTGTGGTGGGGTTTGCCGGGGACGCGACGGCGATGGCCCCCGCGGTTGGGCTCGGCGGAGACGCGACGGCGGTGGCCCCCGCGGCTGGAGATGCGACGGCGATGGCCCCCGCGACTCAGCTTTCCGGAGACGCGACGGGGATCGCCGCCACGGCCGGGATGCTGGAACCGCATGCGGAGGAACCGCAACTCGCGTACTCGATGACCGACGACGGCGAACTGCTTCCGGCCGACGGGATCGACGAATTCGACGACGACTTTTACGACGAGGACGCCGAGATCGGGCGGCAGCGGCTCAGCGGCCGGTCACTGCTCATCAGCAACGCGGTCGTCGCATTTGCGGTCATCGGGTTCGCGTCGCTGGCCGTCGCGGTGGTGGTCACCGTCCGGCCGACCGCGGCATCAGAGCCCGTTGTCGGACACCAAAACGCCGCCCCGGGAAAGTTCATGCCGCTGTTGCCGACCCAGCAGCAGGCTCCGGTGCCGCCGCCCCCGGCTGATCAGCCCAACGCCGGATACCAGGGCGGCATCGTTCCGGACACCAACGGCTACATTCCGCCGCAGTTAGTCGCGCCCGGACGGGTTGAGACGCCTGTCCCGGTCGCCCCTGTACCCGCGGCGCCCGACAGGCCTGGCACACCCGGCTTCGTTCCCAACCCGAATGGGCCGATCCCGATCCCGATCATCATTCCGTTCCCCGGCTGGCGGCCGCCGTATCCGGGCTGGATACCACCACCGTGGCCGACGTTTAGGCCACCGATAGGTCCGACGACCACATTCCCGACGCCGACGTCGCCGACGAAGACGCCGCTGGTGCCCACGTCGCCGACGAATACGCCGCTGACGCCGACGTCGCCGACGAAGACGCCGCTGGTGCCCACGACACCGACGAATTCGCCGTCAACGCCGACGAGTGCACCGCCGTCGACACCGACGAATACACCGACGTCGGCGCCGCCGACAAGCTCGAAGGCGCCGTACACGTCGACGCAAACGCCGACCAGTGCCGCCCCACCGCCAAGCACCCCTCAAACGACGGTGGC
>Ga0210389_10001066_pt1 | contig 22859 bp, 23 predicted proteins | sample IncBWH28OmetaG_FD_160127 | JGI IMG/M metagenome (GOLD analysis project Ga0210389, IMG submission 160127) | Forest soil microbial communities from Barre Woods Harvard Forest LTER site, Petersham, Massachusetts, United States - Inc-BW-H-28-O ...
ACGGTTGGGCGGGTACGGGTGCGGGGGTGAGGGCGGCGGAGGCGCGGGGCCGGTCGGGCGGGTGCGGGGCGGCGGTTAGGTGGGGGTGAGGAGGGGGAGGCCTTCGCGGTGGCGGGCGGGGCCGACGGAGCGGCCCGTGACCGTGGCCGCGAGCTGGCCGCAGGCGCCGTCGATTTCGCGGCCGCGGGTGTCGCGGACCGTCACCGGGACGCCGTGGGCCGCTATGCCCGCCACGAACTCCTCCTGGACGCCCGGCCGGGAGGCCGTCCACTTCGAGCCCGGCGTCGGGTTCAGCGGGATCAGGTTCACGTGCGCCAGGTTGCCCGCCAGCAGCGAGCCCAGCAGGTCCGCTCGCCAAGCCTGATCGTTCACGTCGCGGATCAGCGCGTATTCGATCGACACCCGGCGGCCCGACGCCGCCGCGTAGTCCCACGCCGCCGACAAAGCCTCGGCGACCTTCCACCGACGGTTGACCGGCACCAGCTCGTCGCGCAGCTCATCGTCGGGCGCGTGCAGCGACAGCGCCAGCCGTGCCGTCAGCCCCTCGGCCGTGAACCGCTTGATCGCCGGCACCAGGCCCACCGTGGACACCGTGATGGAGCGCTGCGAGATGCCCAGTCCCTCCGGGACCGGTGCCGAAAGCCGCCGGACCGCCGCGATCACGTTCTTGTAGTTCGCCAGGGGCTCGCCCATGCCCATGAACACGATGTTCGAGACGTGTGAGGTAGCGGTCTCCGGTGCGTCGGCGCCCCGTTCGCCGGCCAGGAGCCGGTTCCCCGCCACGACCTGCGAGACGATCTCCGCCGCCGACAGGTTCCGCGTCAGGCCCGCCTGGCCCGTCGCGCAGAACGGGCAGCCCATACCGCACCCGGCCTGTGACGACACGCACATCGTCACCCGGTCGGCGTACTTCATCAGCACGGACTCGACCATCGCCCCGTCGAACAGCTTCCACAGCCACTTCCGGGTCGCCCCGTTGTCGCACGACAGGGCCTTCTCCGACGTCAGCAGCCGCGGCAGCAGCGTATCCGCGAGCGACGACCGCAGCGACGCCGGCAAGTCGGTCATATCATCCGGTGAGTCCGTGTACCGTGCGAAGAAATGCCGTGACAACTGCTCGGCCCGGAACGGCTTCTCCCCCAGCGCGGCCACGGCCTCTCGCCGCTCCGCAGGCTCAAGGTCCGCGAGATGGCGGGGTGGGTGCGGCACGATGGCTCCGTTCGGCGGATGGGGGGTTGTCGTGCGATTTTACCCGAGGCCCAGCACTTGAACGCTAATAGCAAAGCGGGCGATTATTTGTGATATGGCGATAATGCGGTCCGGCCCAGCGGGGCTCGGGGAGGTCGCGACCCTGCTTGACAGCGTCAGCCCGTACGGCAGCAGGCGGCTCACGGTCGAGTTCGACGGCGCGGTCACCGCCGCGTACCTGCACGATGCCACTTCGGTGGTCGCCGCCGCCTGGCTAGCGAACCATATCCGCGCGCCGCGCGGCACCGACCAGGAGCGGATCAACGCCGGGTACGCGCCGCTGATGCCCGCGGGCCGCACCCGGCACCCCAAGGGCAGGCCGCCGCTCGACCCCGGGACCTTGCAGGCACTGTGGTTCGAAGAGGGCGACGGCGTCGCGATCCTGGAGCGCGGCACCCTGCTCGCCGTCATCCCGGGATGGTCCGACATGAGCCGGGGCATGCCCGGCTATAGCCGGGACGTGATGGGGCAAACGCCGTTCGCCTGGTCGCTTGACGACGCGATCGAGGGCCTCGGCCCCCGCGTCGAGCGGGCGGCGGAGTTCTGGCGGTGGCGGGACTCCGCCAGCGGGTGGGGCCAGTTCCAGTCCGCCGTGCTGTCCCACCTGTCCGCCCGCCTTGGCCCTGGCTCGCACTACTGGGACGGCGCGCAGGGCAAGCGCCCGAGCCTCGGCATCTCCGAGCGCCCCGCGACCCCCGCGCGTCCGTACACCGTCTTGTCCACCGTCGGCATGAGCGCGCAGCGGATGCCCGCGGTCGAGCAGGTGCTCGACGACCCCGGCGAGTACGCGCGGATCGAGCTCGCCATCGCCACCACGCTGCCGCCCGGCCAGGCCGCGCTGACGTTCCTGTGGCTGGCGGCCTATCCGTGGCGCGCCGTGACGTGGTTCGGCCCCGGGCACAGCGTCCGCTGGTACGACACCCCCGCCACCTTCCCCCTGGGCGGCGGCTACGAGGGCGTGCTGCTGCTCGAGGACCCCTCGGTCCTGCCCGGCCCGGCGGTCCCTGACCTGTCCGGCTTCCGCGTGGACGAGGACTACGTTCGCTGGCTTTGGATAATCCCTATATCTGAACGTTCCCGATTGACCGCCAAGGAACATGGCTCGGCCACCCTGGTCCGCGGGCTCGCCGACGAGGGCCGGGGCTGGATCGTCACTCCCTGACCGTGGTGTCCGGCGCCGCGGGCTTGCGCCGCGTCGTTGGCGCCCCGGGCCTGCGGGCCAGGCCCGCGGCGATCCGCCGCCAGCGCTCCTCGTCGCCGACGACCGCCTGCACCAGGTGGTAGCAGGCGCTCTCGCAGAGGCTGACGACCTCAAGGCGGGCTAGCGTCTGGCCGGTGAGCCAGTCGAGCACGACCTCCTCGGTGTAGGCGATCCAGCCCGAGATGGTGGCGTGCAGCGCCGGGGTATCGTCCACCCCGACATCGCATAGCGCCTCGACCAGCCAGTCCGCCAGCGTGCTGCGAATCGCCGCGTGGAGGTCCCGCAGGTCCTGGCTCGCGCCCGCCACCCGGGTCACGGCCAGGAACAGCTCCGGCCGCTTCGCGACGTAGTCGGTGAACCGGTCGAGCGCTCCCCGGAGCTGCTCGACATGGCTGAGGGCCGGGTCCGGCGCGAGCTGGACCAGGAGTTCCTGCGCGACCTCCTCGGCAATGGCCCGGCGGAATTTGCGCTGCGTCCCGAAGTAGTGAAATACCAGGCCAGGCGACACTCCAGCGCGCTCGGCCGCTTCCTCGACCGTGATGTCGTCGAGCGATTTGAAGTCAAGCAGCTCCCGGGCCATGCTCAGAATCTGGCGGCGCCGGTCCCCGGGCGCGAGCCGCCGGGGCGGTGTCGTCACGCTCTTATCCTATTTACCGCCGGACTATTGACTTCACCTCAACAAGGCCTACTGTTGAGTCATGGTCAATAAGTCGCAATCGGCCGTCGGCCCCGCGACGGACACGCGGGAACCTGGCCCCATCGTCCTGCAGCCACGAGATGTGCGCTTCGACTGGACCGGGCTCACACTGCGCTGGGTGCCCAGCGAGCCGCTGGTGAGCCACACGCTCAGCGTGCTGCACCTCCTGCTCCCCGAGGGCGAGAACTGGTTCGTCGAGGTGTTCAAGCGCGCCCTGCCGCTGATCCGGGACGACTCGCTGCGCGAGGACGTCATCGGCTTCATCGGCCAGGAGGCGATCCACGCCGCCGCCCACCAGGGCGTGCTCGACTACTACGCGAGCCAGGGCGTGGACACCGCGCGCTACATCAGGCAGATCGAGTGGCTGTTCCACCGGATCCTCGCCGAGAAGCCGGGCCTGGCCCCGGCCGCCGAGCGCGAGCAACTCATCGAGCACGTCGCGATCGTCGCCGCCATCGAGCACTTCACCGCGATGATGGGCGCCTGGGCCCTCGACGCGACCGCGCTCGACCGCGTGGAGCTCAACCCCGTGATGCTGGACCTGATCCGCTGGCACGGGTCGGAAGAGGTCGAGCACCGCAGCGTCGCCTACGACCTGCTCCAGCACCTCGACCCCGGGTACGCCCGCCGGATTCGCTCGATGTTCATCGTGGTACCCGTCCTCACTCACATGTGGGTGCGCGGCGCGCTGTTCTTCGCGAAGGCCGACCACGGCCAGCCGGCGTTCACGATGTCGTGGCGCGGTTACCTGTCCGCCGCGCGGCGCGGGCTCCTGCCGTCACCGGGAGCCCTCGGCCGGTGCGCGCTGCGGTACTTCAAACGCGACTTCCACCCGTCACAGGACTACTCGACGGCGAAGTGCGTCGCCTACCTGGCGACATCCCCCGCGGCCAGGGCGGCGGCCCGCTAGATGGCAGCCGGCATCGAGACACGGGTTAGCGAGGCCTTCCGGCCGCCCGGCGAGGCCCCGGGCCCGGTCGACGGCGGCGCGGGCCCGGACCGGTTCATCCGCGGCCTGACCGTGTTCTCCGACAGCTACATCGGCCTGCTGACCAGGCTGCGTCAGACCCGCGGGCAGACGCGGCCGCGCCAGCCCGGAGCGGGCGTGCCGCACTGGCGGACGATGGCCGTCGCCGACCGGACCCAGGAATGCGACGAGGTCATCTCCCTGCGCCTGGCCGCGCCGCACGGCGGGACGCTGCGACCCTGGCACCCGGGCGCGCACGTTCAGCTGGAGCTGCCGTCCGGGAAGATCCGGCACTACTCGCTGAACGGCGACCCCGCCGACCGCACGACGTACCGGATCGCGGTGCGGCGCATCGGGAACGGCGGCGGCGGATCGGCCGAGATCCACGACGCCCTGCCGCCCGGCACCGAACTGCGGGTGGCCGGGCCGTTCAACGCGTTCCCGTTCGCCGCGGAGCCGAGCGTACTGTTCATCGCGGGCGGCATCGGGATCACCCCCATCCTGCCGATGGCCCGGAAGGCGGCCGCGCTCGGGCTGAACTGGCGGCTGATCTACACCGGCCGCAGCCGCGCGACCATGCCGTTCCTCGCGGAAGCCGAAGCGCTCGGCGGCGCCCTGCCCGATGGCGCACGGGTCGAGATCCGCGCCGACGAGGAGACGGGGCGGCCGGATCCGGCGGAACTCATCAGCCGGGCGCCGGCCGGCGCGGTCGCCTACGTGTGCGGTCCGCCGCCGCTGCTGGCCGGGATACGCGAGGCCGCGAACGCCGCCTTGCCGGCCAGCGCCGTGCCCGCCAGCGCCGTGCCCGCTAGCGCCGTGTCGGCTAACGCCCTCCGCGGGCTCCATTACGAGCGGTTCACCGCGCCGCCCATCGTGGACGGTCACCCGTTCGAGGTGGAACTGAAGCGGAGCGGGACCGTGCTGCCCGTCGCCGCCGGCCAATCGGTGCTCAGCGTGCTCCGCGCCCACAATCCGGCCACGCCCTACTCCTGCCAGCAGGGATTCTGCGGTACCTGCCGGCAGCGCGTCCTGTCCGGGGCGGTCGACCACCGTGACCAGCGGCTCAACAGCAGCGAGCAGGCGGCGGGCGACATGCTCGTGTGCGTCTCCCGCGCCCCCGAAGGGGAAAGGCTGGTGCTCGACCTGTGACGCCGGAGCCGCGGTTCGTCACGACGCCGGATGGCCTGCGGCTCGCCGTCTTCACCGACGGCGAGCCCACCGCGCCGCCCGTGCTGCTCGTGCACGGGTACCCGGACACGCACCGGGTCTGGGACGAGGTCGCGGCCTCACTCGCCGAAGACCAGTACGTCATCCGGTACGACGTGCGCGGCACCGGCGCGTCCGGCCAGCCCGCGAACCGGGCCGGCTACCGGCTCGCCCGGCTCGCCGATGACCTGTTCGCGGTGCTCGACGCGGTCAGCCCGGACCGCAAGGCGCACGTCGCCGGACACGACTGGGGATCGATCCAGTCCTGGGAAGCGGTCACCGACCCGCGGGCGGCCGACCGCATCACCTCCTACACCACGATCTCGGGGCCCTGCCTGGATCACGTCGGCTTCTGGTTCCGCGGCCGGTTGGCTCGCCATTCACCACGCGACCTGGTCCAGGTGCTCAGCCAGACCTTTCACTCCTGGTATGTATGGGCCTTCCAGCTGCCCGTGCTGCCCGAACTGACCTGGCGGCTGCGCCTCGCCCGCGCTTGGCCGGACATCCTGCGCCGCGTGGAAGGCATCGCGCCACGTGACGGTCACCCGGCCGCGACGCTGGCCGTCGACGCGGTCGCCGGCATCAGCCTGTACCGCGCGAACATGTTCCGCCGACTCGGCGGGCCGCGTGAGCGGATCGCCCAGGTACCCGTCCAGCTCATCACGGTTACCGGCGACCATTTCGTCACTCCCGCCCTGGCCGGATCGGACCTCGACCGCTGGGCGCCGCATTTGGTCCGGCAAACGCTACGCGGAACTCACTGGTCGGTGCTGGACAAAAGAGCCGCCGACCTTATCCGCGAATTCGCCGCCGGACAGGGCAAAGCGTAATCAGTGAACGTGCAAGTTCACGCCTAGCGGTACCAGCCACCACAGGAGAATGGCCAGGAGCGCGCTCGCGAGCGACCGCAGCCAGCCGAGCCCAAGATAGCCGTGATCCCAGGCAATGAAGCCGCCGATCACCAAGTAGACGAAAATGATGAGGTTTCGCATCCACCTAGCCGACATTTCCCGACTCCGTTCCGGGAACCCACGGCCCTTCCGGGACTCCCAGCCCGACAAGTCCCATAAAATCGGCACATTAAACTCTCGGCCGCTGGCTTACTCGCGCGCGTAAAGGCCGAGAGACGGGTGTGGCGGAGGGGCCTGCGACGTGATGGGGAAGCGCCTTTAGTGATGGAGGAAAAGCGCGAGCAGCAGCCAGACTACGGGGGCGCAGACCAGCAGGGAATCGATGCGGTCGAGAATGCCGCCGTGGCCCGGGAGCAGTGAGCCCATGTCCTTGATGCCCAGGTCGCGCTTGATCATGGACTCGGCGAGGTCGCCGAGTACGGCGGCGGCGAGCGCCGCGGCGCCGACGATGACCCCCTGCCACCAGTAACCGTGCAGCAGCGCCGGGAGCAGGATCGCGCCCGCCGCGAGGCAGGCCACGGCCGAGCCGGACAGGCCTTCCCAGGTCTTCTTCGGGCTGATGACGGGCGCCATCTTGTGGCCGCCGCCGCGCGCCAGCGTGATGCCGGCGAAATACCCGCCGATGTCACTGCATATCGTGAGAACGATCCAGGTAAGGGCGCGCTTCCCGCCGTCGTCCGCGGCCAGCATCGCCGAGGCCGTCGAGCCCAGCAGCGGCAGGTACGCGACCGCGAGGATGCCGGCGCTGACGTCCTTCACGTAGCCTTCGGTGCCGCCCGCCATGCGCCAGCCCAGGATCCCGATCACGGTCAGGGCGAAGACGGCGGCCACCGCGTTGCCCGCCGCCCAGTAGGCGGCCGTCAGCATCGCCGCGCCGCCGACGGCGACCGGGACTATCGGGATGCGGATGTCTCTGGTCTTCAGCGCCCCGTCGAGCTCGTGCAGGGCGACCGCGAGGGCGGCGCCCATGTAGATGAGGAACGTCGCCTTGACGGTGAGCAGCGTGAGCAGGGCGATGCCGCCGAGCACCACGCCGACGCCGATCGCCGCGGGCAGGTTGCGCCCGGTCCTGATGCCCTTGGGCTTCGTGTCCTCAGGGGCTGTGCCGGTGGTGCTCACACCTCGAGCAGCTCTGCTTCCTTGTGCTTGAGGACCTCATCGATCTGCGCGATGTAGGTATCGGTGAGCTCCTGGAGGTCGCGCTCCGCGCGGTGCACGTCGTCCTCCCCCGCCTCGCTGTTCTTCACCAGCTTGTCGAGGGAGTCCTTGGCGTGGCGGCGGACGTTGCGGATAGAGACCCGGCTGTCCTCCGCCTTGCTGCGCGCGGTCTTGATGTACTCGCGCCTGCGCTCCTCGGTCAGCTCCGGGAAGACCACCCGGATGATCACCCCGTCGTTCGACGGGTTCACGCCGAGATCGCTGTTCCTGATGGCCTTCTCGATCGCGCCGAGCGAAGACTTGTCGAACGGCTGTATCACGACCATCCGCGGCTCCGGGACATGGAACGAAGCCAGCTGGTTCAGCGGGGTCTGCGCGCCGTAGTATTCGGCGGTTACCTTGGCGAAGATTCCCGGGTGGACCCTGCCGGTGCGGATGTTGCCGAAGTCTTCCTTCGCGACCGAGACGGCCTTGTCCATCTTTTCCTCGGCTTCGAGGAGGATGTCATCGATCATCTTTACGGCTCCTGTGCACACACGAGCGTGCCAGTCGGCTCGCCCCGGACGGCCTTCACCACATTACCCGGCTCGATCGCCTTGAGCCCGTGGCAGAGGTATTCGTTGTGACCAAGCTTAGTTTCGCTTTACGGGTCCTCCGGCGATGCTGCGGTTTACGCGCCGAAAAAACCCGACCACCGCCCGGCACCAGGCCGGGCGGTGGTCATCGTCTGCTAGCTGATCTGATCTGGCTCAGGCCTGCCTCAGGCCTGGCCAACCTGGAACCGGGCGAAGCCCCGCACATTCACGCCGCCGGCCTTCAGAACCTGGCCGATGTTCTGCTTGGGCTCCTTCACGTACGGCTGCTCCACGAGCACGACATCCTTGAAGAAGGCACCGACGCGACCCTCGACGATCTTCGGGATGGCCTGCTCGGGCTTGCCCTCGTCGCGGGTGATCTGCTCCGCGATCCGACGCTCCTTCTCCACGATGTCGGCCGGAACCTCGTCGCGGGTGGTGTACTGCGGGCGCATCGCGGCGATCTGCTGCGTGACGTCCTTCGCGATCTCCTCGCTCGTCTTGTCGAGCTCGAGGAGCACGCCCAGCGTCGGCGGCAGGTCACGGTCGGACTTGTGCAGGTAGGTGGTCACGTAGCCACCCTCGAAGCGAGCGAACCGGCCGAGCTCCAGCTTCTCCTTGATCGAAGCGCTGGCCTCCTCGATGAGCTGCTCGACGGTCTTGCCGCCGTCGGCCACCGCCGCCAGCAGGCCCAGGCGGTCGGTGACCTTGCTGGCCAGAGCGGCCTTCGCGATCGTCGAGGCGAGCTCCTGGAACTGCTCGTTCTTCGCCACGAAGTCCGTCTCGCAGTTCAGCTCGACCAGGACGCCGGCCGTCGTGCCGTCCAGCTCGGCCGTGACAAGCCCGTTGCCCGCGGTGCGGGTGGCGCGCTTGCCGACGTCCTTGACGCCCTTGAGGCGGAGGATTTCAATGGCGGCGTCGAAGTCGCCGTCGGCCTCCGTGAGAGCGTTCTTACAGTCCATCATGCCCGCGCCGGTCTGCTCGCGGAGCCGCTTCACGTCAGCGGCGGAGAAATTCGCCATTGTCGTCGTTCCTCTACTCGGTAGCGTCGTCGTTACCGGCCGGAGCGGCGTCGGCCGCCGGCTCGGCAGCTGTGTCGGCCTCGGCGGCAGCCGGAGCCTCGGCCGCGGGCGCCTCAGCCTCGGCCACGGGCGTTTCCGCCACCGGGGCTTCGGCCTCAGCCACGGGCGCGGCGGGCGCAGCCTCGGCCACGGGCGCAGCCTCAGCCACGGGCGCCACGGGAGCGGTGTCGGCAGGGGCGGCGGCGGCCTCGGCGGGCGCGCTGTCCGCGGCCGTGCCATTCGCGACAGGCGTGCCGTTCGCGGCGGCCGCGCCGTCACCGGCCGGGGCGGGGCCACTCTGCAGGAGGTCCCGCTCCCACTCGGCCAGCGGCTCCTCGCTCGTGAACTGGTCGTCCGCGGGCTTCACGTCACCCTCGGCGGCACCAGCCCGCGAGATCAGGCCGTCCGCGACGGCGTCGGCGACCACGCGGGTCAGCAGCGAAACGCTGCGGATCGCGTCGTCGTTACCGGGGATCGGGTAGTTGACCTCGTCGGGATCGCAGTTCGTGTCGAGGATCGCGACAACCGGGATACCCAGCTTCCGCGCCTCGCTGACCGCGATGTGCTCCTTCTTGGTGTCCACGATCCAGACGGCGCTCGGCACCTTCGCCATGTCGCGGATACCGCCGAGGGTGCGCTCCAGCTTGTCCTTCTCCCGCTTGAGCTGGAGAAGTTCCTTCTTGGTCATGCCGGAGCCGGGCACGTCGTTGAAGTCGATCTCCTCGAGCTCCTTGAGCCGCTGGAGACGCTTGAACACCGTGGAGAAGTTGGTGAGCATGCCACCCAGCCAGCGCTGGTTGACATACGGCATCCCGACCCGCCGGGCCTGCTCGGCGATCGCTTCCTGGGCCTGCTTCTTGGTGCCCACGTACAGGATGGTGCCGCCATGCGCGACGGTCTCCCTGATGAACTCGTAGGCGCGGTCGATGTAGTCCAGCGACTGCTGCAGGTCGATGATGTAGATGCCGTTGCGCTCCGTGAAGATGTAGCGCTTCATCTTCGGGTTCCAGCGTCGGGTCTGGTGTCCGAAGTGAACGCCGCTCTCCAGGAGCTGCCTCATAGTGACGACCGGGGCCATCGCGGTCCTTCCTTACATGCGCGCGCCAGTTTCCATGGCCGCGCGCGGCTCGGTTACTCCTGGTGCCCGCCGTGTTGCCCGCACCGTGCGGCCGGCCTTACGGCCAGCGGACCGAGTGGTGCGTTCCGCCCGATCTCAGCCGTCCGCCGGAAGCATTACGCTCGCTTCGCGGAAGCTGGATCTCGCGGCATACGGGCACGCGAATTGCGGTCGCTTCCCGTGCTCGGCCAGACGCACGTGTAGCGACCTCGTATCAAGACTACTTGAAGTCAGGGGATCACGTGGCCGCGCCCGGTGGCCGGGCTGAGGCTCAGGCACGCGGATGGGCCTGCCGGTAACTCGCCTTGAGCCGTTCCCGCGAGACGTGGGTGTAAATCTGCGTGGTGGCGGGCGACGCGTGCCCGAGGATCTCCTGGACGCTACGCAGGTCAGCCCCGCCTTCGAGCAGGTGCGTGGCGGCCGTGTGCCTGATGGCGTGCGGCCCGGCGTCACGCACGCCTCCCGACTGGGGGTCATCCGGGTCGGCGGACTGGTCAGGGTCCGAAGACCCTTCGGGTGAGGCAAAGGCCGGTCCGGTGCCACTCGCGGAGATCCGGGTATGCACGATACGCCGCGCGGTACGCGGGTCCAGGCGGCCGCCGCGGGCGCCGAGAAACAGCGCGTTGCCGCTGCGGGCATTGGCCAGCACGGGGCGTCCGACCTCCGCCCAGCGTTCCACGGCCCGGACGGCGGGGATCCCCACCGGCACCACGCGTTCCTTGCGTCCCTTACCGAGAACCCGGATGGTCCGCCGGCCCGCGTCCAGGCCGTCGCAGTCGAGGTCGCAGAGTTCGCTGACCCTGATCGCGGAAGCGTAGAGCAGTTCAAGGACGGCGGCGTCACGCATCGACAGCGCGGCCTGCTCTGGCTGCCCGGACTCGAAATCGCGCAACGCGCGATCCTCGCAGCCCGCGAGCACGGCGTCGATCTCGTCCCGGCGGAGCACCTGGGGCAGCACGCGGTGGGTCTTCGGCGTGCCGAGCTGCGGACCAGGATCGGTGTCGAGCCATCCTTGCCGGTGCGCGAACGAGGTGAAGGCGCGGGCGGCGGCACCACGACGGGCGAGCGTGGCACGCGCGGCACCGGCCTCGTGCTGGGTCGCCAGCCAGCCCCGCAGCGTCGTCACGTCGAGGTCACCTGGTTCGGCGATGCCGCACTGGGACGCGTACGCCAGCAGCGCCTGGATGTCGCCGTGATAGGCGCGGACCGTGTGGCGCGACAGCGCGCGTTCCGCGTCCAGGTGCCGCCTGAAGTCCCGTAGCGCGGACTCCAGTGCCGCGGGCAGCACGACGGCCTGCCCATCGTCACCGGCGGAGCGCGCCCGAGGCTTTGCCATGGGCAAAGTGTGCACCGGCCAGCGCGAATTTGGAACAGGGCTTTCCACGGTTTTACCGGCATGTTGCCTTGAGCGCCGCCGGGTCGGGGAACCGCGCGTGTGGTTAAGACCGGCGGACACGCCAGCCGCCCGCGCACCGTTCCGCGAAACCGGTTGCCGCGAGGGCACCCAGGCACCTCACCACCGTGACGGGATCGAGCCCGGCCCGGGCGGCGACCGCGGTCGTCCCGATGCCGACCCGCGTGGGGAGCGCGTCGAGGACGGTGGCCGACTCCAGGTCCAGCGCATCTCGCGACAGCACTGGCTTGGCCCGGCCAGCGGTCGCACGGTCAGCGCCGCCAGGACTACCGCCGCTAGGATCACCGTCATCTGGCGCTTCGCCGAGCGGGGTCACCATCTCCAGCACGTCGGCCGCGCCGGTGACGAGGGTTCCGCCCCAGTCCCTGATGATGGTGTGGCAGCCACCGGACTGCTGCGAGGTGACCGGGCCGGGTACCGCCATCAGCCGACGCTGCAGGTCGCGGGCGTGACGCGCGGTATTGAGCGCGCCGCTGCGCTCCCCCGCCTCCACCACCAGCGTGCCGACGGACAGTGCCGCGATGACGCGGTTGCGGACCAGGAACCGGAGGCGGGTCACGTTCCGCCCCGGCGGCCACTCGCTGACTACCACCCCGTTCTCGGCGATCGCGTCCAGCAGGTCCTTGTGCCCGGCCGGGTAGGGCCGGTCCACGCCGCAGGCCAGCACCGCGACGGTAAGGCCGCCCGCGCCGAGCGCGCCCCGGTGCGCGGCGGCGTCGACGCCGTAGGCGGCGCCCGACACGACGGTCCAGCCCCGCGCCGCGACGGTCGCGGCGATCTCCGCCGCGACGTAGGACCCGTAGGCGGTCGCGGCACGTGAGCCGACGACGGCCACCGACCGTACGCAGCCGAACCGTACGTCCCCGTGACCGCGTGCCCACAGCGCGTACGGCGCGGCCGTGCCCAGGTCTTCCAGCCGGGACGGCCACTCCGGGTCGCCCGGGCACACCAGCCGGATGCCCTGACGGCGGAACCTCGCCAGGTCGTCGGCGTCCGGAAGCTCGCCAAGCCTGACTTGCCAGCGCGCCAGCGCCCGCTCGGCGGCCGCTTTCGCCGCCGGGTTACCCCTGGACTCCGCCGCGTACTGGCCCGTCCTGATGGCCGCCAGTGTCCGCACGGCGCCGTCACGCGCGACCGCCTTGCCCAGCTGGAGATCCGACGGCTCGGCCAGGTACGTCAGCGCCGCGCGGGCCAGCCGTTCGTCATCCGTCACCCGGCCGTTCACCGGGCTGTCCCCAGCCACAGGCCGATCGCGGTCTCGACCTCCGCCGGTCCCGGCCGCGGCTTGCCGGCCAGGTCCGACACGGTCCACGCGACGCGGACGATCTTGTCGGCGCCACGCGCGCTCACCTGTCCGAGTTCCATGGCATGGTCGAGCGGCCGCAGCGCGGCGGTCGCCGGTACGAATGTGCGGCGCAGTTCCGCGCCGGGGATCTCGGCGTTCAGCCGCCAGGGTGTGTCTCGCAGCCGCCCGGCCGCCCGTTCCCGCGCGGCCGCCACCCGGCGCGCCACCACCTCACTGGACTCGGCGAACTTGCGGTCGTAGAGCATGTCGTGACGGCTCACGGGCTCAAGCTCGGCCTTGACGTCGACCCGGTCGAGCAGGGGACCGGACAGCCGCGCGAGGTACCGGCGCCTCGTCGCCGGGCTGCAACTGCACCCGGCGCCGCCGGAATTGGCCTTCGCGCACGGGCACGGGTTGGCCGCGAGCACCAGCGTGAACCGGGCCGGGAACGTGGCCTGCATCGCGGCCCGCGCGATGGCGACCGTGCCGGATTCCAGCGGCTGCCGGAGCGCGTCAAGCACGTCCCGGTCGAATTCCGGCGCCTCGTCGAGAAAGAGCACGCCGCGGTGGGCCAGGCTGGCCGCGCCCGGCCGGGGGATGCTGCTGCCGCCGCCGACGATCGCCGCCTTGCTAGCCGTGTGGTGCGGGGCGCGGAACGGCGGCCGCCTGATGAGCCCGGCGTCGGCGGGCAGCACCCCCGCCACCGAATGGATCGACGTGACCTCCAGCGCCGCGGCCGGTTCCAGGTCGGGCAGGATCGTCGGCAGGCGCTCCGCCAGCATCGTCTTGCCGGCCCCCGGTGCGCCCAGGAGCGACAGGTTGTGGCCGCCGGCCGCGCAGATTTCTACTGCCACCCGGGCGAGTGTCTGGCCGAGCACTTCCGCCAGGTCCTGCTTCCGGACCAGCGGCTTGTCCGGGCCCGCCGGGAGCGCGGGCTTCGGCGGCGGCGCCGTCGGCGGCTGCCCGCCACGCAGCCAGATGGCGATCTGGATCAGGCTTTCCGCCGCGACCACGCGGACACCCGGGACGAGCGCGGCTTCGGCGTAGTTCTCGGCCGCCACCACCACGGTCGTCATCCCGCCCGCCAGTGCCGCCGCCACCGCGGGCAGCACACCCGGCACCGGGCGCAGCCGCCCGTCCAGGCCGAGTTCGGCGAGGAACACCATGCCCTCGGGCGCTGTGAGCGGGACGACGGCCTCGTCCGCCGCCAGTACCGCGACGGCGATGGCCAGGTCGAAACCCGAGCCGCGCTTCGGCAGGTTCGCCGGGGACAGGCCGATGGTTACCTTTGTCTTGGGCCATTCCCATCCGCTGTTCACGATCGCCGCCCGTACCCGGTCACGAGCCTCGCGCAAGGTCGTGTCCGGCAAGCCGACCAGGATCGTCGCGGGCAGTCCGTTGGCGATGTCCGCCTCGATCTCGACCAGGTGGCCCTCGACTCCCACGAGCGCGACCGAATGAGCCCGGGCGAGCGTCATCTCAGCCCACCCCCCGGACGTGCTCAATCGTGAACCCGCCGGTGCCCTCGTAGAGCAGGCCGACCACGTCGATGCGTATCTGCTCGAAACGGATGCCGTGTGCGTTCAGCCACTGGACCGCTAGCCGCCGTAGTCGCCGGTGCTTGGCCCGGCTGACCGCCTCCAGCGGCGTCCCGTATCGCGTCCCGGAGCGGGTTTTCACCTCGCAGACGACGAGTGCGTGCCGCTCGACCGCGACGATGTCGATCTCTCCGTCGGCGCATCGCCAGTTGCGGTCGAGAATGCGGAAACCGCGCTTCGTCAGGTAATCGACGGCCGCCTGCTCGCCTTCCCGGCCGAGCACGTCTTTCGGGTGCATCATCACCACCTCCGCTATCGACGATGACGCGGAGTGGTGATGTGACGCCGAGGCAGTTTCCCGCCTGTGGATAAATAGTTAAGGCGGCGGCCGCCCTGTGGATAACTCCCGCTGAATGTCAGACCTACGTGGTATAAAGCGCCCGGCCCGAGATCAGTCGCGCACGCGGCGGGACTGGGGCGCCCGGCCGGCCGGCTGGAACGGAGCCGGAAGCGGCTCCAGGGCCGGGATGTCCATCGTCACCGTTTCGGTGCCGAGAGTCACCTGCTTCCCGTGGTGCCCGATGGGGAGCGGCTCACCCTTCAGCAACGTGTACTTGGCCTTGCCCGAGCTAGCTTGGACGTGAATGATGCGTCCTTTGTAGCGCATGCGGAATGACAGCCCCACGATCCCCGACGGCAACCGCGGCGCGAACGTCAGCATGCCGGGGGCGCAGCGCATCCCGCCAAACCCGCCGACCAGCGCCGTCCACGCCCCGGCCAGTGACGCGATGTGCAGGCCGTCCTTGGTGTTGTGCTCACGGTCCTGGAGGTCCATGAGCGCGGCCTCGGCGAGGTAGTCGTAGGCGAGGTCCAGGTGCCCGACCTCCGCCGCCATCACGGCCTGGGTGCACGCCGACAGGGACGAGTCCCGCACGGTGAGGGCCTCGTAGTAGTCGAAGTTCCGCAGCTTCTGCGACGGGGTGAAGGCGTCACCGCGCAGCTGCATGGCGAGCACCACGTCGGCCTGCTTGACGACCTGCGTCCGGTACAGCTGGAAGTACGGGTAGTGCAGGAGCAGCGGATAGTCATCCTCCGGCGTGCCCGCGAAGTCCCACCGCGCGTACTGCGTGAAGCCGTCGTGCTGGGGATGGACGCTGAGCCGGGAGTCATACGGGATGTACATGTCCGTGGCCGCGTCCCGCCAGGCGGCCGCCTCTTCGGTGGTGACGCCGAGCGAGTTGGCCTCGTCGGGGAGCTTTTCCACGATCTCGGCGGCGTGGGCGAGGTTGTGCTGCGCCATCACGTTCGTGTAGAGGTTGTTGTCCTTGACCGCGCTGTACTCGTCCGGGCCGGTAACACCCTCGATGCGGAACTTGCCGGCCGAGTCGTGCTGCCCGAGCGACCGCCACAGGCGCGCGGTTTCCACGAGCAGCGGCAGGGCCACTTCCCGCTCGAACGGCTCATCTTCCGAAGCTTCCAGATATTTCGTAACGGCGTACGCAATGTCGGCGTTGATGTGAAATGCCGCGGTCCCGGCGGGCCAGTATCCCGAGCACTCTTGTCCGCGGATCGTCCGCCACGGGAACGCCGCCCCGTGCAGGCCGAGTTCCCGCGCGTGCGAGCGCGCCTCGTCCAGCGTCGCGTACCGCCAGCGCAGGGCGCTCGCCGCCGCGGACGGCTTGGTGTACGTCAGGACCGGCAGGACGAACGTTTCGGTGTCCCAGAACGTGTGCCCGTCGTAACCCGTGCCCGTCAGCCCCTTGGCGGGGATCGGCCGGAATTCGCCGCGCGCGCCCGCCTGGAGGATGTGGAACAGCCCGAACCGGACGGCCTGCTGGATCTCGACGTCCCCGTCCACCTCGACGTCGGCGCCTTCCCAGAACTCGTCGAGATACCGGCGCTGCTCGGCCAGCAGCCCCTCCCAGCCGGTCAGGCGCGCGGCGGCCAGGGCGCCCGCGACCTGGTCGGCGAGCGCCGGCCGGGACCGCTGGGACGACCAGCCGTACCCGAGGTACTTGATCAGGTTCAGTTCCTCGCCGGGCGCCGCCTCCGCCGCGACCGTCAGCCGCGCGACGTCCGGGAACGACTCCGGCGCTTTCGTCATCCGCTGCGGGCCAAAGACCTGGTGTGACATGCCGGCGGCGAGGCGCAGCTTGCTGCCGCGCGTGCTGTGCACCATGACCGCGCGGGGATGGTCCCCGTCCACGGCGAAATGCTCCTCGCTAACCAGCGGCGAGCCAAGCATCGCGGCCGCCCGCGGGTCCCCGGCGACCGTGGGCACCTCCTCGTTCGCCACGATCTCCGACAGCACCACTAGCCGCATGGGCTTGTCCACCGGCGTCACGGTGTAGGAGATCGCCGCGATCGCACGCTGGCTGAGCGACACCATGCGCACGGACCTGACCCGCACCCGGTCCCCGGCTGGCGAGGTCCATTCCACGTCACGCGTCAGCGTTCCGGCCCGCAGGTCCAGGGTTCGCGTGTGCGAGTGCAGGGTCCCGTAGCGGATGTCGAACGGCTCGTCGTTCACCAGCAGCCGGATGACCTTGCCGTTGGTCACGTTGATGACGGTCTGCCCGGTGTCCGGATACCCGTACCCGGCCTCGGCGTACGGCAACGGCCGCAGCTCGTACAGGGAGTTCAGGTACGTGCCCGGCAGTCCGTTGGGCTCACCTTCGTCGAGGTTGCCGCGCAGCCCGATGTGCCCGTTGGACAGCGCGAAGACCGACTCGCTCTGCGCCAGCAGGTCGAGGTCGAGGGCGGTCTCCGTCAGGGTCCAGGGCTCCGCCCCGTACGGCGCGTTGGTGATCACAGGAGGTCCCCCAGGTCGCTTACCACCGTGCTGGCGCCGTGCTCGCGCAGGGCGGCGGCCTGGCCGACCCGGTCGACTCCCACCACGAAGCCGAATCCGCCGGCCCGTCCCGCGGCGACCCCGGCCAGCGCGTCCTCGTAGACGGCGGCCTTGGCGGGTTCCACGTTCAGCTGGCGCGCCGCCTCCAGGTAGGTGTCCGGCGCCGGCTTGCCCTTCAGTCCCCGCTCCGAGGCCACGTTCGCGTCGAGCTTGACCTCGAACAGGTCCGCGATGCCGCCGGCCTCGAGCACCTGCGTCGTGTTCGCGCTGGAGGAGACGATCGCGGTGCGCATTCCCGCCGCCCGCGCCGCCGTGAGGTACCGGAACGACCCGTCGTACACCTCGACCCCGTCACGCGCCAGGACCTCGAGCACGAGATCGTTCTTCCGATTGCTCAAGCCCCAGATCGTCGGCGTGCCGGGCGGGTCCGACGGCGACCCCTCCGGCAGCTCGATCGACCGGGACTTCAGGAAGGAACGGGTGCCCTCCAGCCTGGGTTTCCCGTCCACGTACTCGTCATAGTCTTCAACTGGATCAAAAGGGACAAAGTCCCCAGATGACGGTGCCCGCGATCGCAGGAAGTCGTCGAACATCTGCTTCCAGGCCGCGTCATGCACGACCGCGGTGCGGGTCACAACGCCGTCCATGTCGAACAGGCAGGCGACGATGGCGTCTGGCAGCCCTAGCATGTTTTACCCGGAAAAGCCCGGCTTGTCCTCTGGCAGTTCGAGGTCACTCTTCGCCAGCTCCTCGATGTTGACATCCTTGAACGTGACAACCCGCACGTTCTTAACGAACCGCGCGGGGCGGTACATATCCCACACCCATGCGTCCTGCATGCTGACCTCGAAGAAGACCTCGCCGTTCTCGGTCGACCGCACTTTCAGGTCGACGTCGTTCGTTAGATAGAACCTGCGCTCGGTCTCCACGACATGGGTGAACAGGCCGACGACGTCGCGGTACTCGCGGTAGAGCTGGAGCTCCATCTCCGCTTCGTACTTCTCAAGGTCTTCCGCGCTCATGTCCCCTATTCTCCCTCCTCCTGCCCTGGCCGCGGCACGCAGCGAAACGACCTTCGGTGCTCGGCACACGGCCCGAACTCCTCCAGCGTCCGCAGGTGCTCGCCGGTTACATACCCCTTATGGCGGCAGAAGCCATATTCGGGATAACGCTCGTCGAGCTCTCGCATCATCCTGTCCCGGGTCACTTTGGCCACGATCGACGCGGCCGCGACCGACGTCGCGACCCGGTCTCCCTTCCACACGGCGAGCGCGGGCACCCCGAAGCCGCCCACCGGGAACCCGTCGGTCAGCACATAACCCGGCAAAATACGCAATCCGGCACATGCACGTCGCATGCCCTCGATATTGCACACATGCAGCCCGAACCGGTCGACGTCGGCCGCCGGGATGGTCACCACGTGCCAGTCGAGCGCGCGGCGGATGACATCGTCGTAGGCGACCTCGCGCTGCGCCGGTGACAACAGCTTGGAATCGGTGACCCCTGGCAGCTTCCTGGCGGCCGCGCGGTTCAGGACCACCGCCGCCACCACCAGCGGCCCGGCGCACGCGCCACGGCCCGCCTCGTCAATGCCCGCGACCGGTTCCAGGCCGGCCCGCGCGAGCACGTTCTCATACGCGGCCAGCCCGGCACTGGGCCGCGGCCGGAGGGTACGAGGGGTCGCCCCCGGGGAGACTACAGCTGCCATCACCTGCGAGCGTACGCCAACTATCAGCGGGTCCCCGCCGCTTCCCCTGATTATCCTTAACGATCCTTGGCGACTGCCCGGCGTCGTCTCGACCAACGGCGGCGCAAGGCGGCCTCCCCTGCCGTCAGGGGTATGGCCCCGGCCACTCCGAGCGTCAACGGGAACGCCGCGGCGGCCGACGCGGTCAGCTTCGGCTGGCCAAAGGTGGACGGGATGTTCAGGAAGCCCCACTGGCTCGGCGGCCAGATCTTGACGAACGCTCGGCCGAGTACAGCGCTCTCCGGGATCGTCCCGTCGCCGGGGTTTTGCATGTGGTAACGCGAGTCCGCGGAGATCGCGCGGTGGTCGCCCATCACCCAGAGCCTGCCCGGCGGGACGGTGATGTTGAACCGGATCAGGGATGGCGCGTTGCCCGGGTAGAGGTACGAGGTCTCGTTCAGCGCCACGCCGTTGACCGTGATCTGCCCCTTGGCGTTGCAGCAGGCCACGTGGTCACCGGGCAGCCCGATCACGCGCTTGATGTAGATGTTGCCGCTCTCGGAGGCGCCGACGATGCCCTTCACGTCGTCGAGGAACCTGTTGACGAAGTTGGGCTGGGACGTCGGCTGGGGATTCCACGACCCGTTACCGTCGAACACGACGATGTCACCCCGGTCGATGCCCCGGAAGTGGTAGACGAGCCTGTTGATGAGGATCCGGTCACCGATCGCGAGCGTGTTCTGCATCGACCCCGAGGGGATGAAGAACACCTCGACTACCCAGGTCTTGAGCGCGAGCGAGAGCAGAAGCGCGACGACGAGAAGGACCGGGAACTCGATCCAGAAGCTGTACCGGCGCGACCTCTTAGCGCGCGGCCGGGCGGCGGTCTTCTTGCCAGCGGCGGTCTTAACGTCCGCCTTATCGTCCGCCCGCGCCTCGCCATGCGCCGCCGCCCCGTCCCCGGGCCCGGCTTCGTCGCCACCCGGTGGCGTGTCAGTTGCCGCCGCGGGGTTACCGGCCGTCGGCGTGTCATCCGGATCCGGCGCTTCATCTGGCGGCGTGCGCGATCCTGGCTCGTTGACGCTCATCAGGTTGAGCGTATCGTGCCGCGGCTAGCCCCGGCGGGCCCGACGGCGGGATCTGCGCGCCGACACCCGGCGGCGTACGAAGGCCTGCAGAACCGTGAGCGGCACCGCGCCCGCGAACCCCAGCGTGAGCGGCAGTGCCGTGCCCGTTTGACTGATCGGCACGCCGCCGTCCAGGGCCGCGGCGAGGGCCTTGGTGTTGCCGCCCGCGGCCGCTGCGGAAGCGGTCAGCTTGGGCTGCTCGAAGGTGGCCGGGATGTTCAGGAAGCCCCACTGGCTCGGCGGCCAGACGATGACAAAGGCACGGCCGAGCACCTCGCTCTCCGGGATCGTCCCGCCGCCCGGATCGCCCATGTGGCCGCGGGAGTCATAGGAGATGGCCCGGTGGTCACCCATCACCCAGAGCCTGCCCGGCGGTACGGTAATGCTGAACTTCTGGGCCGACGGCGCGTTACCCGGATAGAGGTAAGACGTCTCCTGGAGGGCGACGCCGTTGACCGTGATCTGGCCCTTGGCATTGCAGCAGGCCACGTGGTCACCGGGCAGCCCGATCACGCGCTTGATGTAGATGTTGTCGCTGTGGCTGAACCCGACGACGCTTTCCACATCGTCGAAGGCCCGGACGAACACATTCGAGCTGGATGCCGCCGGCTGGGGATCCCACGATCCGTCGCCGTTGAACACGACGATGTCACCCCGGTCGATGCCCCGGAAATGGTAGACGAGCTTGTTGACGAGGATCCGGTCACCGATCGCGAGCGTGTTCTGCATCGACCCCGAGGGGATGAAGAACGCCTGGAGCACCCAGGTCTTAATGCAGATCGCGAGGATCCCGGCGATGACCGCGAGGACCACGAATTCAAGCCCAAGATTGTGCTTGCGCTTGGGCTTTTCCTTCGCCCTGGCGTCCTTGCCCTCATTGGGCCCGTGGGACCCGCCAGAGCCGCTTTTCCGGTCTTGCTGGACCCCGAACTGCATCTCGTCGCGGAGTTCGGGAAGCGCCTGCGTGGGCTGGAAGTCCGGGAGTTCCGGTGGCACCTGGGCCGGGGGCGCCGGGTCCGCGGACGGTGGTTCCGCCGGGTCCAGTGGCGACGATCCGAAACCTCCGCGCCCGCCGGAGCCTGTCATTCGAGTACCCCCTGTGCTCTCACGCCAGGCCCCATCTCGTTATCTTCCGGGAGGACGACCCCGGTACTCCCCGGCTGCGCGGCCGATGCATAGACCGCATCGTATCGGCCGCGCACTCAGATGCCGGCGGGCGACCTCGTACCGGCCGCGCGCCCATCTCCGGGGGGACGACGTCAGCTAGCGGTGACGCTAGTGTCGCGACGCTCCTTGATCCGGGCAGCCTTCCCGCGCAGGTCACGCAGGTAGTACAGCTTCGCCCGACGGACGCGCCCGCGGCTGACCGTCTCGATCCGGTCGATCGAGGGGCTGTGCACGGGGAAGGTGCGCTCGACGCCCACCCCGTAGCTGACCTTGCGGACGGTGAAGGTCTCCCGCAGGCCGCCGCCCTGGCGCCGGATCACGACCCCCTGGAACACCTGGATCCGGGAGCGGTTGCCTTCAACCACCTTCACGTGCACCTTCAGGGTGTCACCCGGGCGGAAGTCCGGGACGTCGTCCCGGATCTGGGCCTGCTCAAGCTCGGCGATCGCGGTATGCATGGTCGAAATTCCTCAGTCCTGGCCGGATATGCGCGCGGGCACCCCGGGGTGTAAGCCTGCTTGCGCCAGGGAAGCACCCCGGCAGAAGGTGGCGCCCGAAAGGGCAGCGTCCTTCAGTGTGCCATATTTTCGCTGTCAACCGGAAAACCGGCCTCGGCGAGCACCGCCCGGTCACGGGCATCGAGACCGTCCGGGTCAGCGGCTACGCGGCTGACCAGGTCCGGCCGGACCATCGCCGTGCGACGCAGCGCCTCGTCCCGTCGCCAGCGGGCAATCGCGCCGTGGTCGCCGGACAGCAGTACGGGCGGAACCTCGATGCCGCGCCAGGAACGCGGTCTGGTGTAGACCGGCCCCTCGAGCAGCCCACGCATTCTACCCCCTTCGCCGGCCCCTCCGCCGAAGGAATCGTCAGCGGCGGACTGCTCATTCCCCAGGACGCCCGGGAGCAGGCGGCAGATCGCCTCCAGCATCACGGCGACGGCCGCCTCGCCGCCCGCGAGCACGTAGTCCCCGATGCTCACCTCGTCGACCGGCATCCGCGTCCGCGCGTCGGCCGTGACGCGTGAGTCAATGCCCTCATACCGGCCGCAGGCGAAGATCAGGTGCGGCTCCCCCGCGTATGACGCGGCGAGATCCTGCGTGAATGGCGTCCCGCTAGGCGTGGGGATGATGAGCCTGCCCGGTTCCGGCCGCGCCGCGTCGGCGAGGACGGTGTCCAGGGCGGTACCCCAGACGTCCGGCTTCATGACCATGCCGGGCCCGCCGCCGAACGGCGTGTCGTCCACGGTGTGGTGCACGTCCAGCGCCCACTGCCGGAGGTCGTGGACGCGGAAGTCGATGTCTCCGCGTGCCCCCGCCTTGCCGATCAGCGAGACCCCGAGCGGCCCGACTCCGCCGAACCCCTCCGACGCTTGTCCCGCGCCGAAGTAATCCGGAAATATCGTGACAATGTCGATGCGCATCGTGTGACCTCTCAGCATCTGAACGCTACCGCCGACCGGCTCGAGCCGGCCCAATTGCGCATTCGCGCACGCTCCCCAACGAGCCCGAATGCGCAATCGAACTCGCTATAGCCGACCCGTTTACGCATTTGAGCACGCTGCGCGGTGGGTGTGGAGCGGGGGCGGGGTGAGCCGGGGGCGGGGCGGGGGCGGAGCCGGGGCGGGGGTGGAGCCGGGCGGGGCGGGGCAC
>Ga0210389_10001067_pt1 | contig 22852 bp, 17 predicted proteins | sample IncBWH28OmetaG_FD_160127 | JGI IMG/M metagenome (GOLD analysis project Ga0210389, IMG submission 160127) | Forest soil microbial communities from Barre Woods Harvard Forest LTER site, Petersham, Massachusetts, United States - Inc-BW-H-28-O ...
GGCCGGGCGGGGGCGGGCCGGGGCCGGGCGGGCCGGGACCTGGCGGGCCGGGCCCTGGCGGACCGGGACCTGGCGGGCCGGGACCTGGCGGACCGGGACCTGGCGGACCGGGGCAAGGGCCGGGACCTGGCGGACCGGGGCAAGGGCCGGGACCGGGCGGACCGGGACCTGGGCCGGGGCGTGGCGGACCGATGCCGAAGGGCGCTTACGATCGGGGTAATGCGCAGGTGGGTGGCCCCACGGATGCGCCTCGCGGCTTCAGCACACGCGACCACGGCGCGCCGCCTCCGCCGCCAGGGAGAGGGTTCGGCTGGAATGATGGGCCTCCTCCCGGTGGGCCGCCGCCTAACTGGTACGGTCCGCCGCCTCCGGGTGGCTGGAACGGTCCTCCGCCTCCCGGTGGCTGGAACAACCGGTGGTACGGGCCCGACCGCGGCATAGCCCAGGCACAAGGCGACTTCGGGCCGTGCGATTATGGCGGCTACACCGCCATTCCGGTCTTCAATCCGGTTTTCGGTGGATGGGGCTTCTGGTACTTCGGTGTCTGGATTCCGCTGTACTGACGCAACATAAAACCTTTCGGCGTCCGGACCGTGCTTCACAGGTCCGGACGCCGCAAGCCGTTATGGGGACAGCGAATTGGCCACTATCGCGGCGTCCGGCCGACCCGGCTTCGGTTACAAACTGCTTGTTCTGCCGCCGGTCATGGGCGCTCTCGGGTTAAGAAATCTGAGCGTCTGGCGAGCGGCCATCGAGTCGAGCCTTCAGCGCGGGCACTAAACGTTCCGGGATTAGCACCGACCGCCGACCTAGGGTCCCGCATCCGGCACACCTCAGAAAGCCGCCGTCATCCACTATGCACCGCGGCACCGAACACGCGGCCTCCCACGCCCTGCACACCATCCTGACCGCCAACGACGACCCCGCCCGCACGATGTACACCGTCGCGGCGCGCACCAACCGCGAACTGTTGCCTGCCCCCGTGGCCGTCCTGCTGGACCACAACGACCAACGACGCACCAAGCGTGCACGGGCCTGGCGCCAACACAGCGCTCAAGCCAGGCACGCGAAGCCGCTTTCGAACGATTCTTTGCCAGCAGACACCAAGCTGCTGGCAAAGAATGTAGCCGCGGCTACGGGCTGGAATTCTGATTGTGCGTCTCATTCTGTGGCTGAACAAATGAGCGAAGATGACGGCGAGTCTGGTGATCCTGTGTCCCGGCCTCGCCGTCTCTGTGTCTGCCTCGCGTGTAGTCGCCTTGCCACTGCACTCGGTCTCCCGCGGCGACCCTCGCTACCTGCTCGATCTGGTTTGCCGCGCCACGTGAGCGAAGAAAGAACTCATGCTTGCGTTGCAGATCTTCATCAGACTCGATGCGCCTGAGTTCAGGGGCGAACTCTTCGAGCTCGGCTCGCCGCTGCGGGACGATCATGCAGATCGGCTCGTCGAGCTCGAATCGCACTGGCATCAGTTTGCGGGTGAGTTTCCAGCTCATGCTGAAACTCGCGCTTGCCCAGTCGGTTTCGACGATGCCCTCTAACGGAGACACGCCGTCCTTCGGATAGTTCGCCGGCCCGCGGACCAACAGGTTGTAGCCCGGCGGGGTGCGAAACAGCATCGGCAGATGCCAGGTCAGAATGCCGTTACCGAAGTGGCTGAGGGGCACGAACTGGCCGGCGTCGCGTTTATCGGGTGCGATCATCACATCCACGTCGTCTTCCTGACCGAACCACGTAGCGGTGAACGCGCACCGATTGCGCAGCTCCCAGCCACTTTGGTTAGCGATGAGCATCGGCAGACACCGATTGGGCCGACCGATGCGCATCTCTGACATCCACGTCCGGCTAATCGGTGCCGGGGTAATCGGCGGCGTGTTGTCCCGGGTGATGAATCCGATCAGTGGACGGGCCGTCCTGTTGGACTTGTCACTCATCCGTTCCTCGATTAGCTGGGGACATCTGTTGCTGCGATCACGTAGGGCATTTCCGTACTCCTAACCGGCCACTTCTCGACCGTCGGAGATATGAATTCGGCCATAAGTACCACGAAGCGGTGCCAGATTTTTGGGTTTTGCTGACCTTGACGCTCCCGTTAAATCTGGCGACAACCCGCTGCTTAGGCGAAAGGGACGGGCCCTCGCATCGGGTTCGGTGCCGAATGGCGACGAGGCTGGGCGGCTTCCCACGCTGCGCAGAGTTGTGCCAACAGTGTGTGAAGACCGGGCAAACACAACCCGACAAACCGTGGCCAGCGTGGCCACCAAGCACCCGCTGAACTGGGCATTTCAAGACGCCGCGTCCCCAGACGCTGACGCCTGCCGACGGCGGGGTTAGGCGCGAGGCGCTCCTAGGGGCCCGCGTTGCGGGCCAGATCGATGGCGTACTGATTCACGAAGGTGCCCGCCGGCGGATCACCTTTGTCACATGTTCCGTCGGATTCACCGGGACGTTTGATCCACAAGTAGGCGTCGGCGTGCGCGCCCCTGGTAGCCGCGGTAGGCGGAGTGCCCAGTGCTCGCCCGCCGGGGTTGCACCAGTTGAGCTCGGAGTCGGGCGCTGGTCCGACGCCGTTGCGCGACGTGTCGATCACGTAGTGCGAACCGTTGGTGAGCGCCGAAATCGCCTCGCCGTAACCGATTTCGTCCTCGGTGGTGAAGAAGTTCGCAGTGTTGAGGCTGAAACCCCGCGCGCGGCCGACACCGACCTTGTTGAGCCTGGCGGCCATGTCCTCGGGGCTATGCCAGCGCAAGTGACCACCGTCGACGTACACGGCCGTGGTCGGATTGCGCGTCAGCGTGTCGACGGCGTAGCGAATCAAGTCGAAGCGTTCTTGGCGCTGGTCAGACGACAGGCAGTCAGCCATGGCCAGTGCATCGGGTTCGACGATGATCGCCGACCGCGAAGCGCCCACGTCGGGTGCGATGCTGTCGATCCACGCGCGGTAGTCGTCGGCCGTCGCCAAGCCACCCGCAGCGAAGCTGCCACAGTCGCGGTGGGGGATTCCATAAAGCGTCAGAACCGGGATGGCGCCAGCAGCCTGCGCGTCGCCGATGTACTTCGCGACCATAGCTGCGGCAGAGCCCGGGACGATCCAATACGCCTGCGGCGTGTTGGCGATGGCGGTCAACTCGGGACTCGGCGGATTGGCATGCTGGGCGGCGCGCATAGCCGCCGAGGTGGGATTGACGTAGAAGGGCATGCCGGCCAACGGATTGACCTCATCGGCCAAGCGCACCGCCGGGGTGGGACCGACCTGCACCGGGTCGGCAAGAAAACCCATGCCGGCAACGGCCGCAACCGTTAGGAATGGGGCGATCCACCGCGCGACTGCACCAGCAGCTGAGAACATCACCCCAGGAAAAGTAGTGCTCCAGAAGACTGAGCGCCAATCGCCGACCGCAGGTCATGGGTGATCGGCGCTTGGCACGGTAGCGGCGTCGTTGTGCTCGGAGTCCGCAACCTCACCCACTACCGAATCGCTCACTGCCCCACCGCGGCGCACTCCGCACCATGGTCAATGCGCTCTGAATTACGAAGAGCCTCTTAACTCCATAGGAGCGTCTCCGACCTCTGGCCACGGGACCCGGCCTGGCCGCAGTTACCTGGAACCCGACCGAGTACTGCAGGCGCTGGACGTGCAGGTAGTGGACGAACTCGTGGGTGCCGCCCGCGGTGTCGGCCAGCCCCGCCTTGTGATCGGCGGCGGTGCTGGAGCAGGCGTTGTCCGGGCGCAGCAGAAATCGCCAACGGCTCACCCGTGCCGGTCGCGCCCGTGATCGACGAACGCGCACAACGGGTGAAACCCGTACCCACGCTTGAACGTTGGGGCCGCGACAGATATCACCACACTCAGGGAGCGGGCGGAAGGTCCGATGTTGAACAGTTGTCCACCGCTGCGATGTGCTGCGCTCTGCTAAAACAGCCTAACCGCCAGCATATTCTGCGATACCTTCTAGGCAATCGAAGTTGTAAAACTGAATGATCCTTAGAAATGTCACCTAAACGCGTCCTAAGGGATTAACAATATGAAAGAATTGCGGTACCGAGCTACCACAACGCAGACACTGCGTACCATTCAAGAACTTAACAATGCAGGGCGTCCCAATATTCTATTTGCGGGGTTGGCAATCACAGCGGAAGCGGCTCAATCCGCATACCTCATTAGCCGTCTACATTCCCTCTCGGCCGATCACATCACGCACTTCTCAAACTCGATCGAGGAAGCGATCTCGGGGGCCGTAAAGTTAGCGCGTCATTCTCGCGCGACCGCCCGAACGCCCGACCAAGGGCGATCTGTTCTGATCGTCGACACTAGCGGTGATCTACAAGATTACTTCAACCCGAGCCGCTCACCTGCTAGCGACTCCCACGTCCCAAACCTAATATTCGTCGCCTCCTTCGAACATGCGATGGCAGTCGCCAAATCTCGCGACTGGTGCGCGATCATAACCACAATAAATGAGTCAGACGACGATGGATGCGCTGCCGTCCTGTCAGACGTCGCCCGAAGCCAAGGCGCTCTATACGCCGTTGCCGACCGTCGGCCAATCGCCATGGATTCAGGAGATGTAGCCCTACCGGCAGCACAGATCGGCTGCGACGTCAGAATATATGGGGAAAATCTGACTGATTATCAAGTTCCATTCGGTTGCTTCACGATGTCGTACGACGCGTATAAGGTCTGGAATAACCCAATCGATGCCTTCACGCATTCTTCAACATTCGCCGCTAATGCTGTCGTCCTCACAATTATGATTGAAACGCTCCGCCGGAAGGGGTACGTAACAAGGGAGCATGAACAAGTGTTAGCGCGAATAAGAAACGACCGCCGCACCCGAAACATGTTTTTTGGAAAGTATATCAATCCGATCTCGACATTGGTGATGGAGTCATTCAATCACGACTTTGAGTTTGAACATGCCGAAGGCGGCACGATGACACTTCGGGATGGTCGACGCTTGATAGACTGTGCGAGTGGAACAGGAGCAAACCTCCGCGGCCACAATCCGCAAGACCTATACGGCGAGGTGCTCGCGGTTCACGACCCCGAGAAAAATTACGTTAAGGAGCTCACAGAGAAACTATATTCGATCACAGGCTTCGACGACTTCTTTCCAGCCGTCAGTGGTGCAACGAGTGTAGAGCTAGCGCTGGCCCTTGCTCAGCTGGCGCGGCCCGAACGCCGGAAGATCGTCACATTCCGAGGCAACTTCTCAGGAAGGACTCTTGCAGCCCAGAATGTTAGCCGATATGGCCCGCAGCGTTCTGCATCTCTTCCAGATGCTTTTGCTCCATACTACCCATATGTTACCTTTCTCGACCTCAACTCCCCGACCGTAGCGGCTGATCTTTCGCTAGCGTTATCCGATCCGGAAGTTGGTCTACTTTGGTGCGAGCTAATCCAAGGCTATGAATGCATCAAAATCTCCGAAGACATTCAGCGCATAATTACGCAGGCAAAAGTCCGGAATAGCATATTGGTAGGAATCGACGAAGTCCTCACTGGAGTCTGGCGAGCGTCGGATACAGAATTTCTGTACCACCAGTCTACGGAGATAGTTGCTGATTTGGTCACAATAGCGAAACCTCTATCGGACATGACTCTACCCATAGGTGGATGCCTCGTGCGTTCAAGCGTTGTTGACGAGATCGCGAGCATCAACCGCGATCCAGCGAACACAATCGAGTTACTTCGGCGAAGATATCACCACAATCTTTCGGCACATATCGCATTACACGCGTTAGATGCAGTCGATCGACCCGACATGCAATCATTGCGAATCAGGGAACGGACAACGTTGTCCGCGGGCTTATCGTCGATCGCACCCAAATCGCGGTTATATTCATCTGTATCTGGCTCGGGTGCTCTCCTACGACTTACCCTTAACAGACGCTACTTCCCCTGTAAGCCAAACAGCGTGTTCGAAGAGTTAATAGATACGTCTCTCGAAGAGCTCATAATTGACCGATGTGGCGTCCTGTTAGGACGCGGAAGATTCTTTCCGGCCGTGTTCCCGGAGGAGGGACACGCAGTGAGGCTCGTCGCTGCCCTCCAAGCTGGAATACCTGAGATTAGTGTTCTATCGGTGTACTGGAATCTTGTTTCCAAATTGGCCCGTCTCGCCATCAATGCTTTCTATCGCCGGTACAAACCGCCCCAGTTAATAAAACCACAGTTGTCTGGACCGATAGCACCGTCGCGTGGTTCGGATGAGTGGGAGGCACGCCCCAAGGAGCGCTCCTTCGAAGAATAGTCGTCCGAACCGACCGGCTTCTCTACTTGATGACAAACGGCAGAATCACATTAACTGGACTTGCCGGAATACCATCATTGGCCCCTCCTATTGGTCTCCGCAACCATTCAACAAGTCACTCTTCAGCGCGTCCGCTGAGAATCGCGATGTCGTCCAATTCCTTTGATAATTGCTCCGCGAGATAACCGATATCCGGAGTGTATTCGGGGCACCCGATCAACCCAATGTCAAGGTTGTCGTTTACGGACGTAATGCCTACAAATAGCGCACTTCCATCGTATATTGATGCGAATGGGATTAAGTCGACAACGCGTGCCCCCCCGAGATCCAGATCAATCAGCCCGCCGCCGATGTTCGAGATCACAAGAGATTGCAAGACCTTATGCTTGTCTGCGAGCCTGAGTCGCGAGTACAGCCGAAGCCCCTTGCCCCAAAGAGGTGAAGAAAACCGCGCCCAATCTGAAATTAGCGTAGGTCCGAGGCTCTCAAAATAGGATCTGGACGTGCTCGCAGATGCGATGGTTTTGGACATCCGCTGTTCGGCGTCGACCACCTCGGTATGCAGATAGGTGAGAAATCCGCTTGTCTGATTTCTCCCTTCGACACCGGGAGCGCCGTGTACAGCCTTTGGAATATATGCTACCAGTGGCCCGTCGGGTAGGTCGTCGGCACATAATAGGTAGTTGCGCAACGCAGATGCCACCAGATACAGAACGACGGTATTTACAGTGGTGCGATAGTGGTTCTTTACGGCCTTCACCGCCTTCAAATCAAGTCGTGCATACGCTAAGTTCCTATTTGCGGTTAATGTTCGGTTGAAGTGAGTACGGGGTGCCGTGAAAGCTCTTGGCAGTAAATCACTTGACGGCTTCTGATTTTTACGGAGAGTTAATGCTGCAGTTCTCCATATTTGCGCCACTAGATACGCTGGGCGAGAGGCCCTCTCCAATAATCCTGTGACAAATATTTCTCGCGTACCGGGCGTTCCGTGATCGCGGATCAAGATCTCTGGCGAATCGTTCGAGATAGCCCCGGTCGTTTGGCGCGTCAGCGTGGTTCCCTGCACTCCGTCAATACAGGATTCGTGCACTTTAGTGAACATTGCCACAGTCCCATTGTCCAGAGAGTCGAGATACCACCATTCCCAGAGGGGCCTGGTTAGATCCATGGGTATCGAAGCTAGGTGTCCGCACAATGTAAGAAGTTCGCCGTCGCCGGCCTGACGTCGTCCAGATATCTTGAGATAATGCAGGTGATTGTCGATATCAAAGTTAGGGTCGGGACGCCACACCGGGTGTGAAAAGTTCCACCAGGGCTTATATGCGTGCTGTCGATACGTGGCGATTTCGTCACAGCGGCCAGATAACCAGCCTTTAAATGATTCAAACGAGAACATGCCCGAGCCGGCGGGCGGTTCAATAAACATTAGCCCATATCCAACATTAAAATGAGTCGGCGTCTCCATGTATAACAGGCTCGCGTCGTGCCCTGTCATTCTGTCCATAGAAAGCAGTCTAGGCTGTGTCGTGCTTCCGGATTGAATGAACGGCGAATCTCACCTGGCGAGTGGAACTTCACACTGGTAGGCGTGGCGTCTTGCGACCTCTAAGATGCGCCTTATATCATAGTTGCTGGTTTCGCTGCCAGTGAATCTTGTCCGCCCAATTGGGTCAATATGCGGTCGTCCGTTCGGGCGAAGTTCGTTTTCACTCGAGCAGCCGATAAGGTGGTGTGGGGTATGAGTTACGGCCGTAGCGGGTTCTTCGGGCGACTGGGATCGTTCGTGGTACGACACGGGTTGTGGGTCGTCATAGGCTGGTATTTGTTAGCAGGTGCAGTAAATCTTGTGTTTCCGCAGATCGAGACTGTAGTTCGGGCTCAATCCGTTGCAACGATTCCCGCTGACATGACATCGATGAGGGCGCTGAATCGCATGGCCGCTGTGTTCGATGAGGAAGGGACCCAGACCTCCGTCACAATTGTTATGAGCGATCCGGCGGGATTGGGGAATGAGCAAATTCGGCGCTATCAGTCGCTTGTGTCTCAACTTAATGCCGATCCAAACGCCGTAACACGGACACAAGCTCTTCTCCTCGATAAAAAATCGCAGGATCGCGTTCTCAGCAAGGATGGGAAAGCTTGGTTCCTTAATGCCAGTCTGAAAGGCACTCTGGCTACTCCTAAAGCCCAGCAATCGTTTAACACTGTAAAGCAAATTGTACATCGTACTTTCGACGGATCCTCGACGACGGCATATGTCACTGGAGCAGCAGCAACTCTCGGCGATTTTGTTGACGCCAACCAGAATGACATACTTACTATTTCAATAGCAACGAGTTTGCTCATAGTTACATTGCTGCTAGTTGTATATCGATCCATCTTCACCGCGATGCTTCCGCTTGTGGTTATCGGTCTGGCTCTTGCAGTCGCACGGGGAGTGGTTAGTGGGCTCGGATTGATTGGATTCCCGGTATCTCAGATCGCCGCGTCTTTTATGACCGCGGTGCTGCTGGGTGCCGTGACTGATTATTGTGTCTTTATTATTAGCCGGTATCATGAACGATTACGTGCTGGAGATTGTCCGACGGACGCCGCGGTTTACGCGTCCTCTGCGGTTGGGCCTGTGATATTTGCGTCCGCAGCTACCGTCGTGGCCGCCTGCGCCGTGATCTCATTCGGTAAGCTAAAGGCGATTGGTACTGCGGGGCCAACTTGCGCAGTTGCGGTGATAGTTGGTTTTGTCGCCTCAGTGACCCTGTTACCACCAGTGCTTGTTCTCGCCGCGCGATTCGGAGCGGGCATGGCACGACATGAACTCACTGCTCGCTACTGGTCGAGGGTCGGCGTGACCGTCGCGAGAAGGCCAGTTGTTATTGTGGTGACCAGCTTGATATTTCTAGGTGTTCTTGCAAGTGCCACTATGTTCATTCGAGTGAGCTATGACGATCGCCGGTCGCAGAAGCCATCGAACGAAAGCAATACCGGCTATCGGCTGCTCGATCGTCATTTTCCGAAGGACTTCATATTTCCGCTAATGCTTATGGTGGAGTCACCCAACGATATGCGCAATGCAGAAGCCCTCGCTGAGTTGGATCAAATGGCACAGCGTATTTCGCAGCTTCCGGACATTTCGAACGTTAGTGGGATAACTCGGCCGACCGGCGCTAAGCTCGATCTCGCGACGTTGGCTGGTCAGAATGGCATTATGGGGGACAGACTTTCCGCGGCCAGCAGCGAGATTAGTGATAACAGAGATCAGCTGCGCTTACTGGCTGACGGCGCCGGTCAACTGGCGAGCGGGCTAAGCCGCCTACACGATGGGCTGGAGAAGTCGAGACCGCAGCTCGTGATAATTGCTTCAGAGCTTTCGAAGTATGAAGATACGATAGCTCAACTGGACCGCCTCGGAAAATTGCTGATCGAGAATAGCAACTGGCGAAGCATCTTTGAACAGATCGACTCGATGGGCGTATCTCTTGAGCGTTCGATACAGCGAGCGGGTACGACAATCGACCAACTTCGTTCACTGAGCGAATTCCTCGTCAACACGGGTGTGTGCGAGACGCATCCGGAATGTGTTCTCGTTCAGACCAGCCTAGATTCCCTCGTCGATTTGCGCGATCACGGTTTTTTCGACGGTCTTGTAAAGCTACGGGACACTCTTCAGGCTGCGACAGGTAAGTCCTCACTCCCTGATGTTGCCGATAGTTTGTCGCGAGATTTTTCTAACCTTCCGAAGTTCCTTGATTCCAGTTCGAGTGGTTTGGCAAGTATTTTACAGCGATTCGATACCTTGGAAAAGGGGATAGGAGCACTCTCCGATGGTGCCGTGCGGATAGCGGACGGTGTCCGTTTGCTGGTGAACAAGAATCTTGAAATGGCTAGGGGATTACAAACTATTGCGTCTGTTCTTTCGACGATGAGTCATGATGCGGCTACGCCCGCGATGTCGGGCTTTTATTTGCCCCCGAATGCGTTTGGAGACGGCGATTTCATGGCGGGTGCGAAATTCTTCGTTTCGAAGGATGGCAGAGTGGTTCGGTATATCATTCAGACTCGTTGTGACCCTTATAGCCGGTCTGCGGTGGATCTCGTTCATCTAATTCAGACGGTGGCGCAGCAAGCACTGCCCAACACAACATTAGCTGGCGCGTCAACTAGTATTATTGGGTACGCCGCGGTGATAGGTGAACTTCAGCAGATCTATGTGGAAGACTTTGTTCGTATTGTTGCGCTAACGATCATTATTGTCGCAGCGATTCTAGCCGTGCTGCTTCGCGCTGTGCTGGCTCCAATTTACTTGGTGGCGTCCGTGACTCTGAGCTATCTGTCCGCGCTCGGCCTAGGGGTGGTCGTATTTCAAGTCTTACTAGATAATCCGATATACTGGGTTGTCCCGGCGCTTTCGTTTATTGTACTTATCGCGGTCGGTGCCGACTATAATATGCTTCTGATATCGCGATTGCGCGAGGAATCTATTAATAATACAAGGGTAGGCGTAATCAGGGCGGTAAAACGAACCGGAGCGGTAATAACTTCGGCCGGAATAATATTTGCGGCATGTATGTTCGGACTGATGGCCGGAAGCGTGTCGACTGTGATGCAGACAGGGTTCGTAATTGGATGCGGACTGCTGCTCGATACATTCATTGTCCGAACGCTTACTGCGCCGGCTTTGGCTACGATTCTCGGGAAAGCGAACTGGTGGCCATCTAGGCAATAGGCGCCCGCTCAAACAGTGCGGCAACCGAGGCCACCGGGCCCGGGCCCGGGGAACCGCAGCTCAACGGCCCGAGCAGCCGACAGCTTCGGTTCAGCTCCGTCCTCAACGGTGTCGCGGACACTTTTGACACATATAACAAGCCCGTGAGTCCCAGGCGAAGCGCGGCCTCCGCCGCGGCCGCCGTCCGGCCGGCCGCTATCGCTCTCGCGCCCTGCAGCCCTGGCGGCCTCTCGTGCTCGCGGGCTACCGGCGTCCGCGGCTGCGCCCGCGCTTCCACTGGCCGTTCGAGTTGTGGTCGACCATGGAGTGGATCGCGCCGCGGTCGTGTCTGTCGAGCGCGCGGTCGACCTCGTGATGCTGGGCATCAGGTACCTGCTCCCCGGGAGCCCTCGGCGCGCATCGCTGAGTGACGGGAGATGAAGGGTTCCCTGTCGGGAGTGCTGCCACCGTGTCCGGTTTGTGTCCGATCGTCGGACGGGCGGCCTGCGTCAGACCTGCTCAGCGCGCGGTATTTGACGCATGCGCGTCGTTAAGCCGCAGGCCATCGGCCGGTCCGTCCGCCTGAAAAGCGGAAGGCCGGCGGTTCGATCCCGCCCCTACGGGAATTCGGTCGACGGAATGTGGCCGGGGAGCCTTGGCCCGGTACATAGCTCAGCAGGACACGGCCCCATGTGATCTGAGACAACAACAGCTGTTCATCGTTGGTGCTCAGGACATCGACATAGTTCGATTTTCTCCTGATCATTTGTGGACCGGGGCCGTCTGGCTGGGCCACACAGGGGGAGCGCGAAACATGCGGTTCGACTTGAGTCGGCAGAAGCGGCTACGTAACAACTCCAAAGAAAGGCGCCGTGTCGAGGTACGCGGCCGGCCAGGTCGAGTGCGAGCCAGTTTTTTAAAAGATGAGCGTGTGAACCATCGATCAGAAGAAGGAGATGGACGTGAATGCAGCGGAAAATCTGGCGGAAGCCATAACCGAGAACTACGACAATCCGCTACAGGGCAGCATAGACGTGTCTGCACATGTTGAGTCCTTACTGCAAAGCTTAGGGGCGACAACTTCCGATTCCGGAGGCAAGGTCACCTATTACGGGTCTGATCCCATCACGCCGGATCGCTTGCCGTATGGATCTATCAGCGCAATCTCGCTCGCGGCCAAGGCGATCCTGATCGCCAAGATCTGGAAGGAGCGCACCGGCGAGGGGCAAGACATTCATATCGACGTGCGTAAAGCCTTGCGGCGCCTCACACCGTTCCTCGACGGGAAGTGGGAACTGGTCAATGGATTCCCCGGACGCACGGACCCATTCAGCCCCTTTTCCGGCGGTCCCGATATTGTTCCCACCGGGGACGGCAAATGGATTATGTTTGCCGAGCCCTATCCCGCTCTACGCCAGCGCGCACTCGATCTCCTTAAACCCAAGGGTGGCTTCTATGAAGAGCTACGCGACGCGGTGAAAGAGTGGAACGGTGAGGAACTTGAAGAAGCAGGTGAGAAAGCCGGCGTCCCCATGCCGCTCGCCCGCAACATCAAAGACGTGCTGAAGATGGATGCCTTCACCAAGAACTTGGGGCTGATGCCTCTGGTCAGCGTCGAGAAAGTAGGCGAAAGCGATCCAATACCATTTACGCCTAATCCGACGACGCCGCTCGACGGTATCCGCTTACTCTCGTCAAGCCACGTCATCGCAGCCCCGTCGATCGGTCGCGCCATGGCCCTGCATGGCGCCGACTCGCTCAATGTGTGGCGGCCATCCGATGTCGAGCACACGCTCTGGCACTACACCTCGCATGTCGGAGTGCGCTCCACCATGCTCGAGTTGGGTAACAAGGACGGCCAGGCGAAGTTCCGTGAGCTGCTGTCCCAGGCCGACGTATTGGTCACGAATCGCCGAACGGGATGGCGGGACCGATTCCACATCACGTCGGAGGAAGTGATCAAAGAGCGCCCCGGTCTGATCGATACACAGATTACCTGGGCCGGCGAAACCGGGCCGTGGTCGAATCGCGTCGGCTTCGACATCACGGCCACTTTCGCGTTGGGCCTGGACAACATTGAGGGCAGCGACGAGAAGCCAGCACATCCGTCGATCTTTGTGGCCTGCGACTACGCAGCGGGTTGGCTCGCAACCTGCGGCATCCTGTCGGCACTGCTCCGGCGTGCGAAGGAGGGCGGAAGCTACCGCGTCCGGGTTTCGTTGGTACGCACCGCTCTCTGGCTTGCTGAGTTGGGCATCTTCGATCGCGACTACGCGATAAACACGGCCGGCTCAAATGATGAGCATCTCTATCCGGATCCCGATGGATTCGTTGTCGATACCCCAATGGGCCGCTATACCGGCGTCAAGGAAATGATCGAGATGTCAAAGACGCCCGGTGAATACAAGTATCCATTGACCCCGTTTGGTTCGTGGCAACCAAGCTGGCTCTAACCGGGTGAGGGCAGCCCAGTTTGGTCTGACGTCAACGATTTCGACGCGACACCGCCTGGCCGCGGCCGATACCGCCGGCCTATTCGCGCTCGGTGCCTACCCGATTGTTCCGGCCAGCGCGACCGCCATCGGCGCACTGATGACCATGCAGCGCCAAGTCGACGGCGACATCACCTAGTCGCGAGGCTGCAACAGCGCCTGGCAGACCGCATCGAATAACCATTTTTCCGCTTTCGGATAGCTCCATCCGTTGTCGTCGACCAGCGTGAAGAACCCGGCGTAGCCCAGGTAGAACCACAGGATGTCAAGCGCTGCCTCCGCATTCATGCCATCACGCAAGGCGCCCAATTCGGCGAGGCGCCGTACGACGACTGCGTGGCCGGCTCGGTAGCGGCCGGTGCCAAGGGCCAGGCCCTCGGCAGCTGTGTCGTCGTGCGGTGCAGCTCCGATGACGACCCGCATGATGTCGCCGAAGTCCTGCCGCATCTGACGCGTGACTGCCGCGTCGTATCGCAGGAGTTCGACGGGGTCGTCGATGTTTTCAATGCGTTCGATCGCTTCGGCGACTATGGGCGCGGCCGACCATTCGTCGATCAGAGCACGCAGCAGTCCTTGCTTGCCGCCATTGACGGCGTACACGGTGGCCGGGGAAACCCTTGCCTCGGTGGCGATTTCGTTGACGGTTGTGGCGAAGTAACCCTTGTCGCGGAACAGGCGCCGCGCGGCATCGACAGCGGCTCGGCGGGTTGCTTCCGCATATTCCGCCCGTCGGCTGACGACACGCCCCGACGTCGCAGAGGCCTTGCGATCGGTCACGTCTGAAAACCCCTTCGTTGGAGTTGCACTCTAGCGAGACTAGCACTACTCTAATCGGCTAGAGTCACACTCTAGTATTCCGAGTACCACTCCAAGCAAAGGTACGACCATGACGACCCACACGTCGACCACTACGGCGGCCGCTGTTGCGCGAGAGCTCGATCGCCGGCTGCCCGCCGGGCACGTCCTCGCCGGTCGCGCGTACGAGCAGCGCCGCCGAGTCTGGAACGGTGCCATTGACCACGCACCCGCGTTGATCGTGCGCCCGCACACGCGGGATGAAGTACGGGTAGCGGTCCTTGTCGCACGCCATCACGATCTGCCGCTGTCGGTCCGCGGCGGTGGCCACGACTGGGCGGGCCGGGCCCTGCGCCACGACGGCTTGGTCATCGACCTATCCTCGATGACTCACGTCATCGTCGACCCGGAAAGCCGGATCGCCACAGTGCAGGGCGGCGCCACCGCCGGCGACGTTGTCGGCGCGGCGCAAGTCCACGGGCTGTCGGCCGCAACTGGGACAGTCGGCGGAGTCGGAATGGCCGGATTGACCCTGGGCGGCGGGTATGGGCCGCTGATCGGCCGGTACGGTCTGGCGCTCGACAACCTGCTCGGCGCTGAGGTGGTACTTGCCGACGGACGGTTGATCACCGCCACACGGTCACAGGAGCCCGAGCTGTATTGGGCGCTGCGTGGCGGTGGCGGAAACTTCGGGGTCGTCACCTCGCTGAGCGTGCGCCTGCACCCGGTATCCGACGTACTCGCCGGGCTCATCGTGTATCCGTGGTCCGACGCCATCCGGGTCTGGACGCAGGTCGACGACATACTCGCCGACGGGCCGGATGCGCTCACCGTGCAATCCGGCATCCTGCCGGGCCCCGACGGGGGCCCGACAGCGTTTCTCGCGCCGGTCTGGTGCGGCGACTTGGCGCCCGGCGAAAGCGCCGTCGGGCGGTTGCTGCGGCTGGGTACTCCGCTAATGGCAAACGTCGCTCTCACTAGCTATGCTGGCCTGCTGAGCCAGTTCGATGCGCATGTCATCGCCGGACGCCATTACGCTGTGCGCACCCGAAATGTGCGCCGCTTTATGCCAGAAGTGATCGCAGCACTGTTCGAGGCCGGCCAGCGTCAAACATCGAAGTACTCGGCCGTTGCCGTGCACCACTTCCACGGCGCTGCGACTCGGGTTCCCCTCGGCAGCAACGCCTTTGGCGTCCGCGCGCCGCACCGCATGATCGAAATCGTGGCGGCCTGGGAGCCCGACGACGACGCGGCCGCACACATTGCCTGGGCGGATCGCGTTGCCGCGGATTTGGCCCCGCATGCCTTTCCCGGAGGCTACCCGAACATGCTTGGTCCCGACGATCACGAGCAGATCGCACACGCGTACGGAAGCAACGCCGCCCGTCTATGCGCCGCGAAGAAGCATTTCGACCCCGACGGCGTTTTTTCTGCCATCCCATTACCCAGCTAATCGGGGCGGGCCAGGGACAATGAGCAGATGCACCTTGTGTGGCGGTTCCTTTTATTCGCGTGCGCCGGTGGGCTGGTCGCGGCGGCCGGTGCTGCCTACGATGCGGCCCGCGTGGCCGCTCCCGGCCGTCCGTCGCCGCCCGTCCAGCTGCCCATCCAACCGGTCGACACGACGGTCCCGGCCGGCCCCGGCGTGCCGCCCGTCAGCGACGCGGCACACGCGGCCGGGTTCGTCGATGTACGGACGGTCGTTCCCGACGCGTTGATCGACCTCCGCTACGCGACGACGAACAACTTCACCCACACCCAGTTGTATCCCTCCGACGCCCGCTGCCTGGTGCACCAATCCCTGGCTCCAGGCCTCACGGCGGCCGCCGCGGCGCTGCGCCCGCAGGGGCAGGTGCTGGTGTTCTGGGACTGCTACCGGCCGCACGACGTTCAGGTCAGGATGTTCAACGTGGTCCCCAACCCGGCCTGGGTGGCCCGGCCGGGTCAGTATGCGCACAGCCATGAATCGGGGCGCTCGGTTGACGTCACATTCACCAGCCCACAACAAGCCTGCCCGCCCGAGCGTCAGGTGAGCGGACTCTGCCTGGCCGACATGGGCACCGACTTCGACGACTTCACTTCTCGGGCAACGGCATACGCGACCCAGGGCGTCAGCGCCGAGGCCCGGGCGAACCGGGCCCGGCTACGGGACGCCATGAGCTACGGCGGTTTGACCCCGTACTCCGGTGAGTGGTGGCATTTCGACGGTCCCGGCGCCAAGGACGACCGCCCCATTCTCAACGTCCCCCTCGATTAGTCTCATATAGTGAGATAGATATCTCATATTGTGGAGTAAGGCGGTAAGCTCCGCGCTGGGGACGCGCCGATCAAGGGACAGCACAGTGAACGACGAACATCGGGCTATCTACACGCACGGACATCACGAGTCGGTGCTGCGCAGTCATCAGCGGCGCACCGCGGAGGACTCCGCGGGCTACCTGCTGCCCTACCTGGAGCCGGGGTTATCCCTGCTGGACGTCGGTTGCGGCCCCGGAACAATCACCGCGGACCTCGCCGAACGTATCGCGCCCGGATCGGTCACGGCCGTCGACCAATTCGCCGACGTCCTCAACCTGGCGCACGCTGAAGCCCAGCGGCGCAACCTGTCCAACGTCTCGTTCGCCACCGCCGACGTGCATAGGCTCGACTTTTCTGATGACGCGTTCGACGTCGTCCATGCTCACCAGGTGCTGCAGCACGTCGCCGATCCCGCGCAGGCGCTGCGGGAGATGCGGCGAGTGTGCGTGCCCGGCGGAATTGTCGCGGCGCGAGATGCGGACTACTCGGGGTTCATCTGGTTTCCGCAGCTTCCGGCGCTGGACCTGTGGCGGGACCTCTACCAACAAGCGGCTCGCGCCAACGGCGGCGAACCGAATGCGGGTCGGCGGCTGCTCTCGTGGGCCCACCAGGCAGGATTCGACGACGTCACGCCTACGGGCAGCCTGTGGTGCTATGCGACGGCGGCGACCCGCGAATGGTGGGGTGGAATGTGGGCCGACCGGATCCTTCATTCGGGCGTGGCTCGCGAGCTGCTGGATTTAGGTCTAGCCACTACCACCCAGCTCGAGGAGATCTCCGCGGCGTGGCGGGCGTGGGCCGCGGCTCCGGATGGTTGGCTGGCCATCCCACACGGCGAAATCCTCTGCCTAGCTTAGAAATTCACGCCTTTGCGCTCGGGGACGCCGGGAAACCACCGGAAACGGTCTCGAAGGCATCGGCGACCTTCAGCACGGTCGCGTCGTCGAATCGCTTGCCTACGATCATCATTCCGACGGGCAGGCCGTCGACCAGGCCGGCGGGCACGGAGATCGCGGGGTGGCCGGTGATGTCCATGGGTGAGGTGTTGAGCGCCTTGCCGAGTGCGCGTTCGAGCAGCGCGAGATCCTGTGGGCTGCCCGCCGGCAGCGTGTCGGCCGTGCTGGGAACGGTGGGCATGACCAATACGTCGTAGTGCGCGAGAGCCGCATCGTAGGCTGCGCGCACGTGCGGCAGCAGATTGCGTGCCTTGGCATAAGACACGCCGCCAAGCGTGTTCAGTCCGTAGTGGCCGCACAGTGCCGTCGCCTTGATGGTGCTGGCGAATTGATCGGCCTTGACGGCTCGCTGTCTGGCGAAGTGCGCCATCAGTTCTGGGTCGTAGAGTCCGTCCACGCCGAGCCCGTATCCGTTGCCGTCCAGCATCTGGTAGGTGGCGCCGTCGGTCATAATGACGGCGAACACATGAAGTGCGCTGCGGTGCCAGGGCACGCTGATTTCGCCTACGGTGCAGCCGATCTCGGTGAACCGCTGTGCCGCCGATCGGACGAGGTCGTCCACGTCCGGCAGCGAGCCCGGTTGCCCGAAGCCCTCGGTGAGAACGCCCACCCGCAGACCGGCCACGTCGCCGGTGAGTGCGGCCCGGTAGTCGACCGACGGCATATCGCGCGGTTGGCGCGGGTCCAGGCCGTCGGGTCCGGCGAGCACGGTGAGCATAAGCGCGGCATCGGCGACGGTGCGCGTCATGGGACCGACGTGATCGAGCGTCCGCTCGATCGGGAACGCGCCTGTGTAGGGCACGAGCCCGTACGTCGGCTTGTGCCCGACAATGCCGCACACTGATGCCGGGATCCGGATCGATCCGCCCTGGTCGCCGCCGAGGGCCAGGTCGACCTCACCGGCGGCGACGAGCGCGCCGCTGCCACTGGACGACCCGCCCGTTTCGCGCGTGGTGTCCCACGGGTTGCGCACCGGCCCGGAGGCGGAGGTGAAGCTAGACCCCGAGCAGCACAGGTCCTCGCAGACACTCTTCCCGGCGATCGTTGCCCCGGCCGCGAGCAGCCGCTCGACGACCGTCGCGTCGCGACTGGGGATGAAACCTTCCACCGCGCGTGAACCGTTCATCATCGGAATCCCGGCGACGACGATATTGTCTTTGATCGCCACCGTCCTGCCCGACAGCGGGCCCTCGGCGCCGGAGGCGATCTCGGCCGTGACGTACCAAGCGCCGAGCGGATTGTCGCCCGGCTCCGGGAATCGGTAGGCACGCTCGGGGGCCTGCGGACGTGCAAACTTGTTGTACAGCTCGTCGACCGCGTCGTAAGACCTCATGGAGAACTCGACGGCTGCCACCCACATCGCCCGGGCGTGTGCGTCGAAGTGAAAACCGAAGTGCTTGGCAGCGGCGTCGATGTCCGTCGCCGATGGCCGGGAAACCGTCATGTCGACCTCCGTCGTTGGCTGCGAACAGCAGCTTAGAGCATCGGTTTGGCCAGGTCAGCAATGTGGTATTGGCATTCTCTTTTTTTGCAAGTACGTTATTCATCGATGGATAACGCGGCTCAGACCCCGTCCGGCATCCCGCTCGCGCCGGTGTATGGCCCGGGAGATAAAAGCGCGGAACCGCCGGCGCCGGGGGAGTTCCCCTTCACCCGGGGTAACTTCGCGTCCGGGTACCGCGGCAAGCTGTGGACGTTCCGCCAATATTCCGGCTTCGGTACCGCCGAGGAATCCAATCGCCGCTACCGCTACCTCTTGGAGCAGGGCGGCACCGGGTTGTCAGTGGCGCTGGACCTGCCCACCCAGTGTGGATACGACTCCGACGATCCCGAGTTCGGAGAGGAGGTCGGCCGGGTAGGCGTCGCAGTGGACACCCTGGCCGACGCCGAGATCCTTTTTGACGGCATCCCGCTGGACAAAATCAGCACGAGCATGACGATCAACGGCACGGCGGCGATTCTGCTGGCGTTCTACGTGGCGGCCGCCGAGCGAAAAGGGATACCGCGCGCGAAGCTCACCGGAACCATCCAGAACGACATCCTCAAGGAGTACGCCTCGCGCGGGACCTGGATCTGGCCGCCGGAGCCGTCGCTTCGGCTGATCGCCGACACCATCGAGTTCTGCGCGGCCGAGGTCCCGAAATTCAATGCCATCTCGGTGGCCGGAGCGCATTTCCGCGACGCCGGCGCCACCGCGGTGCAAGAAATGGCGTTCACCTTGGCTGACGGGGTCACCTATTGCGACACCGTGGTGGAACGGGGCCGGATGACGATCGACGAGTTCGCGCCCCAGATCTCGTTCTTCTTCTATACCCACGGCGATTTCTTCGAGGAGGTCGCCAAATACCGTGCGGGGCGCCGGCGCTGGGCGACGATCGTGCGGGAACGCTATGGGGCGACGACGGACAAGGCGTCGATGTTCCGGTTCGGCTGCGTGTGCGGCGGCGCGTCGTTGTATGCCCCACAGGCGCAAAACAATCTGGTGCGGGTGGCCTACGAGGCGATGGCCGCGGTATTGGGTGGCGTGCAGTCGATGTTCACCGCGGCGTGGGACGAGCCGTTCGCGCTGCCCACCGAGGAGTCCACGACACTGGCGCTGCGCACCCAGCAGATCCTCGCGTACGAAACCGGCGTGGCCCGGGTCGCCGACCCGCTCGGCGGCTCCTATTTTGTCGAGGCGCTCACCGACGCCACCGAAGCCCGCATCGTCGAGATCATGGACGACCTCGAGCGGCGAGGCGGGATGGTCAGCGCGATCGAGGACGGTTATCTGCAGGGCCTGATCGCCGACGAGGCCTTCCGCATCCATCAGGACATCGAAGCCGGCACTCGCCCGGTCGTTGGGGTCAACCGGTTCGTCTCCGAGGAGCCCGAGCCGGACGTCGTCACCTACGAACTCGACGCCGAGGGCCGCGATCTGCAACTCAAGCGGCTCTCCAAAGTGAAGGCCGAAAGGGACAGCGGCGCAGTGCAATCCACTCTTGTCGCACTGTCGCGCAGCGCGGAGGGAACCGACAACCTCATGCATAGACTGATCGACTGTGCCAACGCCTACTGCACGCTCGGTGAAATGGTGTCGGCACTCAAGGCCGTGTGGGGCGAATTCCAGCAGCCGGTGGTGTTCTAGGTGGCCGTTCGTATCCTGGTCGCCAAGCCCGGTCTCGACGGGCATGACCGCGGTGCCAAGATCGTCGCCCGCACACTGCGCGACGCCGGCTTCGAGGTCATCTACACCGGTATTAGGCAGCGCATCGAAGACATCGCGTCGATCGCCGTCCAGGAAGACGTGGCCGTCGTCGGCCTGAGCATCCTGTCCGGTGCGCACCTGGCGCTGACCGCACGCACCATCGAGGCGTTGCGCGCCGCCGACGCCGCCGACATCGCCGTCGTCGTCGGCGGGACGATCCCGCATGCCGACGTACCCAAGCTGCTGTCCGCCGGCGCCGCCGCGGTATTTCCAACCGGGACACCGCTCGACAAACTCGTGCACGACATCCGCGCTTTGACGGGCAGTCCCGAACCCTCCTTAGAGGAAGCAGAGGAACCGTGCGCATCGGAGTGATGGTTGGACCCGAGCGTGGGGATTCCGCGCGCAAGGTCACCCGGATGCTGGCCGACATCGAGTGGGCCGAAACCGCCGGCCTGGACAGTGCCTGGATCCCGCAGATCCCCAACGACTTCGACGCGCTGCTGGCGGTGGCCCTGATGGGGACTCGCACCAGCCGGATCGAGCTGGGCACCGCGGTCGTTCCGCTGCAGGCGCAGCACCCAATTGCGTTGGCGCGCCAAGCCTTATCCGCACACGCCGCTGCCGGTGGGCGGCTGGTATTGGGCGTCGGGCCGTCGCATCACTGGATCGTGGAGGACATGCTCGGGCTTCCCTACCAGCGGCCGGCTGCCTACACCCGGGATTATCTCGAAGTCCTCGACGCCGCCTTCGCCAACCCTGGCCCGGTTGATGTAGAGAACGACAGCTTTAGGGTGCACAACCCGTTGGACCTGGGGGCGGTGGCGCCGCTGCCGGTACTGGTGGCCGCGCTCGGGCCGGTGATGCTGACGATTGCCGGCGAAAGAGCCGACGGCACCGTGCTGTGGATGGCTGACGAACGCGCCGTGGCCGAGCACGTGGTGCCGCGGATCACCAAGGCCGCCGACAATGCCGGGCGGGGGTCCCCGCGTATCGTCGCCGGCATTCCCGTTTGCCTTTGTAGCGCAGGTGAAGTCGACGCCGCGCGCGAGCGCGCCAACCGGATCCTGGGGGAGGCCGAAGTCTCGCCGAATTATCAGCGACTGCTCGGATACGGCGACGCCAAAGATGTCGGTGACATCTGCGCGGCCGGCGACGAGGACGCAATCCTGAACCGGATGCGCCGATTCGCCGACGCCGGCGTGACGGACCTGTCGGTGCGGCTACTGCCGATCGGTGACAACCGGGACCAACTCATCGCCTCCAAACGCCGAACCCGCGATATGATCGCCGCGCTCGCAGCGGAGTTGCGGTGACGCCGGGAGATCCCGGACCGCTGGCCGGCATACGGATACTCGAGGTCGGCACCATGCTCGCCGGCCCGTACGCCACCATGCTGCTCGCCGATCTCGGTGCCGAGGTCATCAAGATCGAACCGGTCGGCGGCGAGATTTCCCGCGGGGTCGGCGACACTTATTTCGCCAGTCTCAACCGCAACAAGTCGAGCGTTTGCCTCGACCTGAATTCCGAATCGGGGCAACAACATTTAGGCGAACTTCTGGCGGACTCCCAGGCGCTGCTGGTCAACCTGAAACCGTCGGCGATCCGCCGGCTGGGGCTCACCTATGAGGCGTTGCGGCGGTGGAACGAGCGGATCGTCTGCGTGGCGATCACCGGCTTCGGACTGCACGGCGGCGACGACCCGGCTTTCGACTACGTGGTGCAGGCTGGCGTCGGCATCGCGGCACTGACCGGCGATCCGGATGGTCCGCCGACACTGCCGGGCTATTCGTCAGCCGACAACTCCACCGGAATGTGCGCCGCGCTGGGACTATTGGCCAAGATCATCTCCGGCACCGGCGGGCAGGTGGATGTGTCGCTGCGCGACGTCATGCTGTCGCAGCTCAACTACCACGCCTCCGCCTATCTCAACAGCGGTATCGAGCCACAGCGCCGGCCGAACGGAGGGCACTCGTATTACGTTCCGGCGCAGCTCTTCCCGACAGCCGATGGTCATCTGGCGCTGTTCATCACTCATGATGGCTTTTGGAAATCCTTTGCCGCCGAGTCGAATATCGACGGCTTCGAAACGATGGCCGAACGTGTGGCGCGCCGCGATGAGGTCCTGGCCGTCGTCACAGCAGCGCTGGCAACCGATAGCGCCGCAG